>Ga0115002_10001097_pt1 | contig 37603 bp, 24 predicted proteins | sample ArcticOcean_MG_C_8_FD_89576 | JGI IMG/M metagenome (GOLD analysis project Ga0115002, IMG submission 89576) | Marine microbial communities from western Arctic Ocean - ArcticOcean_MG_CB11_86 | ecosystem: Environmental > Aquatic > Marine > Oceanic | place: Arctic Ocean: Canada Basin | collected... | reverse complement strand
TGGAACGAAAGGGCCTTGCCAAATCTTCGAGACAAGAATGGCTGGCCTGTCTTCGCCTTTTCCGCGAAAGAGGCCAAGTAGCGATTAACAATTGATAGGAAACGATCCAATGAAACAGTTTCTCTTCGTCGTATTACTACTCTGCAATGGTACGGCCTATGGCCAGGCAAATTCGGATTGGAAGATTCCCAATGAGAAGGAGGACTTCCACGTATTCCTCCTCATGGGCCAATCCAATATGACTGGAGGCCGGCCTACCTACGAGGACGTACCGAACCTGTTCTTTATTCCTCAACAAGAGAAGGACTGGGTTCCTGCACAGAAGGGAAAGATGCGAAGCTACGCTTTGGGTGTTGAGTTTGCCAAGAACTACCTGGAGACACATCCCGGCGTGACCGTTGGCCTCATTCCCGCAGCGAAAGGAGGGGCTTCCATTGGCGCGCTTCATAAAGGCTCCACGATTTATGCCCAAGCCATGGCAAAGGCGGCCACGTCCATGAAGAGCGGCGTCATCAAAGGTGTACTGTGGCATCAGGGCGAGTCCGATACAGTGCATCCGCACTTGGCCAAAGCCTACGAGGATAAACTCCTGGCACTTGTCAAAGATCTGCGAGCCGACCTGAAGAACGAGAAGCTGCCGTTTGTGGTGGGCGATCTGGGCGAATTCTACGGCACAGGCAAATACCACATCAAGAATATCGCATCGATTGAATCCCTGCGCAAGGTTCTACGCGGTCTACCAAGCAAGCTTCCCTATACAGGTTACTCGGACTCGACCGGCTGTGAGCATCGCGGTGACTTCGTTCATTTTGACTCGAAAGCAAATGTCATCCGCGGCAAGAAATATGCCGCCGCCTTCGAGTCGGCAGTCGCCGACGGAAAGCCTAAGAAAGATTCCGCTGCATCGCCTCAGAACAAAGCAACCAGTAAGTTCGCAACGTCGGCTGCGCGCGGCGTTTTGTCGCGGGTCATGGGAGAAGAAAAGGCGGGCACGATCGTATTGGAACTGCTGGTAGAGCTCAAGGGACGCGACGTCTACGAGTATCAGTCCAGCGGAGGGAAATTGATCGTGCGTGGTAGTAGCCCGGTGGCAATGTGCCGTGGAGCGTACGATTATCTGCGCGCAAACAACATGGGCACGGTGGGCTGGGCTGGACCACGATTGCGGATACCGGAAGCTTGGCCCGATGCCAAGCTGACGCGCGTCGAGACGCCGTTTGCGATTCGGCATTGCTACAACGTCTGCACGGCCGGCTACACCTCTCCCTATTGGACCTGGCAGCGCTGGGAGCAGGAGCTCGATTGGCTGGCCATGCACGGCTACAACATGATCATGGCTCCCGTGGCTACTGAAGCTGTTGCGACGAAAGTCTGGAAGTCACTCGGTCTGACCCAGGAAGAAATCGATGATTTTTATACCGGCCCTGCGCATCTTCCCTGGCAGCGGATGGGCAACATTCAGAATGTTGGAGGCACGCTGAGTCCTTCGTGGCATCGCGACCAGGTGGCACTTCAGAAGAAGTTGCTGGCCCGCATGCGCGAGTTGGGGATCGAGCCGGTTGTGCAGGGATTCGCCGGTTTCGTGCCGAAGGGCATCGCACGCGTTTACCCGAAAAGTCAACTTCATCAGTCGGCCTGGGGCGGATTTCCGGAGAAATCACAGTCCGTGTCGGTGATGCCTGATGATCCACTCTTCGCGAAGATCATGAAGCTGTATATGACGGAGTGGAAAGCCACGTTCGGCGACGCTCGCTACTTCCTTGTGGATAGCTTCAACGAGATGGAGCTGCCCAAAACAGGCAAACCGACCACGGAACTTCTGGCCGGATATGGTCGAAACACTTACGAGGCGATCAAGGGCGGAGATCCCGATGCCGTGTGGGTCCTGCAAGGTTGGATGTTCTACTTCCAGCGAAATATCTGGAATCGGGACACAGTCAAAGCTCTGTTGGGAGCGGTTCCGGATGACCGCCTTATGATCCTTGATTACGCGAACGACTATGTCCCTACGTGGGGTCAGTTCAACGCATTTGACGGCAAGCGCTGGGTGATGGGCTATGTGCCGAACATGGGCGGCAAGACACCTTATACGGGGAAGATGGATTTCTACGCAAAACAGGTCGCCAGGACGCTTGAGTCTCCAAAGCGGGGAAATCTAACGGGCTTCACGATCTCGGGTGAAGGCTTAGAGAATAACGAGGTTCTTTATGAACTCATGAGCGACACGGCCTGGACCGATCAGGAGATTGATCTCGACGACTGGTTGCCACGCTATGTCGAAAACCGCTACGGGACGGCGCCGCAGGCCGTGCTCGATGCGTGGCGGCTTTTGAGAGAAGGCGTCTACAGCAACTTCTCGTCGCAGCCGCGTTTCGGCTGGCAAACCGGAGGTCTGGGGCGAGGTGGCGTAGGCTCCGGGGCGAAATTCAGGGAGGCCGTACAGTTGTTCCTCTCCGCGGTCCCGGAACTGGGAGGAAACCTCAACTACCGGGACGATGCCGTCGAAATGGCCGCATTTGCGTTGGGAGCGCGAGCGGATGAGTGTTTCCTGGACGCGTCACAGGCAGTTGGATTGAAGCGCCCTGACGTTTCGCGCGCGGCCGGCGAACGCGGTTTCCAACTCCTGTTGGATCTCGACCGACTGCTCGCCTCTCACTCGTTTCACCGATTGGATCGCTGGATCGATTTCGCCCGTAGTCACGGCGACACAGAAGCGGAACAGGATAACTACGAACGCAATGCGCGTCAGATCGTCACCATGTGGGGGCCGCCGATCAACGATTACTCATGCCGCGTCTGGTCCGGGCTTGTCCGGGACTACTACCTGCCGCGCGTACGCATGAAGCTGGAAGAGGTCCGGTCGGGCAAGCGAAGTAACCGTAGCCAGTGGGAGGGCCAGTGGGTGAGCAGCAAAGGCCTCAGCAAGATCGAGCCCTTCGGTGATCCGGTCAAGGCAGCCGCAGAACTTGTTAAGAAGGCCTACGCCGAAAAGCCTTCGCGTTTGGATGAATCCGTGGGCCCCGTAATTGGTCGCTGGTCGGCAGCAGATTTGAAGAACAGGGATTGGCATACCGTCGAATGGGACATGCCGATCGACTTGCTGAAAGATCTCCAGGGGGTGCAATTCATTTACGAAACGGGCTATTCCTACCTCGAGATACGGTCAGTCGAACTTGTCGGCGATGGGAAGCAGGTCGCAATGGACAGCCATCTCGGCAGAACTGGTGGTACTAACGTCAAGAATTTCTTCGACCTAAGACTTCCCGTCGGACTGCTGATCAACAATAGCTGCACCCTGCGAGCTGAATTCAAGAGTCCTACGGCCTCATCGTACGGAAGCATTCGCGCGGTTACGCAGCAGGTGGCGGAAGATAAGAAATAGACAGATCGACTTGGACCCGCATTCGGCACACCATCGCAAGCAAGAGATTTGTCTGCTGTTCACAACCATCACAAGAGCGATTTTCATGAAATATTTCACTTCGCGTTTTTGGGCACGATTTGTATTTCGCGGCGTGACACATTTGCTTTTCGGACTGGCCGTATTGGCCAGCACTGCGCTGCACGGCCTAGCGCAAGAGCAGCCTGAACTGAACTTGCAGCCGCAAGACAATGTCGCCGGCCCGCGCCCGCCACTGCCCGAAGATTGGGTGGCGATCTCTGTGCCGGGCGTGTGGGACGGCCAACTTAAAGGTGCGCTAGATCGCTATGACGGCGTAGCCTGGTATCGCTGCCAGGTGGACGTACCGTCTGACTGGAACGGTCAGAGAATCTCGCTGACGGTCGGTAATGTCGACAATTGTCATGAGGCATTCATCAACGGTGTGAAAGTGGGATCGCGGGGTTCGTTTCCCCCCGATTATCAGAACGGCTTGTCGGCAAAAGGCAGCTATGTCGTCGCCGCAAATGTAATTCGCCCCGGAAAACGAAATTTCCTCGCCGTCCGCGTTTACGACCGCGACGGGCGCGGTGGCTTCAAGGGCGATGCGCCGGTTCTATTCGCCGCGTCCCAACAAATTGTAACAGCCGGCCTTTGGCAGTTTCGGGTTGGCGACGACTTGGCATGGTCCAAAGAGACGATGTTCGACGCCCCTAAGGTGTTTAGCAAGATCGAGAAGGTTGACGACGCGATCAGTTCGGCGAACGCCTTCATGCTGCGCGCCAGCGTCAATGAACCGTCGCTCACGATTCCGGACGACCTGGAACTCGACCTGCTGTTTAAAGAACCGTTGGTTGCCAATCCGCTGTATATCAACTTTGACGAGCGCGGGCGGATGTGGTTGGTTCAGTATCGCCAATACCCTTGGCCTGCGGGACTGAAACTTGTCAGCCGCGACAAAGTGTGGCGCAATATTTACGATCCACCTTTTGCGCCACCTCCTCCACATGCAGTGGGATCGCCATTTCGCGGCCACGACCGCGTTACGATCCATGAGGACACCAGCGGCGATGGCAAGTTTGACAAGCATACGGTCTTTCTCGACGGGCTCAATTTCTGTACTGCTGCGCTCAAGGGGCGCGGCGGGGTGTACGTAATGAATCCGCCGTACCTGCTGTATTACGAAGACAAGAACAATGACGACGTGCCAGACAATACGCAGCCGAAAGTTCTGCTGTCTGGATTCGGATTTGAGGATTCCCATTCGCTCGCAAACAACCTGCGTTGGGGACCGGATGGCTGGATTTACGCCACTCAAGGTAGCACGGTCAGTGCATCAATCGTTCGCCATGGCCCCGACGGAAAGACGATCAAGGGGGAGTCGCCCGTCCACACGATGGGACAAAATGTATGGCGTTATCATCCGGAGGAGCATAAGTACGAAGTCTTCGCCGAAGGTGGTGGAAACGCGTTCGGCGTCGAAATTGATAGCAACGGCCACGTCTTCTCAGGCCACAACGGTGGTGATACGCGCGGCTTCCATTACGTGCAAGGCGGCTACTATCAAAAGAATTTCGGTAAACACGGTTCTTTGTCGAATCCTTATGCCTTTGCGCACTTTCCGGCGATGAAACACGAAAGGGTTCAGCGCTTCACGCATACATTTGAGATCTATGAATCAACCGAGTTGCCGGATCGTTATCACGGCAAGCTGTTTGGCGTGGACCCACATTCCAACTACCTCGTCCACAGCAAGATCTTCCCCCACGGTTCATCGCGACAAACGAACGATATCGCCAAACTGGTTGTACCTGCCAAGACCGAGCGGGCTAACTGGTTTTCGCCGGTCGATATCCAGACCGGACCCGACGGCGCACTTTACATCGCCGATTGGTACTCCGTTCAGTCGAACCATTATCGCAATCATGGAGGACAAACCAACCCGGATCTGGGGCGAGTTTACCGCCTTCGCGGCAAGCAACACAGCTTCAGCCGAGGGCTGGACTTAAGCAAACACTCGAGCCGAGAACTCGTCGAGAAATACCTTTCGCACTCCAATCGTTGGTACCGCGAGACGGCTTTGCGTTTGCTCGGCGACCGCAAGGATGCATCGGTCCTTCCCTTGTTGAAACGTATGGTTGCAGAGAATGACGGGCAATTGGCGCTGGAAAGTTTTTGGGCACTGAATTGCAGTGGAGGACTCGACGACGCTTGTGCGCTGGGCGCACTGCAGCACGCCAATCCAAATGTTCGTCGCTGGGCGGTTCGACTGCTGGGCGATCGGAAAAAGGTGACGGAGGACTTGGCGAGCGCGCTCGTGGAGTTGGCCCAATCCGAGGCGAATGTCGAGACGCGTAGCCAGCTTGCTTCGACCGCGCAGCGATTGCCGGCCAAGTACGGATTGGCGATTGTTGCCGCCCTAGTCGGTCGCAACAACGATACCAAAGACATTCACATTCCGGGCCTACTGTGGTGGGCGCTGGAATCACACGCGGACGACCGCGATGCAGTGCTCTCGCATCTAGGCAACGAGCTGTGGTGGAATTCCAAGTTCTCTGTCTCTCAGGCCAGTTTGCCGGCTTGTCTGATGCGACGCTGGGCTATGCAAGGCCATCCACAGGATCTGGTTGCTTGTGGCAAACTGCTCCGGCTCGCACCAGCTAAGACAAAGCCGGATCTGGCGCGGAGGTTCATTCAGGCATTTGAGGGAAGGCAGATTCCTCGTTTGCCCGACGAGTTGGCCGAGTCGCTGGCAGACGTCGGTGGCGTCTATTCCATGTTGCTTGGAGTGCGACGTGGCGAGAAAGAATCTGTGCAAATGGCACTGGGGTCGCTTGAGCGACACACTGGCTCAGAAGCGGAGCAAATCCAACTCATACAGGCGATCGGCGACACACGGTCCTTGCCGAAAGAATCCATGCCGGTTTTGCTGTCGGTCGTGTCCAAAGGATCTCTGGCTGTGAAAAACGCGGCGATGGTCGCACTGCAGAACTTCGATGACCAGCAAGTTGCGAAGGGGCTGCTAGAAGCATACGGTCGCCTACCTAAAGACGCGCAGATTACTGCCCAGACATCCATCGCCAGTCGCGCCGAGTGGGCAGTCGCTCTACTCATGGCAATTGACAAGAAGCAGATCGACCTGGCAACCATCGAACAAGATACGATCGCGCGGATTCGACTTCACGACAACGATACGTTGGCAACGCTGGTCGCGAAGCACTTTCCCAATGCTGCCTCTTCTGCGGAGCAGCTGAATCGGCGGATTGAACTATTCACGGAAGTGATACGCAGCGGAAATGGCGTGCCGAAGCGAGGCCAGGCGTTATTCTACGAAAAGGTGAATTGCGGCAAGTGCCATACCATCTACGGCAAAGGCGGTGACATCGGACCCGATCTGACTGCCTATAATCGCGGTAATATCGAGCATGTGCTGCTGTCCCTGGTGAATCCCAGTGCCGAAGTTCGTGAAGGCTACGAGTCGTACAACATCATTACGGTCAGCGGTCAGGTGCTCTCGGGATTCAAGATCAACGAAAATGACAAGACGCTCGTCATTCGGGGCATTGATGGTCAGAACCGAATCGTGTCAAAAGACGACATCGACGAAGTACTAAAAAGCAATGTGTCGCTAATGCCGGACGGCCTGCTTAACAAACTCAGCGACCAGGAACTACGCGATCTCTTCGCCTTCCTTTCAAGTACAACGCCGCCGTATTGACTCGACGTCGACAACAAACTTGGCCACCCTCAATTACGTACGCATTGGCTGGCGCAAAACAGCCTTGCCGAATCTTCAAGACAGGTATGGCTGGTCTGTAACTACCTTCAGTTCGCTGCGCGGTGTAGTCTCCGGCAGCTAACGCCGGGTGTCTCCAGACTTCCGGGGGCACTTCGAAACCGAGGGAAACGACAGTCTGAGCTCTGGCGAGCCCAGCTACAGTCTGCATCGGATCGTGGACCGAAGATTCACGCCGTCAGGCAACCGCCGCGGAGCCAGCGAATTCGCTTCGCAACTCGACGTCGGGTTTCGCCGAAATTGATGTAGAATAAATCGACAAATCGTCGTTTAAACTAGTCGTTTAGATTAGACTTCTTTGGCAAATCATCAGTGTGTTATTTGCCGTTGCTCACCGTTACCAAATTTCACCGTTACCAATTAAGGATTATCATGAAGCCCTGTTACGTTTGGATGTTAACTCTCTCGTTCTTAGTTTTGGCCGGATGTGGTGCAGGGCAACAAGAGTCAGCTCCGCCCAAGCTTGCGACGTTTTTGCAAGACAAGTTTTCCATGAAGGATTTACACCTCCACGCCGTCAGTGGAAAGGAAGGCACGTACAAGGGAGAAGCCACCGTCAGCGGAGTGGAAAACATGGAGCTTACCGTGACGGTAAAAGAGGATAGCGTTCGCTGGCATACCGGAAAAAGGACGGTCGAAGAAACCACTACAGACGGGAAATCGACCTCGACAATCGGCCCCTTTAAAGGTCAAGCGAAGTGGCCCAAATCGGAACAGTAATTTTGAGACCGTAGCACGACAAAGCCAGCTTTCATTTCACGTTGTCGGCAAAGTGACACAATGTCGCACCTCTTCATCGCCCGAGACTTTGCCGAACGTCGGTTTTGTTCTTCCTTCTGCTATTTTTTCCATTAGCGAACATCAGCGTTAATTCGCGGTTTGTCTTCTCTTTTTGGGCCCGATTTCACCCGCGGAAATTCTCTTGAAATTGCTGCTAACCTTTTCGCCAAAATACCTGTCATGTTTAATGGTCATCGGTGTAGTACATTTGTGAATGATTTGGTATTCTTCGATCATATAACAATGAATTGATTTGAGGGTTGCGAAGTCGTAGTAGAAATTGAAGTCGAGGTCGTCCGCAAGGCGATGTGTCTGGCACTTTTTGACGTCCTCGTTTACTAATTTTTCTGGGTTATCTCGTAAAGGTTGACTATTTGAGATGTATTGAAGTTCCGGTTGAAACGAGGACCCTTGGTGCTCCGGATCCCTCCTAACTCCAATATGAACCTTTCTTTACGAATTCTTTCCAGTTCGGCCAGAGTCTCAGTTCCGAACTTCCCGAATGAAAGTAATGCATCTATCTCCCAGGAATTTTTGCGACTTACGACAGAACGACCTACTTTTTAATTAGTATCAACCTAAAGCAGCTTACAAGCAAACAAGTCCATAACATCGACTCTATTAAATCTAGGCAGATAAATGGATAAGCACGACAAGGATATGCTGAGCCTTGCAATCAAGTACTGGGTACTTGTGATCGGTTTGGCATTGGCCATTAATCGGGTATTCCTGTTCTACGTAATGATGTGGCTCGGAGTGGCAGTGTTTTTCTTCGTGTTGAATTGGGTTTACGATCGTATGGTTCCCGCCACCAATGGCGTGACAAAGCTTACGTACGACAAGTCCCGCCAAAACGAAGAAGTGAACAGCCAGTAGCCGCAAGCTCACCCAGTCACGCCGCGAAAGACAGTAAATCGCGTCGAATGACCTGAGGTCCGCCCGCGGCTGCAAGAAAGTTGCGCGCGTCGCCTCCCCTTCTTATATGGGGCGAGATCACCTCCCACAGCCTCCAAAAATCGCCTCCAAAATCCCCATCTAGGCGTAACATTCGACCCTCCGTCTCTCAATCGAGCCGACCAGACCGTTGCTAGCAACGGTAAGTCTGGGGGAAGCGTCAAAGAAATGCGTATTCCGGCCATTTCTGCTGACATATACTGAGTGGCCCCAGTTTGACCACCCAGTTTGGCCACATTCTTGTACGTGAAAAAGGTCTACTATGTCTGCTCGATATGTCACCCGCTCGATTCTTGCGGCTTTTACATTGATCGCGATCTCAGCGACCACTTTTTCGGAGGAATTGGTTAGTTCGGACGACTTAGTCAGGGCAGCTCGTGGTGTGTCCCAGATTGTTGCTCATCGTGGGGCCAGCAGCGAACGCCCTGAATGCACCTTAGCCGCTATTCGGCGAGGGATCGAAGTTCGAGCCACGGCAGTTGAAATGGACGTGCGGACGAGCAAAGACGGTGTGCTCTTCCTGCTTCACGACTCGACACTGCAGCGGACGACCAATGGTCGGGGAGCTGCATCTGAGCTGACGATCGAGCAGCTCAAGGAACTCGACGCAGGTTCGTGGTTTCACCATCTCGAAAAAGGCGAACGCATTCCGACGCTGAGTGAAGCGCTGCAAGCCTGTCGAGGCAAGATCGACGCCTTGCTGGATCTTAAAGAGCAAGGCTCAGATTACGCCAAAGCCGTTGCCGCAGTCGTCAAACAGCACGGCGACCCGGCTCGAACGATCGTCGGTGTGAGGAGTGTTGAGCAAGCCAATGAGATTCGCAGGTTATTGCCCAAGGCGAGGCAATTAGGCCTGATTCCCAATCCCGAGAGCATCGAAGCGTTTGCCAAAGCGGGCGTGGAAACCATCCGATTGTGGCCCCGCTGGCTCGACCAGGGTGGCGATCAGCTGGTTCAGCGAGTCCGCAAAGCAGGTGTGCAGTTGCACTTAAATGGCACACTGGGCCTGCCAGACGAGACGAAACTGCTGCTGAAGCACAGCCCGAATTCCCTGTCGTCGGACGATCCTGCTCGATTGCGGCAAACTTTGGCCGAGATCGACAATGAAATTCTCGCGCTCCATGGCACCGAGACGTTAACTTGGCCGGAAGAGGATTTGAGTGGCCGAATGATGGACGGAGCACACCGGTTCATCGAACGGAAGATCGAGGAATCCGTCGAAAAAAGAATGCTACTCTGGCCGCGGGCTGCCAATGCCACGGCGAAAACTGATTTTGCCAAGTCTATTGAGAATCACCGCAAGTCGTTGACTCGAATTATTGGAGCGACCGATGAGCGTCTGCCGCCCGCGATGGAGCGGTTTGGCACAGACGAGGCCCCTGCCTTGGTGGCGGAAACGGCGACGTATCGGGTTTACCAAGTTCGCTGGCCAGTTTTACCTGGCCACGGCGGACCGGATATCACCGGCGAAGGCTTACTTGTCCGACAAAACGAAAAGCCCGTTGGAAACTTAGTTGTCCTGCCCGATGCGGATCAGACACCCGAACAGATCATGGGGTTGGCTGCTGGAGTTGCGCCCGACCAACAATTTGCTCGTAGCCTCGCCGAACGCGGATTCGAGTTAGTAATTCCGACGTTGATTAGTCGCGATAAACTCGAAACCGACGATGAGCGTTTGCTGCGGACTGACCAAACGCATCGCGAGTGGATCTACCGGCAAGCATTCCAAATGGGCCGTCACGTCATTGGTTTCGATGTGCAAACGGTACTCGCTGCTGTGGATTGGTTCGAATCGCGCAATAGCGAAAGAATCGGCGTGGTTGGTTACGGCGAAGGTGGACTGGTCGCGTTGTATTCTGCGGCCATTGACACTCGCATCGCAGCGGCGTGCGTGAGCGGTTACTTCGGTCCTCGACAAGAAGTCTGGTCCGAACCAATCTATCGTAACATCTGGGGCTTGTTGCGGGAGTTCGGCGATGCGGAAATCGCGTTGCTCGTGAGTCCCCGTAAACTGGTCGTCGAATATAGCGAGGTGCCCACCGCGACCAATCACAAAGGCGACCTGAAAACGCCAGCGTTCGAGCGAGTATTGGCCGAGTCGAGGCGACTTGCGTCGCGACCCAAAGTCGTCGCGGGGCCAGGCGACGCCACAATTGGGCCGGGGTCGTTTACAGCTTTGGCACGGTTTGCGAGTGAACTCGGAGCGACTTTTGAGCGCAGGGAACAAGAAGAAACGCCCGTCGAGCGACGCAAGTCGTTCTCGCCCAAGGCGCGACAGCTCACTCTGTTAAAGCAGCGCGAAGGATACATTCAAGCGCTCGTACGCCGATCGGAACACGTTCGCGACTCAAATTTTCTCTACCAAGTTATGCCAGAACTGAGCGGTGGAAAGTGGAGTACCAACAAGGAGCATCCGATCTATTCGCCCAAGAAGTTCGTCGCAGGTGCAAAAGCGTATCGGCAACGTTTTTATGAAGAAGGGATGGGCAAGTTCGATGACGAGATGTTGCCGCCCAATGCACGAACTCGCAAGATTTTAGAGACGGACCAGTGGACGGCTTTCGATGTTGTGCTGGACGTACACACCGACTTGTTTGCTTGGGGAGTTTTACTGATTCCCAAAGATATAAAGCCTGGCGAGCGTCGTCCGGTCGTCGTTTGTCAGCATGGCCGTAACGGTGTGCCTCGCGATACCATCGATCGAAACAAGACCGCGTACAATGATTTTGCAGCAAAGTTGGCGGAACGTGGCTTTATCACATTCGCGCCGCACAACCTTTATCGTGGCGAAGATCGTTATCGCTGGCTCGATCGCAAGGCAAACACGGTAAAAGCGTCCTTGTTCTCGTTCATTATTGCTCAGCACGATCAGACTCTTCGCTGGCTCGACACCTTGCCGCAGGTCGACGGCGAGCGAATCGCGTTTTACGGTCTCAGCTACGGCGGAGAAACGGCCGTGCGAGTACCGACGATTTTGGAGAAGTATTGTCTATCGATTTGTTCCGGTGACTTTAATCAATGGACTCGCAAGATTTCAGCGACAGACCAACGGTTTAGTTTTATGCGATCCATTGAATGGGAGATGCCGTATTGGGACCTAGGTCACACGTTCGATTATGCGGAGATGACTTATCTCATGGTGCCGCGCCCGTTCATGGTCGAGCGGGGTCATCACGATCTCGTCGGACGCGATCGCTGGGTGGCTCACGAGTACGGCAAGGTCCGTTGGCTCTACGCTCAACTCGGTCTGGCCGACAAAACGGAGATCGAGTTTTTCCAAGGCGGCCACAGCATCAATGGGCAGGGAACGTATGCTTTTTTGCATAAGCATTTGAATTGGCCTCAGCCAGTGACTTCTACGGCGGGACAGAATCGGCAGCCAGAGATTCCGTCTCGGTGACTTGGATTCAGAAAGCATGTAACCTTTGGTAGATTGATGGTTGAAGAAGTAGAATTGCGTGAAGTAGAAGAATCCGATTTGCCCGCTTTCTTTGCGCATCAACTCGACCCAATCGCCAACCAAATGGCTGCATTTCCCGCGCGGGAACGCGACGCCTTCATGACCCATTGGCTGAAGATACTCGCCGATGACACGGTAGTAATACGAACGATCGTGCATGGCACAGAGATTGTGGGTAACATCGTTTGTTTTGAGCAGTCGGGCAAATTGATGATAGGGTATTGGCTTGGCCGGAGTTTTTGGGGACGCGGCTTCGCTTCGCAGGCATTGCGAGAATTTGTTTCGCAGGTTCCTGTTCGTCCGCTTCACGCCTTTGTCGCCAAGGGGAACCTTGGATCGATCCGAGTGTTGGAGAAGAGCGGGTTTGAAGTGTCTGGAGAATGCAGCAATGCGGCAGCGACCGGCGGCGATGTCGTCGAAGAATTTCTTTACAAGCTTGCAGAGTAAATCTCTACCGCGTGGCATGAGCATTCTGTCTTGCCGTCCCTAGCCTGAAATTGACTTCTTCGTTTAACCCGCTGCCGCAGGCGTAGGCGTTTTCGAACTAGCAATAACCATTCGCCGACGCCTGCGGCTATGGGTTAAACGAATCAAATGGCAATTTGACCAATGACATGTTCTCCCTCGCTAGAGCTCGTTTCATTGTGGGGCAAGCAATCGTCATCTTCGATCCAAACGAAGGTTGTTTGAAATGGGTGGTAACGATAGTTGCGAAAGTTCTCCCTCTCGAGGTGGGCATACGCCAGGGTATTGGACTTATTAGCTTGCGCGATTTGTTCAGCGGCGTATCTTTTTTGGGGCATTATATTGAGAACGAAAATTTCGGGAATCGAAAGTGCCACAGAATTCGCCGCTTTGCTGGTTTGCGTCAGCACTGAATCAAATCTGGAAAACCCTTCCAGATCCCAGCTCACCTCCGGCACTCGACCTGTGCCAGCTCGAAGACCGACTTCTCTACTCGGCATCGCCACTCGCCATCCTCGCGGCTGATCCTGTCGATATTGACTCGATCGAAACCAACTCGTTCGAGTCGACGCGACCCGATTCATTTTACTTCGAACCGATAACTCAAGCAGCTGACGACAGCGCGACTGCCAATGCCGTCGAGAGTGTCGAAGAGTCGACGTCGGAAACGCCCGCCATTATCGCTCAGGCAATTACCGCCGTTGATGCTGTTGGTAGTGCGACGGCTCGTGGCGGCGATGTGTTTACGTTGAACCTCACTGCCAATGAAACGCCAGTTAGTTGGACCATCAACTGGGGTGACGGATCCATCGCGACAATCGCGGGTAACGAAACAAGCGCAGTTCACAGCTACGACGCTGGGTTCGCGGGCCTAACGATGAACATTTCGATCAGTGCTGACGATGGCTCCGGCTTGCACTTTGACAACGATTTGATCGTGCCAACATCGTTCTTAACTGGCGAAGGCCTTTATCGTTATTCTGCCACAACAGGCGCTTTTGCACAGATGTTTGGCGGCGTTGAAATAACAAATCCGTTTCAAGCGATCATTGGGCCCGCTGGACTGCTCTACGTTACAGGCTACAGTTCGGGAAATGTCGTGCGTTACGATCCAGCGACGGGCGCAGTCGACTCGACGTTTGTATCGGCAGGCAGCGGCGGGCTAAGTGGCGCCACGAGCCTCGCGTTCGGCTACGATAACAACCTATACGTGAGCAGCGAAGCGACCGACGCGGTGTTGCGATACAATGGCACGACTGGCGCCTTTATCGACACCTTTATTTCGTCGGGAACGGCAGGCTTGAATGGACCTGCTGGTTTGGTTTTCCACTCGGACGGTCATTTGTATTTGGGAAACCATTTTGGCGACAACGTACTTCGGTTTGAAGGTACAACAGGCGCTTTTGTCGATCAGTTTGTATCGACGAGTAGCGGTGGACTAGACGGGCCCGAAGTTTCAGTCTTCGGTCCCGATGGTAACTTCTATGTCGCCAATCGGGGCGGCGACAATGTGCTGCGATACAACGGTACAACGGGTGCGTTTATTGATCAGTTCGTCACTGCAGGCAGTGGCGGTCTCGACGAAGCTCTGGGACTGGCGTTTGGCCCAAACGGAAACCTGTTTGTTTCTAGCCGCTTGACCGACAAAGTGATTCAGTACTCTGGAAACACCGGTGCATTAATTGGCGACTATGTTACCGCCGGATCAGGTGGACTCGACGGAGCGATGGAATTGACTTTCGTTCCCAATCACCAAGTCTTCGTTACCGCCAATACCGCACCAGTGCTTGCCGATACCGCGTTGACTCTAACCTCAATGGTCGAAGACGCTGGAGCGCCTGTAGGTGCCGTGGGGACTTTGGTCAGCAGTCTCGCAGACCTCAATCCGCCCCTCGGCGGCCAGGACAACGTGACCGATGCGGATGCTGGTGCAATTGCAGGGATCGCCATCATCGCTACTGATACAACCAACGGCTCGTGGTTCTATTCCACGGATAGTGGTACAGCTTGGAACTCGCTAAATGCCGTTTCGCCGACTTCGTCGCGCGTTCTACTTGCCGACGGCAATACCCGGGTATATTTCCAGCCGAACGCCGACTACCAAGGAGCCATCGCCAATGCGATTACGTTTAGAGCTTGGGATCAAGGCGACGGCAGTGCCAACGGCGGCGCTGGAATCGACGCGTCGACAAACGGCGGAGGTACCGCCTTCAGCTCCGCGACCGACACTGTTTCCATCACGATCTCAAATGGCAACGACGCCCCCGTGCTCGACAATTCAGGCACCACGTCGCTGACCGATATCAACGAAAACGATTTTGATCCCACTGGGGACACCGTTGCCGCTCTGGTGGCGACCGAATTACCGACGTTGATTCGGCTCCGCTCGAGGGAATTGCTGTAACGGGAGCCGACATCACCAATGGAACTTGGGAATTCGATGCCGGAACGGGTTGGATTGCGTTTGGGCCACTGGGGGATGTGTCTGCAACCCTCCTTTCGTCGAACGCCTCTATTCGCTTTGTTCCCGATCCGAGCTTTAGCGGCGCGGCGGGCAACTTGTCCTTCCGCGCTTGGGACCAAACGGATGGGAATGTCAGCAGCGCGACAGGGATCGACGTTTCGACTAACGGGAGTTCAACCGCCTATTCTTCTGCTTCTGAAATCGCCACGCTGAATGTCGTGGCAGCTCCGCCTGCATCTGTCCACTTGGTGACAGTAGATACAACAAGCGATTCGACAGACGGTGACACGTCCAGCATCGTCGCCTTGATTAGCGACAAAGGGGCCGACGGCTTTATTTCACTTCGCGAAGCCATCATCGCCGCCAATAACACAGTCAATGCTGGAACACCCGACGAGATCCAATTCAACATTTCGGTGGCGGACCCGAACTTCAGTCTGTCGGGCAATAACGAATTCACGATTCTCCCCAGCTCCGCGCTTCCTGCAATCACAGATGCGCTGATATTTGACGGTCTTACTCAACCTGGAGCGGCGGCCAATAGCATACTTGCTGGAGCATCCGACGCGACACTCTTGATCGAGATCGGTGGACAGAATGCCGGCGTCGGCGTCGATGGAATATCGGTCGAGTTAGGTGGAGCTGGAACTACGATTCGTGGTCTGGTGATAAATGACTTCGCTCGCAACGGAATTAACTTGGACGAGGCAAACAACGTCATCGAGAGTAATTACCTCGGAACCGGCGTGACTGGCGCAACTGATCGCGGCAACGGCGTCGATGGAATTCAATTCGCGGGAACTCGATTCTTGAAAACGTTGCTCTCGGCATTGATCTCAACAACGACGGCGTGACGAATAACGACGCCGACGACCTCGACGCCGGTGCGAATCAGTCGCAAAACCATCCGGCGATCGACTTGGTTTCGCCCGGGGCAAATACGGTTATTTCCGGACGGCTCGACAGTACCCCGAACACCACTTTTGTACTCGACTTCTACTCTAACAACACGGCGGATCCAGCGGGTCATGGAGAAGGACAAACTTACCTTGGTTCGGCTACGGTGATGACCAACGGTGTTGGTGTGGCAAGTTTTAACGAAACTCTGATCGGAGTTAGCACTAGCGTCGGCGACGTGATTGCGTCCACGGCGACGGATGCGGCAGGAAATACTTCGGAATTTGGTGTCGCCACGGCGGCAAGCCGCCCAGCAATCGATCTCGATGCGAACGACAGCTCGGGCGCCACCGGAAACGAATTCACGGGCAGCTTTCTGGAAGACTCGGGACCCGTTTCCATCGCCGATGCAGACGCCACAATCAGAGACGCGTTAGGGACTCTTCAATCGCTTCAAATAATCCTGACTAATTCACTAGACGGTGGCGACGAAATTCTCGCAGCCGATACGACAGGCACGTCGATTTCGGCGAACTATGTTGGCAACGTTTTAACTTTGTCGGGCAACGCTACGCTTGCCGAATACCAGCAAGTCTTGAGAACGGCCACTTACGAAAATACATCCGATACGCCGAATACAACAACGCGGATGTTCTTCATCGATGCGGATAATGGTACGCTTCGGTCCAACTCGGCGATTTCCAACTTGCAGGTCGCAGCCGTCGATGATGCTCCCGTCGCAGGTTCCGATTCCTACAACATCCAGCAGAACGAAACGTTAGTCGCAGTTGCAGCGACCGGACTGCTGGCAAACGACTCGGATGTCGATAGCGCGAACCTCGCAGCGACACTACTTGGGAATCCCACTGGCGGCGCAATAACGCTAAACACGGACGGGTCATTTACCTACGTGGCCGACCCGCTGTTCTTCGGCACTGATGAATTCACCTATCAAGTTTCAGACGGCAATCAGGCGACCACCGAAACTGTATCGATTGTAGTCGAGCAGATCAATTCGCCACCTGAGGAAGGCGAAAGCAACACGGGTGGCGGAGATCCAGGTGGATCAGATGACGGCGGAACTCCCGAAGTCAAACCAGCTCCACCGGAATTGAAGCCGCCCGATGAAGATCCTCGCGACAGATTTGAAGACCCGAATGACGATGAAGAAGATGAGTTGCTCATCCAAGTGGGATTAGCTCCCAACGCCGATAAGGAAGATGGAGACCGAAGCGATTCGTCATCGGCGACTCAATCGAAGTTTGGAATACGCGAACGAGGGCGGTACGGCGCGGTCCTGTATTCTTCAACTCCGACGCCGACACTGCCTGTTGATATCGAGCGACAACTAGATCACGTCGAACCGCCGATCGATGTAATCGCTGCCTCGAAAGACTCCGCGCTCCTGCAACCGGAGTACGTGTCGACCTGGAAATCCGATGCCTTGTTGTTGAACGAACTGAACTCGCTGCAGCAACAATTCCAAGGAGAGATTAATTCGCTCTCGTTCTCCTCTGGAGTCATGAGCTCGACCGGCGTTGCCCTGACCATCGGCTACACCGTCTGGACAGTCCAAGCTGGTTACATTGCAGCTGCCTTGCTTTCGAGCGTTCCGGTCTGGCAGACCATCGACCCTCTTCCGATCCTGGCAACTCAGCAAGCGTTAGATATTTCGGAATCCGATGATGACGACGACTCGCTCGCCGAACTCATCGACAAAGGCCAAAGTTAGCCTCGTCTTCCGCGTCATAGCCAAGTCGATGGTTAGGCGATCGCCACTCAGAGGTTGTGATTTATTCCGTAGCTACCGTCGCCAGACGGTGGAAAGCACTTTTTTTTCAACCACGTAAACCACGCTCCGGCGAGCGTAGCTACTTTTTTGACGGCCTCTCCGAGGCAGATTTTTTCGTGTGACAACTGCCGTCTCGCGTTAGCGCGACACGGTTTCTGAGTTTGTAGTTGATGAAGCTTTGGTCTCTGACCAACGAAGCTCTGCCACGGCTAGGTAGACCACCTTTGTTCATCACTTAATGATGAACGCGCCGCCCGTCGGAATTTCGTAAAGCATTTGATGCTCGTTTCGCTTGAGAAATTCGTCAGTTGCCTGTTTAGCGCCTGGGAAGGCTGAAAATCCGTAGTCGTCTATTACGACGACACCGTCGGTATCCAACCTGGGAAAGAAGAATTCAAGGCTATCGAGAGTCGGTTGATAAAGGTCGACGTCGATATGAACGAAGCTGAATTTTCGATCTTCAATCTCATTGAATCGGTCGGGAATCCACCCTTCGTATAGGTCGACAAACGAGAATTCTGTGAGCGTCTCTTGTACCGCTTCTAGATTCGACGAGAAGACTTTCTTCTGATGAGCAATCGAATCGGTGTCTTCAACATAGAGCTTGTTCTGATCTTCAGGGCTCTTATCCGAAAGGCCACCTTCAAAAGAATCGAAGACGTGAAAACGGTTTGCGAATCCCTGATCTCTTAGCAGCGACGAGATTATGTATGTCGAGTGCCCTTTCCAACATCCGCACTCGGCGAAATCGTTGGATAGGCCTTTGCGAAGTACCATTTCTACGGTCTGCTGAAGGCTGTAAAAACGACATTGTTTGAAAAAACTATCGCTCCATTCAACGTCCGCGCGTTGCATCGCTCGACGGTACAGTTGCATGCGATCGTTCTGGTCGAGATGAGCCTCGAGTACGTTGGCATCGATCGTCTCTTCCGTTGGTTGGCTCGTTCGTCTCGAGCCACGAATTCCAAGGCGACTCAGCGACCGTCGCAACCAATTTCCATGCTTTACGCTAGCACTCGTGGGCATCGCATCTGCTCCATCTTCAATGACTAAAACCGAACATCGAAAGAGAACGTACTCGATCTGTGTAGTTGAGGTCAATGTTGTTCGGCCGCGATGTGCCGAGACGAGAAGCCACGCACCGGTATTTGCTTGTTGAAATGGCTCTGGTAATCGAAGACAATGCTGAAATTGTTTAAACATTTTCCGGAGGGATTTGATGAATACGCGTGTTGGTATCTTGAGTTTGCTTGGTTTGTTGGCGTGTAGTGCAGTCAGTAGTGATGCAGCGGAGCGACCGAATGTCGTCGCAGCGGAGCGACCGAATGTCGTCATTATTTTGACCGACGATATGGGCTTCTCTGACTTGGGTTGTTTCGGTGGCGAAATCGAAACGCCGAATCTGGATTCGCTGGCCCACGGCGGATTGCGGTTTACCGAGTTCTATAACACAGCTCGTTGTTGGCCAACTCGCGCGACCCTTTTGAGTGGTCGATATAGCAATGGATTGTCGCCGGCGCAAGTTACGATTGCCGAGTTGATGAAACCAGCTGGATATCAAACGGGCATGGTCGGCAAGTGGCATCTCGGCATGGATCCAAAGAAGAACGGTCCGATTCAGAGAGGCTTCGACGATTTCTACGGCACGATGACTGGTGCCGGATCGTTTTGGGATCCGTATACTTTGACTCGCAACACCGATCCGATTGAGCCGGACGGCGAAGATTTTTACTACACGGACAAGATTGGTACGGAAGCTGTTCGGCAGATAGAAACTTTTGCCAAGTCGGACAAGCCTTTTTTCCAGTACGTCGCATTCACTGCAGCTCATTGGCCGTTGCACGCTCCGGAGAAGTCGGTGCAAAAGTACATCAAACGTTATGACGAAGGCTGGGGAAAACTACGCAGTGAACGCTACGCGCGGATGTTGGAAATAGGAATTATTGACGAGGAGCGTTGGCCGCTGCCACCTGCGGAGAAAAACGTGAAGGCGTGGGACTCCGTCGATCACAAGCCTTGGCGGATTCGCAATATGGCGATTTACGCAGCGATGGTTGACCACATGGATCAAGCCGTCGGTCGGGTGGTCGATGCTTTGAAACGGACAAAGCAACTCGACAACACGCTCATTATCTACTTCCACGACAACGGCGCTTGCCCAGAACATTTGGGTGGCAATGGCTGGAATACGGCCAACAACATTCTTGCCAAAGCCAAAAAGGAAGGGAAGAAAGTCGCGGTCGGCGACGTGTTTGACGTGCCGATGGGCGGACCGCTTACGTATGGTAGCGTGGGACACAATTGGGCGAACGCTCAAAATACTCCGTTGCGGCGCTACAAGTCGAACGTCCACGCTGGTGGCTCGTGTAGTCCAGCGATCGTTCATTGGCCCGCAGGTCTGAAGACCAAGCCGGGGAGCATCACTTCGCAGCGGGGACACGTCATCGACATGATGGCCACTTGCCTCGATCTAGCCGCTGGTGAATATCCGGCGGAGTTTGCCGGGAACAAAGTCGCACCGCACGAGAGTCAGTCGCTCGTCCCGATCTTTCAGGGAAAGCAGGTAGACCGAGATCATGCGTACATCTTTAATCACTCGGGGACACACGCGGTTGTCAAAGGCGACTACAAAATCGTCCGGGAAGGCAGGCGACCTTGGGCATTGTATAATCTCGCCAAGAACCGAACTGAGACGAATGATCTCGCCAAGGAGCAACCCGATCGCGTCGAAACGCTAGAGAAGATTTGGGATGCTCGTTGGGGCAAGAAATAAGTTAGCGCAATTTTAGAAGAGTAAAACACTATGGCGTTTTGGAGCAAGAAGCAATCCAATCCAGATGACGAGCACCAACTGGGCGTCGATGCATTGGATCGAGGTGATATGGCGAAGGCGTTGGAGCATTTCACGGCTGCAATCGAAGTGGAGCCAACGGCGGAACGCTACTATTGTCGCGGTGTCGTCAATGACATGCTGCACAATTTCAATGAGTCGATCGCAGATCTAAATGCCTCAATCGAACTTGATTCCAGCGACTCGCGGGCGCTGTTTAGTTTGTCGATGGTGTGCTGGAGCTCGGAACACATCGAGGAGTCGTTTCAGGCAATTCAGAAGGCCTATGACATCGACTCCAACGACTTTCGCATCACCAATCATTACGCAATCATGCTTTGCAGTTCTCCAATTGAGTCGCATAGAGACCTTGCCAGAGCCGTCGAAATGGCAAAACACGGCTGCGAGTTGACGGACTGGCAAGACGAGATATGTCTTACTACGTATAGACAAGTCATGGAGGATATTGGTGAAACCGAAGAGTCCGAAACGGCGAGCGAAAAGCTCGACGAAGTAATGGATGAAACCGACGAAGACAATTCGCAAGAAGTGATCGACTATTTCGAGCAGGTCTCGAAACTAAAAGTGACTGGAATGTCACTTCAACACATTATTCCTCCGCCGATCAACGTATCTGTTCAGACAATTCGTCATGAAAGCCAAGCGACCTGTGTCATTTTTACGACGGGCATGAGCAATTTGGCATTGAAGTCGCCAAGCAGAGCATTTCGATTTGCGGAATTGTCCATGTCGATTGAAGCGGATTGGCAGATGGAATCTTCGTCCGATATGACTTCGACAAACTGGCCGTGGTTCATGCTACATCGGTTGGCGTTGCATATTCACTTATCGGGAGAGCCCGTAAGTGATACTGCCAGCGTAGTGTCACTCGAAGAAACTCCCGAGCCTTTCGTCGAGGGTTGCGATTTCGCGGCATTTCTTTTAGTGCCAAATCTCGGTGTGCCATTTACGAAATTCGAGCCACGCTATTCCGCTCGCGAAATCAACATCATCACCGCTGTTCCAATCTATCGGGAAGAATACGCCATGGCTTTTGAACCAGCCGGTGCTATGGGATTGATCAAACGGATGCACCAACACAATATCGGTCCACTGCTCATTCCCGGTAGAATGAACATGATGACGCTCGCGTGAAATGGAATAGATTCAACGCACTCTAATTGAAATAGTTCTGACGAGTCGATTTCTAGAAAAAAAACGCCTAGAAAAAACCGCCCTGAGAAAATGGACCTTGTCGACGTCGAAAGCGTGGAGTTGGTGGAGTGGTTGGTGGCGGAGGAGTGTCCTGCCGTAGCGTTCGATCGTAGCCGTGTTGGTTCCCGACTGCGATGTAGGCTACTCCTAGCTGTTCGATTTCTTTGGGCGTCAGCTGTCTCTTCCGCAACTCATCTTCCAGAAATTCGACGACTCGTTTGGATTGATCGCCTTGAGTTAGCTTCTCGCACACCCAGCTCAGCCGCGCTCGGGGGATCGCTCCTCGTTGGAGGAGTTGCCAGCACAAGTCTGCCTTCTCTTGCGGGTCGGAGGTTAACTCGGCCTGTCGCACTCTCAGTTTGTTTTTGATTTCGACCTCGTCGGTCGCGGCGGCGAGGTCTGCTGCAATTAGCGCGTGCACCGGATTCGTCATTTCTGCAGTAACTCTTTCGAGTTGCATTCGACGTCTGGCATTTTGGGTCGGAAGTGATTCGGCGAACTGAACCATAAGTGACCAACGATCGCGACCCGTGTACAAATTAGCTCGGCCTAGAAGCAAATCGGATTGCGCCTTTGCAGGTTGTTTTGCGTCGCGTAGGAGAGCGTTGGCAAAATCGATGTCGGCTTCTTTCCACAAAGTCGCAGTACGTATCAGGTCTTCAACCGAGCAGGGTTGTTGCGAAAGTTTCTTGGCAAGGCGTTTCGCCGCGACTTGATTACTTTGTTGAATCAATAGTTCGACGTGGAGGATTGTTACTTCGTTGTTGAACGCGTGGCCTCCTTTTGCTCGACCGACAAAGTCGATTGCTTTGTCTATTGCTTGGGAACGATAGTTCTTGCCATATTGTGCGTCCTGGCCAATCGATTGGGCCATTTTCGCCAGCCGATACCAGTCGCCGTATTCGCGAGTGTCTAACGGCTGAAGTTCGCTCAGTTTGAGCAGTTTCGGTGTCGATAGCCGCGGAAAGTTCTTTGCCGTAAGAGCTCGGGTTAAGTCGAGTGCTTGGCTTTTGGCAACCACTTCTAGCATCGGCATGGGGTCGACGGTCGCGATTTGCGGATGATTCTGTTGAATGTAGGCATACAAGAAAGCGTACAGGGGCTGAGTCGGATGTTGAATATGCAACGGCCACAAAAGTCGCAGAGCATTGCGTTGGTCGTCTTCCCGTAGGTATTTGAAGACTTCGCGAAGCTTTGGATTCATCAACTCTTTGTTGTCGCGAAGATCGAGTACCGCACTTTCTTTGAAAGCGGCAAAAGCTTCGGGACCAACTTTCTCAACGCGTTTTTCCAACGACCACTTAGCGATAACGTTTTCGTTACTTTCGGAAACGACTTCACGTACATAACTGGTATCGCCATGCTTGGTGAGTTTGATCTTGAGTTCAGCGATTTTCTCGTTTTGCAAAAAGAATTGCATGTTTCGAGCTAAACCTAGGTTATCAAAAGCGGCTTCGATATAAGTTCCTTGATTGGCGGCGACAGCAGCCGGAGTAAGTCGCAGAACATGATTGCCTCGCGCGTTGTGCGGTTGCTTCGAGATCGCGAACAGTCGGGAAAGATCTGCATTACTTCTGTGTGGTAGCCAGGGAAACATCGTATCGAGGTGCGTCTTGGCGGCGCGTGTCCAGTTGCCGTATTCGACGAGCCCAAGCGATCGATAGTTGATCGCAGTCCAGTTGTCATTAATTCGTATGTCTCGGTTGGCATCGCTGAAACGCAGTACTCCATCGAGCCCTTTAAGTTCCAGTTGTTGCGTGTCTCCGTTGGTCTCATGTGACCAAACTTCGAGATCGCCTTGCAGCTCGCCTCGAACTGCCAGAAGTTTCAATTCGTCGGGGTCGGCAAGTGGAAGATCGTGGAATGCTACATTGTCGTCGACAACGGTTACTCCCAAGTTGCTTGGGGCGAGTTCAATAGAAGTGCCGCGAACTGTCTCAAATCGGCTCCGCCTTAGCGAGGTTAGCAGCCAGTTGATATCTTGTTGAGTTTTTTGGTCTGTGCGTATTACCAGCGCCATCGTTGTTGGATCGTATGACAAAGAACCCGGTCCTCCATAGCCGTCCCATTTTTCAGGATGGACGATTTGCATGATCAAGTCTGACAACTCGTCTGTGTCAGCAGCGTCGGGAGTTTCTCGAGGTAATGGCGTGGCAATTTTTTCGTCGGCCAGCAGTCCCTCGTCGGGAAGCTCGCGAAGTTCATTCAGCAACGAACTAATTTGTCGGTGTTGAACTTCTGTGCCACGAACTACAAAGTCGAGCGTCGGTTGGTAGAAACCAATCGCAGCTGGTCCACCGAAGTCGTTCCAGGATTCCGGTTCGACGGTATTGGTAATCAAGTCCATCACCGGGACGTAGTCGACGTAGCGATTTTCGATTTGTGCGGGTGAAATAGGGAATTCAGTTGGGCCTACTGTTTCCGGTTGCTCTCCTTCATTTGGTTGATCTGCTTCTTCCTGTGGCTCGTCTCGAAGAAAACTTGGGACATTACCTACTCCGTCGACGACTGGAATTACAGACGTCGAGAATGACTCTTGGAAACCTAATTCCATTCTGAAATTTCCACCACCTCCACCTCCAAATCCTCCGAGCCCACCGCCGCCGCCAAAACCGCCACCAAAACTTCCACCGCCAAAACCGCCACCAAATCCACTCCCGCCACCAAATCCGCCAGAGCTGCGGAAATTCCCAAAGGAGTTGGCGTTTGGGTCGGAGCCTGGAACAAGCGCCAGTACGCCTTTTGCGGAGTGCAACTGCATGCGAGGAGTTTCGGATTCCATCGTCGTCACAACGATTGATTCGTGATCAAAAGAATAGGTCAGGTTGGCAGAACGCAAAATGCGTCGCAGCGCTTCTCGCGCGGGCAGATTTCGAGAGCGAACTTGGACGAGCTCGGAGGGATCGATGCCTTCATGATCGAGTCGATTCAGATCTATCAAGACGTTGACACCTGATTGTTTGGCGAAAGACGAGAGCGCGTCGACCAGTGGCGTGTCCTTGAGATCCATGGTGAGCGGATTTTCAAGACGCTTTTGAATTCGATTAATGGCTTCGTTGTTGGCTTCCATCGCTGGTGGAAAGAGAAGTTGTCTGTGCTTTGCCACTCGGTTCGTAAGCAGTATGTCTCCCACGGGGTAGACTTTGGGTTGTAATCTTTCGTCTGTGGCGTGCACGTTGGTTGTAATTAAGAACCGGTCACCGTCAGTAATTATCGCCAAGTCATTTTGGCCAACCCCATAGTCGGCGTAACTTTTGACGCTAATGCGGCCGTGACCACCAATGTTTATCTTACTATCAGCGGCACGTCCAATATTCCTCAACGCGGCTAAATCGATCTCGAATGGAACGTTGGACCAATCTTCGAGCTGACGCGCGAATTGCTCGATAGTTATCTGCTTCGGCGTCACATCGACTTGAGTCAGTAGCTTCGATTCCAAATTGTTGCCGCCAGCAACGCGATAGATGTGACGAAGTAGCGGTGAAGTTGCCAGCGCCGACGACTGCTCGTTGGCAAACAGTGGATGAATCTGGGCAGCTTCGCCGCGGATTGCTCGCTGCCGCATGGCGTTGATGGCCAGCCCATCCGCCTGTCGAAGTTGTTTGACTGCTTCGGCAAATCCATTGTCCTCGTCTGGTGGATTCTTTTGCTGAGTTTCCTTCAGTTCATTTAACGCCGTCTCGAGGATAAAATGCGCATGCTCAAACTGAGCACGGTCCATGGCTTTGCGTGCCTTGGTTAGTATTGTCGAATAGTTCTTGGCGATTCGAGTTTTTTGTGGTTCGACTTGAGTTAACCAATCGGTGGGTAGCGGCTCCGTCTTAATCGCTGCTGGCGGAGACCAGTAGGTGTGCCGAACTCGACGGTCAATTCCCCAAGTCGCATAATCAATTTCATTTTCAAGAACGAGGAAGGCAGTGTACGGTGAGAGGATACTCCACTCTCGCGACAGTTCGGTGATACTCTTCTTATCTTCGTCGGGTACATCGTCGAACGAAATGTATCGCAGGATCGCGGACAACTTCTTTTGTGCCCATAAGCGGCCCACGAAAATGTCGCTAACGTTTAGCTTTCGGTTATCTGCTCCACCCTTCCTAGCTAGATCGGCAGACAAATTCCATTGGTGAGTCGATTCGATACCATCGCGCGAAAGCTTTACACTGACTTTCGATTGTTTGCGGGAGGGAACGCGGCCAAGAATTCGCAGAGGTCGGTAGGGCAACCAATGGCGGTCGGTAAAGAGGTCCCGGGATGGCTGAGTGATATCAGCTATATCTTTATCTGTTTGATTGGCTGCACTTATTTCTTCAATAGTGAAGGGATCGGGCATCCCGTCGAGCGACCATTCCAGCAGGTCACTTCGGTCGAATGGGTCGGCCAACTCAAAGACTATGCCGCCAGTTTCGTCGGCTATTTGTTTCAGGAGTCGACGGCCGTCGTGATCCGATCCAATCGCCACTGCCCAGAATGAAATGTTGGAAGCTTTTAACGTTTTGTTTAGTCGATCGCCCGCGACGCTAATCTGTGCGTGATTAGCGAACGAGTTGCGACCATCGCCGATATAGATGATACGTTTTCGGCGGTTGGACTTATCTTTTTCAAATCGATGTATCGCTTCGTCAATGCTCGTTTCAACACCTGTCGCGCCCAGTAAGAATTGGTTATCCAAGTCGGCCAACGCTTTTTGCAGTAGTGGCGACCCGCTTGTAATCCAATCCGATAGTGGACGGTAATGCCGATCGAGGCAACCAATTTGAACTCGATCGGAAGCACCGATTTCCTGAGTCAACAGATAAACACAAGCTCGCGCTGTTCTAAGGCTTTTTGTATCTGACGACGTGTCGGTAATCAATAAAGTATCGAGCGGTTGTTTTCGTTTCGATTTCGACTTGACGGTTGGTTGAACCGTCGCCATGAAGTAGTTGCTCCGACTAGAGTCGCGCTCGTCGGTAGCTGCCGACTCAATCACGGCGGAGCGAATATTGTTTTCGGTGGAACGAGTGGGGAATGTAAACGCGAAGTCGGTCGTCGGTTTATACATTTGCCGGTTGAACTGGAATATTGATTTGCCACCGCCATTCGGTTTTAGGCGAAAGTCTCCGAGTGTCGTCGAGATTTTTTCGGGGGCATCGTAGACCGTCCCGGTGAGTCGAAAATCCCAGATCGGTTTAAGGTCTGAGAACAGCGGCAAGCGGAAGTGGGTCATCCCGTCGACGGAATCCAAAAGGATTGTGAAATCGAGTAGTATTCGTTTTGTATCGCGAGCAAAGACCGGAAAAACGCGCATTCGAAATAAGTTGTCGCCGATCTGTTCCAGGATGGCAGGGTCTCGTTTCGACGCGACAATCGAACTGTAAATCTGATCCGCTCGCTCGCGCTCGATCAATTCGCCTTCAATCAGCTTCGTGTCGGTAACGTACATCGCGAATCGGCTGACAGACGCGCCTTCGGGAAGGTTGAACATAAATGTTCCTTCTTCCTGGCGAGAGTAGGGGTTGTAAAATGACTGGTCAATTTGAACTAGAGCAACCGGTGATTGTAGAACGACGTTCACGTGGTAGCGGGCCAGGTCGAGACGAACGGGCGCGTCGGATTGCGAATCTTTGATCAGCAATTGCCCGAATCCCTGCGCGGGTTTGGCCACTGCCCACCCGCTATCTTTGCCAATTTGCTCCGGGCTGTTTTGCTGCGAAGTGATCTCGCCACTTTCTGAAATCACTACGTGTTGCGATGCCTTCAACAGCAGTTCCTCTTGGGGTTTGGCCTTGTCACCGTTTTTCACTTGAGCAGAGAGGTGGCAGATGCCGTCGAGGATGTCGATGACAACAGCCTGCTAACGGGCAATTTGACGGGCAATTTGAACGCGTGTACCTTGCGGTATTCGCAAGCGCTGTTGCCCAACTTCGACGCTCCACTGCGAGGGGCCTGCATCGATGATGATTCGGCCTCGCTCGAGTCGTATTTTGGCTGAGTCCTTATCTAGGTGTAAGCGAGTGACAGCGTCCAGCGCCAACTTGGCAGCTGAGACTTCAATTCGACTTCCGCGGATCGCGTCCGTTTGGAGCCAACACGTTGCCGGAAGCTCTTGTCCGTATCGCACGATTCGCCAGTCGTCTGAGATCGACTCGCGCGTCGCCACGGTGGCCGAGTCACCGAGAAGCCGCACTGTTGGAACTAGTTAAGACCCGAGGCGTTGTCTTGTTCAGCTGCGTGAGAGATGGCCGAGTGGAAGATCGCGCAAAGCGCAACCGCGCACTTCATGCCTGGCGTGAGGGAGCTGAGCATTCTGACTGTCCTTGCTATCCATGATGTGCCCTTGTCTCCATATGATACGTGAATCGACCTGAGAATGACACTTTTCCGGCGAAATCGAGTGTTAGCCAAAGTGTTTTCGACGGGGAAAGATCAGTGATTCCTTTCGGTATTGCCAAGGAGAGCCTTTCCTTAACGAATGACTGGTTACCATAATGGGCCAATGAAAAATGCTGTAGGGTCCAGTGAAAACTGCAATGGCCATTAATGATTGAATAACGAATCAGGAATTGAGATACGAGGAAAGCGGGTTATTAGCATGCTGGGGTTTTATGTTCTGCAACCAGATGAAATTGGCGTTCTGTTGACGTTGGGGAAAGTGACACGAGTGGTGGAGCCCGGACCAGGTTTCGCCTTCCCGTTCTTTCAGCGAGTCATCAAAACTAAGAGCAGTTTGCAAACGATCGATCTGCCCGACCAACAAATTGTGCTCAGTGGAAACATCGCAATTACGATTTCCGGAAACCTCAACTTCCGCGTGGTCGAACCAGCTCGAGCATTGTTGGGTGTCGGCGACTATCGATACAGTATGCAGCAGCTGGCGCTCACGACGATCTCCGATGTCTTGGGAACGAAGACCATCGAAGAAGTGCGGACGGAAAAAGTAGCTATTGCCGATGAGATCGAAAAACTCGTTGCCGAATTGGCTGACACATGGGGTGTTGGCGATGTCGATATCCGTTTGACCGATGCGCGGATGGACGAGAGTTTGCTACGAGCAATGATGCGCGAAACGGAAGCTATAAAAGAGGCGGATGCGGTAAAAATCAAAGCGGAATCGGATCGGCACGTCGCCAGTATCTTGAGCGAAGCCGCGGAGATTCTCAGTGCAACTCCTGGAGCGATGACATTGCGAGTTCTGCAAACACTAAACGACGTTAGTAACGACAAGATGACCGTGGTGGTTCCACTGCCAGTCGAATTGTTTCCGCATTTAGGACAAGCTGCTGCGAATTCGCAGCCGGCTGTCGAATCCGTTTCGCCGCAAAAATCAGTAGTGCCAGAGCCCGCGAAAGGTTCGTCGTCAGAAACGCCGCCACTCGGGCGGTTGAAAATCGCCGACGACAAAATACTTGGTGTCTGCCCGCATTGCGATACACAATTTAACGTCACTCAAGCACTAGCGAACATGCGATACGATCGAATGCCAGATCAACCCGGAATGCAGCTCCGCTGCGCTATTTGTTCCGAGATTTTCACTCTCCCCGAAGTTTCAAAATAGAAACCAACGCGTTGGGAAAAAAACACGTGGGGAGTCTTGGTTGGGTGCCCCAATGCTAAACGGGCGCATAAAAAGAGCCACCCAATACGAAGGTGGCTCAGGCCACGTGAGTGAAAGGTAGTTTAGACAATATCACTCGGCGACCACGCACCGAGGAAGCAAAGCGGAACTGCGCGGTCCAATTCAGCAAACGCTCGATTGCCCCGATATTATATCTAGGGGATTTGGCTAAGCTAAGCTATACGGTAACCCGCAAAGTTGAGTGCGAAAAATTCAATGGCAGAGAGAAATTGTATACGTATTTGTTTTTCATCATGCCCGGCTTGAGTCTGATTTCCTTCGCCATTTATGGTTGGGATAAATGGTGCGCTATCAAAGGTAAGTCACGCATTCGCGAGACGACACTACACATCTGGGATGTCGTTGGCGGTTGGCCTGGAGGACTCGCAGGGCAAAGGTGCTTTCGCCACAAGAATCGGAAAGTCTCGTTTCAAGTGAAGTTCTGGTCGGTTGTTGTTCTCAACCTCGTGGTCTTGATGTTGTTGTTGCACTATTTCGGCTAAAGCCGAATGCCGGACCTTGATCAACTTCTCTTCGTTTAACCCCGATGGCGTAGGCGTTTTCGAACTAGCAACAACCATTCGCCGCCGCCTCCGGCTAAGGGTCAAACGAACCAACTGGCAAGTTGACTACTTCCCCAAAACCAAATCCCTTCGCGGACAAAAACAGCTGGCCGCTAACACAGAAATCGTGTGAACCTTTTGCAGTGGACGAGGTCTATTTAGCAGTCATCTATTTCACGACCGTACAAAAGCATTACCAAAAGCATTACCAAATGCGGGGCCCCACTATGCGGGGCCCACTCGCTACAAAGGCAAATACAATGTTGTTCTTGAATTCACAACTGCTGAATAATTGTTGTTGCGGTATCAATACCGTAGCTCAAAATGCGAATTCAAATTCGCAGAATTCACTGTGCTTGTGACTCAGCTGACAACTTACCGAAGTCAGAATAACCCGATGTCATTTGCGACAGCGGGTTTTTTTATGTGCCCGTAGCTCGAATCGATAAACGAATTCTATTCTCTTGAGTGCTACTTCTTGAAGACACCTTAATGCGGTGGGTCCTGTGTTGGTACGGGAGGGCGACTGTTAATCGCTTTGTCGCAGGTTCGATTCCTGCCACCGCAGCTAAGTTCACTTCGACTGCTAATCGTAAGTGTACTTTTTTCCAAACCAACTTGACGCTGGGGCCGGACGGCTAGGCGATCGGCTGCAACCCGATAGAAGTGGGTTCGACTCCCACCGGCGTTTCTTTCAACAAACTCTCTCGACTTCATTTTCGGAGGATAGAACCATGGCAACTTTCAATTCTGACGACGAACAATTTTTTCGAGCCCATGAGCAAGCGGCGTACAGGCTTCCCGTCCGAAACGCAAGTGAAGCGCGGAGTGCGGATCGTTCACGGCGACAAATTACTGATCGAAAAACTCGGACGCAATGATCCTTGCCCCTGCGGCAGCGGGAAACGCTTCAAACGCTGTTGCCTCAAGAAGGGACGTTTTTGATGGCGTTAATCGCGACCACTACTTTTAGGGAATAGCTCCCCCCTTTTTCTATTTTCTTAATCTTACTCTTAATCTCCAGCCAAACCCCAACTGACATCACGGCTTCGCGCTAGCGCAGGTTTGGCACTGGATCGCGATGAAATTGCGCTAGCGCGAAACTTGAACACGGTCCAAAGATGGTTGGAGATTAAGATTACGATAAAGAGTAAGAAACTAGAATGAAAAAGAGTGGAGTGCCGCCATTTTGCATAGATATTGGGTGAGTCGGCAGTTTCATTGGAGTGTCGGATTCGTTAAATCATAGTCTGAGTCATTCGGCCAGACTTTTGTTTCACTTTTCCCATTCTAGATTCACTTTTCCAATTCTACTTGAGAGAGACCGTTATGGATCGCGTATGCCACTCTGAAATTCCTTATTCTGAAAAAGACCGCGCCGACAAATTCTATCAGTCGGTATTTGGCTGGCAGATAATGCCCGCTCCCGGAGAGATACCTTACTCGTTTGCAATTACGAATCCAGTTGACGAAACGATGTGTCCTGTGGAGCCCGGCGGAATCAATGGCGGCATGTATCTGCGCAGCGAGGAAGCCGGAAGCAAGTCTCCCGTGATTGTTATTGAGGTTGAGTCGACAGAGCAGCGGATGAAAGATGTTGAGGCCGCTGGCGGCTCGATCGTGTTTGGTCCACATCCTGTCGGTGACATGGGAATCTACGCTCAAGTCAGAGACAGCGAAGACAATATCATTGGGCTGTGGCAACCGCTGCAAGGAAAACATTAAGGGTTAGACGGTGAGGGCAACACACTGGTTGTAACTCGTTTCAGGGGAATCGTTCGCCGAACATGCGTTCACTGGACAATGGTATCATACGGCTATGAGCGATCCCCTGAAAATTCGAGTGCTCGAATCTGAGGTAATGGACGACCCGGACCTCGATAAAACGCGGCATGTCGGCGCGCTAAAGTCGCTGGCCACTATGAATTGGCTCAGCGCAAGCAGTCGGATGGTTTGGGGAGCCATTACGGAGTATCTGCGACGTTCTCCACAGAAAAAAATTCGCATACTAGATATTGCTACGGGATCCGGCGACATTCCGATCGCCCTCTTTCAACGCGCTCGGCGAGCTGGAATTGAGATCGATCTACTGGGAATCGATATTAGCCAACGGGCTATCGAATTTGCTCGACAACAGGCAGGCGTGGAAAATGCCAAGGTCGAGTTCGCAACGTTGAACGCATTAAGCGAAGCTTTGCCTGCTAAGTTCGATATCGTTATTTGCTCGTTGTTTATGCACCATCTATCGGAAGAAGACGTGGTGCGTTTGCTTGCCAAGATGAAGTCTACGGCGAAGTTCGTGGTGGTGAACGATCTTCGTCGGAGCCGAGCGGGCTGGTGGTTGGCGCTCTTGGTCACTCGTTTATTTAGTCGATCCGACGTTGTCCATACGGATTCTTGTTTGTCGGTGGGCGCCTCTTTCTCCATGAAGGAATTTCGCGCTTTAGCGAACGCAGCAGGCATGGAATCTGCCATCGTAAAACCGCGCTGGCCGTTTCGGTTTCTTATGACGTGGGAGGACTCAACGTGATTACGTCAAACTATCGATACCGCGCTATGGTCTACGGTTATTTTATCCTCGAAAAGCGAACGAAGCGGTGCGATGACTGAGCGAGTCGCAATATTCCAAATCGCCCGCAAAAGAATCACAATCGCTGTGTTGTTGCTGTTGCTGCCGTTTATCGTGATCGGTGCATCGCGAGTCAAGAATGATACTACGGACATGCAACAATGGCTGCCGGAAGGGCAGGCAGAGCGCGATCGCTACGAGAAGTTTGTCGAGACGTTTGGTCCCGATGACACGCTGATCGTCTCTTGGCCAGGTTGTACTCTCGAAGACTCGCGACTGAGCGAGCTTCACGATGCTTACGAACGATACACGCCCGCTGCAGAAGGTGACGAGTTTCCAGGTTACTTTCGTCAGGTATCCAGCGGCGCCACGGTACTCGAATCGATGCAAGCTAAACCATTTGAAATGGAAGAACGAGCAGCGCGTGCTCGGCTTGCGCTATCTCTGTCTTGCCGACACTGGTTTTTGTGTTGGTGATTTCGAGTTCCGTGCACTTGGTAAATTACTATCGCGACGCGGTACGCGAACACGGTTCAGCTGGTGCGGCCAGTCGCGGACTATCGGCAGGTTGGCTGCCCTGTACTCTCGCCGCTGTAACCACGTCAGTTGGAATGTTGTCACTGCTGGTCAGCCAGATTGAACCGGTGCGGGCGTTTGGATTATTTTCCGCCATTGGAGTCACTTGTCGTGGTCTTGTCCGCGATTCCATTGGCTTTGGAATACTGGCCGAGCAGTCGAGAGAGAAACTCACCGAGTGGTGACGACTCCGCTCGGCCAGTCGACTCTACTCGTCGCATCGATGGGATCATCATCGAGTGGATTCTGCGTTGGCGAGTCGCTGTGCTAATTGGAGGAATTGGCTTCGTTTCCATAATTGGGTACGGGCTCGCGCATACTACTTCGTCTGTAAAGGTTGAACGGATGTTTCGCCCGGACAACGAATTGATCCGAAATTACAAATGGATCGAAGAGAATATCGGGCCTATCGCGTCACTCGAAGTCGTGGTCTGTTTCGACGAGAGTAGCGAACTAAGAATGGTCGATCGGCTCAGATTGATTCAGCGGATTGAAGGGCGTTTGCGAAAACTGCCGAACTTGGATGCGACGAATTCCGCTGGAACTATGTTGCCGTGGGTCGGATCAACTCGCAGTATAAAAGCCGTTATGCGACGCTCGGCCATGAATCAGGAGTTAATCCAAAGTCGCGATCGGCTTATTGCAGACCGATTAGTTGCGGACGCCGGCAGCGAAGAATGGTGGAGGATCACCGCTCGACTGCCCGCGATGCAAGATCTCGATTACCCCGCAATTATCGCCGCCGACGAGCAAGCGAAGAACACAAGTCGAGTCGAGTGCACGGGGGCATTTCCAAGTATCAATAGCGCTCAAAAGCAGTTGTTAAGTGACTTGGTTTATAGTTTTCTTCTGGCGTTTGTTTTGATCTGCCCAGTAATGATGATTATATTGCGATCATGGCTGGCCGGATTAGTTGCGATGGTGGGAAACGTTGTTCCCGCAGTCTTGGTTTTTGGTGCGATGGGATGGTTGGCAATTCCGGTTGAAATAGGCACGGTGCTCACAGGCAGTATTGCTCTGGGAATCGCCGTTGACGATACGCTTCACTTCCTCACTTGGCACCAACGCTGCCTCGGAATCGGCGGCGATAGAATCGATGCAATTCGCGAAGCGTTCAGCCGCTGCGCAACTGCAATGACTCAGACAACACTTATTTGTGGCTTGAGTTTGCTCGTTTTCATGATGAGCCCGTTCATCCCTGCGGCTCGATTTTCTGTCTTGATGTTTACACTGTTACTGGCAGCACTTGCTGGAGACTTGATCCTGCTGCCGGCGATATTGGCCAGTCCACTTGGGCGGCTGTTCCGAATAGATAACTCAAGCTCCTCAGCGAATAGTGGATAGGAGCGGCTTCTGGAAACTATCAACTCCCATGAGTAAATGAACAATCTTCATCCCGCCAATTCCGAGAGCGATCAGGTTGAGAATCTATCAACTCGTCCCGATTCGTTCCTCGAACTCACTCGCGAAGATTGGGATGCGATTGTCGTCGGAGCGGGCCCAGCTGGTGCGATGGCGGCGCGGGAAACAGCGAAACTCGGTTTGCGGACTTTGTTGGTCGACAAGGCCAAGTTTCCTCGCTTTAAAGTTTGCGGCTGCTGCTTGAACCAACGCAGTCTTTCGACTTTGTCAAAAGCCGGTCTCGGAGACATCGTCGGACGACTCGGTGGCGTCGACTACGACCGCGTCGTGTTATCGCAGAAGCGAACAAGTGTTGAGGTTGCGCTGCCCATTGGGAAGAGTCTTTCGCGCGAGGCGTTTGATTGGGCTCTCATCGAAGCGGCAATTGCCGAAGGCGTTTCGTTTCTCCCTGGGACCTCCGCACATCTAGCTGAAACCAATAGTCATACCCGCGCGCTTACTCTCCGCTGCGAGGCAGAGTCAATCCAAGTCGCAGCTAAAATCGTGCTGGCGGCGGATGGACTTGGCGGACGATTGCTTGTTGAAGACGAGGACGATTGGGTTGCCGCTAATTCTCGAATTGGCGCCGGGACAATCGTCAGCGAAGAGATCGATGGCTATCCACGTCACAAAATCTATATGGCCTGCGGTGAATACGGATACGTAGGCGTCGTCCGGCTCGAGGATGATCGCCTTGACGTTGCCGCTGCTCTCGACGCCTCGGCCGTTCGCCAAGCCGGTGGACTGGCCGAAGCTGCAAATCAAATACTTCGCTACGCGAATCTACCTACGTTGCCGATGGACTGTCTTTGGAAAGGTACTCCTTTGTTGACTCGTCGAAAACGCTCGCTGGGAGCCGAACGCGTTCTCGTTCTGGGCGACGCCGCTGGCTACGTCGAACCGTTTACGGGCGAGGGGATCGCATGGGCCTTATCCTCAGGTGTCGCCGTGGCAAAACTTGCCGAACAAGCCGCCCAAGAATGGACACCCAGTATTGTTGAGGATTGGAGCCAATTACATCGGCAGATCGTCGGCCGTAGACAATGGCTGTGTCGTTGGTCTTCGACGATTCTACGCAGTCCCTGGCTAACTCGAATGGCGATTTCCGCCTTGCGAGTTTTCCCAGCTTTGGCTCGACCTGTTACTGGACGGTTGAACGAGAGGTAGTGGAGGACAAAGTAGAGTAAGAGTAAGACAGAATAAGTCAGAGATTGAGAAGAAAATTTATGAGTTTGAGAATTTTTGGAATTGGTTGTGCGAATCCGCAGCACACGATGAGTCAAGTTGAAGCTTTGCAGATGGCAATTGACACATTTCGTGTTTCGGGGCGCGAGGAACGATTGCTCCGTGTTGTATTCCGAAAATCGGGGGTGGAGAATCGATACACTTCGCTTCATCACAGTATCGCCACCACTTGGCTCGATTCTCGTGAACCGGGTGTGTTTAATACTGGGCCGAGCACCGGCGAGCGAATGGGCTATTTTAAGGAACATGCCCCGCCTTTGGCGTCTGCTGCCGTAGAACGTGCTCTGGAAAATTCACAAACACTTCCTGCTGAAGTTACCCATCTCGTCACCATCTCGTGCACTGGATTTAATGCGCCAGGGTTGGACGTCGATCTCATTCAGCAGCTCGGCTTGCCCGTGACAACTCAACGAGTCAACGTTGGGTTTATGGGATGCCATGGCGCTATTAACGGGCTTCGCGTTGCGCAGGGAATCGTCGCAGCGAATCCCAAAGCTGTTGTTTTGATGTGCGCCGTCGAGTGTTGCAGCGTTCACTACCAATTGAACTGGCATCCGGAGCGATCCTTGGGAAGTGCTCTATTCGGGGATGGCGCCGCAGCTCTCGTCTGTCGACATGACGGCTCCACCCGGCAAGGACCGCATCGACGCTTGCGACTGATCGATACTGGGTCGTGCCTGCTGCCCAACTCGAAAGACGCGATTACGTGGAATATCGGCGATCACGGCTTCGAGATGTTTTTGTCTCATAGCGTACCGGAGTTGATTGAGGAACATCTGAATGCGTGGGTCGCAAGTTGGTTGGCTCAGTACGATTTGGAAGTGCAAGATATTAAGTCGTGGGCGATACATCCGGGTGGACCGCGAATTATCAGTTCCGTCGAATCCAGCCTGACGTTACAGCCGAAAGATACCGAGGCTTCGCGCGAAGTGCTGCGAAACTACGGCAACATGTCATCCCCTACTATTCTTTTCGTGCTCAACTCGTTCTTGCAGAGCGAAGCCAGCGGCCCGTGCGTTGCCATCGGTTTCGGGCCAGGGATTTACGCGGAGGCCGCGCTGCTTGAATTTGAGTAACGAATTGAATTTGAGTAACGAAGGCCGACGAGCTTTCCAAGCTAGACTGTCGACAGCTGTTGTTCATCGACGAATTGATTTGCCAAGCGGACCAGAATTTGAGTGGCGACAGCGGCTTGATTCTCGGGCGTCCAATCGGGGTAGCGACTCGCCAGCTGCAGAGCCTGTTGTCGATACAGCGGAAAGGAATTGGTTAGTTCGGCGATGCTTTTTTTTACTTGCGCTGGATTTCGCCACGCAGCTTGAAGTCCAATTCCGATTTCTTGCACTCGTCGCGCCGTGACGTCCTGCTCCATCTGCGTCGGAAGTAGCAAGAGTGGTTTGCCTGCCAAAGCAAAACGCACCGTCGTTCCATGTCCGCCGTTGAGAATCGCAAGTTCGCAGTGGTCGATGGCATGATCTAGGTCGATCGGATCGAGATAGATCTTCAGTGTTTCTGTGGAATGCTCGGACCGCAATTTTTCGGTAGCGTTGCTGATAAATGCAACGGTCGGTAGTTTTGAATCTGCAATGTGTTGAAGAGTCTTGAAAAACGGCTCGCGATTAT
>Ga0115002_10001096_pt1 | contig 37651 bp, 24 predicted proteins | sample ArcticOcean_MG_C_8_FD_89576 | JGI IMG/M metagenome (GOLD analysis project Ga0115002, IMG submission 89576) | Marine microbial communities from western Arctic Ocean - ArcticOcean_MG_CB11_86 | ecosystem: Environmental > Aquatic > Marine > Oceanic | place: Arctic Ocean: Canada Basin | collected... | reverse complement strand
CGTAGTACGACAATGCCGTCGGCGCGGAGGAATGGATCCTTCTTGAGCACTGCCTGCAGCTTCGCGTTGAGCGCGGGCCTGGCTTTGAGCGCCTCGCTGCCGACGTACAGGACCGGCTTGGGCCGATGCATCGCATCGGTGGTGTGGACGACTGCGGGTTTCGCGCCGGACATGAGCTCGATGTACTTTGCCAGGTCAGTTGCCGCCTGCTTCTCCCAATGCCCGGCGTCGGCAGCAACGACGATGCTGGCGGCGGTCCTGCCGTTGTCGGCGACGACGAGGTCCGCTGCCCGGACCGTGGTGGAGAGGAGCAGAGTCAGCGCGATGACGCGGTATAGATGTCTCATTGATGACCTTTCGGGTTCGTAAATTTTGGGTTGCCAGATGTGAACGTAGTCCGGAGCCGGATGGTTGCAAGAGTCGATAGCAGTCGAGTAATCAGTCCGCATTTTTCTACTATGAGCCAGTTCTATGCCGATTCTGTGGGCTTCAACAGGGCGTCGATTTCCTTCATCTCATCGTCGTTCAGCGGCCCGAACGACATGGCTCCGGCGTTGTCTTCGACTTGGGCCACAGTCTTAAAGCCCGGAATGGGGATCATGACAGGGCTTTTTGCCCAGAGCCAGCAGAGTGAGCCTTGTGCAGGGGTGCGGCCGCGGCTTGAGAGTACGTCGCGGATTGCTTCCATCTTCGCCAGAAGCTCCGTCTGCGAGGCCTCTTTCATGTTCCAACTGTGGCGTATATCGTCGGGAGGAAAGGTCGTCTCTTCAGTGAATTTCCCGGTTAGCAGTCCCTTTTGCAGCGGCCCGCGAACGATGCCGGCCAGGTTGTGCTTCTCGCAGAGGGCCAGGGCAGCTTCGGCGCCCCCGAATACACTGAAGTGCAGCTGGATTGCAGTGCACCGGGCGCCTTCAGCGAAAATAGTCGCAAATTCAGGCAGATTGGTGCTCCACCCATAGGCCCGGATCTTGCCCGCGTCCACGAGTCCTTCCAGGACCTCTCGGATCTCCACCGCCTCGACGGGATCGCAACGCTTTACATGGAACTGGTAAAGGTCGATCACGGTCGTTTTCATCCGACGCAGGCTCGCTTCGCAATCAGAGCGAATCGAATCTGGATCATAGCGTTGGGGGCCGATGGTGCGGGCAGCTTCATCGAAGCTGAGTCCGAACTTCGTGGCGATGACCACTTCGTCACGTCGCCCTTCAAAGGCCTTCCCTATCAGCTTCTCGCTGTGCCCGGCGCCGTAGGAGTTCGAAGTGTCGAAAAAATTGATGCCGAGATCGAGCCCGCGGCGCAACGCCCTGATTGACTCGGAGTCGTCCGTTCCGGTCGTCCCAAAGGGGCGGTGATCCCGCCAGGCCAGCCCGCCGATTGCCCAGCAGCCCAATCCAAGGCCGCTGACTTCAATTCCGCTCCGTCCGAGAGTTCGTTTCATATGGGGCTTCTTTGCAGGATTCGACGCACGTCGCGGAGATTCTTAGTGATGCGGGCAAAAAAAAATCAGCAGAATAGCTGAATGAAACGACTATAATAAAATTGGCGGAGAGGGGGGGATTCCCCTTGAGCGAACCGATTGTGATCGTCGTAAGTGACGCAAGTTGCGTATGTTGTGAGTGTTGCGTGGTTCGAGGTCGAAAAGCCCACACCGTCCGAAATCGGTATTTACGGTATTTGCAATCCCAAAGTGATAACAATCTGTCACGCAAATCTCCTTAGGTCAAGTGCCAGTGTTAGGGGTCGCCGACGCATGAACATTATGTACCACCTGATCCATCGGATTTTGAAAGCTGTTTTAGGATTCCCAGCGCTTCCTTCCTTTCACTCTCATCCAAATCTCTCGCCCGCTTTATTCGCCCGCGCAATGAGTTTTCTTTTTGGTGGTGGTGGTTGCCCTCCTCGTCGACAAGTTTGGGAAAAACATCTTCGTTCAAGGTTGCCCCACTCTTGTCATATGCAGCGCGGAGCACCTTAAGAATCGTCCCGTCCGACACCTGACGTGAGCCGTTCTTGGGGCCCGGTTTGTTGCGCTCAGTCACAGATGGCGTGGCCACGATCGTTGTTGTGTCCTCACATGAATTGGGGTCAAGGCTGCTCGCTAAGTTACGCCGGTCGACCCAGCTCCGCGTAGACGCGGGCTTCGTACAGATGGTCCTCGACTGTCCAATCCCGGCGCATGCCGAAAAAGTGATTATAGAAAACCGGCGGCGGACTGTTGTCGCGGCGGATGTTCTCGGTGATGTGTCGCCGCAGGGCGTTGCTTCCATCTACCGCGTCGCCACGGAAAAACCCGAGGCAGGCCCGAGGTATGGGCACGGACTGTCCGGGGTTCAACGTAAAATCTGTACCGGCGATTCGGAACACCAGGGGGACATGCCGTTTGCCACCGACCACCTCGGAGCGGACATCGAGCGTCCAGTTGCACGGCCACTCGAGAGCGGCAAACAGGCCACCCGACTCATCCGCGTCGGTGACAACGATGTACGGCATCTCGCTGTATGTGGAGCGTCCGTCGTAGTGGCCACCGAACATGGAATACACGCCATCCGTCTCAGTGACCCGATAGGCTCGCGGCGGGTATTCGGCATCGAAGGGACGGCCGCCGTAGACCGTCGTCATGCGTGGCAACTGGCCCAGCGGCAAGTCCAGTGGGATCGACAGCGGATACGGTCCCGTGAGATGGCGGATCGCCTTTTTTCCGCGGTTCGTCAGCCGGCCGTTGAGTTCGACGGAATTAGTGTGCGGATACCACACGTACACATCGTTGCGACCAGTCCACTCCCGGCGTGGCGCCACGTAACGGTGTGGGTGACGCGGTCGAGAGATTTCTCTTTGTGATGAGCGGTACAGGTGAGATCCGCGGCGAAACTTGAAATGCCTTCCGCGTCCAGATCGAATCCGGGCATCGACCGCAGGCATTTGAGAAGTGGGTTCTTGCGGTCATCAAAGAGTTGTTTAGGCGTGAAGCGCATGGCATCTGAGCTGTGTGGCGTTGCTCCCAAGATAGCACGCGGCGATTGAAACTCTTAATCCGGCCTCTCAATCTTTCCTTTTAACCCGCTTCCCGGAGACCCTGAAATGACTCAGCTCAATCTTCTGCAAGTACCCTGGCAACAGAATGGAACTCCCCTGGCATCAGGATGCCCAGTTCTGGCCGCTCTACCCGCACCGGGCCGTGACCGTGTGGCTGGCGATCTTCGATAGGGACGAACAGAACGGCGCGATGCGCGTCGAGAATCGAGTCACAAAGCATTGTTTTCCAAGATGTAACATTGCATTTCCGAGACGGTCAATTATTAGGTGTTATTGCACGTACGTCGCCAACTGATGTAGAGAATTCAATTATCCCTCGATGGCATGTCATGGTTTCTGTTGCGGCATCGGTGTGACATTGCACTGACTGTATCCCGTCGAAGAATTTCATGCGGCAGGTATTTCCGCGGAGCGATGTGATAACGGCCTGCTGAAGTGTTCCATTGCGCCATTGAATGCTGGCTTCAAATCCACCGCGGCATCTTATACCCTTTACGTCGCCGTCGGGCCACTCGGTCGGCAATGCGGGCAGGATTCGTATTAAGCCGCGTCTGTCTTGGATAATCATTTCGGTCATTGAGGCCATGACACCGAAGCTGGCTTCGATCTGGAATACACGCCTTTCTCCAAACCAGCGTAATCTGCTTTCAGGTCGCCAATCACAAAGACATAACATGAGGTTACCCATCGCATGATTGGCAACCATATCATTAAGCTTGTCCAAAGCCTCAGCCGACCTATAGAGCCTGGCATATACTTGCGCATCTAAAGCCAGATCAAGTGAGCAGCTTCCCTCGCCGCCGTGAGAGAGCCTCGCATCCAATGCCTTAACAACTGCATCTGCGTAGTCAGGGGTGTCTTCAGTCGTGATTCTCTGCCCCGGGCAAATCCCGACGAGATGCGACCTGTGACGATGGCCGGGGTCGATGGTCTGGCAATCCTCGTCAAGCCACTCCAATAACCTTCCCCCCTCATTGATGGTCGGCATGGGAAGTTTGTGGAGAATGTTCATCCACAGTTCTCGTTTGCCTGCGTCAACGTCAAGGCGGGTTGAGGCAGCCACAAGGTTCGCAAACAGTTCCCGCAATAATTCAATATCGAAAGTCGACATCACCGAGAGGATCGTACCGATACCTCTACCCGATGGAATATTCTCCGGCGAACCGCTCGGGGCGGTTACAAACCGTCCCTGCGAATCCTCACGGAGAAATCCTTCATAGAATTCCCCGATGGCAAGAACGATGGGATATATCCTTTCACGCAGTTGAACCAGATCGGGCTGGTATTCCCAGACCTGCCACAAGCTCTGGGCAAGCCATGCGTTTGCTCCCGTCGCCAGCATCAAGAGATCATCAAAGTTGCCAAGGTTTTCAGCGTCGCAAACACAGGTATAAAGAGCGCCCTGTAAGCCACACATATCCTCTGCGGCATGCCGTGCCTGTGGCAGCAGACGCCATGCCCAATCAACGAGACTCTCTCCCGCTTCGCTGAGATTAACCATCCCAAGGCCCCAGTAACACATCTGCAAATTCAAGTCTAAATGAAAATCGCTATCCCATGCGGGCCTGGGGTCTTCGTTCCAAAGGCCTTGAAGGTTGATGGGCATTTTGGGCGCCTCATCCGGCCGAGCTGGTCGACCGGCGGCGATCCCCAAATAGCGTCCAAGATTAAACAACCGTTCAAAAACGGCGGGATCAGCGCGCTTGTTGGTTCTGGCATGTGCGACCAGGTCTGGCGTGGAAATGTCTTCTTTTGAAATTTCACCAAGACTGAAGCTCACCCGATTGTATAAACGGTGATAATCTTCAATATGGGCATCCTTTAACGTCTGATAGTCGTCACTGGCAAGTGTGTCGAGTGTGCGCCGACAACAATCCGCCGGGGACTGATCGGTGACTCGGTCAGTGGCCATGGCTATAAGAAGGGTAACCTCGTCGGCGGATTCAACTGTCGTCGAGATCCCGCAAGGTTCAGATGGATGCGAAAGCTCTCTGAATCCAAACGCAAAACCTTCATGTCTCTCAGCCGAGGGCCCCTGGGGCGGAAGATATTCCTCAAGACCCGCTTTCCTGTTTCCGCCGCTATTGATAACTCGTACCGCGGCCGCAAATGTCACGCCTTCGGTAAATTCTCCTTCAAGGACAAGTTCATTATCGTGGGCATGTCCCGAAACTGTACATTCATCGTCGAGCAACCTGTAAAGGCTGACCTCACTGTCTATACTTGAAGGCTGATTGGCGGACATGTTTACCGCAATCACGCGAGACGGCCAGGAGGCAAAGTATTCTCGGCGAAAATCAATGCCGCCGGCGCTATACGAAACCGCAACCAACGCGTTTGACAGGTCAAGTTCACGCCTGTAATCGCTTATTTCGGCATCCGTGTACTTGCCCGAATAGATCCCGACATCACCCACAGGGACGAACGGATTGACGTAAATGTCCTTTCCTTGCTCAATCACTCGCGGCCGCAACAACGCTATGGCCTGCTCCCATTTGTGCTCCAAACAAAGCGCCTGGTAGTCAGGAAATATCTTGTGGAAATGCCGATCCTTATACCTCCAATATCGTCGCCAAAGCCTGTCATGATTCAGGGCTATTCGTTCGGCATTCATCTTTCCAAGGATCATCGCCCCAAGCCGGCCATTACCTATAGGATAACCTTCTGCCCAAACATCAGGCTCGCTCCGTGACCATATTGAATTGCTGTACATCTACACTTCCCTGCCTTTCATGTAATCATCAACGAGGTCGGCTTCCTGGGGAGGTGCGAGAAGTTTCTTTTGCGCCTCGGTGAGGCCATCCATGGCGGGACCTCTGTGGTACCGGTTCCCCCATGACATCGCAGGATGGTTGTACTTGAAAAATATCGTTCGCCGCTCTTCGTCCGACGTCCATGGCAGAGATCCGTGGGTGAGCGCCTCCGTAAAGATGATGGCTGCACCCGCGGGCCCGACCACTCTCCTGACGACCTCGGACTGGTTCTCAGAAATATGTAGCCATTCCTCGGGCAAGGGTAAGTTCGCCTTGTGCGATCCCGGCACGCATGCGAAACCACCATCGCCCGGATTCACGTCTTTCAGGTTGTAGGCCACAACCGTCAGACCGTTATACATTCGACCATCCCGGAACTCGTAGAACTGCGACGGATGGTGAGGCGTGCCGCCCCCGTGCAGCATCGCGCCGATGGGACTCAGGCCCCTGCGAATGATATCAAGATAGGTGTGATCCAGGCGAAACTGCGGACCGATCGTCGCGTCAAAGTACGGCATGATCGGGGCGTGATCGATGAGATCGATCATGGGGCCGCCCCACGCCAGCAGGGAAGGAAACCGATGACTCTGAAAATGCGGGTCTTCAAGCTCACCGATCTTCTCGTCGAGCAAATCATTCAGTGATTTCACCGTTTCCGCATCGAGCGCGTTCTCGACGACGATATATCCGTTGAGATCGAAAAGGTATCGTTCAAGCGCATTCATGGCACAACAAGCTCCCAGTAACACATAACAGGCATTCAGAATCCGCGGGGCTTACCCAGGACGGCCTCATGGAAATGCTTCGGTGCGTTGTTCGTAATGGATTCAAACTGGGGATACCGAATCGCGTCAGGATCACTATCCTCCGGGCATACCAAATAGCTACATCCAGATTGGGTTGCGAAACCTAGAACATCATTGTCCGTTGTGTTAACCATACATGTCTGGCCATTGTCGGCTTGACGTATTTGAACGCCCCTATCTTTCCAGGGATTAACCAGGCGACATTCATTTCCAAGCTGGCTATGGATATGAATGAATTGTGCGTCGGCGTCTTTCTGTTTATATGATGAAATCAGAAATCCGCCTACAGCTCGCAATGTGAACCCGGATGACCATTCCAAGGGTGTAGCGGGGAACACTCGGATGACACCATCGTGGCTTTGCAGGAGCATCTCGTTTACAGTGACGGCCAGTATAGCAGATGGCTCCAGTCCGCACTGGACGAATGGCGCGGCAGGCGTGTCTCGTTGCTCGTCACCCATTGTGACGTTTGGGTAGCAAGTACGTTGGTCGTATACATAATCACGCTGGCATTGAACCACCGCATCTGGCAGTTTGTCGGCATAGCGGGATAGCGTGTGCCAGTGATCGAGATTAAAGAACAAGCCCTGCGGAAAATGTTGAAGTTGTCGAATAGACATCATGAGATCAGCTCTCGCTTCTTCGGCCATGCCCAGCCGCGCCTTTACGACAGCGATCGGGCTTATCGCAAGTTTGTTCCTGGGGTGAAGCTTCGCACGCCGTGCCAACGCATCATATAGGCGTGTTCCCTTATCGGCGATGCCGATATCTCCGGCGGGGAAGACCGGAGCGGTATTTCGACAAAACGTATATTCATCGTCGTCGTCCAGCTCCGCATCACCGCCTGGTTCAAATCCGTCGCTGCTAAAGCGAACCGGGTTGCCGCCTTCGTCGCAGGCGACGGCAGTAACTTCACCAACCCCGGGCATCTCAATCAAAGGATATTCCGCCAGGCGATCAAGTACATCTTCCCACTGCGCACGCTTGTCGCTGTCAACGTCGAGAATCTCGCTGGCCTGGATACACGCCCTGAACGAAGTTCGAATGGTCGCCAGGTCGGCTATCGTATTCTTGAAACGATCGCCTTGAGGACATTCATACGGTTGGGCGGGGAATACGTCGTAGCATTTGTGTTCGTCGTCCCATGTCAGATAGTGTAGGTAAAACGCCGCAGCCCTGGTCATAAAAGGATACGCCCTGTCGACAAGGAATTGTCCATCGCACGTGTATTGATAATACTGCCAGAACAACGCTGCGATCTGCGCGGCCTGTGTAAATGAGTGGATGCGATCTGGCGCGTCCCACCCGGGCATACCTCCTGCAAAATCGTGACTCTCGTTGAACAAGATCGCACCGTCACACCCTCGTTTCTTGGCATACGCTTGGGCATCAGGAAGCAATCGCCAGTAGGTGTCCAGATAGGGCCGCATGAGCTCAGCATGATTGGCGGCGCACAGACTCCAATATGCCTGCTGGGTGTTCCAGTGATGCGGTGTTACCCATTGGCGGACGTCACGGTTCCATGTAAAGGTGGCGGCGTTAAAAATGGCAGGATATTTACCGCGTGAGGCGCAGGCCATCAGGTACATTTGAAGGTAGTAAAGATTCTCAAGATAATCATCACCGATATGGACAAACGACTTCTGCCAAAAACGTTTCCACCATGTATCATGTTCTTCGCGGAGTTGATCAATCCCCGTGTTTTCATACTCATCCAGTAAACCAATCGCATCCGCCAGCGGGTCTTGTGATTCATTCGACGTAACCACCGCCACTGCAACCCGGAACTTCTGTACCGGCTGGGCAGGAATCACAGCCTCAACCCGATGGCGGTTGACGACACCCGGGTTAGACGCTTCATCAATAACACGACAGGCAACCGCAACGTCGAGGGTGCCAAATGTTTCGGTTAAATAGAGTCCACCATCGCAGCCTGCCTGGGCGGCCCCCAATCCTTTTCGTGCATCCGGGTCTATACCTGCGTACCAGGACGGAAATGCCCGACTTCCCCAGCGCTCAAGACCTATGCGTATCTGCGAACCACTATCTGCAAGGTCACTACACCCCGCCACGTCGCAATCCAGAATCAGCACATTGCTATTGGCCTGAACGGAAGCATTCACCGACACATTCAAAAACGGTGTCTTCGCTGTCACCCTGCTCTGAGCGTGCGCCAAACTTAACCTGGCTTCAAACTGCTCAAGAAAGCACCAATTAAAACACGGAGCCCCGAAGTCTATGGTAACTCGCCCGCACGACCGCAGCACCATTCCCGAATCTGCCGGGGTGTCATCCCACGTATCATTTTTATTAACCTGAACAGTCAGGCCCGATTCCGTCGTCCACAACATGCCCCCAAGATCACCATTGCCCAATGGAAACCCCTCGTACCCACCAACAAAGGGTGAATGGAAAACAATATCATGCCGTGACAGATATGATTGCGTATCCAATTCAAAACCGTTTGCACATGCGTTCATGACAGCATCCTGATGAAATAAATGATAAGTAATCGCTTTTCGGACGAGTTGACCATGCAACGGGTATCGTCACGTGTTGCGAAAAACATCATTCCACTGTTCCCCTGTCTTGGGATCAGTTAGTGGCTCTATTACACCTGCACCGAGCGTATGTTTTTTCCAGTAGTCTTCAATCCAGGGCTCACGCAAATCCCTGCGAATTTTCTCAGCAAATGTTTTAAGTGATGCAGCTTCTACAATAGTTACAAGGTTTGGCTCAGCATCCAGAGGTTCAGGTAAAACTACGCCTTTGAGTCCGTCGCATGACTCAAGAATTTCATCAATACGATTTTCAGTCAAAACACCAAGCTTCCAGTCCATATACATATCCATCATAAGGCTGAAAATCTTTGTGTCATCCCTGTTGCCTTTCAGACCGGAAAGAATTTTCTTGTAGGTTTTGTCATCCATTTTACTTTCCAGGCTTTGCCACAGATCAATTGTTTCCTCCACCAACCGGATAGCTTCATTCTTTTGTGCCACGGCCTCGGCTTTTAGCTGGGTAGTTATTGCAAAGCGGTCAAAGCTCATACGGGAAGATTTTCTTGCCTTTATCTCCATGGCACGTTCCGGTGAATACATGTCAAGCGGAAACTCCATTCCCATCGTTCCATCGATACGTTTTGTCTGGCGATGAGGCCCGCAGAGGTGTGAGTCAAGGTATTCAAGTGTAGGAAAACGGCTGTGGTTGCTGGTCCAGCAGGTGTCGAAGAAATACATGTAATCAGCAGCCTTGGTTATTTTATCCAGCACGTTTACAACTGTCGTTGCTGCTTCTTGGCCGAACCGTTCTCTGGCCCAATCCATTTTCAACTCTGCCGGGTCCGCGTTTGGATTCTTCATGTAACGTTCGATTGCATACCAGTTGACCATGTTCAGCAAATGGTCCCAGCCGTCCGGGTGAACAATTGCCATTACCCACAACCCCTGCTGTCCTGTTCTTGCCATTTCCCGAAATGTACCTTTCCATTCGTCAACCATGCACCATGGAAAATCATGAACACCCCGATACTCCCCAGGTTGCTGAATACTGGTCATAAAAGGCGATCGTCCCTGCTTATCCTTTTTGATGGTATCATACAGTGGATGACGCGGCCAACCGGGATGGAAGTCCCAGTAGAAATACTTGATAAAAATCATCGCGTTCTCGGGTATCGCGCCGGTCATATCTTTGAAATAATCTGCTTCCTGACGTTGACCCCATGGGTCGTCCTGGACTGATTCCCAGAAAAGCATGCCTCCATGCTTTCCCAGCAATCCAGCTATGAGTCTGATAGCATCTCGTGTTCGTTCACGTTTTGTCATGGTCCTGCATGTTTCACAGCCACACATCCAGGGAGCACCATTGGCAAAATAAAACTCTGTGCCTCGCAAGCGGTAGCCAGCGAGGTCTGGTATCATTTTATAGTCGCTCTCTATCCTGTCCTTCCAGTATGCTCGAGTCGCTTCACTGTAAGGACAAAGCTTTTCTGAGGTTCGCTGATGGCCCTCGCTCTGAGAAATGGGCCATGATCTGCCACGTTCGGTTTCACACCATTCACGGTAGATTATCATCCCTATTCCAAGTTCTTTAAGATAGTGCGCAAAATTGCGCCACGCTTCGGTATCCTGCGTAGGTTCACCCCGGCTTACAATGTGGTTGAAGCCCCAGTCACGAACCTGTTTAACGTAGCGTCCCAGTGGGGAGGATGGCTCTGTCTTGAGCATGTCTTTTATGGTAAATATGTTGCCAGCGTGACCAAAAAATGTAACGCCGTCGGGTTCATGCCATGGCTCTATTACACGCCATTTAAACATTTCGAAATCTCCTTTGTCAGTTTCAAGGTCAATTGGGCTTTGCGTTCCGGGTCACCCGGACAACACGTCTGCTGGACCACGTAAATCCCCCGATTTCTGAGTGAACTATACGCCAAACCGTGAAAGGGTAAATCGGATTATCGGATTTACAAAATCGCCAGCGATGCAACGGGTTCTGCTCCAGGCCACGCGGGCTCGATTTTTTGAGTCACCCTCCTCCCATACGCCGTCCAGCGAGCTCTATAGTTGACAAAGAGGGCCCGAGGCGAGACCTTAGACCTTTTGAGCCTGATTGTTTGATTCAAAAGCGGGCATTTTTGGCGCTGAAAGGGAAATCCGAAGCACGAAATTCGAAATTCGAAACAGTAAATTTTCGGATTCGGGCTTGCGCGCAGCGAAGAAGAGATCAACCGGACGCTCGAAATCGGGCGAGACATTTTCAAGAATCGTTAACCGTCGGGGCGTTAACCAGCGGTGCAAGCCACGGACTCCAGGCCTTGAAGATCACCGCAATAGAGACCCACGTCGTCAAGCTGCCGCTCCACGATCGCTTTGGCGGTCAGATCGGCGCCCCCGCGACCTTCCCCGGCAGCGACTATTATTTTGAGAACGAGTGGAGCGAGGTCTACTCGCGCCGTGTCGAAAGCCTGTGGATCCGCATCGCGACGGACGACGGTCTCGTCGGGTGGGGCGAGAGTCAGGCTCCAATTATTCCCGAGGCCGCACAGACCATCATCGATCGATTGCTGGGGCCCATGCTTCTCGGACGCGATCCGCGCGAGACCGACCGTCTCTACGACTTGATGGTCAACAGCATGACCGTGCGGGGCCACACGACCGGTTTCATGCTCGACGCCATCGCCGGACTCGACATCGCTCTCTGGGACATTCGCGGACAGGGGGTCGGAAAGCCGGTCGGAGAGATTCTCTCGGCTGCCGAAAAACCGGCACGCACTCGCTTGCCTCTCTACGTCTCGGGACTGCGGGCCGAATCGCCCGAGGGCAAGGGCGTCCTCGCCGCTCAGTACCTCGACCAGGGCTACGCCGGGGTGAAGGTCTTCATCGGGCACGGTGTGGAGCAGGACATCGCCACGGCGAGGGCCATCCACAACGCCGTGGGCGGGCGCGGTCGACTCTTCGCGGACGCCCTGTGGTCCTATTCGGTCGACGACGCCCTGCGACTGGGCAAGGCGCTCGAGGAGCTCGACTTCGAGTGGCTCGAAGCGCCGACCACCTTCGAGGATCGAGCCGCACATGCTCGCATCACCAACGAGCTCGACATGGCGGTTGCAAACGGCGAGGGACTGAGGAGCGTTCAGCAATTCGTCGAGTGGATGGATAGCGGGGCAATGGACATTGTCCAGCCCGACGTCGCGCGCTGCGGCATCACCGGTTCGCATCGAATCGCCACGGAAGCACGCAAGCGCAACCTACCGGTGGCGTTTCACGTCGGCGTTTGCCTCGGCATCGCCATGGCCGCAACGTGGCAATGCGCCGCGGCAACGCCGCACTTTCTGATTCAGGAGCACCAGCCGCCGCCCTTCGAACGGTCGAACGCACTCTTTGTCGAGCCGCTGGAGATCGATCGGGGTGAGGCAGTCGTTTCGATGGGGCCGGGGATTGGTGTGGAGGTGGACATCCAGGCGCTGAATTAGCCACGATTATCAATAGCTGAGGACTTCCAGTCCCAGCCACTACTGCTGCGGCGATGAATAAAGCTGCATTGTTTGCAACACCTGAGGTCGCTTCGCCGCAGCCAAATGCACCATTGTAGCGCGCCGGATCACTAGCCAATCCAAATCGGCGACGACCACGCACGCTGACCGTCTTCCTGATAGACGCGCACATAGTAGTAGTGCGGCGCCTCGTTCAGGAGGTCGCGATCCGCAGTCTGGAATCGCTCCGCAGCCTTGTGACTCCCCTGCCAGACGCTATTGATTTCACCGTCGCGCAGGAGCTCCACTTCAGAGACAGGAGCGGTTCCCACCACGTCGATTTTGATCTCGCGTGTAGAGTCTCGAGCGACCGCGTCGAGCATTGAGCCCATGGGTTCCCCATTGATCGAGAAACGCAAGACGATGCGTGCTCCGGTGGTGCCGTAACACCGGCGATTGCGCAACGCGTCGAAGAGCGCTTCGCGAGTGAGCTCGGGCGCCCAGATCGCCGCGAGCCCGCCGGGGAACGGCGTGTGCACCTGTCGATCATGTGGGTAGCTCCGCCCCGGCATGCCGACATGGTTGTCGCTGCTGGCGATCATACCAAGACGGTAACCGCGCGCCAGCGCCTCCCACCCTCCGGCGCCGGGAGTCATGCCCTTGTTCCAGAGCTCGAGCGTGGGATTCTCCGACTGCCCCCAGCATGAGTAGATCTCCATGATGGGCTCGAGGTCCGGGTCGTGGAATCGCCAGTCTGTCCACGCCTTGACGTGATGCGGGACCAGGATCACATCCCTGCGACCACGGTAGTGACTGTAGAGCGTCTCGGGCATGTAGTTGAAGGTCGCGGTCGACTCCGCCGGTTCGATGTCGTCGCCGCGGTAATAGACGTTGCGATGCCCGACCGGAGAGCCGGCCTCGTAGGACTTGAAGGTGACGAACTCGCCGGCCCGGTAGTATTCGACGGCCTTCTCCTGGAGTATCTGCCAGCCCGTGCCGGTGTTGGCGCCCTGATCCGTGATGGCCACAAAATCGAGAAGTGCGGTGTCGCGCGCGTATCGATAGACGTCGTCCGGCGTGCCGCACGAGATGCCCTTCGACCAGCCAACCTGGCGCGAGTCTTTTTTCTGCGAGTGCATGACGTGATACTCGCTCTGCGCGTGCAGGTCGCCCCAGAAGAGATGATCCTCTCCGGCGTTCACGACCGTGCAAGGATTCGCTCGTCCCCATTCCTTCGGAACGTCGCGTGCCTCCCACGCTCCGAGGGGTTTGAGCACTTGTATGTCCGAATCATCGTCGATCTCCGACCACTGGTCGATCGCCCCGTCGGCGCGGGCAGCATCGGAAAAAGCGATCGTCAGAAAGTCGGTGCCATCGCCGGGAAGCTGACGAAGGCCCAGTCGCCCGGGAAAACCACCGTCGGGTGCGCAGTGACACTTGTCGGTAATTGCCAACCGCACCGGGATGGATTCGCCGATCTCGAACGTCGAGGGCAAAACGACATTTGCACGTGTCGCCGGACCACTCTTGACGTCCAGAGAGACCGGAGCCCCGGCCGGCCGCGCCCAGGTGCCGTCGTTGCGGACATTGACGTAAACAGAGTACGTGAGATTGTCCTCGGGAAACGTCTGCACGCGCGCCTTCTGCCTCGTGAATCGCTCGTCGCCGTACGTGATGGTGATCTCATCGCCCGGCGCGAGCGCGGCATCTTCCACAGTCGCGGTGATCCACCAGCGCCAGTAGGCCTCGGCGGGATCCTCATCGGGTACGAGCATACGCTCCATGATTGCCAGCACGACGCACGCCTTTCCATCGCTCCGCACCTCGGCGGTCGTATTGACGGGATGGAAGGGCGCGAGCCGCCTGTCCACACCCGAGACAAGCTCGTCCCAGTAGCGTTGCTGCGGAACGACCGGCTGTTCCCAGCCGGTGTTCGGAAGTCCCCAGCGCAGACCGCCACCCGTGGCGACGCCGTCCTCGCCAACCGTGAAGACGAGTTCAACCGTCGCGCGCTCGCCGGTCACAAACAAATTCGGCGAAACGGTGACGCGACCCGCGGATTCAGATTGAGGAAAGTACATGTCTGGCTCCAACCTGGAGAGTTCGGTTCGGATTGAGAAGAAACCACAATACGGCGGCCGCGACGCAGATGCCAGCAAAGAACGTTACGGTTCACCGGCGCCCGCGGCGTCCGGTGGAACCGATGATCGGGCGCTTTTCGTCATGGTTCCGGGCGTTATTTCTGCCACAAAGTCGATCTCTGTCTTGATGCGGCTCACGTCATAGACGGAATCGTATTCATGTCCGGGCTTCTCAAAATGTGACAGATCGATGTCACTATCCCACCAGTTTCGAAGAATCTCGGTCACGGGAGCTGCCACCCAGGCTTTAGGGCCTACTGCATTCATGATGCGAACACCAGGTTTGTACGGTGCTTCCGCCGCCATCGTGAAGGCGCGGACGGCATCGCTCTGTGCCATGATCGTGATGCTGTCCAAGGCCCATTCTGCCAGAGGGCCTGGTTCTACTGGGGACGGCATGTCCTCGTCGGGGCGCACGACAGACAAACGCAGGTTGATCACGTCGATTTCCGGGTTCTGCCGGTGGTAGTATTTCGTAACTTCTTCCATCAGGTACTTGGAGAATCCATACCCATCACGGTCGAGACATGGATGCTCATCAGGGATGGGGATCTGAAGAGGCCTGAACTGTGTGCTCAGGTCGCCCACGGCTGCGATGGAGCTGGCCATAACGAACTTTCTGCAACCGTGGTCCACCAGGTAGCGCATCAGGCAGCGCGTACCTTCGACGTTGACGAGCATGCTGTCGCGTTCCGGGCAGCCGCCAATCCCTGCGGCGAGGTGAATGACGACATCGATCGAATTGTCGTCGAGCCGTCGCAAATCATCAGGCGAGCCGAAATCACCTTGAATCCAATGGAGATCAAGGTCGGGGTTCTTGCGGCTCATGCAGAGCACGTCGTGCTGCGCTGACATGGTGTTTGCAAGCGCCCTGCCAATGAATCCGCTGGCCCCGGTGATTAATACTGCGCTCATATAGTATCCTTTTAGTTTGCGCAACGCCCGGCGATGTACAACAACGGAATCCCCTGAAGCAATGTCTTTTTTGTCATCAGGACCGCCCCGGAACTCAAAAAGTGGTATGCAGCCCACCGTCTTGATGAATCGTTTCACCAGTCATCCACTGACAGGAGTCCGACGCCAGAAACATAACCGTCGAAACGCAATCAGCAACGGACCCTGGCCTGCCGAGCGGGATACGACGACGCTCCTCATATTCCTTCTTAAATTCGGCAGTCTCCAGCCCGTCGTCTGCAGCCATATGCGTCTTCACAAAACCAAGCGCCACACCATTCACCAGAATCCCTTCAGATGCCAGCTCAGCGGCCAGCCTTTCGTAATATTGTCTAACGCCGCCTTCGATGTGTTGTACGGAATCTGCCCGTTGTATCCAGCACGGTACCGTGTCGCGTTAATCGACGACACATTCACTATCCGACCCGCCGTCTTCGACTTCACCATCACCCGGGCTACCGCCTGGGAAGTGTTCAGAACGCCTACAATATTGGTCTCAAGTTCGTTCCTCCAACCGTCAGGACTGCTCTCAAGAAACGGTACCTGCCGTGGAGAAACTGCTGCGTCGTTGACCAGCACGTCGATTTGACCCCACCTCGCCGCCGCCGCATCAACCACACGATCAATTTCCTCGCGTTTGCGAATGTCTCCCGCTATCGCGATGACATCTACGTCCTGAGATTGTAGTTGGGCCTCCGTCTCCTCGATTTCGCGCTTCTCAAGATCCGTGACCACAACGCTCGCACCCTGCTCAGCGAATCCCTCGACAAGACCACGCCCGATCCCTCAGCCGGACCCCGTCACGAGAACGACTTTTTCAGAGAAGAAATCCATTCGGCACCAGTTCTGAGCACACCGGTCACGCCGCGAAGTTCGAGTCATTCGCGTACGCCATGACGGGTTCTGTGTCGTAGTTCGGGATAACGATATGTCGCGATCAGGCGTCTACAAAAAATATAAAATAGAAAAGGTCGGTCAGGCGATGCAGCCCATGATATCTGAACTTAGCGGCTGCGCCGCAATTGGGTAGATGCGCCCACTCACCCACTCACCGAACGACCCATTGCAGGCCGTCGAGAATCGAGTCACAAGGTATTATTTTCCAAGACGTTACATTGCATTTTAGAGACAGTTAATTAAGTTGTTCTGGTAGTCCATAAAAGAACGTTTACAAAAACGTTCCAGGGTGGGGGAAGCAACCACGGGTGCGCACAAAAATCGTTTCCGAGCCGATGCACGGCAGCAGTGTAAGAGGAGCATGAGAATGAAGCGAAGTGTTGTACGTGCCGCTGTCATGGCGCTGACGTGCGCCGTGGCGAGCAGCACAACATTCGCGGCGCCTTCTTATCCCGTTCTACATCAGTCCGCCGGCAACGGCGAAGTCGACGCGCCTCCCGGCCATCTCGACAGAATCCCGGACCTCTCCGGCAACGACAACCACTTCTGGTCGATTGATGCACCGCCGAAATTGGATACATCCCTGGGCTATACCGAGTTCAACGACGGCCCGACTCCGCCCTATACGATGAACTTTAACGGCGGCACCAGCACCATGGCGCCGCTGGTTGACCTGCAGCGCGGGCAGTTCTACTGGGCGGCTGACATCCGGATCACACCCAACGCGCAAGGTGCCGAGCAGGGTGGCATCGCGACGGGCAACAATTACGTCTTCAGCTCCCATGGCAACCAGGTTGGTGCAGGCGGGGAAGGCTGCCGATTAAGAGTGAATGCGGACGGTTCTGTGAGTGCTTTTGCCGAGTATACCAACCCCGTCACGCATATATCGACCGCCGCCGGGCTGGTTTCCGACAACACCTGGGTTCACCTTGCGGTGTCCTTCGAATCCGCTTACGATGGCGGCCTGTCGGTGGGCGGCGACGTGGTCGGCGCCGGGCGCCAGATCTGGGGCGGCACGCTGCGGGTCTACGTTAACGGCACCCTGCAGGCCAGCGGCGCCGCGTCGCATGTCTTGAATGACGCCGGCTATGTGCCTATCCTCGGGCAACGGCGGCACGACGTTGGCATATCGCCCAACATGGCATTCGACAACATCGTGCTTTCGGGTGACAATGTCATGGGCCCGCCCCGGCCGAAGACGTTTCAGAATATGAAGAGTACACTGGTTCCCGGCTTACAGGATTGGCTGACGGCGTGGGGCGATCTTAACAATGACGGCTTCCCGGAGCTCTATGACGGTAACTTCGTCTGGATTAATGATGGCGGCACGAGCTTCTCCAAATCCACAATGATCCACGAGGGCGGGCAGTGCATTTTCGGGGATTACGATAACGACGGGCTCCTCGACGCATTCGATTTCTCCTCTCCGAGTTTCAGAATCCTGCACAACGTTGATGGGACAAAGCAATTCACCCAGTTATACCGGACCCCGACTTTCGGCCGGCTCCCCACGATCCCCCGGTTTGCCATCGTTGAAGCCCTGGGCGCATGCTGGGCCGATTTCGACAACGACGGCTTCATCGACATCTACTGCGGTGCCGGCAACCCCGTGCGCCAGGATCAAATCATCCACAACACGAGAGGCAAGACTTTCGGGGTGACCTGGAGCCATCCGTTAGCCCGCTACGGCAGAGGCGTGACCGCCTGTGATTTCGATGAGGATAACGATATGGATGTCTATGTGTCCAACTACTGGCTTGCCCACAACCAGCTCTTTTTGAACAACGGCAGCGGCGGGTTCACAGACGTGGCAGGCAAATACGATGCTCACGGGGGCGCCGGCCACAGCATCGGCTCGGCCTGGGGCGATTTCGATAACGACGGGCACTTCGACCTCTTCGCAGGCAACTTCGCGCACGCCGGACAGCCGCTGTCGCGGTTCTACCGGAACAAGGGTCCGGAGGGGGGCTACCACTTCGATTACAAAGGCCCCAGCGGCGTGGCCTGGCAGGAGTCGTACGCCAGTCCCGCGCTGGGAGATTACGACAACGACGGGGACCTGGACCTGTATTTCACGACCTGGTACGGCGGCGATGCCGGGCGTTTGTATCGAAACAACGGCAACTGGAATTTTGCGAACGTGACCGCCGCCGAAAATCTGAATGGTAACGTAACGAGCTACCAGGCCGCCTGGGCGGATTTCGACAGGGATGGTGATCTGGATCTCGTCACTGACGGCAAGTTGCATGTGAACTCGAGTTCGGAGAACGGCAACCACTGGCTTGAAGTGCACCTGGTGGGCGACGGCAAAAAGATCAACCGTGCGGCCATCGGCGCGCAGGTGCGCATAGACATGGGTGGCGGGATCATTCAGACCCGCCAGGTCGAAGCCGGCACCGGCCAGGGGAATCAGAATGACTTGCTCCTCCACTTCGGGCTGGGAATTCGTACAACGCCAGTCGACCTGAAAGTCACCTGGACGGACGGTTCCACCCAACTCGTGAACGGTGTATCTGTAGACCAACTCATTACCGTGCAAATGGAAGTCGACGTGAGCAACGGCGTCGGCGTCACGGACATGACCGACGTTACAGCGACGCTAAACGGGAATCTGTTATCGCTCGGCGGCGAGCCAACGGCCGACGTGATCATCTACTGGGGGCCGTCGAATGAGGGCGCCACGAACAACTGGTCGAACCGGGTGCCCCTGAACGACCTTGGCGCGGGATCGTTTTCGACAGATCTAACCGGCCTCAAGCCCGCGACGGACTATTTTTACCGGTGCTTCGCTACGAATGCGAGCGGTGCGACCTGGGCGAGCGAATCCGAGCAGTTCACCACGGCTGCAAGGCTGCCGTTCATGGAGCCCTTCGAAGAATGCAGCCTCGGCATGCTGCACGGGCAGGCCGGATGGTCATCGATTCCTTCGACTGCGGCCGTTGTGCAGGCAAACAACGCGCAAGGCGGCAGCACCCAGGCCTGCGACATCAGCAATGGACTCCTCAGCCACGCCGTATCGAGTTCGAGCGCCACCAACATCGTCTGGACCGATTTCTACCTCAAGCCGATCCCGAGCCCCACGCCGGGTAATGAACTCCAGGCACAACCTGACGCCACGGCGATCTTCTTCGTCGAGACGGAAACGCGGTTCGTTGTGGTCTACGACGGCTTTATGCCCACGACGCTTTCTTCGAAACCGCCGGCGCCGGCGTCCGGGTTCGTCCGGTTCACCGTGCGCAGCGACTACGCGGCCAAAACGTGGGACCTGTGGATGGACGGCGTCAAGGTGGCCGAGAACCTGGGGTTCTTCAACGCCGCCAAGAGCCGGTACGCGAGTTTCAAGATACTCGACGGGGGCGCATCGAAGGTGGCCTCGGTTGTCGACACGGTCAACGTTTCACTGATCCCGGGCGGCGGCCTCACCACGATGCGCATCACCACGACGGAACCCTCGACGACGAGCACCAGCAGCACAACAGCGTTTACGGGGCTGTCTTATCCGGTTCTGCATCAGTCCCATGGCGACGGCCAAACGCCTGAGGGTTGGCTGGTCAGAATCCCGGACCTCTCCGGCAACGACAACCACTTATGGTCGATGGATGCACCGCCGAAATTGGATACATCCCTGGGCCATACCGAGTTCAACAACGGCCCGACGCCGCCCTATACGATGAGCTTTAACGGCGGCACCAGCACCATGGCGCCGACCAATGACCTGCAGCGCGGGCAGTTCTACTGGGCGGCCGATATCCGGATCACACCCAACGCGCAAGGCGCCGGGCAGGGTGGTATCGCCACGGGCAACAATTACGTCTTCAGCTCATATGGCGACCAGATTGGTGCCGGCGGGGAAGGCGTCCGACTAAGGGTAGATGCGGATGGCGCGGTGAGCGCTTTTGCGGAGTATACCAACCCCGTCACGCATATATCGACCGCCCCCGGACTGGTTTCCGACAACACGTGGGTTCACCTTGCGGTGTCATTCGAATCCGCGTCGGATGGGGGCCTGTCGGTGGGCGGCGACCCGGTCGGCGCCGGGCGCCAGATCTGGGACGGCACGCTGAATATTTATGTGAACGGCACCCTGAAGGCCAGCGCTGCCGCGGCGCATGTCCTCAATGACGCCGGCTATGTGCCCACCCTCGGGCAACAGCGGCACGACCTCGGCATATCGCCCAACATGGCGTTCGATAACATCCTGATCAAAGGCGGGGACCTTATCCCGCCCGATCCTCTGGGAACGATCATCTTTATCGAGTAAGCAGGTTTCAGGTGTCGTAGCGCTGCGGCTCCGTCCGGCGAAATCGAACATTACAATTCCAGCATGTATTCACGTATCGCGGGTCTATGCATGCAACTTCTACTTGTATTGTACCGTTGAGATCGCCGGACGGAGCCGCAGCGCTACTCCCTGAAACCTAAATCCCCAAAGGAGGATCTGGGATGAAACCAGTTGTGCTTACAGCAGAACATCTCACCGCTGCCGACAGACATCGACGGATCGTCGTCAACCTGGATACGGGTTGGGGCATACCCGGCGTCGAGGATCTCGATCCAACGGTGTTCGTGGATGCGCACATGGACTACCTCACCGACATGGACGGGAGCCAGGTTGACAGCATCTGGTGGTGCTGGGGGGACATGAACTACGTGCCGTACCCGAGCAAGATCGTAAAGGCCAATACGAAGTACCAGAAGTGGCTCAAACAAGGGTTGGACCCACTTCCCATCACTCTCGAACGGTCAAAGAAGCAGGGCATTGAGGCATTCTATACGTTCCGCATAAACGATAGCGGCCCGGGCGGCGAGAACTCCGTCAATGAGGCGGACTGGGGCGTATGGCCGCCGATCAAGGAACACCCGGAGTGGGGCCGGCCGACGCCGTTTTGGCCGGCGCCGTTTCAGCACTTCGATTTCACCGTGGAAGGCGTGCGCCGCTACAAACTGGCGGCGATTCGTGAAGTTGTCGAGACCTACGACTTCGATGGCATAGAAATCGACTGGCGCTGCGGCTACGGGAGCTTGCCCTTCTTCCATAAGTGGGAACACCGGGACCATCTCACCGCGTTCATGCGTTTGGTCCGGGAGATGCTGCAGGAGGTGGCCGAGCAGCGGGGGCGACCTTACCTCTTCGCGGCCCGCGTGCCTGAGACGGTAGAGGGGTGTCACTATGACGGGATCGATGTGGAGCGCTGGGTGAAGGAGAACCTGGTGGACATCCTCGCCGTGGGCGCTAAGAGCTTGGATGCCGATCTGGACGCATTCGGACGGTTGACGGCGGATACGCACATCAAGCTCTATCCGTCGATGGACGACCATCATCGCGCCGGGGGCTACGACCGGTCGAGTCTGGAAGTTTATCGTGGTGCCGCAGCCTCGTATCTGGACCGGGGGGCGGACGGGATCTACGTTTTCAACTGGTATCCCGTGCCGGCCATCCTGGATGAGCGTACCGAACCGGAGCAGGAGAAATTGCGGCGCCAGGCGTTGTGCGAACTGGGGAGTCTGGAGACCCTGCAAAACAAGGATAAGACGTTTGTTGCCGAGCGGCGGGGCGGCGGGGGATGGCCGGATACAGCCGAGTACTTTTACAAGAACTCGTCCGCCTTCGCGCAGCTGCCACTAAGGATCTCGGACGATCCGGATGACGAGACGTATGTCTTCCTGCAAGTTGCGGATGACCCGGTCGGCTACCGGCGAGCCCCAGACGCGGTGGCGCAGGACGTGGCGCGCCTGGAGTTGCGCGTCTTGCTGTCCGACGCGGCCGCGGCGGACACGCCTTGGGAAAGTCGCATCCATTCCGAGCCGGTTCGGATCGCCATGCTCGGCCGCCGGGACTTCAGTGAGCCGCCGGCCCGGACCATTCTGGAACAGCTTCGCGTACGGATCAACGGCGTGATCCTGGATCGGCCTGGGGCGCGCGAGGGCTGGCTTGTCTACAATCTGAAACCTGTACAGCTCGCGTGCGGCAGCAACGTGGTTGCATTCAAGCTCAACGGGAGAAGCCCGGACTTGCACGACGGGATCACGCTTGAGAAGCTGGAGATCGCAGTCGCATACAAATAGGCGCGCAGCCGTGCGCCTTCGCTGCGGCGAAGTAATGACGCTGCAGCAGGGATGAACGCCGGGGACGGGTTGCCGCCGGTCACGGTGAGGTCAATCGTGCAGGATAGCCGTTAATGGCACAGAGTTAGGGGCTTAGATGTGGTTCTGATCGCCGCACCTCCCAAGGCGGCTTAGCCGCAACGGGGTTCAGTAGCGAGCGTGGCGCCGCGCGCTCGGTGGACGGGTCGATTCCAAGCAGCGGGCGGGTAATAGGAATCTACCGTTGCAGCCAGTCCAACACGGCAACCGCTGCTACGCTGTCCCATGCGCGCGGCTCGACGCATGCTACTTCGCACTTCTAACCGCTTAAGTCAGTGCCTAGTAGTTGACGTTCCAAATTTCAGTGTTGCCGGGGTCGAGGGAGTCGCCCAGTAGCCGCAGCTCGTTGAGGTACTCAGTGCTGGTGCAAAACTTCACATGTCCGTCCACGAAAATGTAGTTGACACCTGTGCCATGATGGGGGTCTCCAGTCACCTTGTTCAATTGAGGATCGGCACGTCCATCCCGTCTGGCGTTCGGGTCTGTGGCCTGCCATAAGATCCATTGGTTGTTATCGGGGTTTGGGCCAAAGCCCTCGTTCTCAACTTCCGTGACAAGGATATCGTTGGACGGCTCACTGAGTTGCGTGATAGACATATTGAGAACGTTGTTGTTAGGGAAGCCCTGGACGATCATATATCCCCCGATCTTGGTGTTGTAACCATAACTGCTCACGTTGATGTCCTCGCCCCCCCACCAATCGACATAGTCATATGGAGCGCCATCAGTGGTCGCCTCGCGCCGTGTGTTATCCGACGGACAGTCAAACGATTTCAGAGCGGAGACATAAACCGCGGGGATCTGCCACACGAAAATGCTGGGGTGGAAGTAGTTATCGTCAAGATGCATGCCTAGCGGGAGTGTGCCGGAGTGATCATCGGTGTACATGATGATCCCAAGGCCGATCTGTTTGAGGTTATTGGCGCAAAACACCTTCCTGGCCGATTCCTTCGCATTGCTCAGGCCCGGCATCAGCATCGCGATCAGTATGGCTATGATGGTTATTACGACCAGCAACTCGATCAACGTAAATCCACGGACGTGTCGGCGATGAATACGTATCATTTTCCACCTGCCGGTTCCCGTGGTTTCAACAGTACAGCTACAATACAGTACAAAAGTTTCGTTCTCTTTACCATGATAGATCAATAGATACTTTCTGCTGAGAAGTATCCTTAATTGAGAGTCTCCAGGTATCCTTGTCGAAATACGGCATTTCCCTATGCAGGGAACAAGCGGATGATGAGCTGTTCACTTCGCAATCGGTCGTTTCGCAGGGCACTCTGACGATGATGTCCAATTTCTTGAGGTTACTTTGATTGTGGATGAGGGTAATCTTTGTTCCCTGGTCGCTGTTGTGATATTCCAGGTCTAACGATAGCGACCCGAAAATTATATTTTCAGCCTTGAAATGGTCCCAGGGAACAAATGGTTTAATCGTCAGATTTCCGGTGGGCGCATCCCATTTAATTCCCAGAACAGTGGTAAGGAATTGGATCACGAAAAGTCCCTGCCCCCAGCCGCATTTTCCCGCTGACCCCCGGCGCACGTCGGTTTGTCCCTTATCCATAGGCCACCACCACCACTGCCCATCAGCATCTACGAACGAACAAAGTTTTTCAAGCACTTGGGACAGTTCTTTTTCACTGCTGGCGGCGGCGAGTTCGCTGTTAAAGCCGGGCATCGTGATCCGCCTGCCCCCAAAGAAAATCCCTTCTGTAATGGGGTCCCAGAGCGGATTGTCAGGTGAACAGGCAAATTTCTTGAAGTTGAGCACTTCAGCATCGTCGGCACAACAGAAACCCAGGAACGGTAAAATCGTTGTTATCGACTCCTCCCCATCATGAAGCAGCTCTGTGTCGTATCCTTCGGTGAACATTTTCTTGCCCATATGTTCAACCGTACAATAATCCCGAATGTCCTTTTTCATTTGCCCAGCAACGTCTGCTAATTCTTTCGCCTTTTTGCTATCGCCAAAGACGTCGTCGAGAATTCTCGCTGCGGCCTGAAAGGCGTACCATGCAAGTATGTTCGAGCCGGTGTGATATTTCCCCCGGGCAGGGCCGTCGGAAATCCAGATGGTCTCGAAAAGCATTGGGGTATTCGGGGGTTTAGCGGATAACAGACTGTCCGAAAGCTGTGTGATGATGGTTTCTAAAGAAAGCTTTTGGCCCGTTACCGGGTCGCGTTCCACCATCTGTTTGAGCGTTTCGCCATCACCGGTAAGAGAATAATAAACACCTGCAAGCACAATTGAACTGACCTCGCTTGAAAGGGAATATCGAATGCCAGGGAAGTCGCGCAATTTAGATTCGCTTTTTCTTCTCTCCTCAAACGCTTTATCGAGCACATATTGGGGAAACTTAGTGAGTCTGTCTCCGATGCCATATAATTGATTTATTATTTCATCGGTTTCGTACATATCAGCGATCCGCTTGGTATCATGGACATGGGCTGGATTACCACGGGTCATAAAGAACCGAACACCATCGGCGAGCTGATCCGGGCAAATAATTCCGGCGGAAAGATAGTTATAAAATGCACACATCAACCAAATATGTCCGAGTTGTCCCTCCGTAATGGCTTCAGATACATCTGTGCCAAAAGAGGAGCCCAGGGGATTGCCTGCCCGATCGCATAATTGAGATGTTACCTGCGCGTGAATAGATTTAGGGAATATCGAACATAGCGGGTCCTTGGAACCGGGAATCTCAAACCTGCATGTTTGCCTGGAAAAGAAGTCCCTTGTTTCAGCTATCAATGGCAAGCTTGGGACTTTTTTCACGTCCTGCAGTTTCAGGAGAAAATCGTTAGTGTCCTCGCCCATAACCAGCAGCATCGGTATCCAGGCTGGTTGAGTCCTGGTAACTGAAAAATGGTAGTCATTGGACGGGGACGTTTTCTCGAGGCCATCGAGCAGAATGAATTCCCCTCTGCCCATGCATCTTTTGACCCAGCCGTCACCATCGCCATCGAGACATTGTCTTTGTTCGATACCCTTTCGAGGTTTTGGGATTTGCAGGGTTGCCGCCTGGGGCGTATCGGCCTCGGTTTCGATCAGAAACCCGATAAAAAGATCCCGCATTCGTTTGCCCTCATAGATGGGGGCCATTACGATTTGTCGGATTTTGAGTTTGCCGATTTGCGTACTTACCAGAGGAAAGAATCCGTCAATCAGCGACATATCCTGACCTAATCCAGGCTGGGCCAGCTCCGTGCAGGTGCCTTCTGTTTCAACGATAAAACTTGTGTCCTCACAAAAATTAAGAAAGTGATAGTCACACCAGACGCCGGGATACATCGTGAGGTCCGTTACTTCTGAGGACAGCCCTGTAAAGATCATCGCCCGGTGTATTGCGCCCCGAGGTGATACGGAGGCGCTGACGAAGTTATTGCCCACGTCAAAATACAAATGATCGTCAACGTTTGAATCGCTATAGCGACTCGATCGCAGTTTTCCGGAGACTTCCCGGTCGGCTACGGTGCCAAGGTGAGGATCAACAAGAGCGAATATTTTTACCAGTTCTTGATACGCGGTTTCCATTTCCATTGTTCCAAACCTTTTGGTTTACCCGCTTTCCGACGACCACTTACTGCTTTTTTTCCACCAGCTTGAATTCATCGAAGTATATTTTCGCTCCCGATTCGAACACCAGGGCGAAGCCGACTTTCTCCCTCGGTTGAAAGTCCGGAACGTCATAATCGGGAAGCCGAAAGGAGCCTTTGTAAACCTTCCACTCCGCGGTAACCCGCTGCGCGATCAGATCCGGAAACCCGATCCACTTGGTTTCGCCCGTCATCGTGTTGATGCCCCCAACCCAGGCGCGCAGCAGGAAGGTTCCTGTTCCTTTCAACGCGATCTCATAGTCGTAGTTCGTTTCCGGCTTCAAAAGGCCCCCGAACGAGGCGTGTTGCCCGATCACGATGGTCCATGCATCGGCGCCCGTGGCGTCATTGTTCACGAGGACCGACTTGCCCTTGAACGCTTCTTCGCCTTCCACCAGGTGCCCAGTGCATCCATGTCCCGTCCAGCGATGGTAAGCCGGTCCGCGGACATCAATGTTGATGTCGAACCCATGCTGGCGTTTTGACCTCAGCCTCTTGGCCAGACCGGGAGGAATCGGCGCCCACTTCCACTCTTCGAATCCGCCGTTACGGATGAGGTTTTGTTTCCGTTCCGTCGGGGAGTGGAGTTGCGTCATCAACTCCATGATCCTCGTCGCCTCCAGCAGACGAGCCAGGTCCTTGTTGAACGAGAGGTAGGCTGCGTAGAGCGCTTCGAAGCCCGGCCTGTCAAGAGCCGTGAGCGCCCGGCGCGTTTCGTCGATGGTTTTCTTCTGTCCACGGACGCTTGCGTGTAAGGCTTCCAGGGACGAGTCCGTCTTGATCAACTCTGCCTTGTTTTTCAGGTAGTCCATATCCTGCCCGACGCCCTGAGACCATGCCGCCTCCCACCACTCGGCATAACTACCCATGAGAAGGTCTCCGAATCTGCGGGGCGCGTGAAAGGCGGCACCTACCCGTTTCCATATGGCATAAGCATAGCCGTCATTGCGGACGAGATTGAATCCCCATTTATCACCCGCACGGATGCCGCTGTAGGGGTAGGCGAATTCGAACACCAGCCGGTCTTCAAGTACGGTGGACTTGCCGGTGTGTCCCCCCTCGAACAGGTCCCAGCGCGCCATCACGTTTCCGGTGTACTGATTGGCCGCATTGACCATGATCTGCACATAGTTGAAGCGTGTGGCGCCAGGATCGACGAAGATCTCCATGTTGTACGTCCAGGACACATTTCCAAAAAGCTGCGGCCCTTTGCCGGGAGGTCCGTGTTTCTCGAGGATACTGCTTACGGCGGATTCGACTTCGCCGATGTCGTCATAGAAATATTCGAGACCGAGATAGACCGCGGCATCGTCATACACCACGCGCATGGTTGTGATTTGCCCGGGTATGGCGGGCCCATTCGGGAGGGTGAAGTCAGACCGGACTTCCGTGTTCCCCCAACACGCTTCATCGAGCCGTCCGTCGATCACGGGCGGCGTCTCCGTGCGCGTCGCGCAAACAACCTTCCGTGGTTCAGCGGCGTTCACGACACCGTGAGCCAGGATTACGGCCAGAAGAATGATGGTACGCATGATGACTACTCCGCGATGACATCAAAATGGGTTTGTGCCTTGTGCCCGGTGATCGCGTGCTCGGCAACAACGGTGTAGCGGTCCGGCGCCTCGGTGTAGCTTACCGGGAACTCGTAACGGAAGGTCTGTCCTTTGAAGAGGATGTTCTTCCGGTAGTACTCACACTCCTTGCCATCCGGATCGTAGACCCTGATTTGCACGACCTGGGCCAGCTCCTCACTCGCCGCTGCATCTGCAAAGGCCACGGTTCCCTTGATAACACAGTCGCTTGCCTGTTTGACCGTGGGGCTTTCCGACGCGATCCTCACCGCTCCGGGGTTTGCCGGCAGCAGCGCCAAGAAGCGGGGATGAAGATCCAGCGTCATCGAGAGTGCGTCCACATGCCCGAGGTACTCGTGCTGGCGCACGTCCCAGACGTGGTACTTCCGCTCGAACCGGATCTGACTCTCGTCGGACTCTTTGTCCTTGCTCGTGTACATGCGCATCAGACCAACGAGGCGGGTACTGCCCAGTTCAAACGCGGGCATGAAGGTGTCTCGTCTCTCCACCCCCGCGTCGTCCGTGATCTGCAGGATCGAGGTGATCCCGGCGTATTCCTTGAGCAGCGCGGCGACCGTGTCGGCCCCCGTGTAGTCACAGGATTCAACTCGCCCCAGGTAACCGTTGATTTGACCAGGGATATAGGCGCCGTGCCCCTTGCCGTAGGACATGAGATGCGTCTTGTCCAACTCGGGGAAGATGGCACCCAGCCTCCCCGTCTCCAGTTCTCTGCCATGTTCGGAATAGGTCGCAGGCTGATTGTCGGCAATCACGAGGCCGCCCTGCTTGACGAACGCCAGGATGGCGTCCGCTTCGCCCGTGCTCATGCCCTTGCTGTACGGCAGGACGAGGGTCGTGAAGCCGCGCTTGAGCAGGTCGCCGTTCTTCACGTCTTCGGGACTCACAAGTGTTGGCCGGATACGCAGACTCATGAACAGGGCCAGGGCATCGCTGTGGGCGCCGTCCGCGATGGATGCATTGTACATCCAGCCGCCGCTGAAACCGTTCTCCTGGAAAGGTAACAGACGTGAAATGAAGTGATTGTTTATGCCCCAGAGCATGGCCACCTCCGAGCGTACCGGTTTGGCGGCGATGGTCAGTTTGCCAATGCCTTTCTGGATGTGAAGGACCTCGCGGCTAATGTTCTCAAAGAACGGCAATTTCTCGGAGAAGTCCGGGGTATAGGAGCTATCCCCGCCGAAGCCGGCAAAGAGAAGCTCCTCCCAGTCGAACCCGTTGAGGCCCATGAAGAGCATCTTCCAGGGGTACCTCACATTGGCCACTTCGCTCTGGAAATTGTGCGACCATTTCATGTTCGAGGCACTGCCCAACAGAAAGGTGTTGTCGTCGGTAAAAGACTGCATGACTTCCGCCTTGATAGCCTGCTGCCATTCGATATTGAGGTGCGGCACGATGTAGAGCTTGGAAACCGACATATGCTCTTTGTAGCGGGTGAAATCATGATGGTCGTGTCCAACCTTGCCGGTCCGGACCTCGGGCACAACGCGCTTCATGGCCCGGCTCATGTCGATGAACACCTGGCTCCAGACGTGGGAGCGCATGAAGCTGCGGAAGGACACCCAGCGGGGAAGCTGGTCCTTGTTCACGGCGTCCATTATCAGGATTCCCCTGACCTCGTCCCATGACTGGAACGTGCTGCCCCACTCGGCATTGAGGGCCCCGAGATCCGCTTTGAACTGCTCCCGGCACCAGGCTTGAAACCGGCTCGTGGTCAGGTCATCAAAGCCGGAGAACTCTCTGTCCCCACCGGGCCCGCCACCGAGCATGTACTCCTCCCCGGTAACCACATACAGGGGCGACCCGAACTTGGCGGAAACTTTGAGATCCTCCATCTTCCGATTGATCATACCGGCATCACGGACATGATGGCCCTGCGGAAACTGGTACGGAAATGCTTCGGGGTCGAGAGGTTTTCCGGTCTCGGCAATGCTGTCATACATGCGGCTGAGCTCGGGAAGGGAGCTGTTGCTGTTCTCCTTTGAATTATCCATATCCTCACCCGCAGCAGCGCGCGCCCCCTGGGCCTCGCCGAAGTGGTCGAAGTACGAGACACTCTGCATATGCAGTCGTTCGTTGTGCTCGTAGAGGTCGCGCATATTGTAGATCAAATAGGTGAAGACGCTGTTGATGCCATGCTTGCGGGCGGTTTCATGGTAGAGATTGCCCATCCAGCCCGCACCCGGGTGGGGCGCGAATATCGTCATCCACATAAAGTCGTCGAACGTCCAGTTCGGCAATCCGACCCAGATCTTTCGCGCATCAACCACACCCTTGGCGTCGTTTATCTCAACGTATATATCCCACATGCGTGAGAGGGGCCGGTGTACGGGGATCGTGAAGGTGGCCCGGGTCCGGTCCTGCCCCAGTGCGGCTGCGGCCCGGTGCACGGTCCTGCCCCATGTATCCACAGCCCGGATCGCAGCGTGCCTGTCATGGCTCAACGCGCCGGAGAAAATGGCTTCACCTAGAATCGTTTCATCAGGCGCGTACGCGTCTTTGTCCGTCGTGACAGACATCACAGTGGATTTGCTTTCTATCCGAAATCCCTGTGAGGCAAATGCCAGTACGTTGTCGGCGTGGTCGATAACGCGAACGTCGGCAAAATACGTTCCGCGGCCGAGGGTCGGCACGGGCAGCGCCTGTGTCACCGGAACGTCCTTCTCATGCTTTACCGGCACGGTCTGCACTTTCAGAATCGTGCCCGTCCGGTCCCTGATGGTGTAGTGAATCCGCAGTTTGTTGCTGAAGTCCCGGTGCGGGGTCAAGGTCACCTGGATGCTGCTCTCCGGGCAGTCGTCGCGGTCGATGACAACGGCCGGGGTTTTGGTGGACCAACTCACTGCCTCGATGTTCTGATCGACCGGCGCCGTGAGGTCGGTTTCGGGGGCCTCGACCGAGACGGCGAGAGCGACATCACTCTCATGCGCGGACGCCCAGAGGATGCAGCGCGTAAGCAGCGCAAAAGCGTAGTCGTACATGAGCCGGTCATGCATCAGGGAGACGTCGCCCTTATCGGGTATCCAGGGCGAGAGACTGCGCTGATTTCGGAACGCATAGTTGATATGCTGCTGATCGAAGTAATCGAGGCCCATGACTCTGCCTTCGCCGTGGGCGGTGGCCGTGATGCAGACGCTGGCCTGGGCCCAGCGGTGGCGCTCCTGACCGGTGATGGGCTTAAACGCGGCCGGCGTGTCGACGCGATGCAGCGGCATACTGTCCATGGGCAGCGCCGCGTAGATACTCTGTGCAACGTCGTCGCTGGTCGTGGTTTCGAACAGGGTCGAAAACTGCCCGGCCCCGTCAGCTTTCAGCTGGTTTGGATTCACATAGACCAAACCGGTCCCGCGTTTAACGTGAGCAAGGATCAGATCCCGAACATCGCCGGGGATGGCATCCCACGCGATGCTGCCGATGACGATCGCATCGTAGCGACGGTCCAGGTTCAATCGCTCCTGGACGAGTTGGGCAATGACCGTTCTGGCCTCGGTGGGAGACAGCGGCGTTGCATTGTTGCCTTCGGAGATGCCCTCGGTCCAGTGCCGGTTCGAGGCGGCCATGATATGCGTGGCCTTGAGGTCGAGTCGCTGCGCGGTTTCCACGATCTCGCGCGATGTGTTATAGGGTGTGACGAACAGCACGTTCAGCTTCTTGCCGGCCAGCGGTTTGGCCCACTTGACGTGATACGTCTCAAGCGTTCCCGGAAGCCTGTCGTAAGGCTGATTCGGGTCGCCGTAGGGTGGGGTGGCAATGGCGCTCGCGCTGAACAATGCGACGATAACCAGGGCCAGGCACGCGGTTCGCCTGGTCATTGTGTGATTGAACATGCGTATGTTCCCCGCTTTTCGGATCGTTCTTCCTCAGTTTCTTGCCTTTCCGGTGAACGACAACGGAGTACGATTGGGAGTTTCCACGCCTCGTCATCGGTAATCGTCAACCGATCCTTGAACTTACGGGTTTTTATGAGATTCTCGAAATTGCCTGGCCTCATCCCGCCTTGCGACATCTGACGTCGACGCCGGTTCCGGACTGTCTACTGTACGTGGCATGGACGCGTTTGCCACCATCCAGGGACGCAGGATTGGCCCGGCCGAAGTGGCCGGGGCTTGAACGGATATCGTGGAACATGTAGTATACCGAAAGACCTGTCGACACCGCTGTGGTACGTGATCCGTATGCCGAGTGGTGTGGGAGGGGGGCGCCCGCGAGGGCCCCTCCCTATCCCCGATTGTGTGCCCGAAGGGAGGGTTTGTTATGAGCGGGAACATCTACCTTGTCGCGATGGCCCAGAGTACACAGATTCACATGTATCACACGGAAAGGCCGCGGCAGCCGATGCTGTGGCTCCTGCCCGAGAATCTGACCGGGTTCGAAACGAAACATTTCTGTGTGCCCATGGCCAGGTGGGAGGAACTGGAGCCCAACAAGAGCTATGTGATGCATCGCCGGCAAGACGATCTGCGATCATACACGAGCCGGGTATCGGTGCGGGATGACTACGTCGAGGCCGACCTGGAATTGCACAATCACAGCGGCGCGGTTATGCGCGACGTCGTGGCTGATATCTGCTGCGGATTCCGCAATTCCACGGAACTGATGACGAACGCGATCGAACACACTTACGTGAAAACTGGTGGACAGTACCGTCGCATCATCGACACTGACCGCAGCGCCTCCACGAATGGCGTTATGCCTGTCTATCCCGTGAAGGGCACGCACCGATCTCCAACATGGGAAATGTCACAGTCTACGCCATACGGGTTTGGGTTGAGCAATGACGAAGTGGAAAGCTCGATGGTGCTATTGCACAACGGGACGGAACGCGAATGGATCGCGACATTCTTCTCTTCGGCCAATGAGGTGTGGTTCAACGTGGCGGAGCCTTGGCACGGCTGCATTCACAGTAATGCGTTCTGCCCCGTGCTGCCCGACTCACACACCTGGAGAATCAAGGGGCGGATGTATTATCATGAAGGCACCCTTGACGAAATGGTCGCGAAGTACGCCACAGCCATGGCATCGATGAAGACCGAGTGCGGCGTTGCGCCGGCAGAGCGGCAATAGAAGAGAACCACGGATTAACACGGATGAACACAGATAAGAGACAGCTACGGGGCTGTGCCTTAGGTTGAAGCTGAATCAATGTGGGAGGCGATACAAACGAACCACAGATAAGAAGCCTCTGGACTGTGTTTTCGTGATCTGTGTCCATCCGTGGTTCTCTTCTATTGCGGTAGTGCCTTAAGGTTCTAAAAAAATACTTGCAATTTGCCTGAGAATTTCCGACACTTTTGCATCGTTGTAAAGATGAGCCGCGTTTATGGCAGCGAAATTTCGCCAATCAAACAACTGAGCAGATGTAATGATTAAACAAAGATCGATGATGTGGACGGCAATGGCAGTGACGCTTTTGTTTGCCGTGATACACGTTCATGCTGTCGATGTCTGTCCCGACACCATTTCCCAGGGCGGCGGCAACTCGAGTGGCGCTGTCTTTACCCTGCACGACAGCGTTGGCGGTTTCGGCGGTTCCCAATCCAGCGCCGCTTTCGTATCGGACATCGGCTATGCGCCGCAAGTCCTGTGCGGTTGCGACTGCGTGCCGTGCGCTGATTTTGTTGATCTCACCTGTGAGTCGCTACAGCTAAACTTTCAGACCACCCAGACAGGCGCACTGCCGTTTCTCGAAGCGCTGCTGGCAAGCAGCGATCTGTTCAGCGCAGATATTTGCGCCGACGGCAGCGACGGCGACGGATGCCCGGAAGCCTGCGCTGCATTTATCCTCAGCAATTTCGAACCCTAACCACCACACACACACAGCCTTTAGGAGGGCACTAAAATGAAGAACCACATCACCGCAGCGTTTGTCTGCATGGGAATCGTGTTAGCCGGAATCGTCCAGGCCGCTTCCGTACCGTGCAAGATCAATTACCAGGGCGTCCTCAAGGACAACGCTGGTGTGAAGATCGACGGCAGCGTCGATATCGACGTCGTACTGCAGCCATTGGGCGGCGGTGCTGCTGTCTTCAGTGAGACGCACACCGGCGTATCGGTTGCCAACGGTCTGTTCAGTTTGAAGATCGGTGACGTGAATGATATGTGCAGCGTCCCGTTCGACTCCGCCTATGAGCTCGAGATCACTGTGGACGGCGACACCATGGCACCAAACACGCCGCTGTGTGCGGCGCCGTACGCGCTGGGCGTCCTCAACACCGTTGTTGGCCCGACCGGCCCGCAGGGCGTGCAGGGCAAGATCGGCCCGGCCGGTACGAATGGTACGAACGGCACCAATGGTACAGATGGCGTCGATGGTACGAACGGTACCAATGGTACAGATGGCGGCGATGGTACGAACGGTACAGATGGCGCCCAGGGCGTACAGGGTAAAGTCGGCCCGGCCGGCGGGGCCGGCACCAGCTCATGGGTCGACGGCACTGGCCAGGTGACCACAACGGCCGCTGTCGGCATCGGGACGGTGACGACTCCGACTGCGTTAATTGATGCGTCGGCGCCCGGTGAGCAGCATTTTAGGTTCGGGTCCACGAATAGCCCGACAAAGGTTTTCATCGGACAAGAAGGGGGCCTGACCTGGCAAATGTATCAGGAGATTCATTTCGGGCATGGTTGGAAAATTGGCGGATGGCCGGAACACAACTTCAGGTTACAGCATGATAGTTCAACCAGGCTCTTTATAGACGATAGCGGCAAGGTCGGCATCGGGACGGATAGTCCTGGGAGCAGGTTGGCAGTTGTCGGGTTGCCAACTTCAGACGTCGGGTTGAGTGCGGGAAGTTTCTACTGGGAATACCCCAGTGGCACACTGAAGATCAAGTACTAAACGGCCTCGACGAAGCTCAAAAAGGGGGGAAGGCAACTTCCCCCCTTTTTTTCGTCCCAATCCGCTGTTTATCGCAAGTCGCAAGTCGCTGGTCGAAGGCTCGCGACCGGGTCGGCGACCGAGTCGGCTACCGGCGAGCCTTCGACCAGCGATCAGTCCTGTACTCCGGCGCTTGCCCAGAATGGCACTGACTTAAGGTCTGAATTTAAACCAAATCCCTCAACCTAATCGTCAACCCGGGCGGCTACTGGCGAGCCTTGCCATCCACCGAAACGCTGTGAATTCGGGATTATGGTTGACGATTAGGTTTACGATTAAGCTTTGGTTCTCCACTTTTAACCCCTTAAGTCAGTGCCATTCGGCGCTTGCCCACCGTTGCAACTCGCGCCAAACGGCACTAATTTTGGATTCGGGCAATCGATACCGACAATCAATCAGAATCCCATTGCCAAAGGAGAACCGGCTATGCCAATCGTCAATTCCATGTTACTTAGAGTCAGCCTTACAATGCTGTGCATGCTTGGCTTCCTGATTATGACGCCCGCAATGCAGGCGCAGACAAACCCGATCGTCACCGGCTACGGCGAGACGACCTGGGGACAGTCTCTCGCCGACGTACAAGCGATCTGGCCCGGTGGCGAGACAGATGAGCAGCGTAAGCTTTTTTTAACCTACACGGCCTCTGCGGCAGCCGACGAAGCGCCGATAATTGGGAGGGTCGCGCAATTTTATAACGATCAACTCTATTCGATCGTGATCTTCTACGAATTGCCCGACAGACCCGAGGAAGGGGCAGACGAGGACGGCCTGGCAGTAATCAATGACCTGATCAAGAAGAAGTACCATCCCGATCGGGAAGCGAAAGATCTGATGCAACTGAAACACCGGATGAGGATCGAGGCCCTCGCAAAGCCCGACGGGACCATTCAGGTGACGTACGAGAATATAAAAATGCTGGAGGCTACCGATAAAGCCATGCGCGAAAAGAAAGAGCGGGAAGACGCTGAACGGCGTGCCCAGGAGCCCCGCACGAAGAAGCTGAAAGCGTTAGGGCTGGAAGAGAGTATCTGAAGGCACCCATCTGGCACTGCCTCGACATAGACAGTGTTGAGCCCCTTGCCGTGTGCCAGCAGGAGCCAGTCGAGAATGGCACTGACTTAAGGGCTTAAAAGTGGGAGACGTAGCATGCGTCGCGCCGTGCGCATGGGACAGTGCTGGTTGCAGGAAACGCGCGGCAACTGCAAAGGCACGCGCTGAAAACCACACTGCGACGCAGCTTTTGCAGTCATTGCGTCTCCGAGCGCGCGGCCCAGCCGGCTACTGACGGCTATCACGCTCGCTACCGGGCACGGCATCATACATATCAAACTGACGTACTGGGTTCCACTTTTAAGCCCTTAACTAAGTGCCATTCGGAGCCAGTCGAAGTTGTCCACGAAGGATGAGTTACTGGGAGAACGGGAATGAAGACATACAAGATCGCAGTAGCCGGACTGGGGCACGGAAAGAGTCATGTCCGGGCGATTGGTCATCTCGAGCATGCGGAGTGTACAGCCATTTGCGATGTCAATGAAGACGTGCTGCAGAGCACAGCCGAGGAAGCGGGGATCAAAGACGCGACAACGGACTACGCTGATCTTCTTTCGAACACCGATATCGACATCATCTGCATCTGCACGCCATGTCATATGCATGGCCAGATGGTACTGGCAGCGCTTGATGCCGGCAAACATGTCATGGTGGAAACGCCGATGGAGAATGAGTCCACGGACAGGCTCTGGAAGATTATCCAGATGGCGGAACGCAGAAACCTCAAGGTGCAGATGGACTGCGCCGACCGGTGGATCGCGGAATCGGTGAAGATCAAACAGCTCATAGACGATGGCAAGGTCGGAAACATCTATTATGTGATCTGTGAGTACCTGCAGGACATACGTCAGCAGAATGGGGGTGTGCTGTTGGCGAAAACGAATTTCCGCATGGGGTACGGGGTCAGAGCGCAAGACCCGGTTTCTGCCGGAGCCGGTATATACGCCGTAGATACGGCCCAATGGTTCCTGGGCGAACAGTTCACGGAAGTCTTCGCGTACGGCAACCGGATGAATCTGCCCATGCGCAACGTCGACGATCATGACGTCGCACTTTTCAGAACCGCTTCCGGCGCGATTGCCCGAGTGCAGTGTTCCAAGGCAACCCGCCGCCCGTACAAGGAGATCATCAAGTCCGTATGGGGAACGAAAGGCACAGTGGAATGTACCGGGTATCTGCCCGAACCGCCTGACAGTACGGGCCTCTACGCCTGCCTGACGGATGCCGACGCGGGAGCTGAGCCCTACGAGGGACCTTATGAGATGAAGCGCGTCGAAGTCCCTGCCATTCCGCTGCCCGATGGCGTTACCCAGGAAACCGCCGACGAGGTCGGGCATGACGGGGTCGAATTCTTCAGTTGGCTGGACCTGCTTTCATCCATCGAGAATGACCACATGTCGCAGGTCAACGTGTACGAAGCTGCGCGGACGTGTGCCGGCGCCATCGCGGTCAAGAAATCGAAAGAGGATCACAGGCCGATCGCGATTCCCCAGATTGTTAACCGGCACGAGGAGATCAAGCCGCTTTATCCGTTGCCCTATGAGAAGGCGTCGAGCTCTGAGCTCTGAGGAAGGAAGCCGGATGATCCCAAGGCAGCCGTCCTGCTCACCATGGCACAACTCTACAAGGAGAAGTTGCCTGGCCTAGCCAGGAATGGCACGGACTTGAGGGGCTGAATAAGGTGGCTCTGATCATTACGCTTCCCCGTCTGAGTCCCGCCTTTAGGCGCTGTTGATTTAATCCGTCGCATCGCGATTTCTCGGTCTGCAGGGCCACTCAAGTCCGTGCCATTCCTGGCTAGGCCAGGCAACTTCTCCTTGTAGAGTTGTG
>Ga0115002_10001095_pt1 | contig 37670 bp, 26 predicted proteins | sample ArcticOcean_MG_C_8_FD_89576 | JGI IMG/M metagenome (GOLD analysis project Ga0115002, IMG submission 89576) | Marine microbial communities from western Arctic Ocean - ArcticOcean_MG_CB11_86 | ecosystem: Environmental > Aquatic > Marine > Oceanic | place: Arctic Ocean: Canada Basin | collected... | reverse complement strand
CGCCGTTCTGCTGCTGTTCCTGCTGCTAAACCTGACCGCCTGTAGTACTTGGCAATCCGTAGGTCCTGTAAGCCCGAGTCAGTTCATTGAAGCAGAGCAACCTGAGCGTGTCCGTGTGTACATGCGGGGCGGGAGTCAGGTAGAACTAGAGAGCCCATCGGTAGAAGGCGATGCACTGGTGGCCCCGAATCTCTCAATGCCCTTGGCAGACATTATCGGCTTGGAGGTTCGGGAGTTCAGCATGGACCGTACTTTGATATTGTTGGGTGGTGTTGCGGCCGGGGTGTGGGTGGTAGCCGTGGCGATCGCTATGGCCACAATCGAAATTTGCGATGGTTCCATATGTTGAATCTGGCCGGCCTCGAAGACGCTAACTAGCCCCTCCGTGGCACCCAGCCACACCTAGCTATCCAGCGGTGTTCTGCGCGTCTTGAGTTGCGGGCCTGAGTGGGGCTGGGCAGAATGAGGGCATGAAGAGAACCCTGCTGTCCGCGCTGGCTCTGATCGCGGTCCGATGAGGTCAGCAGAGCGCGAGCAGATCGGTCTGCACCTTCGTCGGGCCAAATCGCGCCGCGGGCCCCATTATCTCGTCGGTTCTGGCCCGGCATTATTTCCTTCGGTCATTCTGACAACCCCGGCAACTGGAGGTCATATGCTCCGCTCCAAGTCCTTGGCCCTCTCCTGGCTGATTCTCACCGCCGTCCTAGCTGCCCCGATCTCCGCGCAACAGGGTGCGCTCACGTTCATGGACGTGCAGCGCATCAACAGAGGCGGGTCGTGGGCACCGAGCCCGGACGGTGCGTTGATGCTGTATACGATCACGACCCCCGATTGGCAGGAGGACCAGTCGCAGAGCGATATTCATGTGGTCTCGCTCTCGGAAGGCGTTGCGTCTAGCCGCCAACTGACCTTCACCGGCGACAAGAACGAGTCTCAGCCGACGTGGGCACCGGACGGCTCGTACTTCGTGTTCGCGTCCAACAGGGACTCCGACGACAGCGAGAATCAGCTGTATCTGATGCGTCATGACGGCGGCGAGGCCCGCAAGATCACCGACGAGGAGCACGGCGTGTCGGGCTTCAGCTTCAGTCCGGATGGCTCATGGTTTGTGTACCGGAGCGGTGATTCCGGGCAAGAGCAGCTTCATCGGCTGCCCGTTTCCGACCTATTCGTGGCGGACGCCGAACAGATCACTGCTGGGCAAGCCGGTGTCGAGCAGTGGGATTGGAACCCTGATGGGGCCAGGATCTACTTCCTTCGGCCCGACTCGTTCGACGAAGACGACAAGCGCCGCCGCGAAGAAGGATTCACCGTCGACGTGAAGAACGCGGTCACTCCGCTCTCGAGCCTGTGGTCGGTCGAGGTCGCGAGCATGCGCGAACGCCGGCTGACCCAGGACTCAGGCTTCAGCGTAGACGGTTTCGTAGTCTCCGATGATGGTCGGTGGGTCTCCTTCACGGGCGGCTCGAGCGAGCGGTACGATCGCAACATTACCGGCGCGCGCCTCTACGCGGACCAGTACCTCATGGATGTGGCCACGGGGGCGGTCGAGCGACTGACCGAGAATTACGAGGTCAGGGAGAGCGCGACCCGATTCTCGCCGGACGGGCGTTGGATCGCGTTCTCAGGGCCTGACGACCTGGAACGGTACTCGATGACCGAGAACCGAATCTATATCCGGGAGGTCGAGTCACGGGGTGGTGTGTTCCGCAAGCTCGGCTCGGCGTTCGACCAGAGTCTGTCGATCGGATTCTGGTCGGAGGATTCACGGACGATCTATTTCAATGCCGGGGTGAAGGTTACGAGCCAGCTGCATGCGCTCGACATCGAGCGGGATGAAGTCACACAGGTAACAGAGGAGCGGGCTTCGCTTTCGGTGACCCGCGACGACGATACCGGCGTGATCCTGATCAACTACTCCGATCCGCGTACGCCCCCGACCGTGTTCACCGTCTCCGACGTGCATGATGTGGACCGTCGATCCCGGTGGATACAACTGGTCGACCTGAATCCTCAGTTCGCCGAGGTTGCGCTCGGCGAGGAGGTTGAAATCAACTGGACCTCTACCGAAGGCAAGACGGTCGGCGGGGTTCTCGTCTATCCGGTCGGGTACCAGGAGGGCACACGGTATCCGTTGATCGTAGCGATCCATGGCGGCCCGGCCTCGGCGGACGTTCTTCGTTTCAGGGGTGGGTACTCCAGCGCCCAGGTCTATGCCGGAGCGGGCTACGCCACGCTGAAGCCGAACTACCGGGGATCTAGGAACTACGGAAACGCACATCGGACGGACATCGTAGGGGACTACTTCACGCTCGGTTACGACGACATCATGACGGGTGTGGATTACCTCATCGCGGAGGGCATCGTCGATGAGGACCAGATGGGCGTCCTGGGGTGGAGCGCGGGCGGGCATTGGTCGAACTGGATCCTTACCCACACCGACCGCTTCAAGGCGATCAGCTCGGGGGCAGGCACCATGAACTGGATCAGCATGTATGCCCAGAGCGACGTCCAGCGGAACCGCCAGTTCTACGTGGGGGACGGCTTCCTCTATGAGGACTTCGACACCTACTTCGACCAGTCACCACTCAAGTACATCACCAACGCCAAGACTCCGACCATGATTCACGTCGTCGAGGGTGATCCGCGAGTTCCGAGCCCGCAATCGGTCGAGCTTCACATGGCTCTCAAGAAACTCGACGTGCCTACCGAGCTGTTCATGTATCCCGGCCGCAGCCACGGCATCCCCGATGCGCGCAACCGGTTGGTGAAGGCGGTGAGCGAGATGGCATGGATGGATCACTACGTGCGCGGGATCGGCGACAAGTTCGAGTGGAAGCAGGTCCTCGAGACCCTCGAAGCCAAGGATCGCCCGCGCCCGATATCGGACCGCTGAGCCCGGACGATTGCTCATCTTGCGCTGCCCTCGGTGAGTTGCGGGTATGAGTGGGGCCGGGCAGAATGAGGGCATAAAAAAACAGGTGCGTTGGGTGCCGTGGTGTTTTCACTGTTGTTGTGGAGTTGTGGGGGAGACAGTAACTAGCCCCCCTCCGTGGCAACCCAGCCACACCAGCTATCCAGCCCTGTTTCGCGCGTCCTGGGTTGCGGATCTGAGTGGGGCGGAGCAAAATTAAGGCATGACACGCTAGCCGGTCCCCGTTGCTCTACTGCTATTTCTGTGGTGAAACAAACAATGGTTACAAGGAACTCTTCAAGTTTTGTGGTTTCCCTGGCTATCCTGATCTTGGGATTGTCAGGTCTACCACTCACCGCTCAACAACGTGAAGACTTTCAGCCACGGAACGTCATTTCGGCCAACCCTTTTGGACTTTTGCTGGAGGTCTTCAATGCGGAGTACGAGCGTGTCATCTCTCCGACCAGCACAATTGGCTTTGGGGGATCCAGCATAAAATGGGATAACGACCGCGAGGGCCAGCGATATGTCAACTTGGACGTGTTCTGGCGGTTTTACCCAGGCAGTGACCGCACACGGATCTACACCGCTCCTGTCGGATGGGCATTTGGTGCGAAGATAGGCACCACCACGGTAAACAGTGCGACCTACTTCGGTTACGGCTTTGATCTGAATCGTAGTTTTGTTCTAGGACCAAACGACAACTTCTATGTTGGCCTCGGATTTGGCCTAAAGCGACTCGTCGGAGCTCCACAGGACGAATTGGGACTGTCGCTTATACCAACGATACGAATAGCGAACGTCGGGTTTATTTTTTGATCACAGTGTGGTAGCCCTCTGTCCCCCTGACCTAGAGGACGGTAACTAGGCCTCCCGCCCCCCTCCGTGGGGTTCCTCGTTGGCGAGGTGTCGGCCGACCTCCAGCCCAGCATTCTCCGGGCGTGTGTGTTTGCGGGCTACTCCGGGTGGGCGCCGGGCCAACTCGAGGCCGAGCTGGATGCTGACGCCTGGCTTACCGAACCCGCGCTTGTGGACGACGTGTTTACCGATGCCCCCGACGCGCTTTGGAGAAGGGTGTTGGCGCGGAAAGGGCCGGAGTACCGGAAATTGTCCGGGATGCCGTACGACCCCTCGATGAACTGACCGCCGAAATTGGCACCCGGACCCTCTTTCTCTCGTAGGTAGTGGGAAACCGATTGGGATAGATTAAATCCCGCGCTCATCTGGACGCCCTCGCTGCACAGGCGAAGGCACTCCGGCCTTGAACCCACATTCGAGAGGACCTCATGGCAGGCATCTTCGAGTTCCTTCTGGCGAACCCGCTTTTCCTCATCCCCATGCTGCTCCTGGCCGCGATGATGCTATACGCGCTGCTGAAGAAGCTGCTTAAGCTGGCCGCAATCGTGGCGATCGCGGGGGCGCTCTACGTAGTCCTGGTAGAGTACTTCGGCGCAGGCTTGTAGTACCCGAAAAAAAGGTGGCCCGGGATGCGTCCGGGCCACCAACTTTGAACGCTAGGAATTCCTAAGTTGTGTTTTTCAACATCCTAACGTTCAGATCGTGGCGCACGCCCGACTTTCCTCATGCTTCTGGCCACGGCCTCCGTCGTGCTCATCATCTCCTGGGGTGCCCGCCCTGGGCCCCGTGACCTTTGTCGTGTTGGGCCTGATTCTGGGTAGAGTGGCTGTCCTGGCCGCCTGGGTGGCCGCTTGGCGGGTGGCCGAGGTGAGCCCAATGGAGGCGTTGGCGTCGGAGTAGTGGCCTAACCGATCACCCGATGCGGGAACGGCGTTTCGACGCTATCTCAAACGCACTGACCTCTGGACATCCAAGGAAGGTGTGAATGGGGACCGACCTGTATCCGTTGGAGCCGTCGGCCGAAGAAATGCGGGCGATGATCGACCAAGCCGCCGAGCGAGTGGTCGAACACATCTCGTCGTTACCGAGTCAGCCGGCTTCTTACACCCAAGATGGTCGCACCGTGGCGAGCGCACTCGTCGAGGGGCTCCCGGAGCAGGGTGAACCCCTCGGGGGTCTCCTCGACCTATTGTTCGACAATGCGGTGCCCGCCTCGTTCAATTCCGCCGGGCCGGGGTATCTGGCCTATATCCCCGGGGGCGGTGTCTTCCCGTCCGCCGTAGCTGATCTCATCGCCAACGCGGTGAACCGGTACGTGGGTGTGTGGGTCGCCGCGCCCGCGTTGGTGCAACTCGAGACCAACGTCGTTCGGTGGTTCTGCGACATTGTCGAGTATCCTCCTGGCGCGGGAGGCATCCTGACCAGCGGCGGCTCCATGGCGAACTTCACCGCGGTGGTGGCGGCCCGGCGGGAGCGGCTTCCTGAAGACTTCAGGTCAGGAACGATCTACACGTCAGACCAGACGCACCACTCGGTACGCAAAGCAGCGGTCCTCGCAGGTTTCCCGGAGAGCAACGTTCGTGAAATCGCGACGAACGACGGCTGCGAGTTGTCCCTCGATGCCCTGCGGCAGTGCGTTACGGAGGACCGGGAGGCTGGGCTTGAACCGTTCCTGGTCGTGGCGAGTGGGGGGACCACCAACACCGGTGCCGTCGACGATCTGGAGGGCGTTGCTGACATCGCGGACGAAGAAGGGCTCTGGCTACATCTCGATGCAGCATACGGCGGCTTCTTCATGCTCACGGAGCGAGGTCGCACGGCGCTACGTGGCATCAAGCGGGCGGACTCGATCGCCCTCGACCCCCACAAGGGACTCTTCCTTCCATACGGAACCGGAGCACTGTTGGTTCGCGATTCCGAGGCGCTTCGGCGAGCGCATTCCACGTTCGCTGACTATATGCCGGCCATGCAGCACGACGCAGACTTCGTGGACTACTGCGACGTGTCTCCGGAGCTGTCCCGCGACTTCAGGGGACTGCGCGCGTGGCTCCCAATCAAGCTCTTCGGTATCGATGCCTTCCGGGTCAACTTGGACGAAAAACTGGACTTGGCTCGGTGGGCCACGGAACGGCTCCGAGAGATCCCCGACGTGGAGATTCTCGCGGAACCGCGCCTCTCACTGACCGCCTTTCGGCTGGCTCCCGCTGGCCGTTCGGATGACGACCTGAACGAGTTGAACCGTGGCCTGCTCGCTCGAATCAACGCTCGACAGAATGTCTATCTGACGGGTACGTCGCTTCATGGCCGCTTCGCATTGCGCATCTGCGTTCTGTCCTTCCGCACCCACCGGGACCGAATGGAGCAGTGCCTCGCCGACATCCGCGATTCGGTCGCGGACTCGAGAGCCGGTCCTCGGCAAGCCTAAGTCCCTAATCGTTCTCCCGGTGCCACGCCGCCAAGAGCTCGCGCTCCTCGGCACGCGCCTTCTCGGTTCGTTGCTCTACGGTGTGGAGCCGACCGACCCGCTTACCTTCGGGGGAATGATCGCCGTGCTTATGCTGGTGGCCCTTCTTTCTGGCCTGATTCCAGCGATTCGAGCCTCGCGCACCGACTCGGCACACGCGCTCCGCTCGTCAGCCTGAAATTTCGACCTGAAATCTCTGCTTGCCCGGGTGGAATCGCCCCCGCACCTTATGCTGATCACGTTAAGGCGGGATTTGGGCCCGTCGGGATGGGCAATCGTGGGATCGTGCGAGTGCGAAGTCCCGTTGATAAAACGACTTACGTGACTGTGGGGCGGCTGAGACGGTAGGTGGGTGCGACATGGGGAGGCTGCCGCTCGAGGGAGACCGCGGACCTCTGCATGTGACGGTGGGCCATATGAGCAAGAAGAGCTTCAGTACCCCCCTCGCTATGGCTATGGTGTTCTTGGTTAGCCCTGCCTCAGCTCTCGCTGCCATATCGAGTCAGCAACAACCCGTCACGACGTCCTCGTCCAGTCCTTCACCCATCGCCGTAAGCACATCCGCTTCCGCTAGCAGCTTGAACGGAGCCTTGCAGACGTACTTGACCGGCTTTTTTGCAAGGGAGCTGGCTTCCAAGGTTCCGGAGACCCGGCTGCGTATCCCCGCCGGCTCGCTTACAGCAGTGGTCAAACAGTACTGCGTCGTGTGTCACAACGACGTGATGTTGACTGGAAACCTGTCGCTTTCCGAGTTCCAGGTGGAGCTGGCGGCGGAGCGACCCGAGACCGCAGAAAAGATGATCGTGAAGCTCCGGGCCGGCATGATGCCCGCCCCGGGAGCGCCACGTCCGAGTCCCGATACACTGCTGGCGTTGGTCGAAACGCTGGAGACGCTCATCGATGAGGCGGCGGCGGACGATCCAAACCCGGGCGTGCGCCGATTCCAGACGATGACCCGCGCCGAGTACGCCCGCGTGATCCGTGGATTGGTGGGGCTCGAGGTCGACCCGGGCCGTTGGCTTCCTGAAGACACCTATCTGGGCAATTTCGACAACATGTCGAATGCTCAAGGTCTCTCCGCGACGTTAGTCGAGTCCTACCTGAGGGCCGCCACCGAGATCAGCCGTTTGGCCGTGGGCAACGCTGAAGCACTGTCGTCCTCCACCAAGTATATGAACCCGATCGAAGTCTCGCAGCACGCATGGGATCATATTGAGGGCACGCCCTTCGGCACTCGCGGCGGTATGGTCGTGACCCACGACTTCCCTGCGGACGGCGAGTATGTGTTCGAGGTAGAGACCCTTTTCGGTAAATCGCGGGGGTTTGAGGACATCGACGTTACGGTGGACGGTGAAGGTGTGGCCCTGCTTGCTCTCGCGCACAACGGCGACTCTAGAGTTCCGATCAGGACCCAGCCCATCTTCGTGCCTGCTGGTCAGCATCAGATTGCGGCGGCCTTCGTTCGCAAGATCGACGGCCCTTATGAAGACCGCCTCAGCCCATTCAACTGGTCCTTCGTCGGCGGCGAAGACGCCCAGAGTTGGGCGAACTACGGCATCACGGTGTTGCCACACCTGAGTGAACTGATGGTCACCGGGCCGAGGTCATCGGTTGGCGTATCGGAAACCACGAGCCGCAAGAAGGTCTTCACCTGCTACCCCGACTCTGCCGATGCCACAGAGGATCGCGACTGCGCCGAGTCCATCCTCTCGCGTCTCGCACGTGAGGCGTACCGGCGTCCGGTCGGGTCGATGGACCTCGCGGGTCCCATGGCCTTCTACGAGAGTGGGGCGGCGGAAGGGGGCTTCGAGGTCGGAGTGAGGACGGGACTTCAGGCGATTCTCGCGAGTCCTTCGTTCATCTTCCGGCTAGAGCGGGAGCCGGCCGGGGTGGATTCCGGAGAGAGCTTCCGTCTCAGCGATCTCGACCTTGCCACACGTTTGTCCTTCTTTCTGTGGGCCACGGGGCCTGATGAGGAGCTGCTGTCCATCGCCGCCGAGGACGGACTCTCGAAGCCGGGCGTTCTTGAGGAGCAAGTCGCCAGGATGCTCGCCGACGAGCGTTCATCCGTCCTCGCGAGTCGATTTGCGGCTCAGTGGCTCCGACTTCAGGATGCCGCAAAGAACACTCCCGAGCCCTTCTTGTATCCTGATTTCACAGGTCAGTTGGGCGAGGACATGGTACGGGAAACAGAACTCCTGTTCGAGCATCTGGTTCGGGAAGACCGAAGCCTGCTCGAGCTGGTCACCGCCGACTACACTTTTGTGAACGAGAGTCTGGCACGTCACTACGGGATTCCAAGAGTGTCAGGCGACGAGTTCCGGCGCGTCCAGTATCCGCCCAATACCCGCCGGGGTGTACTGGGTCATGGGAGCTTCCTGCTGGCCACATCGATGTCGGCGCGCACCTCGCCGGTACGCCGTGGCAAGTGGGTAATGGAGGTGCTCATGGGCACCCCACCACCACCACCACCGCCCGACATCCCGGCGCTCGAGGAGACGGAAGGCGCGACGGACGGTCGCCTGCTGACCACCCGCGAACGCATGGAGCGCCACCGGGCGAACCCGACGTGTATGTCGTGTCATCGTTTCATGGATCCGATCGGATTAGCGCTCGACAGCTACGACGTGACGGGCCAGTATCGATTCCGTGAGAACGGTGTGTCCCTCGATACGCGCGGCACGTTTTACGACGGGACGGATGTGAGCTCGCCCGACGACCTGACGGACGCCCTCATGAAGCGCCCCATTCCCGTGGTGAGAAACTTCACGTCGAATCTGCTCTCCTACGCGATGGGCCGGCGGATCGAGTTCTACGATCAGACCGCCGTCCGAGAGATTGCAGGACAGGCCGAACAGCACGATTACCGCATGTCCTCGTTCATCCTCGGTGTCGTTCGAAGCGATCCGTTCCAGATGATGCGAGCCCCCGCCATGACTGACTCCGATCCCCAGCAAGGTAGGTAGGACCAATGGAATTCATCACAGGCAAACACCTTCCTCGTAGAACCTTCATCCGTGGCGCTGGAGCGGCGATCGCCTTGCCGTTCTTGGATGCCATGGTGCCGGCCGGACGGCCCTGGCTGGATCGTACCCGTGCGCCCGGTACCACGCGCCTGGTGTGCATTGAGGAATCCATGGGCTCCGCAGGCTCCAACGAGTGGGGGGATGCGCAGCATCTGTTCTCCCCCAGCACCGTCGGTCGGGACTTCGAGTTCGCTGCGCAGAGCCAGTTGGCGCCGCTGCAGGAGTTTCGGGACTACATGACCATTATCAGCGACACGGACTGTCGCGGTGCGGAGGCGTTCAGTGCCGAAGAGATCGGCGGCGATCACGACCGGTCCACGGGCGTGTTCTTGACGCAGTCTCATCCCAAACAGACCCAGGGCTCCGACTTTTTCCTGGGGACCTCACTCGACCAATTGCACGCGCGTCGGTTCGGTAGAGACACCGCGCTACCCTCTCTCGAGCTGTGCATCGAGGGGATCGATCGTGGGGGCGGATGCGCCTATAACTACCACTGCGCGTACACCACATCGCTTTCGTGGGCCTCACCGAACCAACCGCTTCCGGCTATTCGGGAGCCCAGGGTGGTTTTCGAGCGCTTGTTCGGCTCGGGTGACACGCCGGAGGATCGGGCGGCTCGTCGCCGCACCGACAAGAGCATGATCGACTGGATCGCGACCGAGGTTGTCCGTCTGCGTCGCGAACTCGGCGCGGTGGACCGGCTGGCCTTGGACGAGTATGTCACCCACATTCGCGAGATTGAGCGCCGCATCGAGCTCGTCGAGGCGCGTAACGCGAGTGGTGAAGAGCGAGAGATGCCTGAAGCTCCCTCGGGCGTTCCCGACTCGTGGGAAGAGCACATGAGGCTGATGTTCGACCTCCAGGTGCTCGCCCTTCAGTCCGATCTGACGCGGGTGATCACGTTCAAGACTGGCTTCGATCAATCCAATCGGAGCCATCCCGAGAGCGGAACAAACAAGGGCGTCCACGGTGCGTCGCACCATGGAAACGTCCCCACCGATGTGCTGGATTTCAACAAGATCAACACCTACCGCACGAGTCAGCTCGGTTACTTCCTGGCCAAGATGCGCGATACGATGGATGGTGATGCTTCGCTGCTGGATAAGACCGCGATCGTTTGGGGCTCGCCGATGGCGGATCCAAACCTCCATAACCACCGTCGTTGCCCGCTCCTTCTTTTGGGCAAGGCGAATGGAGCGCTCGAGGGCGGTATGCACCTGCGTACCCCGCGTGGCACGCCCATGGCCAATGCCATGCTCAGCCTGATGCACGGTATCGGGCATGAAGAGCTAGAAAGCTTCGGCGACAGCACCGAAGCGCTCTCGTTGAGCTTCCCCAGGGGAGGCGCGTCTGGAGGCGAGGGCGCGTGATGGGCATGAAAAGCCCGGAGGGCTTCCGCTCCACGGTCACCCTGGCGCTGACGTTGGTGCTCGCGGCGGCGGTCTTCTCCGTGGCGGAACCGCTCATCGACGCAGCCAAGAGCGGTGACGTAGAGGCTGTGCGTTCTCTACTGGCCGACGGCGCGGACGTAAATACCAGGCCCGGCGACGGAATGACCGCCCTTCACTGGGCCGCGGAACGTGGCCACGCGGCGGTAGCCGAAGTGCTGCTGGCCTCTGGGGCCTCAGCGAATGCCGAGACCCGGATCGGCGGCTACACGCCGTTGCATCTCGCCAGCCGCGTCGGAAACGCTGCGGTTGTGAGGGCCCTGCTCGACGGTGGGGCCGACGTGGGTGCTACCACGGAGCACAGCCGGGTAACGGCGTTGCACCTCGCGGCTGCCGCAGTGGGAGGTGCCGAATCGGTTTCGGCGCTCTTGGAGCGGGGCGCGCAGGTGGACGCCCGAGAGGCTTCGTCGGGACAGACGCCGTTGATGTTCGCGTCTGCGTACAACCGCGCTGAGGCGGTCGCCATTCTGCTTGAGCACGACGCGGACCCGTCGTTGCAGACGGAATCCGTCGACGTGTTGCGTAGCATGGCCGTCGATCAGGCAGCAGGCCGCATACTCGGAGAGGCCATGGCCGAGTTCGCGAAAGCCGAGACGGAAGAACGCGAGTTTGAACCCACCCCGGAGCAGGCTCAAGCAGCGATCATGGTCCAGCGTGAGTTCCTTCAATCCGGGTTCGATCCGGGAGAGGTCGATGCAGACTTGCTTGCCCGGGTGCGCCCCGACTATCCGGGCGGACCGCCGGTCACACGGCCTCCGTACCGTGAGGTGCTCGTCGGTAGGACGGGCGGGATGTCGGCCTTGTTACACGCCTCCCGGGAAGGTCACATCGAATCGGCGATGGCGCTTCTCGGCGGAGGGGCGGACGTCGATCAGGTCAGCGCCGATAACACGAGCCCGCTGCTGATGGCGACGCTGAACGGTCAATTCGACTTGGCGCTGCTTCTCGTCGAGCGTGGCGCCGATCCGAACGTGGCCGCGGCTACCGACGGCGCCGCACCGCTGTTCGCCACGCTCCAGACCCAGTGGGCCCCGAAGTCCAACTACCCGCAGCCGCGAGCGCATGACCTGCAGGACTCCGAATACCTAGACGTCATGAATGCTCTACTGGAAGCGGGCGCCGACCCCGACATGCGGTTGAACACGCATCTGTGGTACTGGGAGTTCGGCCTCACGAAGATGGGAATCGACCTGACGGGAGCGACCCCCTTCTGGCGCGCGGCTTTCGCTCAGGATTTACCAGCGATGCGGTTGCTGACCTCATTCGGGGCGGATCCAAACGTTCCGACCAGGTGGCCGGCCGTGGGTATGCGTGAGCGACGGCAGCAAGACGGGCGACAGCAGGAGGACTCCGGGTTGCCATGGATACCGGAGGGCGTGGAAAACGCGTATCCGCTCCATGCCGCAACCGGAGGGGGCTACCTGGGTTTGGGAGCCTTCAGCGTGCGCAATGCACCAGACCAGTTCATGCCCGCCGTCCGGTACCTGATCGAAGAACTCGGTGCCGATGTGAACCTCCTCGACTCCTGGCTTTACACGCCCATGCACTATGCCGCCTCACGTGGCGACAACGAGATGATCGAATATCTCGTCTCTCAGGGTGGCGACGTCACGATGCTTACGCGCCTTGGACAGTCTACGGCCGATATGGGGCGGGGTGGGCGCGCGGGGTTTTTCACCCGAGTGGCCTATCCTGAGACGGTGGAGCTCTTGCAGAGTCTGGGTTCGACATTGGAGTGTCTGCACACCCACTTCCTGGACACGGGAGACGTGTGCGAAGGAGCGGGGACCGACGATCCCTGGAAACCACAGGCGGACGGCCATCGGCCGGGCATTCGAAGGGCAGGACGCTGAGATGGGCGGGGTGGAACCCCGGCGGGTGCTGCCTTGGCGGGTACCCCCGAATGCACTCTCAAACGATATCGTGACGACCCGGCCGAGGAGCGCCCATGACCCCCGCTGAAATCGGTGCCGAGCCGAACCTGACACCCGTCCAGAAATTCGGTGAGGCGATTGCCGACCGAGTGGAACGGTGGATGCCGAGCCCGTTCCTCTTTGCCATCCTGCTGACGTATGTCGCGGCGGCGGCCGCGTTCCTCTCGGAGGGGTCCTCGGTAACCGAGATCGCCCTCTCTTGGCAAGGAGGCTTCTGGGCCCTGCTCCAGTTCGCCATGCAGATGGTGATCATCTTGGTGACCGCCAACGTCGTGGCCTATCACCCCCGCGTCCGGGGCATGATCCTCGCGCTCGTTCGGATTCCCCGGAACGGTCGACAGGCCGTCGTGTTGGTGGGTGTCGGGTCGATGCTGGCGGGTTGGATTTCGTGGGGGCTCGGGCTGATCTTCGGAGCCATTCTTGCCCGTGAGATGGGCAAGCACGCTGCTAAGAACGGTATGGCCACACACTATCCGCTGTTGGCGGTCGCGGGATACATGGGCATGAGCCTGACGTGGGGATGGGGTCTCTCCAGTTCCGCCGGCTTGTTGCAGGCCACCGAGGGCAACGCGTTGATGCAGATGGGGTTCGTCGATCGCGTGATCCCCTCGACGGAGTGGGTCTTCCACCCCTATCCGCTGATTCTTACCGGGCTGTCCCTCCTTTACGGCTCGCTCATGCTGTACCTGCTCAGCCCTCCTCCCGAGAACTGCAGGCCGATCGGCGCTTACGTGGATCTCGAAGAAGAGGGAAGCGAGTCGCACCAAGCGTCAGCCGCTGAGGCGGGGGCGGTCGCTCCGGCCGACGGCTCCGCCGCTAAACCGTCGATCGCCGACAGAATCGATAACAGTCGAGTTCTCGGTGGAGTGATAGCCCTCACGGGAGTCATCCTGTTCCTGAGGGCGTTCTTCACTCGAGGTCTCGGGGCGCTCGATCTGAACAATTTCAACTTCGGGTTCCTGATGATCGGGATGTTGCTCTACGTCAGCCCGACCAAGTATCTGCGCGAGTTCTACGACTCGGTGCAGGGGAGTGCCGGGGTCATCCTGTTGTTCCCGTTCTATGCCGGTATCATTGGCATCATGACTGGCACTGGGCTGGTCGACACCATGACCGAGTCGCTGCTCTCGATCGCCACCGCCGATACGTTCGCCGTGACCGCTTGGATAACCGGGGGTGTCCTGAACGTCTTCGTGCCGTCCGCCGGGGGTGAATGGGCGATCATCGGAGGCCCCATGATGGTCGCTGGCGCTGAGTTGGGGATTCCGCACGGACAGACGATCGCGGCCTACGCCGTTGGGGATGCCCACACGAACCTCTTCAACCCGTTCTGGGCGATCCCACTGCTCGCGATCACGGGACTCCGCGCCAGGGACATGTTTGGGTACGGGATCACGATGATGCTCCTGCTTACGCCGTTCTTGGCGCTCGCCCTCTACCTGCTGCCCTACTAAGCGCTCGAGTTTCTCTGCACCTGTCCTAGTTGAAACGATCGAGTTGCGATCCCAGGGGGCTCGTAGAGGGCCGCAGGGCCTGATAGAACGGATCTGAAGGGGGACGGATGCGGAGCGTATCGTCTCCAGGTCTCCCTCCCAACCGACCCCTTCCATGCCCTGCGCCTCATCCTTTGACATGGGGCTCACAGCGACCCTTCAAAGCGCGAATTCGATGGCGGCTCTACGGGCTAGTCAGGTGGTACCGTTCACGGACGGCCTCGAGGAGATCCTCCTTCACATCGACTTCGATGGGAACTCGCCGACTCGGCCCGTCTGATGCCTCGCCGTAGGACACGCCCGCTTCGCGGATCACCGCCGGGCCCCATCTCATGACCTCACGTTCCTCACGCAGGGCGAGCCGAACCCATGCCGACACAGTCATTCGGCGACGCTCGGCTGCAGCGCGGATCTCGTCCAACTCCGCTTCAGACATGACGACTTGCAATAGTGTACTCATAATATAAGTAGGATATACTCATATTCTCAGGCCAATGATCACACAGGGGCCAATCGCCAATACGGATCAAGCCGCTCACCCTCGACTGGCGCCCCAACTCCGGCCTTCTCATGTTGCCCGTCCATCATAGGCCGGAAGGGATGCCGGCTGATGCCCAGTTCGAGGGAGTTGGACTATGACCATGTCCGAGAATCGCACCGTCGGTCTTCTTGCGGCGGCTCTGCTTGGCGCGTCGCTCGTGTCCTGTGCCCCGGTAACGCCGAACGAGCCTTTCGATGTGGTCGAGGCGACCATCCCCGAGATGCAGCGTGCGATGGAAGAGGGAACGCTCACCTCTCGCGACTTGGTGGAGGCGTATCTTCTTCGCATCGCGCTCTACAACCAACGCGTGAACGCCGTGATCTCGATCAACGCCAATGCCCTAGCCGAGGCGGATCAACTCGATCAGGAGCGGGCCGAGGGTCGGGTGAGGGGCCCCCTCCACGGGATTCCGGTCGCCCTCAAGGACAACGTCCATACGACGCACATACCGACCTCAGGCGGGGCTCTCGCGTTTGAGGGATTCGTGCCTCCGTACGAGGCCACCTTGGTGACCAATCTGCGTGAGGCCGGCGCCATCATTTTGGCCAAGACGGTCATGACTGAACTCGCCAACTTCATGGCATCCGGCATGCCGGGTAACTACAGTGCCGTGGGTGGCTACGGCTTGAACCCATACGACCCGCGGCGCGATCCGCGAGAGGGGCGCAACGACGGACGGTCCGTAATGGGCGTCGGAGGCTCGAGTTCGGGTATCGGCACCGCTATGAGTTTCTGGGCCGCCAACGTCGGCACAGAGACGTCGGGATCGATTCTGTCGCCGGCCAATTCAAACATGCTGGCCGGCATCAAGCCGACTGTGGGGCGTGTGAGTCGGTACGGGGTGATCCCGATCACTGCAGATCAGGACATTGCCGGGCCGATGGCGCGCACTGTCACGGACGCGGCGATCTTCTTCGGGGCACTCGAGGGCGCGGCACCGGACCCCAATGATGCTGCGACACAGATCTGCGAGCCGCCCCCAAACGGCGACTATACGGCGTTTCTGCGGACTGGCGGGCTGCAGGGTGCCCGCATCGGTATTCCGCGAGCGGCCTACTACGATTCCGCTCAGGTCCCCGGAACCGACCGATTCCGGAACCGGCTTACGGCTGAAACAAGGGGAATAATGGCCGAGGCGATTGAGATTCTCACGGCCCAGGGAGCGACGATCGTCGACCCGGCGGACATCCCCAGCGTCATCGATCCGGATCCCGACAACAACCTCCTCGTGAATGGAAGTAGCACCGTACTCACTTACGGTATGAAGAGAGATTTCAACGCGTGGCTCGCGTCGCTCGGCGAGTCGGCGCCGGTCAAGACGCTCTCCGAACTCCGGGAGTGGAATCTCGCGCATGAGCGAGCAGGGTCGATGAAGTACGCTCAGGCGAACCTCGATAGATCAGACGCGATCGATCTGGAGGCGGACCGTGCTGAATACGAAGCCGATCGGGCGCGGGATCTCTATCTGAACGGGGAACACGGAATCGACGAGGTGATGAACGACCTCGAGCTGGACGCATTGTTCTTTCCGAGTTCGAGCAGTGCCGGTATCGCGGCCAAGCCGGGTTATCCGACCGTGATTGTGCCGTTTGCGTTTTCTGATATCGGCGGACCTGCAATGCCCGAAGGGTTCCAGGCGAAGGCCCGTCCGTTCGGGGTGAGCTTCACTGGGATGGCGTGCAGTGAGCCACGGCTCCTCGAGTTGGCGTACGCCTTCGAGCAGGCGACGATGCGACGGGTCGCGCCTCCGGGGATGCCGTAGAGAGATGTTGCTGAGCCGCACTCATGCCGCGACGGCCAGCTCGATCGTGGCCTATCTATCGTGGCCTATCTATCAATGAGGATTCTTTAGGGAAGGCACACAACTCATGTCCATGACGCTTTCGACCCTCAAGAGACTCGCGGCCGGCCCGCTCATGGTCGGCGCCTGCGCTTTGGCCCTTGCCTGTTCGGGAGGGGAGGATTCATCTCCTGGCCCGTCGGCTTCCGATCCGTCGTTCTCCGAGCCGTTTGCTCCCCCGACTGGGTCCTATGAGGACTTCACTCCGGAAGAACTGGTTCGGGTCTTCAGTCTTCGAGAGAGCGACGTAGCTATGCGTGACCTGCCGGACTGGGTTTCGCCGAAGAAGGTCGTCGTCGTCATCCCCGAGGAGTGGGATCGACATGAAGAGAGGATCGCGTTCCTACAGCCCGTCGCCCTTGGGGTCGAGCTCATCCCCGTCAGGGACCGAAGAGACGCGCTCGATCGGGGCGTCTTGGAGGATGCTCAAGCGGTCATCGGACTCGGATGCGCTGCCAGTACGGTTGCAGCGATCGGTCCGGAGGTCCATTGGGTTCAGTCGGGTAGCGTAGGAGTCGCGGGATGTTTCACGAGCGGCAACCCGCCAGGAGAAACCAACCGGATTCTCCGTGACCGCGACATCGTGACGACCTCGCTTCGCGGCATGACCGCCCGCGCGATCGCCCAACACTCCCTCACGCTCATGCTCTCGTTGATCGGCGGTATGGACATCCACGACGAGAGGCAGGGGAACCATGTCTGGGGAAGAACCCAGACCGACGTCGTGAAGGACAAGAATCTGGATAGGGAGTTCCAGGATCACACCTTGTTGATCGTCGGACTCGGGAGCCTCGGTACCGAAATGGGTCGACTCGCTCACGCTCTGGGAATGCGAGTGATCGCGACTCGAAACAGCAGCCGTTCAGGACCGGCGTTCGTGGACTATGTGGGCCTCTCGGATGAGATGCACACCCTGGCTGCCGAGGCCGACGTCGTGTTCGCCTCGGTACCCAACACGCCCGACACTCAAGAAATGTTCGACAAGGAATTTTTCGACGCGATGAAGGAGACGGCCTACTTGGTCAGCCTCGTTCGGCTTCCGGTTGTGAACTGGGACGACCTGAAGGATGCGCTCAGGACCGGGAGCATCGCGGGTTTTGCGACGGACGATCTTCCTCAGGACGACTTCGAGCTATGGGACATGCCGCGTGTGATCGTTACCCCGCACGTCTCAGACTACTCAAACCGATACCGCGACAACCAGTTCCTGCTCTTTCGGGAGAATCTCCGCCGCTACGTTTTGGGCGATCGCATGCTGAACGTCGTCGACCTGGATAGGGGTTATTGATGAGGGGTCCGTCCAAGATGCTGCTTGAGAGATCGCGTTCGCTTGTGCCTTTTGTGTTCTTTGTGCTCCTGGTGCCGGTACCGACGACCCTCGAAGGTCAGTCAGGCACTCTGCACGAGCTGCCGCTCACGCCGTCCAACGTGCATTGGGGGCACTACGACGCGAGCTTGACGCCAGTTCTGACGATCCGCTCCGGTGATCTCGTGCGAATCGAGTCGCTGGTCGCCCGAGGCCTAGGGCGAATGAGAGACGCCGGTGCCCCGGAGAGCGACTTCAGCGCCGCCATGCTCGAGGTCGAGAACGGTGTGACCGATCGTGGCCCCGGCGCGCATCCGATGACCGGACCGATCTTTGTGGAGGGAGCTGAGGCCGGGGACGTGCTGGAGGTCAGGATTCTGGAGACTGAGTTGATGATGCCGTCGGGTGTCTCTCAGTACAGAGAGGGCGGAGGAGCGCTACCGGATGCGTTCTCGGGAGTCGGGCTGAGGCTATTCGAGCTCGACGAGGAACTCGGCGTGGCGCGTATGGGGAGCATCGCCGCCATCCCGCTGCGGCCCTTCTTCGGCTCCATCGGAGTGGCTCCGCCACCGGCGCAGGGCCGAATCTCGAGCACCGCACCGGGCGAGCACGTCGGCAACTTGGACAACAAGGACCTGGTCGCCGGGACCACTCTGTTCCTGCCGGTCCACACCGCCGGTGGTCTACTCTCGATCGGTGATGGCCACGCCGCCCAAGGAGACGGAGAAGTGACCGGGACCGCTATCGAGACTTCGCTGGCCGGCACGGTCCAAGTCATCCTGCACAGGGATCGTACGCTTGAGTGGCCCAGGGCGGAGACCCCCACGCACTACATGTCCATGGGGCTCGATCACGATCTCGATGAGGCCGCCCGGTTAGCGACCCAGGAGATGGTCGACTTCCTTGTGCGGAACCGGGGGATGGATGCGGGGGACGCCTACGTGCTGTGCTCGGTCGCTCTCGATTTGCGAATCACGCAGCTCGTGGACGGCACCAAGGGTGTGCACGGGATGTTGGCCAAGTCGCTGTTTCGGTAGAGGCGGGAATCTCCTGACCGCACGCGAATCGCGTTCTCGAGGCTCGGATCATTACGGCGCGCCAGGGCTCTTCCTCCCGATCTCGTCGTGCAGCCGCTCGACCATCTCCTCTGCCTCGGCAAGCAGATCGAAGTCCGCCGGGTAAACGGCTTCACATAGCAGGACCCGCTCGTACGCCGCCAGAGCCAATTCCGGGCGATCCGTTGCGACGTAGAGCACCCCGAGCTGGAAGTGATGGTCTGGAAGCTCCGGCTGCAGCCGGGCGGCGGCGGCCAGCAAAGACTCCGCCGTCTCCCACGAAGCCTCGCCCATTGCCTTGGCGCCGAGAATTCGGACAGCGATGAACCGCTTGAAGCCGTTGAGACGCATGGCATGCGAGAACAGACGGCCGATGATGTGCTGAGCTCCTGCGTGATCGGGCACGACCGTGAGGAGTAGCTGGGCCTCTTCGACGGAACGTTGCGCGAGGCGAACCGAGGTGCGGACCCCCTCTTCTCGCGATCGGAGCCCCATCGCCAGCGAGTACACCTGACGCGCCAGGGGATCGTTGGGGTTTTCGAAGAGAAGATGCCGAGAAAAGGCCTCCCCCATTTTGTACAGACATTTCCGCGCATCCTTGTCGCGTGCCACCCGGCCCAGGTTTACAGCTCGGATTCCCAGGTCCAGCGTCTCTTCGTACGCGAACGGGGACGGCGAGTCCTCCTTGAAAGACGAGCAGGCTACGGTTCCCACTAGGCCCTCTGAGGACTGAGCGGCGAGAGCCTCTGAGCCACCCATCGTCAAGGCAAGCAGGATCCAGACTGATACTCGACGCATGTCATCTCCACAGCCGGTACAAAGCCAGTAAAGCGAGACGACTCACCCATCATCTCGATGCTCAAGCTTAGTGCGCCGGCCGCGATCTGACGATGGCGGGCCGGTGAGGAGACGAAAGATGGATGATTGACCAGGGTGACCGGCGACGGTACGGCCTATTGTTGGGGCCGGGGTACTCAGGGCCAACTCGGGTCTGGAGTCACCACGGGTGATCCCCGAGCCGTGCCCGGCGGGCTAACGTTCGAGTCCGTGAGCGCGGGGGCTGATCATACGTGTGCCCTGACCACCGATGGCGAGGCTTATTGCTGGGGGGGTAACGTGGATGGCTAGGTCGGCAACGGAATGGAGGCCGGACAGGACATAGCTGTTGCGCCGACTCCGGTCGCCGGTGGGATTGTCTTCCAGTCCCTAAGCGCCGGGTCGCTCTACTCGTGCGGGGTCGATACCGAGGGTGCGGCTCATTGTTGGGGCAAGAACGCGGCTCAACAGCTGGGCTCGGCGGAACCGAATAGCATGGCCCCCGTGCCAGTTCTTTCGCGTCGATCAGTGCCAGTTGGTTTCACACCTGCGGCTTCACCACCGATGACGTGGCTTTCTGTTGGGGCGCCAACAAGTTCGGACAACTGGGCAGCGGGGCTACAACGGACCAAGGGACGCCCGCGCGCGTAGTGGGACAGCCCTAGCCGAGAACACACGAATCTGAGCCCGATGGTGGTCCGGCGCATTCGTGGTGAACCGCGGTGAGCGAGCCTGAACGCTACCCCTATCACTTCGGCGCGCGTCGCGTATTCTTCAGTGGCTGTTTTCTCTAGGACGGGCTAGTCCTTGAAGAGTTCGATCGATTTCTCCGAACGCTTCGGCGCGCGCGCCACAGGCTTTCGCAGTCTCATGCGGGAGCAGGTGCGTCACGTCCTCTTCGTCGCATCCCTCTACGAGTCATTCATTCTGGCGGAGGACGGGCACCTTCACGAACGTGTGCTCGGCAAGTTCCTAGAGGCCAGTCCGCGGGAGCCCCCTTTCCTGACCCGTGTATCCTCGGGCCGACAGGCGCTTCGTATTCTCAAGCGCGAGCGACCGAAGGTGGACTTGGTTATCGCGAGCCCGCACGTCGGCGACATGGACGCCTCGAAACTGGCGGCGGAGATCAGTGAGGGGGGCTTCGACGTGCCGGTGGTGGTGTTGGGCTACGACCACCGCGAGATCGAGACCTTCCGTGACCGCCACGGTCTCGAGGGCATCGAGGCGGTCTTCCTGTGGCAGGGCGACGCGCGCATTCTCCTCGCCATCGTGAGGGCCATAGAGGATCGGCTGAACGCCAAGTGGGACACCCAGATCGGAGTCCCGATCTTCATGGTCGTTGAGGACAGCGTCCGTTTCTACTCGTCCTTCCTCCCGGTCATCTACGGGGAGATCCTGAACCTGACCCAGGCGGTCGCAGCCGAGTCGGGGAACCGCCTCCAGCGAATGATGCGGGCAAGGGCCCGCCCCAAGATTCTCCTCTCGACCAACTACGAACGCGCGCTCGAGGACTTCGAGACATACCAGGACTCGATCATGGGGGTGTTCAGCGACATGAACTTCCCCAAGGGCGGCACACACTCACAGATGGCAGGCCGGGACCTCGTCCTCGCCATCAAGGAGATGGCACCGGACGTTCCGATCGCGCTCCAGTCTTCATACGAGAGCAACAAGATCGTCGCGAAGGGCCTCGGTGTGGGCTTCCTCCTCAAACGCTCCCCAGACTTTCTCGGCAGGCTCAGGAGGTACCTCTCGGAGCACCTCTTCTTCGGCGACTTCGTGTTTCGGTCGGCCTCGGGTGAAGAGCTCGATCGTGCGCCCGATCTGAAGACGCTGGTAGAGAAGCTACTCAGTGCCAGAAGAAAGCATCGCCTACCATTCCCAGCGACATGACTTCTCCCGGTGGTTGAGGGCCCGGGCCGAGTTCGGGTTGGCCGCGAAGCTGCGTCCTCGCCTTCTGGAGGATTTCGCGGATGTGGAGGAGTTGCGGGATTCGCTGGTCCACGACATGGACCGGTATCGGCGAGAAAGGACACGCGGGTCGGTTAATCCGTTCCGAGACCACCTGTTCGATGGCGAAGAGGGAATGGTCCAGATCGGAGGAGGGTCGCTCGGTGGCAAGGGGCGCGGTCTCGCGTTCGCAAGCCGCCTCCTGGATGAGGTGCGCCTGGGTGAGCGGTTTCCGAACGTAGAGATCGTGGTACCGCCGTCGGTTGTTCTGGGAACCAGTGTGTTCGACGAGTTCATGGACGAGAACGACCTGCGCGTCTTCTCGCTCGAGTCGGAGGACGAGGGCGAGACTCTGGCGCGTATCCTCCACGCGCCACTTCCCGACACGGTAATGACGTCACTCGAACGGGTGATCGAAGTGATCACCGATCCGCTTGCCGTCCGGTCGTCGAGCCTCCTCGAGGACTCGCCCAACCAGCCGTTGGCGGGTGTCTACGACACCTGGCTGTTGCCCAACGACGCGAACAGCTCCAAGGAGCGGTTCCGGCAACTCGTCGATGCCGTGAAGCGGGTGTATGCGTCTACGTTTTCGAAGAAAGCCAGCGCGTTTCTTCAGGCGACCTCGTATCGCACCGAGGAAGAGGCGATGGCGGTCGTCATCCAGAAGATCGTGGGCGCCCGGCATGGCGACCGTTTCTATCCCCACATTTCCGGTGTTGCGCGGTCGCACAACTACTATCCCTCGCCGCCCGCTGAGACCGAAGACGGCATCGCCGCTGTCGCGCTCGGGCTGGGCAAGACGGTCGCCGAAGGAGAGTCCTGCCTGAGATTCGTGCCGATGCGGCCGGAGCATATGCTCGAGCACTCGACTCTCGAAGGTATGCTCGAGCATGCCCAACGGGAGTTCTGGGCGTTGCAGCTCGGCCAGGCTCCACCCATCGAGGGATGGATAAACGAGGGCCCGCTCTCGCGCTTCGATCTCAAGACTGCGGAACAAGACGGAACGTTGGGGCCTGTAGGATCGAGCTATTCCCACGAGAACCTGGCGATTTATGATGGCCTTGGGCGGCCAGGTGTGCGGCTGGTGAGCTTCGCTCCGATACTGAAGCACGGTGTGTTTCCACTGGCTGAGATCGTCGAAGAATTGCTGGCTCTTGGAAGGGCGGGTACTCGGCTCCCGGTCGAGATCGAGTTCGCCGCCACGATGCCGACCGAGCGCGGGCAGCCGGCGCACTTCGGCTTCCTACAGTTACGTCCGCTGGCGCAAACCCGTGAGGACGCCGATGTCGAGTTGACCGGAGTCGACCCCGAGCAGGTGTTCTGCGAGAGCCCCGCGGTTCTCGGGCACGGCCGGGTCGATACCCTTCTCGACTGGATCGTGGTGGACCGGAATGAGTTCCAGCGGGAGCAGAGCCCCGAGTGCGCGGCAGATGTGGCGCGCTTCAACGCACAGCTCAAGGCCGAGGGACGCCCCTACGGGTTGATAGGTGTGGGCCGGTGGGGATCGACCCATCCGTGGCTGGGGATTCCCGTGAAGTGGGAGGATATATCGGGCGCCCGTGTGATCGTCGAGGCCGGGTTCCGGGACGCGCGGGTGACCCCGTCGCAAGGAACGCACTTCTACCAAAACCTGGCGTCCTTCGGTGTCGGGTACTTTACCGTGAATGCGAACATCGGCGAGGGGTCTGTCGACTGGGATTGGCTGAAAAACCAACCTGAAATGGAGTCCCGCGGATGTGTACGGCACCTCCGTTTCACCGCGCCTGCCGTAGCGATCATGAATGGTCATGAGCGTAGCGGAATGCTTCTCAAGCCGAACGACGGCTGACTGGGCGTTCATCTTGAACCAGGTATGCTAAAGAATGTCGGACTACGTCACGACTCTGATTGACGACGTCAAGGCGAAGAACCCCGCCGAGCCGGAGTTTCATCAGGCCGTTGAAGAGGTTGTCGAGTCTCTCGAGCTCGTACTCGAACGGAGACCCGAATATCGCTCGGTGAAGATGGTCGAGCGCATGGTGGAGCCCGAGAGGGTCATCCTCTTCCGGGTACCGTGGCTGGACGACCAGGGTGTCGTCCAGGTAAACCGCGGATTCCGCATCGAGATGAACAGCGCGATCGGGCCGTACAAGGGTGGCCTACGCTTTCATCCATCGGTGACGCTCGGAATGCTCAAATTCCTCGCCTTCGAGCAGGTGTTCAAGAATGCGCTTACCACGCTGCCCATGGGTGGCGGAAAGGGTGGTTCCGACTTCGACCCCAAGGGCAAGACGGACGGCGAAGTGATGCGGTTTTGCCAGAGCTTCATGACTGAACTGTTTCGGCACATCGGTCCGGATACCGACGTCCCTGCCGGAGACATCGGTGTGGGGGGGCGCGAGATAGGGTTTCTATTCGGACAGTACAAGCGCCTGACCAATCAGTTCACGGGAGTACTGACCGGTAAGGGCATCAATTGGGGCGGATCGCTCATTCGTCCCGAGGCCACGGGATACGGGGCCGTCTATTTCGCCGCAGAGATGCTGGCCACTAGAGGCGAGACTCTGGAGGGTAAGACCTGCCTGGTCTCGGGTAGCGGCAACGTAGCCCAGTACGCGACTGAAAAATTGATCGCACTGGGGGCCAAACCCGTCACGCTGTCGGACTCCAGCGGGTACATCTACGACCAGGAGGGCATCGACCGAGGCAAGCTGGATTTTGTCATGGCGCTCAAGAACGAGCGGCGCGGTCGCATTCAAGAATATGCCGATGAATATCCATCCGCCGTCTACACACCTCTTCAGGAAGAGCCGGCACGCGGCACGGATCCGATGTGGACGCATGAGGCCCAGTGCGCCTTCCCGTGTGCGACGCAGAATGAGATTAACGCAGAAGACGTCCAGGGTCTCCTAGACGCCGGCGTCTATCTGATCTCGGAAGGTGCCAACATGCCGACTATGCCGGACGGAGTAGAACTCATCATGGACGCCGGGGTCCTCTACGGACCTGGGAAGGCTGCCAACGCGGGTGGAGTCGCTGTGTCGGGCCTCGAGATGTCACAGAACAGCATGCGCTTGAACTGGAGCAGGGAAGAGGTGGACCAGAAGTTGCGCAGCATCATGAAGAGCATTCATCAACAATGCCTGGAGGTCAGCCAGGAGTTCGGGACTCCGGGGAACTACGTGAACGGGGCTAACATCGCGGGCTTCCTCAAGGTGGCTGACGCGATGATGGATCAAGGGGTGGTCTAGCGGCGTTAGTCATCCGGTAGGGCGGGCCGCGGATGCCTGATGTGGCCCGCCCGGTTACCACGCGTTATTCTGGCCTCCTTCTGGATCCCGATGGAATAGTGAGGCAACGATGCGTGCACGCGTTCGTATAGGAATCCCTGAACGGCTCGTCTTGGGTGTCGGTATCATGGTCGCCCTGTGGATTTCCCCCGCCGCTGCACAGACCTACGACACCCTGACCCCGCAGGTCCGGGAGTTCGTGAGTGTGGGTGCTCCGCTCATCGCCCTCACGCACGTTCAGCTCATCGACGGCACGGGTTCGGCACCCGCCCAAGACCAAACTGTCGTGATCCGCGACGGCCGCGTCGAGGCGGTGGGCCGTTCAGGCAGCGTACCCATCCCGTCGGGCGCCGACGTGCACGACCTTACTGGCCACACGGTCATCCCCGGACTCGTCGGCCTGCACAACCACACGTTTTATCGGGGGGTACGCGGTACACCGGGCGAAACGACTGCTCAACTCGACGTTTCGTCTCCGAGACTCTATCTGGCCAGCGGGGTGACCACGATTCGCACCACGGGGAGCATCTCTCCGTACAGTGAGCTGAACGTCAAACATCAGATCGACTCCGGTGAGGCTCCCGGTCCCCGGATGTACGTGACCGGCCCCTACTTCGACGGTGAGGGGGCACCGGTTTCCCGCTATCAGCCGGCATCGCCCGAGGATGCGAAGCGCGTGGTCCGGTACTGGGTGGAAGAGGGTGTCACCTGGTTCAAGGCCTACGCCAACATCAAGGGAGAGAACCTCAAGGCGATCATCGATGAGGCGCATCGCCTGGGCGCCAAGGTTACGGGACACCTCTGCTCCGTGTCATTCGGTGAGGCGATGGAGCTGGAGATCGACAACCTGGAGCATGGTTTTCTCACGGCCAGCGATTTCGAGGTAGACAAGCCGCAAGATGTCTGCCCTCCGGGATTCATCCGACGACTCGCGGACGTCGATATCGAAGGACCCCAAGCTCAGGATCTTATCCAGGATCTGATCCGATCAGGAACCCCGATCACGTCGACCCTCTCAGCGTACGAGTTCGGGTTTGTTCCGGGTGGGCGGCCGATCGAGGATCGCGTGCTGGAGATGATGCCCACGGAATTGGCCGAGTGGTATGTAGTCGCCTATCAGGCGCTCATCGATCGTGAGCGTGAGTTCCGGGCCGACCCCGCCGTCGGTGAAGACGATCCCTGGCCGTTCGCTCAGGTGTTCCGAAATGCTCAGGCCTTCGAGCGTTCGTTCGTCGAGCAGGGTGGGTTGTTGGTGGCGGGTACGGACCCGTGCTGCCCGGTGCTCCCCGGGTTCGGTGATCAGCGCAACTTCGAGCTGCTCTCGGCGTCGGGATTCTCTCCGGTCCAGGTGGTTCAGATCATGGCCGCCAACGGTGCGCGAGTCCTCGACGGCCAAGACTCGTTCGGCACGGTCACACCGGGAAAGCTCGCCGACCTCGTGGTCATCGAGGGAGATCTGACCAGCGATCCCGTGGTGATCCAGAACGTGCGGATCGTGTTCAAGGAGGGCGTCGGGTTCGATCCTGAGAAGCTTCTGGCCTCGGTGCGCGGGATGGTGGGACTAAGGTAGGATCGAGATGCGGAGGTCCTGAGGACTCGCGACCGAGAGAAGCGGACTTGCCAGCGGCGACTCCAAGCCCCCAACTCTTTGTGTGAGCCGTGTGTCTTGTTGTTTGCACGGCGACACCACCCTGATGGCTTCTCGGAGGAACCATGCCCCCTCTACGTTCGCTTGTGATATCCGTGGCCCTTCTCGCGGTGGCGGTCGTACCCGCCTTTGCGCAGTCGGGGTCGTTCGGGAATGCCGTCTTGGTGGGCGACGACGAGCTGATCATCGCCGAGCCCAACCCCACCTTCCGAGCGGGCGCGGTCTATGTGTACCGCAAGGTAGGCAACCGATGGCAGGAGGCGGCACAGATTCAGGCGCCCGACACGGAGCGTGCAGACGGCTTCGGAACTGTCCTGGCTTCCGCCGGCAACACGCTGTTCGTGGGGCAGCGAAGCGGCCCGCTCCATGTGTATGAGCGTGACGGGAACGGTTGGCGGCGTACGGGTGCGGTATCGGGAGACGGTGTAAGCGGCACCGATCCGGGGTGCGGACAATACGGATACTGTGGTACCGACTTCGGCGTCGAACTGGTGGCTAACGGTGACTGGTTGCTCGTCGGTGAGCCAGGAACGATTCCGACGCCTCTGAGGCGCCGTCCAGGGACGCCCGCTGAGCCCGTGCCGGACATTCCCCCAGGTGCTGTCCACGCTTTCCAGAGGGACACCGGTGGGAATTGGGTCCAACGTGGGACCCTGCAGCCTTCCGCCGCCGCGGTGAACGACCGCTTCGGAGCTACGGTCGTCCTCACGGATGGACGGGCGTTGATCGGTGCGCCCAACTGGGGCCTGACGGGGGACGACAAGGTCGAGGGAGTCGGGCGCGTCTACGAGTTCCGGCTGGAAAACGGAGTGTGGAGCGAGACCGCGGTCCTCGACTCAAGGATCGAACAGGGTGCCAACTTCGGGACTTCAATCTCGATGCAGGGTGACATGGCTGTCGTTGGCTCGCCCGGTAGTGGCGGGGGACACGGTGCCGCGTTTCTGTACCGCAGGGATGCTTCGAACGGGGCCTGGTCGGCGCAGTCACGCCTCGCAGCGTACAACAGCATTGCGGGCGATCGCTTCGGTGACGCCGTGGCATTGGATGGTGACGATGTCTGGGTCGGTGCGCCGGCCCCTCGGGCCAACGACATGGGCACGGTCTACGTCTATCACGGGCGCGACGATGTGTACAGCGACGCGCCTCGCCGCATCCGATTGACAGAGACCGTCACCAGGGATGCATACGGTGACAAGATTTTCGCCGCGGGTGGCATCGCTGCGGTGGTGGCCACCGGCATGCACCATCAGTCAGGGGCCGTCTTCGTCTATGAGCGTGACGCTGCGGGAGACTGGCAGGGTGGTGATATGCTCGTGAGCGCCCCCGACGCGCTGGGTGCTCTGACCGGCGAAGAGCGGCGGTGCACGGACGGTAAAGTCGGACCGTTCGACTGTGACGACGTGGAGCTCCTGTCGTTCGTGCCCACCTCGATCCTGCGCGCCGGAGCCGATGCTCGTGGTGTCCGGACCAACGACAATTGGGGCTGGACGGATCCCGAAAGCGGCCGCGAGTACGCGTTAGTGGGCCGGAACGACGGCACGTCCTTCATCGACATCACGAACCCCGTGAACCCGGTGCTCATCGGAGACCTGCCCAAGCCGGCCGATACTCCGCCCTCTCAGCTTTGGCGCGACATCAAGACCTACAAGGATCACGCGTTCATCGTGGCCGACGGGGCAGGTGCGCATGGCATGCAGGTCTTTGACCTCACGCGGCTGCGGGCCGTGGCCAACCCACCGGAGCTCTTCGAGCCGGACCGCCACTACACCGGATTCGGCAGCTCTCACAACATCATCATCAACGAAGATACCGGCTTCGCCTACACGGTAGGGAACCGGGCCGGCGGCGAGACATGTGGCGGTGGCCTCCACATGATGAATATTCAGGATCCCCTGAACCCCGAGTTCGCGGGCTGCTTCGTCGAAGAGAGGGGCACACACGACGCACAGTGTGTCGTCTACCACGGTCCCGATGCGGATTACCAGGGACGAGAGCTCTGCCTGAACTTGAACGGCGGATTCTTCGCCATCTCCGACGTGACCGACAAGGACAATCCCGTGGCGGTGGCGCGCTCTTCGTCTCCAAATTCCGCGTACATCCATCAGGGATGGCTCACGGAGGACCACCGCTACTTCTACGTGGACGACGAGAGCGATGTGGTCAGGGGCAACGTGCCTACGACTCGGACTCTCATCTGGGACTTGAGCGACGTGGATGACCCGGTGCTGACCAAGCAGTTCATGGGTTCGATGTCCGCGAGTGCTCACAACTTGTACGTGAAGGACGGACACGTGTATCAGGCGAACTACAGGTACGGGCTTCACATCCTAGACATCGCCGACCCTGAAAATCCGCGGGAAGTAGGCTCTTTCGATACGTCACCGTATCAGGACGGGCCCGGATTTAGCGGAGCCTGGAGCAACTACCCGTTCTTCGAGAGCGGGACAATTATTGTCACGAGCCTGCAGGAGGGGCTGTTTATCCTGAAGAAACGAGATCAGCCGGTCTTCTAGTATGAGAACGAACTTGCCCCCCCGGTGTAGCTCGATTAGAAATTCAGGGGATTACAGCTACCGGGAATACAGAACGATGTCGAGGCTTCTCAAGAACAAGAGCGCTCTTGCCGCCACGTTGGCTCTGGGCCTGTCTGCCACCGCTCCGCTCTATGTGGACGCCGTCATGATGCACTTTGCGCTCGCGTCCTCCGTGCCGGAAGCCGATTCGATGGTTTCGGAGCTCAACGCGATCCAGCTCACGTTCACGCAGGTTCCCAAGGAAGAGGGCCGGACCCTTCGCCTCCTAGATTCTGCAGGTGAGCTGGCTGAGCTAGGCGAAATCCACATGGATGAAGAAAAGGTCATGTCGGCCCATGTCGAGGCCGAGGGGCTGGGCACCGGTAACTATACCGTGGTTTGGAGAGCAGCCGGAGACGACGGACACTTCATCAAGGGCGAGTACACCTTCATGCTGCATGCCGAAGACGGGATTCAGTAGGTAGTGTCCCTGCTGGCAACGATAGGCCCCACTGTAGCTCGGTGGGGCCTTTTCGTCAGCATGACCCTGATGCTCGGGGTGGTGGCCCTTCGCTTGGTGGTGTTGCCGCGCTGGAAAGGCTCGACCACGTGGGCTGAGGTGATCCCCGGAGCCGATCGGACATCGGCCAACCTGGGCCTCATCGCAGCCGTGGTGATGCTGCTCGTAATGCCCCTCATCCTGGTCGACCAGATCATCCTGTTCCGCGACCCGTTCGAACCTTTGTCAGCGGAACTCTCCTTACTTGTGACCGGAACGATGTGGGGCCGCGTCTGGCAGCTTCAGCTCTTCGCTGCCGGCTTGGCGGTGGTCGCGTTCGTGGCTGTCCGCATACGGGGCGGTGGAGATCTTTGGTGGGTCGCGGCCGGAGTCGTCGTTCTGTGCGCCACGACTCCGGCTTTGGGAGGTCACTCGGCCGGTTCCATGAAGGTCGGCTATCTCGCCGTCGCGGCAGATGCCCTTCACGTTATCGCCGCGGGAGCCTGGCTTGGCACACTAGCGGCTCTTGTAATTGTCGTACGTCGGGCCGTCGGGAGAGGTGCCTCGGCGTCCGCAATCCTTCCGGAGGCCGTAGCATCCTTTTCGCCCCTGGCGATCGTCAGTACCGGTGTCGTAGTGAGTACGGGGGTCTTCGCGACGTGGCTGCACATCGGGTCACTCGGCGGACTGGTTGGCTCTCTGTACGGCCGAGTGGTGTTGTTAAAGGCGGCGCTGGTGGGGGTTGTGGCGTGCCTCGGTGCCTACAACTGGAAGCGCGTTACTCCCCGTCTGGACTCGGCGGACGGCTCGAAGGTGTTTCTGTCGACCTCGGCGCCTTCTGAGCTTTTCGTGGGGCTAGTGGTGCTCTTAGTGACCGCCGTGCTGGTGGTCATGCCGCATCCGATGGAGCCCTAAGGGCCACACTTCTATCCGGTCCGGAGTCGACCCAGATGAATCCAGCCGGGATCCCGACTACAGGATGAAGATCCGCGCGATCATGTAAGTCCCGTACATGGCGAGCAGAGCCATGGCTTCTCGCCGCTGTAGCCCCTTCGTCCACATGAAAAAGATCAGCGCGGCGATCGTTACGATCGCCATGACGGGAACGTCGATGAACAGGACGTCGCGACTTACGGCGAGGGGATACAGCACCGAGCTCGCCATGTGCTCCGCTTGCGGCCCCTGAGGTGAGCCAGCAGAGTATGCGTGTCCGGTGTCTATGGTACGACCGACCTCAAGACAGTTCGAAAACAATCGGTGGAGTGGTAAAGATGAAGGTCACACGTCGTGAAGCGATTAAGATCGGTGCCGGCGCGGGGGCGTCGTTGCTCCTTGGCTCGAACCCACTTCGGGCACAGTCCGCTGAGCTGAACATGAAGACGATACCGTCTTCCGGGGAGAGAGTCCCGGTCATTGGTCTTGGCGCTCGTAACTACCGGGTCGGTGAAGGCTGGGCGCCCGACACCGCGGAGTTCGGGCGGACTCTCCAGACGTTTCACGATCTCGGTGGACGCGTCCTAGACACATCCCCTAACTACGGGGATTCCGAGACAATCGTCGGAGACCTGTTGGCCGACCTGGGGATTCGCGAGAACCTGTGGGTGGCGACCAAGGTCGACCGGGGAGATCGTGAGTCGGGCCTGGAGCGAATGGAGGGCTCGATGGATCGGATGCATACCGATCACTTCGAACTCGTGCAGGTGCACAACCTGCGCGGATGGGAGGCCCAACTCCCCACGCTTCGCGAATGGAAACAAGAGGGCCGGATCAAGTATCTCGGCATTACGACGTCGAGTTCACGCCAATATGGCGACATGGAGAGCATCATGGCGCAGGAGGATCTGGATTTCATTCAGATCAACTACGCCGCCGACGTGCGTGACGCGGCGGATCGCCTACTGCCGCTGGCAGCCGACCGCGGAATGGGGGTGCTGGTCAACCTTCCTTTCGGTCGGGGCCGTCTCTTCTCGAGGGTGGGTGACCGAGAGCTTCCGGGCTGGGCCTCGGAGATCGACTGCGAGAGCTGGGGTCAGTTTTTCCTCAAGTACGTGGCCTCGCACCCGGCGGTCACCGCGGTGATCCCCGGAACGACAAAGGCCCACCACGCCGTGGACAACATCGGCGCTGCTCGGGGCGCCATGCCGGACACTGGCATGCGCCGCCGCATGGAAGAGTTCGTGGACGCGCTCCCCCCGGCACCTCGCCGCGGTGACTAGGTCGCACGGATTGGGACCCTTGGGACCCGCGCCGCCGTCGCCCAATCCGATCGGCCACCGAGCGCTGGTAAAGTGGGCTGGGCGGACGTAAAATCGCACACTGTCATTCCATCCAGAGTGGGTCCCACTGACTCGCTTGCAAGGGAGGTCGGTATGCTGTCGCGTATCCTAAGGGCCCGTTCTGTCGTTGTCGTGTTCTCGCTTCTGCTCGTTTCCTGCCAGGGGGCATCCGACCAGGCGGAACAGGCGGTATCCGCCAGCACAAGCTACGCGGATCTTCTCACGCTTCACGAGGAGTGGCGGGCGTTCCAGGCTCCGTCTGTCACGGACGGTGTGCCGGACTACACTGCGACCGCCATGGCTCAGCAGAGCGAGGAGCTTTCCGCGTACCAGGCTCGCCTTGCAGCCATCGATGGTGGGGGGTGGCCGATCTCCCAACAGGTCGACTATCACGTGGTCCGTGCCGAGATGAACGGACTCGATTTCGACCACAGGGTGCTCCGGCCTTGGGCTCGAAATCCGGCCTTCTACATGCTCATCCACGGTTCAGAGTCCGACGTCCCCGCCCGTGAGGGCGAGGTCATGTCGGGGGCGATCGATCTTTGGACCTATCAGTTCCCCTTGTCTGATCGTAGCGCAGCCGAACTCCTTGAAGGGGTGAGCGCCATGCCGGCCATCCTTGAACAGGCGAAGGGTAACTTGGTCGTGGATGCTGCGGATCTGTGGTTCCTCAGCATGCGGGCCATGGGGGGAGTAAGTCGGACCCTCGGTGGATTGGTGGAGCGTGTGGCGGCTGACAACCCAGAACTCTCGGCCGAGGCGGGCCGGGCCCAAGAGGCGGTCGACGAGTATATCGCCTGGATCGAGGGCCGCCACGCGTCGATGACGGCTTCTTCGGGGGTCGGCGTTGAGGAGTACGATTGGTACCTCAGGAACGTCGCGCTCCTGCCGTATACATGGGCCGATCAGGTCGCAATCGTCGAGCGCGAGGTCGGGCGCTCATGGGCCTACCTGAAGCTTCTCGAGAACAAGAACCGTGATCGCCCCGAACTGCCGTTGATTTCTTCGGAGGGTCAGTTTCAGCGCCAGTACCGTGCTGCGGTGCGTGAGTTCGTCAGCTTCCTCGATCGGGAGGACCTGTTCACCGTGCCGGAGTATGCTGAGCCGGCCCTGATGGCGCGGGAGGGGAAGTTTTCTCCTCCCACAGGTGATATCGGGTTCTTCAGCGAGGTAAGCTATCGCAGCATGCTGCCCATGCGGGCGCACGGCACACATTGGTTCGACTTGGCGCGTATGGACGCCGACGCTCATTCGAGCCCCATTCGCAGGGTTCCGTTGCTCTACAACATCTGGTCTGCCCGGGCGGAGGGCTTCGCGACGGGATTCGAGGAAATGGTCATGGGTGCCGGGTATCTGGACGATGACCCGCGGACCCAGGAGCTCGTCTACATCCTGCTGGCTCAGCGAGCCGCGCGCGCCATGGGCGGACTGCGCATGCACAGCAATGAGTATACGATTCAGGAAGCGGTAGACTATGCGTCGAAATGGACGCCTCGGAACTGGATGCCGCCCGAAAGCAACACGGTCTGGGGTGAACAGCAGCTCTACCTAGAGCAGCCGACGTACGGCACGAGCTACGTTATCGGAAAGGTTGCCATCGATAAGCTTCTCGCCGATCGGGCGCAGCAACTCGGTGACGAATTCAGCCTTGGCCGCTTCCTGGATGAGTTCCACGCCGCTGGGATGATACCCGTAGCGCTGATTCGGTGGGAGATGACCGGTCTTGAAGACGAGATCGAGAAGCTGTGGTAGGCGCAGTAATCCGAAGCTTGACATACCGGAATGGGGTGCCAAAGCTCAATGAGCCCGGGTTTGCCGTGGCTGTGAGCGCCTAGGGGATAATGATGGTGAGGAACATGCCCGGGAAGGGTAGTAGGAGCACTGGGTTGAGGACTCGCTTCGCGCTTCTACTGTGCAGCGCGTTCGTTGCGTTGGTCCTCGTACTGCCTGGAGGAGGCGCGGCGCAGATCGATCTTAAGATCGATCATGCCCGGCTTCAGGGGGTCATGCCGGAGGCCACGAGCTTCTCGGAGAAGATGGGTATCCCGCCCGTCTATCATGCTTTCGCCGACGATCCGAACGGCGCTCAAATACTAGTCGGCTACCTGTTCCTGACCTCGGACCTACCCCCCGAGGAGTTCGGCTACAGTGGGACCATCAAGGTCTTGGTAGGTGTGGACCTGATCGGAAATCTCACCGGGGCCGCGGTGATCAACTACCATGAGGCGCACATGTCCTCGAAGGGTGACTTTCTCAGGGGCCCGGGTGTCGAGTCGCAGTACGCGGGCAAGCATGTCGCGGATGCGTTCCGGATCTATCGGGACATCGACGGCGTCACTGGGTCCACCATCTCCGCCGGGGCCATGTCACGGGGCATCCGTAACTCCGCTCGCAGAGTGGCGATGGCGTATCTGCGCCGACCCGCTCCTACCGCGATGGCCGCGTCCAACGGCGGCGGGCTGACCGCCGAGGCGTTTGAGCGGCTTAGCTGGCTCGAGTTGGTTTCGAGTGGCCTGATTGCGAAGATGGAAGTCATCCGCTACAACGCCCTCGGGCTCGATCTCTCGTTCACCTATGCAGGCAGTTCGAGGCTCGGTGCCGTTCTGGTCGGTGCCGACTCCTATGCGTCCATGCTTGAGAAAGTGGGTCCTCGCCACGAGGACTTCCACCTGATGATCCTTGGCCTCGACGGGAGTTTCATTGCTGGGTTCCGGCCCAGGGGTCTCACGGTGTTGCAGGGAGGGAATTCCTATCCGCTTCCCCGGAATCAGGTTGTTTACTGGGGGCGGCCCGAAGAGGGCAAGATGGCGGAGCAGGTCTTCTACACCGCGATGCTACTCGTCGACCCTACCGTGGACGTGAGCCAGCCCTTCACCATCCAGTACGATGATGATCAGGGTGATCCTTTTGCCATTGAGTACACCATCACTCCGGATGTCCTGGAGTTCGCGCGGGGGGGCTCCGCAGCGGTTCAGGCCACCGCCGCTTCAGACGAGGGCGGGACGTCGTCTGGAGGCACTTTGGCCACCGCCGGATCGGAGGCCGCGTCCGTACCGAACGGGACCCCCGGCGCGCATGGGACCAGCGGGACGAATGGCGCCAACGTAACAAACGGCACGACCCGTGAAGCAACGCCCCCCGTCGAGCCGGCTGGTGCCTTAACGCCGCCGGCCGGGGGGGTATCCGCCGCCCAGCCGGCACCGGCCATTGCCGACGCTGGTGCACCGGCCGACCAAGCTGGCCTTGGGTTAGATTTCGACTTCGAGGCAGAAGAGGAGGAGTCAGCCTTCTCGGTCATGCTGGCGCAGACACGCTGGAGTCGGGTGGTGGGGCTTCTCATCATCTTGGGACTCGCCCTGAACGCGTTCATCTTCAAGGGTGTGGCGGCGCGGTGGGTGGCTCTCGGCGGGACTCTCGTCTATCTGGGTTGGGTCGACGGCGGATTCCTTTCGATCTCGCACATCACGAGCGGCATCGCCGGTGGCCCGGGCGTCTACCTCGGGGACCTGGCCATGCTCGTCATGATCATCTTCACTGTTGTGACGACCGTACTGTGGGGCCGTGTGTTCTGCGGATTCTTGTGCCCGTTCGGGGCTTTGCAGGACTTCATCGAGTGGGTCGTCCCTAAGCGCTTCCAACGCAAAGTGCCCACTCAGGTCCACGACCGGGCCATCTACATCAAGTACGGGATCCTCGCGCTCATCCTGGTCACGGCGTTGATCAACAGCGATCTGTCCATCTACGGGTACTTCGAGCCGTTCGGAACGGTGTTCTTCATGAGTTCCAACGTTCTGATGTGGACTATTGCGGGCAGCGTGCTGCTGGCCTCGGCCGTCATTCCGCGGTTCTACTGCCGCTACGCCTGCCCACTGGGTGCGGCCCTCGGCGTTGCCTCGTTCGTGTCCTTCTTCCGCATTCCACGGGTCAAACAGTGCGACGTCTGTAAGGTCTGTGAGCAGAGCTGTCCAACCGGGGCCATCTCGGGCCCGGATGTGGACTTCAAGGAGTGCGTCCGCTGCAACGTCTGCGAGGTAAAGCTTCTGACCAAAGCGGGTGTCTGCAAGCACGACATGGAAGAAATTCAGCCGCGACTAGTACAGCTGCAGCCCCCCGTCGGAGCGGACTGACCCCCGCTAGTTAGGACACCAAGAGGCGGGCGAACGCCAGGTTCAGGTCGAAGGCCCGATGTTGGTTGTCGGCCATGACCGATCGCTCCCAGCGACGAGCGTCTGATTCGTTGCCCAGCGACTTCTCGACCAGCGCCATGAAGGCCATCTCCCATGGTCCCCGCAGGCTGGACCTGAGGAGCATGCTTCTCGCCTCCTCGGCATTTCCTCGGACCATTAGGGCATAGGCCCTCAGCGCGAATACGAACTCGTCGGCCGGTTCTGCGGCCCTAGCGTATGCGTCGGCGGCAGCGTAAGCCGCGTCCGCATGCCCGGCCAATCCGTGAGCGATGCTCGCCAAGGCGTGCTGGGCGACCGTGGCCTCTCGGTGTTGAGTTGCCTTCGAAAGGTGGCTAATCACCGTCCCGGCGTCGCCGAAGAGCGCCTGGGCGATCGCCAGTTCGTGGTGGACCTGGGCGGCCTGGGTTCGATTGTCGTTCGCTTCGAACGTCCGGACCGCCTCTCGGAGGGTCTCCAGCGCACGTCGAACGTCGCCCTCCATCAGGTATGTATTCGCCTTGGCCCTCAGGAGGTTGTCGCGGCTCGCGGTCGAGCCCATGTGCGGAGCCCCCCGCTCGAGCGCTGCCCGAGCCATGTCACCTCGGCCTGCCAGGCTGTGTGCCTCCGCGAGGCCCGTGTACCCTCCGGGAAACGTCGGGTCCAACTCTAGGGCTCTCTCGTAGTGGGCGATCGCGTCCTCGAACAACCCGCTGAACTGGAACAGCTCCGCGTAGGAGTCGTGTGAGTTCGGATGGAGGGGGTCCAATTCCAGGTAACGAGTCACGCTGCGTCGGGATCCTACCGCGTCTCCCATGCTCCACTGCGTGTAGGCGATTACGTCTGCCGCTGCGGGAAACTCGGGATGGGCTTCGCGGACCTCGCCCAACGCCGCCAAACGCTGTGGAGAGGCCGGAGTCCCAACGCTGAGAGCGTAGTACAACGCGACATGTGGGTCGTCGGGCACGAGGGCGTAGGCCGCCGTGTAGAGAGCTCGGGCCGCATCAAGGTTGCCGACGTACTGCTCGCGGATCGCGGTGGCCAAGGTCAGCTCCGCCGGAGAGGCGTGTGCAAGCGCACCGATGGCATCGGCCATGCGTTCCATACGCTCGGGACGTGTGGTGCCCGGGGCGTACCGGGCGTGCATGAAATCGGCCATCGCGAAGTCGGGATCCAGATCGAGCGCCTCTTCCAGGCGCCGGATCGCGCGACTAGTGAAGAAGTTCTCGATGTCATCGAAGCCCTTCCAAAAGTGCTCTTCGGCTTGGGCGGATGTGGTGGTCACGCTCAAGACCGTCCCATCCCCTCCGGACTGTGCTTTGGCATCCGCGGGGCCGACTCCTAGGAATGCGCCGAAGGTGAGGGCAGCCACCAGGAGCCGCTTCTCGAGTCGAACACCGGTCTGTACTCTCTGCACACGCATGGCCCTCTGGAAAGGGTAGGATCGTCATTTGGTACCAAACTGAGCCAACCGACTGTCTCGCTCAAGGGGCGAGGCAGTTTGACAGCGTGGCGGCCACCGGGGCACGTTCGCTCCATGAAGGGCCTGCTCTATACCGCCGCGATTCTATGGACGGTTTGGGGTATGTCCGACCTCCTTCCGCGGCTCCAGGCGCCCCCTGTGTCGGTGGCAACCGAACCCCCCCCGCGAGGGTTT
>Ga0115002_10001093_pt1 | contig 37738 bp, 27 predicted proteins | sample ArcticOcean_MG_C_8_FD_89576 | JGI IMG/M metagenome (GOLD analysis project Ga0115002, IMG submission 89576) | Marine microbial communities from western Arctic Ocean - ArcticOcean_MG_CB11_86 | ecosystem: Environmental > Aquatic > Marine > Oceanic | place: Arctic Ocean: Canada Basin | collected... | reverse complement strand
GGGTGTGTCGGGTGTGTCGGAAAAGTACTTCGAGCGCAAGTTGTTGGGTCGCGGGTTGGCTCGATTGGATTTCGATCGTGACGGTCGCGACGACTTCGTGGTCACTCATCTCGAACAGCCGGCGTCATTGCTGGCCAACCGGACGGTCGAGTCGGGATGCGGGATGGGATTGGCTGTGCGATTGGTGGCGACGTCGTCGGCACGAGACGCGATCGGGGCTCGAGTGACGGTGACCGATGGGGATTGGAGTCGAGTGCATTACCTGATGGCTGGCGACGGGTACATGGCATCGAACCAGCGTCAGTTGGTGATCGGCCTGGGTGTACGGAACCGAGTCGCGACGTTGCGAGTCGATTGGCCGTCGGGGTCATCGACCGAGTTGCGAGGTGTGGGTGTGGGGGCAGGTGAGTTGGTGATTATCGAGGGTCGTTCCGAGGCGATTCGGCTTCCGGCGGTTGATCGCTAGAACAGTGACGCGTCGTCGGCATCGGGTTGTTTGTCGATGGTGGCTTCGTTGTCGAGTGGTTCGGTGATCGGGTTTCCGTTGGAATCGACACCGGTGAGGGTTTCGATGCGTTGTTCGGCTTGTCCGAGGACGTTGCTGCAGGTCCCCAGCAGTCCGATGCCTTCTTCGAACCGTGCCAGGGATTCTTCGAGTCCCAGCGAACCGGATTCGAGCGATTCGACGATGCCTTGCAGAGCTTGCAGGGCGTCTTCGAAGGAGATGTCGGTCGGTGATGGTTTTTCGGCAGTATCGTTGGCCATCTGAGCGTCCCTGTTTGGGTGTGTGTCAGTTGTGTTGGGCGTCGAGATTGGAGGTCGATTCGACGCGGCTGGTGATTTGTCCCGAGGCGAGGGTGGTGACAATTTGGTCACCTGGTTGAAGGCCCTCGGAGTTGTTGACGACGTGTCCCTGAGCGGTTCGCGTCATCGAGTAGCCTCGACCGAGCACTTCGAGTGGGCTGAGGGCCTGTAGAGTGGCGGCGGCGGTTCTGAGTTGATCTCGGCTCGAGCGGATTTGGTTCCGGGCGGCTCGATCGATGCGTTGTTGCAGCAGGTCGACTTGTTCGGCGAGTTCATGGATGCGGCCATGTGGTCGGACGAGGACGGGTCTGGCTGCGAGTGCATCGAGTTGTGTTCGTGCGTGTTGAGCGTGTTGTCTGAGTGCACTGGCGAGTCGAGTGCGTACTGCGTGGATTGCGTTTCTGAGTTCATCCTGGTGCGGGACGACCAGTTCGCCGGCTTCGCTGGGCGTGAGGGCTCTTTTGTCGGCGACGAGGTCGGCGATGCTGACATCGATTTCGTGTCCGACGGCGCTGATGATGGGTACAGGGCAATCGGCGATGGCTCGAGCGACGACTTCTTCGTTGAAGGCCCAGAGGTCTTCGAGGCTTCCGCCTCCACGTCCGGCAATGACGACATCGACGCGAGGCAGTTGCGGGACCATCCGGATGGCCTGAGCGATTTCTTCGGCCGCCCCGGTTCCTTGGACTCGGACGGGCAGCAGTACGATTTCGACGGCGGGCCATCGTCGGGTGATGACCTGCAGCATGTCACGGAGAGCGGCTCCGGTGGGGCTGGTGACCAGGGCGATCCGTTTCGGGAAAGCGGGGATGGGTTGTTTGCGATCGGCGTCGAAGAGGCCTTCGTCGGCCAGTTGTTCCTGCAGTTGTCGGAACGCCAGTTCCAGGGCTCCGACGCCCTTGGGGATCAGTTGCCGGATGACCAGTTGGTACTGACCTCGCGGCATGTAGACTTCGACTCCGCCACGGGCCACGACTTCGAGTCCATCGGCGAGATCAAACGCGAGGCTGGAGGCGGTGTTGCGCCAGATGACGGCCGAGATCTGGGACTGGTCGTCCTTGAGCGTGAGATAGACGTGTCCGGATCGAGCGGGTCGGCAGTTCGAGATTTCTCCGGAGACCCACACGTCGGGGTAGTGAGTTTCGAGTCGGTTCTTGATCTCTCGAGTCAGTTCCGAAACGGTCCGAGCCGTTTCGCCGGTATCGTGTTGTGCCGTTGCTGGCATCAGGGCCACCACCTCCATGTTCTCATGAGTTCCCGCGAGTTCCAATCCGTTTCGTCTACCCCATGGTCTCGGTCCCGATCGACTTCAGCATTGCCACGGCTCTCAGGGCGTCGCCGGCCGGGTCGTCACCGGACCCTGTCCCGGCGGTCAGCCAGCCGTCGTATTCGGCTTCGGCGAGCACTGCCAGTATTTCGTCCCACGCCACTTCGCCTTGTCCAATGGCGACTTCGCGGTAGGACCCGTCGGATGCTCGCAGTGCATCCTTGGCCCAGACGTGATGGACTACGTCGTAGAGTTCGCGAAACGCCTCGACCGGATTCCTACCTCGTCCGGTCCAGGCGGCCGGGTCGAAGTCGACACCGATCGGGCCCGAGTCGATATCGTGCAAGAGTGCCTGGAAGGTCTGGAGATCGCAGGCGGAGACGTCGATGACCGGGATGGCTCCGACATGATTGCCGTGTCGAGCGAGGTCGTTGAGGACTTCGACGAGCCGATCGCGAGTGATTCGGCCGGCCTCGTCGGTCTGACCACCGTCGTGGTTGGCGTCGATCGGGATGGGTCCGATGTTCAGGGTGAGCACATTGGTGCCGAGTGCTCGGGCGAAGGTCAATGCCTGGCAGACAGCTTCGACGCGAGGCTGGAGATCGGTGCGGTCCGAGAATCCTCGGCGGGTTGGAAACGTGGTTGCGGCGAGGGTGAGGCCGAGTTCATCGAGATGTTTGCGGAGGTGTCGGATGGCGCTGGCAGAGAAGTCGGACGGCTGGACCATGTGTCGCGTGTCGAGGAGCACTCCTTCGACTCGAGCCGCGGCCGCCTGTTTCAGAGCCGGCTTGAGTCGTGATCCAAAGGCTACGAGTGGTACGGAGCAGTGGAGTGGATGCATGCGAGAAGCTTTTTGGGTGGGGCCAGTCGAGCGTGACGGTACGAATCGTTTGGAAACGGATTGAAACGGATTGAGGGGATCGGATCAAGAAGTCAGTCGCGAGTTGGATAGAGGTTTGTGGGGTCAGAGAACCAGTCGGCGGCCTGCCGGACGGGTTCGTCCGGGTCGTTGCTGTAGTGCATGTCGGCGTCGGGGATGACCTGGACGGTCAATCGGGATGCGGGAAGTTGGAGCGACTGGAGGTCATCGTTGAGGCTGCTGAAGGCGGGTGATTGCTGGACGGTCTGGCCACCGACCTGAACCAGCACGGGGCAGGTGACCTGTGGCAGGTGTCTAAGCAGGTCGTATCGGTCGTCGGGTCCGTACTTCTCGATGAAGCCGGAAGCGCGGATCCAGATCGGCAGCGGCTGTCGGACCTCGATCAGTTCGTCACCGCGACCGGCCGACACGAGTTGAGTGGCCCGGAGATAGTCTTCGCGGAACGGACCGGCGGCTGGGTGTTGCTGGTACATGCTGTGGCAGAAGCGAGGCGGTGAGATGGCGATGATGGCCAAGGGGTTTACGGTGTGGGCTGCAGTGGCGTAGATCGACTTGATTCCTCCCATGCTGTGTCCGACGAGGAGGATTCGTGGGCTGTTGTGTTGTTGTGCCCATTCGAACCAGGCGTCGAGGTCGAGTCGGCAGTCGTCGATGTGTTCGAGTGCTGCGCCACCTTGTTGTCCGACCAGTCCATCGTGGCCTCGGGTGTTGATTCTGAGTGTGTTTGTGCCCGAGTTGGCGACGGTGTGTTCGAAGTGTTCGAGGATACCGGGTTGGTAGAAGTTGCCGGAGGTTCCATGTACGAAGACGACGAGGTCGGCCGGCCACGGGTTGGATTGCTGGGTGCTTGGGTCCGGCTGGTTGAGGAGACCATCGAGGCGGATGTTGTCTTGTGTGCGAGTGTGGACGAGTGAGAGGTGCATGTCGGGTCCAGAGTAACCTTGGTGGTGGCTTTCGTCTTGGGCAACTGTTGGGGATTTGGTGGGTGGTTGACGGGGTTGGGGGGTGGTCGCGAGGATTGATTGGTTGTGTTGTGTTGTTCTTGATCTTGGTTTGTAAGGCTCATGGCTTCCAGTCGTTCCTCGCGTCGTCCTCGATTCCGTCCCGACGTGGACCGATTGTCCGGTTATGTTCCGGGCGAGCAGCCGATGGATGCGGGTTGGGTGAAGTTGAACACGAACGAGAACCCGTATCCGCCATCGCCTCGGGTGGTGGACGCGATCGGTCGTGCGGCTGCTGGTCGATTGAACTTGTATCCGGATCCATTGGGTCGAGAGTTTTGCCGTGCGGCGTCTCGGTTGTTTGATGTGGATCCGGAGTGGATCATCCCGGGCAACGGGAGTGACGAGATTCTGACGATTCTGATGCGGACGTTTGTGGATGCGGGCCAGGCGATCGCGTATCCGTATCCGAGTTACGTGTTGTACGAGACGTTGGCTGAGATCCAGGGAGCGCGGGTTGAGCGGGTCGAGTTGAGTGAGGACTGGACGTGGCCATTGGACGCGGCCCGTCGTCAGATCGAGGGTTGCCGGTTGTTGTTTGTGCCCAATCCGAATTCGCCATCGGGCAACCGGTTCCCGGACGAGGACCTGTTGCAGCTGGTTCCCGAGGAGGGGGTGTTGGTATTGGACGAGGCCTACGGCGACTTCTGCGACGAGCCTGATGCTGGCGAGTTGTTGCGCCGCGGCGAGTTGTCTGGTCGCGTGGTGGTGACACGGAGCCTGAGCAAGTCGTACAGCCTGGCCGGTTTGCGTTTAGGTTTCGGTGTGGCTCATCCCGACGTGGTGTCGGGGATGAGGAAGGTGAAGGACAGTTACAATTGCGACACGTTGTCGTTGGCTGCGGGTGTGGCGGCGTTGGAGGATATTGACTGGATGCACGAGAGCGTCGGTCGCATTCAGAGGACTCGGCAGCGGCTGGTTGAGCAGTTGGAATCGCGGGGTTTTTCGGTGGTGCCGAGTGAGGCGAATTTCGTCTGGGCGACTCATCCTGACGGCGAGCATCGTCGTCGGTTCGAGGGTTTAAAGGCACAGCGGGTGCTGGTGCGGCACATGGTGTTTGCCGAGTGCGAGCCAAGTCGGGAGGGTCTGAGGATCACGGTGGGGACCGACGCGGAGGTGGATCGGTTCTTCGAGGCGCTCGACGGCGTTGGGTCGTAGCGGTTGTGCGGGCCGCCGAGTGTGCTCGAGTGGTTCGGCCGGGTTCTGCGTGGTTGCGGTGATTGTCGTGGGTCGTGGCGGCCATATGATGGGGCATGTGCTGGCCGGTTGCCGGGTTGATTGAGACGAGTTGTTGTTCAGGGGATCGGGTTGATGAGCCGACGCGGCGAGATCGAGCGGAAGACGTCCGAGACGTCGATCCGGCTGTCGTTGGAATTGGACGGCAGCGGGACGTCGACGATCGAGACGGGGATCGGGTTCTTCGACCACATGCTGACCCTGTTGGCTCGACACGGGTTGTTTGATCTCGAGGTGCATGCCGCGGGGGACCTGGAGGTTGACGGTCACCACACGGTGGAGGACGTGGGGATTTGCCTGGGGTTGGCCTTGTCGGATGCGTTGGGTTCGAAGGAGGGGATCGCGCGTTACGGCAGCGTGGTGTTGCCGATGGAGGAGTCGTTGGTGACGGTTGGCGTGGATCTTTCGGGTCGAGCATGGTTTGTCGAGCGGGTGGTGTATCCGACCGAGAAGATCGGCGAGTTTGACACTCAGTTGGTGCAAGTCTTCTGGCAGTCGTTTGCGGCTAACGCGAAGATCAACTTGCACCAAGTGCTTCACCACGGCGAGAATTCTCATCACATTGCCGAGGCTCTGTTCAAGGGAACGGCTCGGGCGTTGCGTGCTGCGGTGTTGTTGGACCCGCGTCAGACTGGAGTCCCATCGTCCAAGGGCAGTCTTTAGTCGGCGTCTGGTCTCTGTCGGGAAACTTGTTTTGTCGCTCTCGAGAATATCGTCTCGCGGTCGGTTGAAATTCTTGACACAGGGAGTAGGGTGTGGCCATTCCCGTTGGGGTCGTGGTCGCGAAGGCAGTGTTTGCCGGTGCTGCGGCGGACTCGAAACGGGTGCGGGGACATCCCTGGGACCATCGGTCAGACAGCCCGATTCATCCGGAGTCACATCAGCCGTAGCCAACGCGGAGGGCCACCCTGGTCGCCTGACCCCGCCGAATGCCTTGGGCATCGGCGACAGCATACTGGGGCCGGTACGGAGATTGGCGGCTGATGCTTCCGGATGCCCGGGGTTTCCCTCGCGTCTTTTGCAGAAAACGGCGTCTTGCAAACCGTGATGCGGTGGTCTGGATGTGGCTGGCTGGGTGTTGAAGCCTTGAGGCGGGTTCGTTAGGCTAGGAGGTTCCCACTCCATATATGTGTCCAGCTTGGTCGCGTTCGGGTGGTCTCACTCACATATCCCACACTCCTTCCATCGAGGGCAAGAACCGTGTCCGCGGTCTCGATTGGTCCCGCCCGTTCGACAATGGCTCGAAACGAGACGGTCACCCACAGCTGGTTTGTTGTCGACGCAGGTGGCCACATCGTCGGCCGCCTGGCGACTCAGATTGCCACCGTGCTGATGGGCAAACACCGTCCCGATTACACGCCTCACGTCGACACCGGCGATTATGTCGTTGTGCTAAACGCTCATCTGATCCGCTTCAGCGGCAAGAGCCTGGCTCATGACACTCATCCCCAATTCACTCAGAAGTTTCTGTGGAAGCAGTACCAGAGATACACTGGTTATCCGAGTGGCCGGAAATTGACTTCGGCGGCCACGATGTTGGAAAAGGCACCCGAGCGGATTTTGCACGAAGCTGTGCGACGGATGCTGCCCAAGAACAAGCTCGGCGGCCAGATGCTGAAGAAACTCAAGATCTACTGCAGCGACGAGCACACTCATCAGGCTCAGAACCCTCAACCGTTCCCCGAGTACCTGTTGCCGCCAGCCTGACACAGAATTCCCTGTCCTGGGCCTGTTTGGTTCGGGATCCGAGAGAGAACCGACGATGATCTTTGACGACGACGCAGCTGAAGATTCGGAAGAGACCACGGACGAGGCTGTTGAAGAGACGGCGGACGAGTCTGTGGAAGAAGCTTTGGACAAGGTTGCCGACGAGACTTCCGGTGACGAGGAAGCGGTTGCTGAGGAAGACGCTGCTGAGGAAGCGGTTGCTGAGGAAGCGGTTGCTGAGGAAGCGGTTGCTGAGGCGGTTGTTGAGGAGGACGCTGCTGAGGCGGTTGTTGAGGAAGCGGTCGCTGAGGAGGACGCTGCTGAGGCGGTTGTTGAGGAGGACGCTGTTGAGGCGGTTGTTGAGGAGGACGCTGTTGAGGAGGCGTCTTCTGAAGAGTCAGGGGACGAAGCTGAGGAGGTTTCAGCTGATGAGTCTTCGGATGAGGCTGCTGCTGCGTCTGAGGAAACGAGCGAGTCGTCTGAGGAAACTGTCGAGGGCGATGCCGAGTTGACATTGGGCGAGTCGTCTGAGGAAGCCGAGGAGCCTCGTATTCCGCGTCAGCCGACTTTGATTCGAGGCAAGATTGATCGTCATGGTGTGGCGATTGGTACGGGTCGTCGCAAGACATCGGTCGCACGTGTTCGGCTTGTCGACGGCGACGGCGGAATGACGATCAACGGTCGCGAGTTGGATGATTATTTTCAGATCGAGCGAGACCGCTTGTTGATCGAGGCGCCGTTGAAGGTGACCGAGACATACGGTTCGGTGAATGTCTGGGTCCGAGTCAACGGTGGTGGTCTGACGGGTCAGGCTGGTGCGATCGTGTTGGGGATTGCTCGAGCGTTGCAGGCCAAGAATCCCAACCTGCACGAAGCGCTCAGTGACGGAGGCTACTTGACCCGTGACGACCGAATGGTCGAACGCAAGAAGTACGGGTACAAGAAGGCACGCAAGAGCTTCCAGTTCTCCAAGCGTTAGGTCGTCTGTGCCGTTGTGGCCGCAGTTCAACTTTGCGGACTCACCTCGCGAAGCCGTCTTACTTTGTCCAGGGCAAGTCTGAACGAGGCTGCCGGACGGGCTGCCGGAGGTGCTGACGATGTATAACCGTCTTCTTCTGTTGCCCGATCTCCGGGAGTTGCTGGATGCCGACGACGTTGCTGGCGTGTCGGAGTTTTGCGAGGCGTTGCATGCGGCTGCTGTGGCGGAGGTGCTTGAGGGTCTTGAGGCGGGCGAGAGTTGGCGAGTGCTGTCGAGTTGTTCGTCAGAGCGGCAGGCTGAGATATTCAGTTTCTTCGATTTGCCCGATCAGTTGGCGTTGGTCGAAGCGGTTCCTCGCGATTCGTTTTCTCGGTTGATCGAGGAGATGGCCCCTGACGATCGAGTGGACTTGCTCGAGCGTTTGGATTCCGATCGGGTCGAGCAGTTGTTGCCGTTGGTGGCATCGGCCGAGCGTCGCGACATTCTGCGTTTGCTGTCGTTTCCTGACGACAGTGCCGGTTCGATCATGACGACCGAGTACGCATCGTTGCCGGCCGAGGCAACGGCATCGGAGGCCATCGAACGACTCAGGCAGCAGGCTCCGGATCGAGAGACCATCTACTACGTCTATGTTCTCGACGAGGGTCGTCGTCTGCGTGGTTTCATATCGTTGCGCGAGTTGATACTGGCTCGGCCCGAGACGCGGGTCGAGTCGATCATGGAGCGGGACGTGATTTCGGTGCGTGTCGATGACGATCAGGAGGAAGTGGCCCAGCGGTTGGCCCGATTCGATTTCCTGGCGATCCCGGTCGTCGACGCTCAGAACCAGTTGGTCGGCATCGTAACTCATGACGACGCGATGGACGTGGCCCAGGAGGAAGCCGACGAGGACGCGTACCGATCTGGAGCAGTGGTGCCATTGGAAGACGACTACCTGTCGACATCATTGGTGACATTGGCCTGGAAGCGAGGTGGTTGGTTGGTGGTGTTGTTGTTTGCTGCCATCTTGACAGCAATGGCTCTCAAGTCGTATTCCGACGACGACGACGTCGAGGCCTTGAAGTGGATGGTGTTGTTCATCCCGTTGGTTTTGGCCAGCGGTGGGAACGCGGGATCGCAATCGGCGACGTTGATTATCCGGGCGTTGGCGATCAGTCAGATCGAGCGTCGCGAGACCATCCAGGTGTTGTTGCGCGAGTTGGTGTTGGCTGGGTTGTTAGGAGGCGGCTTGGCGATCCTGAGTTTTGGTGCGGCGATGGGTTTTGTCGATTCCGCTGCGAAGGCGGGAGTTGTTGCGATCACGGTGTTTTTGGTCGTTGCGATGGGAACGGTGACCGGAGCGATGTTACCGTTGGGGTTCAAGCGAATGGGCTTGGATCCGGCGTTGATGTCCAACCCGTTGATTGCCGCGGTCGTCGACGTGGTGGGGGTGATTATTTATTACAACGTGGCGCGGATCATGGTTGTTGGCGGGTAGATGGGGCAGGCACCCAGCCGCCGGGGGCTTCTGTAGAGCCAGTCCCTGGGGATTGGTTAGTAGCGGTAGTAGTTGGGCTTGTAGGGGCCTTGGGCGGGGATGCCGAGGTAGTCGGCTTGTTCGTCCGAGAGGGTTTCGAGGCGGACTCCGAGTTTGCCGAGGTGGAGTCGGGCGACTTCTTCGTCGAGCTGTTTTGGCAGCATGTGGACACCGAGCGGGAAGTCGTCGTCGCCGAAGCCCAGCTCGGAGGGGTTCCACAGTGCGATTTGTCCGAGCACCTGGTTGGTGAAGCTGTTGGACATGACGAAGCTGGGGTGTCCGGTGGCACAGCCGAGATTGACCAGTCGTCCTTCGGCGAGCACGATCACGGCGTGGCCGTCGGGGAAGACGAACTTGTCGACCTGCGGCTTGATGGTGACCCGTTCGATGCCATCGCCGTTGACCAGGAAGGCGAAGTCAATTTCCGAATCGAAGTGTCCGATGTTGCAGACGATGGCTTCGTTCTTCATTTGCTCGAGGTGGGCACCGGTGATGACTCCGCAGCAGCCGGTGGCGGTGACGAAGATGTCGCCCTGCGAGGCCACATCTTCCATCGTCGTCACTTCGTAGCCTTCCATCGCCGCCTGCAGTGCACAGATCGGATCGATTTCGGTAACGATCACTCGTGCTCCGAGGCTCTTCATGGCATGAGCACATCCTTTGCCGACGTCGCCGTAGCCACAGATGATGACGACCTTTCCGGCGATCATGATGTCGGTGGCTCGTTTGATCCCATCCGAGAGTGATTCGCGGCATCCGTAGAGGTTGTCGAACTTGCTCTTGGTGACCGAGTCGTTGACGTTGATGGCCGGGACGCCCAACCGACCGTCCTTGTGCATTTGGTTGAGCCGGTGGACCCCCGTCGTCGTCTCTTCGGTCAGCCCCTTGATCTCCTCGAGCAGTTCGGGAGTGTTCTGGTGGACCATTGCGGTGAGATCGCCACCGTCGTCGAGGATCATGTTCAGCGAGCTACCGTCAGCCCACCGCAGAGTCTGTTCGATGCACCAGTCGAATTCTTCTTCGGTCATCCCCTTCCACGCGAAGACCGGCACGTCGGTGACGGCGATCGCGGCGGCGGCGTGGTCCTGGGTCGAGAAGATATTGCAGCTGGACCACTGCACCTGGGCTCCCAGGGCGGTCAGTGTTTCGATCAGCACGGCTGTCTGGATGGTCATGTGCAGGCAACCGGCGATCCTGGCACCGGCCAGAGGTTGGCTGGCACCGTACTTGGATCGCAGTGACATCAGGCCCGGCATTTCGGTCTCGGCCAACTCGATCTCGCGTCGACCCCACTCGGCCAACGACATGTCGGCGACCTTGTAGGGAAGTGATGGCACCGCACCGGAGGCTTCGGAAGTCGCTGGAGGGGAACTGGTCGACATGAGTGTTCTCTTGGTGGATTGAGTCTCGAACTCTCACGTTAGGCAATCGCTGCAATCGCGGCAAGCACTGCAACGACCGTCTCCAATTCCTACGATCGGACCACCGGATTTGCAGGCATTGACGGCGACTGGCGAAACACCTAATTGGGAGGATCAGAGTGCATCGGGTCGTTTTTTCGAGATGTGCTGGCGTGTTGTTGTGTTGTGGTGTTGTGAGGAGTGTTGTCTGAGTGATGTTGACGTTGCGAGAGATTTACGGTGGCGAGTCGACTGGATCGCGGCCGAAGGTCTCGGTCGAGATTTTCCCACCGAAGACCGAGGACGGCGACCGAGTTCTTTTCGAGAACCTGGATCGTCTGGCGGAGTACTCACCATCGTTCATTTCCTGCACCTACGGCGCCGGCGGTTCGACTCGAGACCGAACGCTGGACCTGTGTCGCGAGATTGGTACGAGGTACGCCACGGTGGCGACGGCTCACCTGACGTGTGTCGGTGCCACTCGTGCCGAGTTGATCGAGTGGATTGGTTCGGTCCGTGCTGCGGGTATCAACAACATCATGGCATTGCGAGGCGATCCGCCTCGGGGCGCGGACGGTTTTGTTGCTGTGTCGGGCGGGTTGCAGCATGGCAACGAGTTGGTCGAGTTGATCCGCAGCGAGAGCGACCTGATGGGGATCGGCGTGGCGGCGTATCCGGAAGTGCATCCCGAGTCGCCAGACGCGGCGAGCGATCTGGAGAACCTGAAACGCAAGATCGACGCTGGAGCCGACGCGGCTTTCACTCAGTTGTTCTACATCAACGACAACTTCCTGAGGTTCCGCGACCGCTACCATTCGGCGGGAATCGAGGTGCCATTGGTGCCGGGCATCATGCCGGTCACCGAGTTTTCGCGGATCCAGCGGATCGCGTCGTTGTGTGGAGCGAAGATTCCCGTCGAGCTGGCCGAGCGTCTGGAATCGGTCCAGGACGATCGTGAGGCTCAGTTGGCCGTCGGCGTCGAGTACGCGGTGGCTCAGTGTCTGGAGTTGATAGCCGAGGGTGTTCCGGGGCTCCATTTCTACGCACTCAACCGATCGCACGCCTGTGCCCGCATTCTGGAGCAGTTGGGTCACGGCGTTGTATCCGGGTTGAATGGAAATGGTACGGATGAAACTGGTCCGGCCGGTGGGGATTGATGTGTCGGATTGCGAGCTGAAGCGAGCCTTGTCGGAGCGGATCCTGGTGCTCGACGGTGCGATGGGCACGATGATCCAAGCCTTGTCGTTGGACGAATCGGAGTTTCGTGGCGACCAGTTTGCGGATCACGGCGTTGCGTTGGAGGGTTGCAACGACCTGTTGAGTCTGACTCGGCCGTCGGCGATCGAGCGGATTCACGACGAGTTTCTTGAAGCCGGAGCGGACATACTCGAGACGAACACCTTCAACTCGACATCGATCTCACTGGCCGACTACCGGCTCGAGGACCGTGTTTTCGACATCAATCTGGCGGCCGCCCGTCTGGCTCGGAGTGCCGCCGACCGTGCCAGCGACCGCACACCGGACCGTCGTCGTTTTGTCGCCGGCAGTCTGGGTCCGACCAATCGCACGGCGTCGATGTCGCCGGACGTGAACGATCCCGGTTTCCGAGCGGTCTATTTTGACGAACTGGTCGCCACCTATCTCGAGCAGATCGCCGGGCTGGTCGAAGGGGGTGTCGACCTGTTGATGCCCGAAACGACTTTTGACACGTTGAATCTGAAGGCGTGTTTGTTTGCGATCGAGGAGTACTTTGATCGTCACGGCGTGCGTTTGCCGGTGTCGGTGTCGGTGACCATCACCGACAATTCCGGCCGCACGCTTTCGGGCCAGACACTCGAGGCCTTCTGGCACTCGATTGCTCATGCCGAGTTGATTTCGGTCGGCCTCAACTGTGCGTTGGGTCCGATCCAGATGCGTCCCTACGTCGAGGAGTTATCGCGGCTTGTTCCGATCTTCACCAGTTGCCATCCGAACGCCGGATTGCCCAACGAGTTTGGTGGTTACGACCTGTCGCCCGAGTCTCTTTCGAAGTCTCTTTTCGAGTTCTCGGAATCGGGATGGTTGAACATCGTGGGCGGTTGTTGCGGGACGACTCCGGATCACATCCGTCAACTGTCCGATGCGGTGTCCGGGTTGACTCCACGGACGCCGTCTCCCGAGGCGATCGAGTCGAGTTTCAGCGGTCTGGAGCCATTGACGATTCGCGAGGACAGCAACCTGATCATGATTGGCGAGCGGACCAACGTATCGGGCAGCCGCCGATTTGCTCGATTGGTTCGCGACGGCGAGTTGGACGAAGCGGTGGCGGTGGCCCGGCAGCAGGTCGATGGCGGTGCCAACGTGATCGACGTGAACATGGACGAGGCTTTGTTGGACGGTCCGGTGGCGATGCGGGATTTCCTGAACCTGATCGCGGCCGAGCCGGATGTGGCCCGGGTGCCGATCATGATCGACAGTTCGAATTGGGAGGTGATCGAGGCTGGGTTGAAGTGCGTGCAGGGCAAGGCGATCGTCAACTCGATCAGTCTCAAGGAAGGTGAAGCGTCGTTTCTGGATCAGGCTCGTCTGGTGCGACGATACGGGGCGGCTGTGGTCGTGATGGGTTTTGACGAGCGTGGCCAGGCGACCGATTCGGGCAGAAAGCTCGAGATCGCCCGTCGCTCGTTCGGGTTGTTGACCGAAGTGGTCGGTTTTCCGGCCCGCGACATCATCTTCGATCCCAACATCCTGACGGTGGGGACTGGGATGGACGAGCACAAGGATTACGCGACGGCGTTTTTCGAGGCCACTCGGCTGATTCGCGAGGCGTGTCCGGGGTCATTGATATCGGGTGGAGTCAGCAACGTATCGTTTGCGTTTCGTGGCAACGAACAGGTCCGCCGCGCCATGAACTCGGCCTTCCTGTATCACGCGGTGAATGCCGGGATGGAGTTGGCGATCGTCAACCCGACTCAGCTGACCGTTTACGACGACATCCCCGGCGAGTTGCTCGAGCGTGTCGAGGACGTCTTGTTGAACCGTCGCGACGACGCGACCGAGCGGTTGTTGGAGTTGACCGAGACATTGCGAGCGGATGTTGAGAGTGGCGAGCCGGAGGTGGCGGCCTGGCGGGAGGGTCCGGTCGAGGAGCGTTTGTCGTGGGCGTTGGTCAAGGGGATCAACGAGTTCATCGTGTCGGATGCCGAGGAGGCTCGGCAGAAGCTGGGGCGGCCATTGGAGGTGATCCAGGGTCCGTTGATGGACGGGATGAACACGGTTGGCGAGCTGTTCGGATCCGGCCGCATGTTTCTGCCTCAGGTGGTCAAGAGTGCCCGTGTGATGAAGCAGGCTGTGGCCTATCTGACTCCCTTCATGGAGGAGGAGCAAGGTGCGGACGGGACGGTGGTCAGTCACCGTGGCCGGATTGTCACGGCCACGGTCAAGGGCGATGTGCACGACATTGGCAAGAACATTGTTGGAGTCGTGTTGCGGTGCAATAACTTCGATGTGATTGACCTGGGTGTGATGGTGCCGGCCGAGGAGATTCTCGAGACAGCTGTCCGCGAGAATGCCGACATGATCGGACTGTCGGGCCTGATCACTCCTTCGCTGGATCAGATGGTCCGGGTTGCGCGATCGATGCAGGAGCAGGGTCATAGTGTTCCGTTGCTGATCGGCGGAGCGACGACCAGTGCGAGACATACGGCGGTGAAGATTGCCCCCGAGTACCAGCAGGCTGTTGTGCACGTGCTCGATGCGTCGCGAGCTGTCGGAGTGGTGGAATCGCTGATGGGCGAATCGACTCGCGAGTCGTTTGTCGAGTCGAATCGTGTGGGGCAGGACCGCGACCGGCGTGTGTTTGAGGAGCGTCAACAGAAGGCACTGGTATCGTTCGAACACGCCTGCAGTCATCCATTCGTGACCGACTGGTCGGAGGTGCCGATTGCGACTCCCGAGTTCATCGGACAGCGGACGATCGACGATCAGTCGTTGGAGGAGCTGGTCGAGTTCATCGACTGGTCACCGTTCTTTGCGACGTGGGAGATGCGTGGCAAGTACCCGGGGATCCTCGACGATGAGAAGCAGGGCGAGCAGGCTCGCGAGTTGTTCGCCGACGCCCGCGAGCTGCTCGCTCAGATCATTAGCGGCGGGTTATTGAAGGCCAAGGCGGTGTATGGCTTCTGGCCGGCGGTCTCGGACGGTCAGGATATCGTGTTGTATTGTGACCGTCAGCGTAAAGACGAACTGGTCCGTTTTCCGATGCTCAGGCAGCAGTGGCAGAGGAAGGGGCAGTCGGAATTTCGGTCTCTGGTCGACTATGTGGCTCCGCGTCAGGCAGACCGAATCGATCATGTGGGGGCCTTTGCGGTGACGGCGGGCGAGGGGATTGGTGAGTTGGTCGAGCGGTTCGAGAGCGACCATGACGACTACCGTTCGATCATGACCAAGGCCTTAGCGGACCGATTGGCCGAGGCATTTGCCGAGTGTCTGCACTTGCGAGTACGTCGTGAGTGGGGTGAGGTTGAGTCGTTGGATCGTGAGGCGTTGATCGCCGAGAGTTACTGTGGCATCCGCCCGGCGTTCGGGTATCCCAGCTGTCCGGACCATGTCTTGAAGGGTCGGTTGTTCGAGTTGTTGTCGGCCGAGTCTCGCGTGGGGATCGGTTTGACCGAGAGTTATGCGATGTTGCCGGCGGCTTCGGTCAGTGGTCTTTACCTGCATCATCCCGAGGCGCGTTACTTCGCCGTCGACCGGATCACTCGGGGCCAGGTCGAAGATTATGCCTCTCGGCTGGGCGTACCGGTTCCCGAAGCGGAACTCTGGTTGGCTCCGAACCTGGGCTACGATCCCGAGTGACAGGGCCCGGGGCTGGCTCACCGCCGGGGACGTCTGGAGAGCCAGTCCCTGGGGGGCGTGTCAGGCTTGGGGTTCGGTCATTCTCATCGGGTCGAGTGCTTCGGCGAGAGTGTCTTCGGGGAGGACATCTTTTTCGAGGCAGAGTTCTCGGATCGTCTTGCCGGTCTTGAAGGCTTCCTTGGCGATCGCGGCGGCGTTTTCGTAGCCGATCAAGGGATTGAGGCTGGTGCACATCGAGAGGCTTTTTTCGACGGCGGCTTCACAGGCTTCGTTGTTGGCCTGCATGTCGTCCGAGCAGAACTCGACAAAGGCGTTGGTGACTCCGGTCAGCAGCGAGATGCTTTCGAGTGTAGTTTGGCCCATGACGGGCATCATGATATTCAGTTGAAACTGTCCACCGGTGGCTCCACTGAAGGTGATCACCGCGTCGTTGCCGATCACTCGTGCGGCCACCTGCATCATACTTTCGCACATCACAGGGTTGACCTTGCCGGGCATGATCGAGCTGCCGGGTTGTCGGTCGGGCAGTTGGATTTCGTAGAAGCCACAGCGTGGTCCGGCTCCGAGCCAGCGGATATTGTTCGACACGGCAAACAGTGTGCTGGCGATTGTCTTGAGTTGTCCGTGGCATTCGACCAAGCCATCTCGTTGTGCGTTGGCTTCGAAGTGATCTGTGGCTTCGACGAATCCGATATCGGTTTGCGACGCCAGGTCGGCGGCGACTCGGGCACCGAATTCGGGATGCGTGTTGATGCCGGTCCCGACAGCGGTGCCTCCGGCTGGCAATTCGAGCACGGCGTCGAGTGCTCGGCCGGCCCGTTGGGTCGAGAGGACCAGTTGCCGTGCCAGGCCTCCGATTTCCTGCCCCAGTCGCAACGGTGTCGCATCGGCCAGGTGCGTGCGGCCGATCTTGATCACCTGGTCCCACTCGTCGGCCTTGTTCTGCAGTGAGTTGGCGAACCGCAGGAGTGCCGGGATGAGCTGGTTGCGGATACCTTCGGCGACCGCGACATGGATCGCGGTGGGGAACATGTCGTTGGTGCTTTGCCCCATGTTGACATGGTCATTGGGGTGGATCGGTTTCTCGGCAGCAAACCGGTCGCCTTGGACCAGTTCGATCGCACGGTTGGCGATGACCTCGTTGACGTTCATGTTGCTCGAGGTGCCCGAGCCAGTCTGGAAGACGTCGATGGGGAACTGGTCATCGAGTTTTCCGTCGACGACTTCTTGGCAGGCGGACATCAGGGCCTGGACCTGGATCTGGCCGAGAGGTGTTTTGCCGCTGTCGGTCAGTTTGCCGAGGTCACGGTTGGCGACGGCCGCGGCCAGTTTGACTCGGCCAAGAGCGTGCACCAGTTCGGCGGGAAGTTTCCAGCCACTGATCGGAAAGTTGTCGACGGCTCGTTGGGTTTGTGCTCCGTAGTAGGCCTGAGCGGGGACCTGGACGTCGCCCATCGAGTCGTGTTCGGTGCGGAATTCGGTCATCGGGGCGGGCAATCCGAGAATGGGAGAGGTTTTGGGCTTGCGCGGTCGATGATAGCGTGACCAGCGGGTTGGCTATAGCGTGGGCTGGGGAGCCGGTCCCCGAGGGCGGGGGTGGGCGCGTGTGTGGGTCATTTTGGGGCGGCTGCTTTGCGGCAGGCGGTGATCAGGCGGGCGAGTTGTTCGTCGTCGGGCTGTTGGCGTGCTGACCAGAGTAGGTGTTCGAGTGCCGCGGCGAATTGTTTTTGCGAGTAGAGCCAGCGGCCGAACGCCAAGCGGGCGGTCAGCGACGCGGGGTTTTCTGCCAACGCCTTTTCGTAGCAAGCCTGGACTTCGGTTGTCTTGCCGAGTTGCCGGTAGGCTCCGGCGGCCTGCAACCAGCTGGTGACCGCATCGGTTCCGTCCTGGTGTCCGGCTCGATCGTGAGCGGCCTGAGCGTAACCGGCGAGCACGACCTGGTATTCGGTCTTTGGCAGCGTCTGCTTGTACAGGTCTTTCATGTAGACCAGTGATTCCCAATCGGGTTGGAATTCCTGGATGATGACCTGAGCCGAGAGTCCGGCTGCGGCGAGTCGTCTGAGGATTCTTCGTTGGACCTTGCGATCGAGACCGAAGGCGTGTTTCCAGTGGTCAAGCCCCGATTGCTGGTCGCCGGCCAACCACGCTTCGATCCCCGCGGCTTCGTGGATACGAGCTTCGTGAGGTCTGACGACGAGTGCCTGGGCGAACAGTTCTGAGCTGGCCGCCGAGTCGTCTCCGGCGAGGTACCCCAGTTGAGCGAGGTGGATGTAGCCGATGCCTTGCAGGGGGCAGAGTGTCAATGAGTGGCGTGCGTGTGCGAGCGCCTTGTCGAGATGTCGGCGCTGGTCGCCGAGAACTCCGGGTCGAGACAGCCACTCGGCTCGTTCGGACTGGGACTGGAACGCCGCACCGAGTGCGGCTTGTCGGATCTGAGCCAGCGGCATGTGGGGGTTCTTGCCGGAAGTGCGCTGCTCTTCGACCATGGTGATGTAGTGTGAGGCCAACCTGAGATGGGCTCGGGCGTGGTTCGGATCGGCGGTGATCGTATTGCCCAGCGCCAGCATCCTTTGGCGGTATTTCGTCCTCGAAGCGTGTTTTTGCTGGGCCGGTGTGAGCGACTGCGAATTGTCGCCCGCGTCGTCTTTCGGGAATCTGAGCCGAAGGTACTGGTCCCAGTGAACCTCGCCCGCAATCCGCTCGGCAGTCCGTTCGACACCAAAACCGGTCGCCGCGACGACCAAGACCGCGGCCATGGCCCAGCCGAGTCGACTTGGCCAGGTCGTGCCCAGGCTAGCGGTGCCAGCTTCGGTGCCAGCTTCGGTGTTTGCTTCGGTGTTTGCTTCGGTGTTTGCTTCGGTGTTTGCTTCGGTGTTTGCTGCGGTGGCGAGTGAACGGGCGCAAGCGGCGAGCATGGCGACGACGACCATGCAACCGGGGACGTACCAGATGAAGTCAAAGAGGCAGTGGACGAGGTGCGCGACGAGCGAGGCGGTGACGGCAGCGGACGCGGTAGCGATCCTCGGGTTGGTACCTAATTTCAGGCTATTTCGGCACCAGGCGAGGCACCCGAAGATAGCTGCGAGGCAGAGTAGCAGTCCGGGGAGTCCGGTTTCCGAGGCGACCTGCAGGGGGCTATTTTCGGCGTGAGTGAATTCGCGATCCTGAAAGGGTTGCGGGAGGAAGGTGGGGTGTGCTTCGGCGTGGGTTCCGAGTCCGGTTCCGGTCCAGGTGAATTTCGAGGCGACCTGGAGGTTGGCATCCCAGACCATCAATCGGACTCCCGGGTCCCATTCTTCGAGTCGTTGGCTGACGTCACGGAACCCGTAGATTCCCAGGCAGGTGGCGACGAGCATGGCCGAGGCGGCCAGGCCGCACATCAGTCGCGCCGAAACTCGTTTGTGGCGGTACATCAAGGCGGTACAGCAGACGGCGGCGGTTGCCAGTGCGAGTGCACCGCCTCGCGAGAGTGCCAGTAGTCCGGCAAAGACGACGAGTCCGAGCCCGCACATCAGGGCACCGGGAACCAGGTCTCCGCTGCCGGCGGTTCGGGCCAGGGTGTTGAAGTCACGGCGGGCTGCGGGTCGATCGGTGACTCGACTCATCAGCCACCAGGCCAGTGGAGCGAGTCCGAGCGCCATGAACTGTGCGAAGTGGTTCTTGTTGGTGAAGGCACCTTTGACTCGATGGAGCGTCGTGGTGAAGGGATGATCGTAGAACCAGAAGAAGCGTCCGTCGGAGGTGGCGAACTGCACGAGTGCGAAGGCGGCCATCGCGGCGGTGGCCAGGCCGATCGCCTTGAGCATGGTTTCGACATTGTGGATCGTCCGCAATCGCTGGCAGGCCACGACGAACAGCATCGCGACAGCGACCACGTTGAATGTGGCCAGGGTGGTGGCCGCGGGGTAGAGCGACAGGGTGGACCAGGATCCGAGCGTGTTGCCCAGTTGGCCACCGGACCAGGCTGGCAGCCAGTTGGCGAGTGTGGGTGAGAGTGAGTGGAGCATGGTGGTCGGAAGCGGGAGGACCTGTAGCACCAGCCACAGCAGTCCAGCCAGCAGGACCGGTTCGGACCAGCTGAAGCGGTATTGTTTGAGTCGGCCGGCGATGCGTCCAGCGATCCATGCCAGCGAGGCTGCTGCGGCCGAGCCGATCAACAGCAACTGTCCCCAACCGCCTCGGCCACCCAGGCACAGGGGGACACCCAGCAGTGCCAGGTAGAGGAACAGGTCGACGGTTTTGAGCCAGCCAGAGTTTACGGGGGTGGTTGCGGGGCCGGTTGCGGGGCCGGTTGCGGGGGTGGACATTGCGAGGTCCTGATTGCGGAACGGCAGTGGGTGTTCAGGCGGCCTGGTCGAGTGGTTCGGTGGTCTCGACGTCGGTTTCGGTGCCTTCGTACTGGTAGCCGTAACCGTAGCCGTAATAGTCGCTACCGGTTTCGGCGGTGACGTGGTTGATGACCGCACCGATCAGTGTGGCTCCGACAGCGGTCAGTGCTTCGGCTGCTCGGATCACCATGCGTCGTCGGTTCTTGTCGGGTCGTACGACGAGCAGGGTTCCGTCGACCTGTCGGCCGATGATTGCTGCGTCGGTGACGGCGAGAGTGGGGGGTGCATCGATGATGACCTGGTCATAGGCCGTTTCGGCCCACGCGAGCAGTTCGGAGAATTGGTCTCCGTAGAGCAATTCGGCGGGGTTGGTGGGTCGGGTACCTGACGGGATGATGTCGAGTGTTTCGAGTGAAGTGGCGAAGACGTTTCCGTCGGTGGCGGCGGATATGGGGAGATCGCTACGGAGGATATTCGAGAGTCCCTGTGGTCCCCGGAGGTCGACCATCGCGGTCAGTCCCGGACGTCTCATGTCGGCGTCGATCACAAGTGTTCGTTTGCCGCTTTGTGCGAAGGCGACGGCGAGGTTGGCGAGCACGGTCGTCTTGCCATCGCCCGGTTCGGTGCTGGTGACCACCAGTCGGTTGGTCGGTTCGTTCGAGAATGCCAGCGTCGTTCGGAGCGTCCGGAAGACTTCGGTTTCCGGCCCATTGGGTTCGGCAAACGTCCTGACTGATTCGAGTCCTTTATTGTCGGTGTTGTTGTCGGAGTTAGCGTCGAGTGGCAGTTCACCGACGATTGCCAGCACGGGCAGTCCGGCCTGCAGTTGGAGTTCTTCGGGCGAGCGGAACCGATCGTCGAAGTAGTCGAGGACATAGATCATGCCCAGTCCGGACCCGAGTCCACCGACGAGGGCAATCATCGCGACGAGCAGCAATCGGGGTGTGACGGGGGCCTTGGCCACCTTGGGCTGGCTGACGATCTTGGTTCTGAGTCCGCCACGTTCCTTGCCGAGGTCGGTCCGTGAGATACGAGTCGCCAGTGCGATTGCGAGTTCTCGTTTGCGGGCCAGGTCGAAGTTCAGCATTCGGATCCGTCCCATGATGGCTTCGAAGCTCGACACCACCCGGCTTTCCTGGTCGAAGTCATCTTGGAGGGCTTTCTCACGGAGTTCGGCGTATCGCAGTTTCTGAGCGGCCATGTTGATCAGCGTGGGGGTCAGTCGTGTCTTGGCCAGTGTGGTCATTTGTTCGGTGATGGTGATGGGTCGTTCGGTGAGCCATTTTTGTCGTGCCACGATTCGTGCGGCGAGCATTTGCATGCGAGGGTGATTGGGTCCGAGTTCGGACGAGTCGTTTCGGTAGGCGACCTGATCGTTGATCAGTTGTTGTCGGGTCCGGCCTTCGATCCATGAGTCCTGCGAGTTGAGTCCCATTTGTCTCATGAAGACTTCCTTACCGACCACTTCGATCTGTTGCAGAGCGAACTGGTGAATGTCTTCGCCTCGAGCCGCTGCCTCACGAATTGCCTGTACGGTGGCTCGGGCTTCTCGGGTCCGGTTCATCGCATCGATCAGGTGTTTGTTGAGTTCCTGCAGTCGTTCGGCGGCGGGGTTGATGTTCTGGTTATCGGGTCCGGAGATGATTTGCATCTGGCGTTTGAGGGTGATCAATTCGGAGTTGATCTTGTTGGTTTCCGCGTCGAGTGTTTCTCGTTTTTGTGTCAGGAACTCAACATCCTCGCTCGCCGAGGACTTGTGAATTTCTTGCATGAGTTTCAGGTAGCTGTCGACAACGTGGTTGACGATGGCGGCGGCGGTCTGAGGGTCTCGGGAGCGGTAGCGGACGTCGATCAGGTTGGTTCGCCGAGGTGCAGAGACTCCGAGATGTTCTCGAAGTGCGGCGATCCACTTGGATCGGGGCACGTCCTTGAGATCGATTCGGTGCTTGGCCGGCAGTTTTTGCAGCACTTCTTCGAGCACCAGGTCGCTGGTGAGCACTCCCTGGTAGTTGGCCATGTTCTCACGCACCCCGCCCTGGCTTCCGCCGGTTTCGTCGAGCACATTGGAGCCCATTTGCAGGACGTAGAGTCTGGAGTTCGATTCGTACAACCGGGGTGCGGTGGCGTAGTAGAGTCCAGCGAGGAGAACGGCGACGAAGAGCGAGGTGACGAGCAGTCCTTTGCGGACTCGGACCACGTGCAGGAAGCGAACGACCCGCGTCAGCGTGGCCGTGGCCGTGGCCGTGGCCGTGGCCGTGGCGGGGGCCTCGTCGAGCGAGCGGTTCGGCTGTGGCAGGTCGGTCGACATCGGGCCTGAGTGTCGTGAGGTGAAGCGGCGGCTGGGTTGTCGGGCTGGGTGTTTAGAAGAATGGTGTGAGGCTGGCTCCGATTCCGAAGCGGACGATCTTGACCAGTTCGAGCAGCATGGTGGCGGGTGTGTGTTCGATGGAGACGACGTCACGTGGTCCGAGTCGAACATTTCGGCTGGCGTCTCGTTTGGCTTCCATCAGCGAGACTTCGATCACGGCGGTCTGGCCGCTGCCATCGGGCAGTGGCCGGATGACGTAGACCTTGTCAGCGACGGTAGACGAGAGTCCTCCGGCGAGAGCGATGGCATCGAGGACACGGACTTCGCGGTCGTAGGGGAAGTCGTAGCGGTTGGGTTTCCTGACCAGTCCCATGACGTGAATCGGTTCGGGATCTCGTTTCTCGATCATCACGGTCGCTCCATCGGCGACGTAGTACCCGGCCGACCCGGCCTGTGTGGCTTCGACCAGATTGATTCTCAGGATTTGGTCCGAGTTGTCATTGTCTGGATCGCCGATGGTGAGGCTGTATCCGGCGGTCCGGATGCCGTTCTTACCGGTTGGTCGATTGGCGTCATCGCGTGCCATGGACTTGATTTCGACATTGCTACCGGCGTCGCTCGAGAGTCCACCGGCGGCATAGATGGCGGCCAGCAGGCTGCTGCGATCTCGCGACAGGTCATAGACACCGGGTTCCTTGACGCCTCCGAGTACCATCACTCGATTCTTGAACTGTTGTTTCATGGTGACGGTGACATTGGGCGACCAGAACAGTCCGCGATTGACGCAGGCGGCGGTCACGGCGGCTTCGGCACCTTCGAGTGTCAATCCGGCCAACTGCAGCGAGCCGACTCCGGGCATGGTCGCCTTGCCGGTTTCGGCGTTGACTCGGACAGGCCACGAGACGGTACTGTTGGTGGTGAGTCCCGATGCGATTGTGACTTCGAGCACATCTCCGGCGGCGATCGCCTGGCTGCCGACGGCCGGCATGGTGATGTTGGTCCATTGAACGGTTCGCGGGTTGTCGTAGGCCTTGGCAATCAGGTTCTCGGGGATCGTCGCTGCGGTGTAGTGTTCGCCGGCAGATCCCATCATCGCGCAGCCGGTGGTTGCCATTGGCAAGAGCAGCCCAACCATCAAGCAGGTCGCGGCACGATGCAGGAATCGAGATCGCATGGGCGGTTGTTTATTGAGAGCGGATCGCGAGGACCGCGCCGGAGTCGCTTCGACCTTGTGGCCGAAACAATTCTGGACGGGATGGGCTCGGAGTGTTTCGGAAAAATCTGAACAGAAAAGTGATCGAGACATATCGCGGCGGGGACGGTACGAGAGAGCGAGTCTTGCGTCAATATCGCTTCGGGACCGGGTGGTTGACGTCCGATTTCACCTTGCAGTGGTGGCCGTGTCGGACCTAGGTTCTCGCCTCATGTCAGATTCCTTCTTCACCCTGCCCACGGCGGTCATCCTGTCCGCGGCGGTTGTCGGTTCCTGTTTGCTGTTGGTGTGGCAACGCCGACTGGCTGTGCGGGGCGTGTTGAGTCTTCTGCGGCGTCGTGGTGGGCGGGTGGTTTATCGTTCGAGCGAGGAATCCGCCCTGATTGGCAATGGGGTTGGCGAGTCTTTTGCTGGTGCCCGGTTGACGGTGTTGACGCCATCGCGAGTGATCAAGCGTCAGGACAGTCTGGTGGCGGTGATCGAGGCCGAGAAGACACGGCGAGCTGCGGCGATTGCCGAATCGACGGGTTTGTTCGAAGTGCCTCGCCTGATCGGTGGAAATCCGGAGTCGGGTCGAATCGATTTCGAGCGGATAGCGGGTGTCGAGCCGATGTGGAGTTGGCTGGTTGGTCGTCGCGGTGCGTGTGTGACTGCGATGGCCGAGCGAGTTGGCGGATCGTTGGCGGCGGTTCACGAGACAATGCGGTTGCCGGTGGGTTGGGGCGAGCGGCTGCCGGATCCGTGGCGTGTCGAGCCCTGGAGTGTGGCCGGGTTGTCGACGACTCAGGACCATGAAGTGGCCTTGCACGGCGATTTCAATGCTTGGAACTTGTTGGTGGCTGGTAACGGTCGCCGGTTGGTGATCACCGACTGGGCCGGTTCGGATCTCTGCAGCCCGCTGGTCGCTCGTGGTCCGTGGGTCTTCGACGCGGCGTGGCTGGTGATCACGTTGTTCCGGAGCCGTTTGGGTCGGATCGAGCGGATCTCGGAGGCCGAGTTGTTTTCGAGGGTATTTCTCGAGTCGTACGGTGCATCTCGGGGATTGCCCGAGGCGCCGGTGTTGTGTGGCGCGTACCTGAACGGGCTGATGCCCGTGCTGGATCGACCCGAGATCCGAGGCCGTCGCGAGCAGTGGTTGCGGCCGAAGCTGGATGTGCTGCGATTGAGTCGATTTGCGACCGGGTTGTGCGAGAGCCCGGTTCGGCGATCTGCGGCGTAGTCGGGCGTGTCCCGTATTCCCTCGGCGGGGCGATTCTGGTATTACCCCACCCCGCAATTTGCGGTCGAATCGACCAATCCCGTTGCGCGCCGTCATCGCATGTCATCGGCCTCAAAAACTTCATCCCCAGTTCTCTTGCCGACGTCGGCCTCACCGGCGACATCGGCAATCAGGCGATTGTCGTTGCGCGAAAATTTTGCGTGGACGTTGCCGGCCAACCTAACCTACGCCGCCTGCCAGTGGGGCATTCTGCTGGTGCTGGCCCGGATCGGTTCGACCGGCCTGGTCGGTTTGTACGTCTTGGGTCTGAGCATCACGGCTCCGATTTTCGTGTGTGCGAGTTTTCAGCTTCGAGCGATCCAGGCCACGGACACTCATGGTGACTTCAGTTTCGGCGACTACCTGGGCCTGAGGCTGGTTGCGACGGCGGTGGCACTTGTATTGGCCGGCGGGATTGCCTGGGGGATCGGGCACCGCGACTCGGCGTTGTGGGCAGTGATGCTGTTGGCATTGGCCAAGTCGTTCGAGTCGATATCGGACGTGATCTACGGGTTGCTTCAGCAGAACGAGCGGATGGACCGCGTGGCTCGGAGCAAGGCGTTTCATGGAGTGGCCTTGTTGGTGGGTGTTTTTGGTGGAGCGATGGCGACGGGCGAAATCGTTGGTGCCATGGGTGGCCTGGTGGCTGCTCGGTTACTGGTGCTGTTGGCCTGCGACCTGCCGTCGGCCAGCTGGATCGCTGGATCCGAAATCCGCCAGGCATTGCGACCGCGATGGCAGTCGAGTCAGCTGCGTGGGCTGGCCGCACTTGGCCTGCCGTTGGCGGTGGTGACGCTGCTGATTTCTCTCGAGACCAATATTCCTCAGTACTTCGTCACTCATCAGTTGGGTGTGACCGAGCTCGGAGTCTTCGGTGCGATTGCCGCGTTGATCACTGCTGGCGGCATGTTCACTCGAGCGATGAACCAGGTGGCGAGCCCTCGCCTGGCGTCGATGTTTCATTCGGACGATTTCGCGGGTTTCCGTCGTCTGCTGAGTAAGATCCTGGGCATGTACCTGGTGTTGGGCTTGTTGGGATTGGCGATGGTTCCGTTGATGGGCAGTTGGTTGTTGGGGACGTTGTTCGGTTCCGACTTCCGTCTGCACGTCGATCTGTTGCTGGTGGTGATGTTGGCCGCGTCGGTGGCCTATCTTTCGGGTGCTCTGACGTCGGCGATGATTGCGATCCGAGCGATCCGATCTCAGTTGCCCTTGAGGCTGATGACGTCGGCGACGTCGTTGGTCGGCTGCCTGTTGTTGATGCCGGATTTCGGGCTGCTGGGTGCTGGTCTGGCGTTGGTGCTGGCGAAGATCCCGTTTGTTGTGGTTTCGCTGGTGATCGTATTGCGGGCGACTCGAGGTAGCGGGTCGTCGCTGGCGGAGGGTGTCTGAGCATGTGTGGGTTGGCAGGATGGCACCGCGGTTCGAGTCGTCCCGAGTTGGGTCTGACGGCCGGCGTGATGGCCGACCGGTTGAGTCATCGTGGTCCGGACGCGTCGGGAGTCTGGCAGAGTCGTTGCGGGACAACGTCGTTGGGTTTCCGCCGCCTGGCGATCCGGGACCTGGACCTGCGAGCCAATCAGCCGATGACTTCGGCCAGTGGCCGGACGACGATCGTATTGAACGGCGAGATCTACAACACGGACGAGTTGGCTGCGAGTTTTCTGGGCGGTGTGTCGTTGCGAACGACGAGTGACACGGAGGTGTTGCTCGAGGCATTCGAGCGTCGTGGTGCCGAGTTGTTTTCGGAGATCAACGGGATGTTTGCCGTGGCGATCTGGAGTCACGACGAGGGCACGTTGTATTTGGCCCGAGATGGTGCGGGCAAGAAGCCACTGTATCTCTACCACGGCGACGACTTCATCGGTTTCGCGTCAGAACTGCGTGCGTTTGACGGTTGGGCACGGGATATCGATCCGGATGTGGTCCCCGAGTTCCTTCACTTTGGTTACGTACCTGCTCCGCGGACGTTCTTCCGTCAGATCGAGCAGTTGCGGCCGGGCGAGGTGGTGCGGTTGGCCAAGGGTCGGATTGCCGGGCGTCATCGGTTTCAGGAGCCGTTGGAATGGGCCTGGGGCCAACGGGATGTGTGTGACGAGGAACAGCTGTCGGAATTGCTCGACGACGCCGTATCGTGTCGGACTGCCAGCGACGTTCCATTGGGCACGTTCTTATCCGGCGGCGTCGATTCGTCGTTGGTGGCTGCTTCGCTGAGTGCCTTGGGTCACGGCGAGTTGCCGGTATTCACGGTCTCGTTTGACGAGTCGAAGTACGACGAGGCTCCTCATGCCGCGGCCATCGCCAAGCACCTGGGTCTTCCTCACCAGGTCATCTCGGTCGATCTCGACTCGCTCCCCGACCTGGTCGACGACTACCTGGACTGTTACGAGCAGCCGTACGCCGACACATCGGGATTGCCGACGATGTTGTTGTGTCGAGCGGTGAGCCAGCACGTGACGGTGGCTTTGTGCGGAGACGGCGGCGACGAATTCTTTGGCGGGTACGCTCGTTACGGGTGGTTCGAGCGAGCGTTACTGGCCGGTCGATGGCCGGGTGCGGTGCGTTGGCTGATCGGTCGGACGGCTCGGGTATTGGACGGCCAGCGAGGCCGTCGGTTATCGAGTTGGCTGGTGCGTCGCGACCCGGCGGGTCTGTATGCCGAGATCCTGCGAGGCTGGCACGTGACTGCGATTTCGGACCTTGTTCCGGACATCGACGGAGCCGACCAGCGGCCGGTGTCGCTGGTGCGGGACGTGTTTGATCGAGTCGACTCGGACCCGCTCTCGCAGGCAGCCGCATTCGACGCGACCTACTACATTCCCGACGATTTGCAGGTGAAGGTTGACCGAGCCTCGATGCGGTACGGTCTGGAAGTACGGTGTCCGTTGTTGGATCACCGCGTGAGGCGATTTGGTGCCGAGTTGTCGACCGGTGTTCGGACTCGGGGCGGGTTGAAGAGTGTGCTTCGCGACCAGTTGGCTCGGCGTGTGCCACGCAGTCTGTTCGAACGGCCGAAGATGGGGTTCGGCGTACCGTTGGCCCGTTGGATGTCCGGACCATTGGCCGATCGGATTGCCGACAGCCTGGGGAGTCGGGCATTTCGCGAATGCAGTTGGTTGGATCGGTCGACGGTCGAGCGAGTGGTGGGGGCATTTGAGTCGGGGCGAGTCGAGTACGCTGGTGCGGTTTGGAAGCTGTTCGTATTGTCCGACGCTCTTGAGAAGCTCGAGTCGTCGTCGACAGGGACATCGGACGGGCTTGGGATGATGTCGGGGAGGGCTGCATGAGCCACTTGGGCACGGCGGTATTTCCCAGCGGTCGGCAGGCAGTCGCGTCATCGACGACGGGCAGTCTGCAGCTGGCGTGTGCGACGATTGCCTTGTTCCTGTTGCCGTTCCCGGCATTGAACTTTGGTATCAGTTTCACGGCTGCCGACGTGTTCCTGGTCACCGCAGTGTTGTTGAATGCGACTCAGTTGGTTCGATTGCAGGCCTTCCAGATCCCGTTCCTGTTGGCGTTGCCGCTGTTTGTGGTATCGACGCTGCTGGATCCGGACGGCGGCCTGATCGAGTTGGTGCAGGTGCTCTACATCTGGGGCTTCGTTGTCCCGTTTGGTTGGGTGGCATTTGTGGGACTGGGAATTCGCCGCATCGTGTTGATCGTGCTGATTTCGGCAGCGACGAACGCGGTGGTGGCTGTGGGCCAGGGGGCGGGTTATCTGCCCGAGTTGGGCAACCAGCACATCATTGATTTTGGCGGCGGGTTTTCACGGGCTGCTGGTCTGAGTCTAAAGTGCAATTCGCTGGTAATGAGCCTGACGCCGTGCCTGATGTTGATTCCCTTCCTGTTGCGTCTTCGGACTCGGCTGTCGATGCTGCTGATCTTGATTCCCGGCCTGTTGGCAGCGGTATCCAAGTCGATTATTTTCGCTTTACCGGGAGTGTTGTGGTACGTCTGGCACGAGCCACGCCGTCGTGGCGTGGTGGCATTCCTGTGCGTGCTGGGGCTGGCGTGGATGATCCAGGGCGAAGGGGTCAGCGGCGTGGGTGACATGTGGTACCACTTCAGCGACCTGGCGACACGTCGGTTGGACCGGGTCGAGGATTCGATTGACGAGCGGATCGAGCTGATCCGCATATCGCTCGATCATGCTTCGGACACCCTTCTGGTAGGTTATGGTCCGGCCGGTACACATGTCCGCATTTCGGCGATGACCAACAACACGGTTCACGTGTATTATTTGGGCGTGGTGTTGTCGGGAGGCATCCCGGCGGCGTGCTTGGCGTTTACGGGGATGGGTCTGATTGTCGGCGGGCTGTGGAAGCACGGCCAGCGGCATGTCTGTCTGTACGTGGTGTCTCACCTGTTGGCATTGTCTGTGATGACGGCTCTATTGGTCAGTTTCCAGTTCCTGCCATTCCTGGTCGGCGGAGCCATTCTGGCTCGACTCTCCACCGAATCGGCTTCCGCCCCTGTCCCTGTCCCTGTCCCTGCCCCCGACCCATCTCGTCTTGGGTTGTCTTCCACCCCCTTGGCCTGGACACCGCCGCAATGACGCCCCGTCGTTTACTGCACGTGATCAATAATCTGCATCTGGGCGGTGCCGAGACGATGTTGGTGCGTTTACTGGGTCGGCTGGACCGGGACCGATGGAGTCCGGAGGTCGTGTCGCTGGTTGGAGGTGGTCCGGCCGCCGATCAGCTTCGGGCGATCGGTGTTCCGGTGACCTGTATCGGCATGCGTCGCGGATTGCCTGGTCCCAGGACATTGACCCGGTTGACTCGTGCCATGAGTCGGTCTCGACCCGATCTGGTCCAGACGTGGTTGTATCATTCGGATCTGCTGGGTGGTCTTGCGTCGAAGCTGGCTCGCACTCGGGCCCCTGTGGTTTGGAACCTGAGAATGAATGGTCCGACACGGGGTCGTGACAAGGCGACCACGCTGTGGACGGCTCGGGCCTGTGCGATTCTTTCGAAGCGCATCCCCGCCCGCATCGTGATCAATTCGGAGTCTGGACGTCAGCGGCACATCGAGTTGGGATACGACGCCGGTCGGATCGAGGTGATCCGGAACGGGTTTGATGTCGAGCAATTTCGGCCGTCTGAGTCAGCGAGGCAGTCGATTCGCAGCGAGTTGGGATTGGGGAGTGAGGCTCGGCTGGTCGGCATGGCTGCGCGATGGGATCCGCTGAAGGATTTCCCGACGGTGATCCGTGCGGCGTCCGGCCTGCTGGCTGCATGTCCCGAGTTGCACGTGTTGTTGTGTGGTCCAGGAGTCGACCGGTCGAATCCCGAGTTGGCTGCTTTGATTGAAACACGGATCGATGCGTCGTTGTCCGACCGGCTGCATTTGCAGGGCCGGCGAGTGGATATGCCGACGTGGCAGGCGGCCTTGGATGTGGCGATGCTGGCGTCATGGACCGAGGGCTTCCCGAACGCGATGGGCGAAGCGATGTCCTGCGGCGTTCCCTGCGTGGCGACTGACGCCGGGGGATCGTCCGAGGTGCTTGGCGAGACCGGGCGGTTGGTTGGTGTGGGTGATGCGGAGGGTCTGGAGAGTGCTGTTTTCGGGTTGTTGACCGAACCCGAGGCAGTGCGTCGCGAGTTGGGCCGATTGGGTCGCGATCGTATTGTGAGCGAGTTCAGTCTGGACCGGATGGTCGAGCGGTTTGAGTCGAGTTGGAACGACGTATTGGGCGAATGGTCTCGAAAAAAGAACCGCAGCGGAACTCGTTGTCGTTTGGATGAGACGTTGTCGGCGGATTGCAGCAAGGCGGCCTGAGACTTCAAACATGTGCGGAATCCTTGGCAGTTGGACGAATCAGCCGATCGCTCGGAGCGTGGCAGATGCCGCGTTGTCGGCGATCGAACATCGCGGTCCGGATGACGAGGGTCGTCTGTTCGACGGCAACGTGTTCCTGGGTATGCGTCGCCTGGCGGTGATCGATCTGGATGGTGGCCAGCAGCCGTTGTGGAACGAGACGGGTGACTGTGCGGTTGTGATGAACGGCGAGATCTACAACTACGTCGAGTTGTCTCGTGAACTGAGGCAGCGTGGCCACTGTTTGGCGAGCGATTCGGACACCGAGGTGGCGGTTCATTTGTACGAGGACCACGGCGAGGATTTGGCGAGGCCAATGCGGGGCATGTTCGCGTTGGCGATCTGGGACCGTCGTCGTCATCGATTGGTGTTGGCCCGCGACCGATTTGGCAAGAAGCCGTTGTATTATTCGAGGACCCCGGATGGCGGGTTGGTTTTTGCGTCTGAGTTGAAGGCTTTGCGTCCGCTGTTGGAATCGGCTGGCGGCCGTTTCGAGGTGCGACCGCAGGGCATTTCGGACTTCCTGAGTCTGGGCAGCGTGCCGCAGCCGGAGACGATTTTCGAGGGTGTGCGTATGGTGCCCGCCGGTGCAGTCCTGATCTTTGACGGCCAGAGGCTGGAGCATCGAAGCTATTGGTCTCTGGACGAGTTTCGGCCGACCCGTCGATCGGGTGGTCGTCAGATCAGTTACGGCGAGGCGTTGGAACGGACTCGGGAGCTGGTTCGCGAGTCGGTGCGGATCCGATTGCGATCGGATGTCCCGTTGGGAGTGTTTCTTTCGGGCGGAGTGGATTCGTCGATCATCGCCTGCGAGGCTGCGGCTGCTGGTGGCGGCAATTTACAGACGTTCACGATTGGTGTCGACGATCCGCGGTACGACGAATCGGACGTAGCTCGTCGGACGGCACAGAGGCTGGGTGTCGCACACACGGTTTTGCCGTTGGAGGTGACACCGTGCGAGACTCTGCTGGAGTTGGTGCGTCATTACGACCAGCCGTTTTCGGACCCCAGTGCGATCCCCAGCCTGGCCATCTCGAAGCTGGCCCGCCAGCACGTGACGGTGGTGTTGAACGGTGACGGTGGTGACGAGGTGTTTGCCGGATACCGTCGTTACCTGGCCGCTCATTATGCAAGGCATCTGGAGAGTGTGCCTCGGGGGTTAGTTCGGAGCTTGTCCTGTTGCGTGTCGGCGGGTTTGGGCCTGTTGGCGGCGGGGCGTCGCAGTCGGGCAGGGTTTGCGGCGAGGTGGTTTCGGGGCCTGGGGATGTCGCCATCCGAGAGATATCTGGCGTGGACGGCGGACAAGTTGCGAGAGGTCGATAAGCAGGCGGCTTGGTGCGGGCCACCGGTGCGATCGACCGAGGAGTGGTTGGATGAGGTGCGTCCTGGCGGATTCGGAGCACTTGACACTCAGTCGGCGACCGACATTCGGGTGAACATGCTGAGCGGATTACTGGTCAAGATGGACATGGCGACGATGGCTCATTCGCTCGAAGCCCGTTCGCCATTTCTGGATCATCAGCTGGCCGAGTTCGTCGTGTCGTTGCCGGTGTCGCATCGATTGCGAGGTGGTCGGTTGAAGAGTCTGTTGCGAGACGGTTGGCGTGACGAGCTTTCGGACGAGGTGATTGGTGGCAAGAAGCGGGGATTTGAGATTCCATTGGAATCGTGGTTGAGCGGTGCGTTGCGTGAGCCGTTGCTGGACAGTCTTGGCCCGGGTTCTGCTCGAGTCCGAAGCTATCTCGACGGTTCGTTGATCGACGGTCTGCTCGAGGGCAGGGGCCTGTCGGACCGGAACCGTCCGACGCTGTTGTATTCGCTGCTGGTACTCGAATTGTGGTTGCGAGAATTCGAGTCGAGCTCGGTATCGAGCGAGCGGCAAGTCGCTTAGGGACGGGCTCATCACGCCATCAGATGCCGCCCCATCCAAGGCGGGGACTCGGTTTGAGGTCTTTTGCAGCGCTCGGGACGACAAGCGTGTTGCTGTTGCCGGGAGAATCCGAGTTCAGCTGAACAGCCTGCTAGGCAGCTCGCCGCGTAACCCGAGCGTCGAGTTGCTGGTGGATTCCGAGTGCACGTCGGTAGATCTTCGCGTAGGCGGCGGCGACGAGGTCGAGGTGGAACGTTTCGGCGACCAGTTCTCGGCTGGCCTGTCCCATGCGTCGTCTGCGTGCGGGGTCGGCCAGCAGGTCGAAGACGGTGTTAGCCAGTGCCTGGGCATCTCGAGCGGGGACCAGCACCCCATTTTCTCCGTGCCGGACCACTTCTTTGCAGCCGGGCATGTCGGTGGTGACCAGCGGCAGACCCAGTGCTCCGGCCTCGAGCAACACTCGCGGCACACCTTCTCGCAGGTAACTGGGCAAGACGAACATGTCGCTGAGTGCGAGGATGGTCGGCACATCGGCTCGCCGGCCTAGGAACCTGACATCGGGACATGCGTGGACGCGTGCGGCCGGGAACGCCGTCGGCCCCTCGAGCACTTCCGGTCCGACCAGCAGGAAGGTGACCTTCGGGTCGCGGGCTCGGACCCGTGTCGCGGCCTCGAGGTATTCGGCAATCCCCTTGGGTCGGATCAGTCGCGAGACCATCGTGACCACGGGCCCATCGGGCAGTTCGAGTTCGTCACGAAGAGCGGCACGAGCCGCTGGGCCTCCGGCCGAAGCCACGTACGGTCCGACGTCGATGCCTGACGAGAGCACCAGTTCGTCGGTCCCCGGGACAACCATGCCACGGTCCAGGAAGTACTGCTGGTCGTCGGGGTTCTGAAAGGCGGTGACCTGGCAGTCGGGTGCGATGCGTCGTTGCATGCGCCGATAGAGGAATCTCATGGCCAGGGCGGCCGGTGAGGCGGACGAGAACAGGGCACCCATTCCGGTGATCGTTCGCACGCAGGCGGGGATACCGGCCCGGGCGGCGGCTGTGGGGACCAGGATCGATGGCTTGGTATTGACCGAGTGGACCAGGTCGGGGCGATGTGTTGTCATCAGGCCTTCGAGCACGTCTTGTGCGTGCCAGTCGGCGATCGGGTCCATTGCACGCCGTAACGGGAAGCGGTGATAGGCGAATCCGGCGTCGGCGAATTCGTCGCCGGGGTCCGGCCCGACCGCCGCCACGTCGAACCCGTCGGCCGTCAATCTCTGCATTAACGGAATCCGCAGTTGCAATCGGCCGCTGCCGATGATCCAGATTGTCGGTCTCGAGGACGACGTCATGGTCGAGAGGTGCTGTCGGGCGGGTTCGGGTCTCGTACGCGAGAGATCGGGGGGCGCGGGTGGGATCGTAGGTCGCGGAGGATGCTGGCGGCAAGACCAAACTGGAATCGCCTTGATCGACAGACGGCAGCCTGCAGTTGGCCAACGCACGTTGATCGATCACTCGCTCTTTTGGTATCTTCCGCCGCTTCCTGCCTGGGGATCAGATGTCTTGGCACCGATCCAGAGACGGGACGCGTTGACCGGTATGAGTTGACTGGTACTGGTACTGGTACTGGTACTGGTATGAGTTGACTGGGCTGGCAGGCTTGGCGGTTGGAGACCCACAGTTTGAAACGACGGCAGCGAGGATTGCAGGCGGGTTGGTATCGAGGTGGAGGCAAGCGATGTCTCGACCTGGTGCTGTCGCTGGCGATGTTGGTGCTGATGGCACCGTTGCTGCTGCTGTCGGCGATTGCCATCAAGTTGGAGTCACGTGGCCCGGTGCTGTTCATCCAGGCTCGACTTGGCCGCGGTGGTCGGACGTTTCGAGTGGTGAAGCTGAGAACGATGACCGATCGGCCACGCCAGGATCGGGTGCAGGTGTTTGGCGATCATTGCGAGGTAACTCGAGTGGGTCGCTGGTTGCGTCGAACCAAGATCGACGAGTTGCCTCAGTTGTGGAATGTGATCCGCGGCGAGATGTCGGTGGTGGGTCCTCGTCCGGGTTTACCCGAGCATTTGTCTGAGTACGACGAGCGAGGTCGACGTCGTCTTGATGTCCGACCCGGTCTGACCGGTTGGGCCCAGGTCAACGGGAACGTTCATCTATCGTGGCCGCAACGCTGGTGCTACGACGCGTGGTACGTTGACCACCATTCACTGGCACTGGATTCGTGGATCGTGGTCAGGACGGTGGTCGTTGTGGGTTGTGGCGAAAAGACGTTCGCCAAGCGATCGAATGTGAGGAGGGCAGCATGAGTCGGCAGCGAACCCCACGCATTGTGTTGGCCGGAGCGGTCAACAGTTCACGGTTGACGTTGCAGGCCTTGCTGCGGCACGAGGCTCGGTTGGTCGGAGTCCTGGGTCTGTCGCCGGAGATAGGTCGAGGGTCCGGTGGGTATGTTGACCTGGCCGAGTTGTCGGAGTCCGAGGGTGTGGCGTCGGCGAGTTTCGAGAACATCAACGACCTGTCGGTGCACGAGCAGGTTGCGAGTTGGGAACCGGACCTGTTGATGGTAGTGGGGTTGTCGCAGATGGTCCGCACTCGGCTACTGGAACTGCCAGTCCGAGGCTGCGTGGGTTACCATCCGACCGCGTTGCCTCGTGGCCGCGGCCGGGCACCGATTGCCTGGTTGACCTGCGATGGCGAGGACGGGGCGGCGACGTTTTTCGTAATGACTGCTGAAGCGGATGCCGGAGCGATCCTGGTGCAGGAACCGTTCGAAGTGTCTGCCGGTGCGTATGCTGCGGACGTGGTTGCCCGACAGTCCTCGGCCATCACGCGGGCTCTGGATCGCTGGTTGCCGCGGCTGCTGGATGGCTGGTGGGACCCGGTGCCTCAGGACGAAACGCGTGCGACGTGGAACGGCCGACGTGGCCCGGCTGACGGGTGGATCGACTGGTCGCGGCCGGCCGACGAGATCCAGGGCATCATTCGGACCGCCTCGAAGCCTCATCCAGGTGCTTACACCTTTTCCTGTGGCGAAAAGCTGATCGTGTGGCGAGCCGAGTTGGAGAGGGACTGGCCGATCCGTGGAGCGGTGGGGCGAGTGCTGATCGACGATGCGGATCGTGGTCTGCTGGTGCAGACCGGTGAGGGGCTGTTGTGGCTGAGCGAAACCGAGAGTACCCGTCGGCCGGCGGTTGGGTGTCGGTTGGGGTTCGTTGTCGAGAACGAATTGGCGAAGCTGACCGGGCGAATGGCCGAACTGGAAGCACGGCTCGATGAACTGTCGCATGATCGGTCGCATGATCAGTCGGACGAGTTGAGTGACGAGTCTCAACGGCGGGTGGCGTGACGAATATGGGCACAGACACAACAAGCGTTCTGGTCGTTGCTCCTCATCCGGATGACGAGGTGTTGGGTTGTGGCGGCGTGATGGCTCGTCACGCTGCGGCCGGTGACCTGGTGTACGTTGCGGTGGTGGGTCGAGGCATTCCGGAGAAGTTTTCGGACGAGTCGGTCGCTCGCTCGCGAGCCGAGTTGGCCGAAGCTCACCGGGTACTGGGTGTGAGTGACTGTCGATTTCTGGATTTCCCGGTGCCTCGTTTGGACACTGTCCCCGGTCACGAGTTGGCCGACGCCTTGACGCGGCTGATTGCCGAGTGGCAACCGCACACTCTTTACCTGCCTCATCACGGCGACATCCACACCGATCATTACCACGTTCACACTGCCGGGTTGGTGTCGGCGAGGCCTTTGGCGGGTTGTCCGGTTCGTCGGGTGTTGGCCTACGAGACGTTGTCGGAGACGGAGTGGGCTCGACCGACGGCCGACACGGTGTTTCGGCCGACGGTGTTTGTCGACATCGAGCCGTACCTGGAGTGCAAGGTTGGTGCGATGTCGTGTTATGAAAGCAAGTTGTTGCCGCCGCCTCATCCCAGGTCGACCGAAACGATCCGGGCATTGGCTCGGCTGAGGGGTTCGACTGCTCATTTGGCGGCGGCCGAGGCATTCATGTTGGTTCGAGAGATCCTGGAGACGACAGCGTCTCGGGCAGACACGGTAGGGTGACCGATGACAGCAAGACAGGATTCCAGTTCCCGACCAGAGTCTCAGCCACTGGCGGCCGGGTTTCGCAAGGACGCGATCCAGGAGTCGTTCTTGGCCGATCTGAACCGGCAACTTACGGTGGCTCATGATCTGGAGCTGTCGACACAGTCGGAGCGGGACGAGAGTTACCCGACGCTTCACGTTGTTGGGCCGCCTCGTTCGGGGACGACGCTGCTGATGCAATTGCTGGCCGCTCATTTGGACGTCGGCTACATCAACAACCTGATTGCCGCCTTCTGGCAAGCCCCTCTTTATGGCATCCGTCTTGCGAAACAAGTGTGTTCCGAGTTGCCCGAGACACGATTCGTATCGCGGTACGGGCGAACCGAGCAGGTGACCGAGCCTCACGAGTTCGGGTATTTCTGGAATGAGTTGCTGGGGTATTCGGACTTGTCGGAGCCTGCGGCTGGTCATGACGAGACGATTGACTGGGATCGGATCCGGGTGTTGTTGACGGCGATGACAGAGGAGTTTGGGCGACCGGTGGTGTTCAAGTCGTTCCTGGTTGGCTGGCATGCCGAGCGGATGTGTCGGGAACTGACCAGGACGTGCGTGGTCCAGATCCGTCGCGACCCGGCCGACACGGCCCGTTCGCTGTACGGGATGCGGAAGAACTACGGTGGTTCGATCGACACGTGGACCTCGCTGAAGCCTCGCGAATACGAATGGCTGAAGGACGAGCCGGTCTGGGACCAGGTGGTCGGGCAGGTTCATTACCTGGAGCGGCGATTCGACGAGCAGGTGGCCGAGGTGGATCCGTCGCGGGTACTTCGGGTCGAGTATTCGCAGTTGTGTGCCGATCCTCGCGGGGTGCTCGAGCAGGTCCGCACAATGTTGTCGCGTCAGATGGGTGACGGGACGGAGGTCAAGACACGTGGGACGGTGCCGCGTGAGTTCCGGTTGAGTCGTGGCGGCGAGTTGAGTGTCGAGCAGGCTGCCGGTTTGGCGGATGCACTCGAGCGATTCGTCCCGGGCGGTGATCGGGCGTTGCGGGAGGTGGCATGAAGACCGACTGGTTGTCTTCTGATGATTCTCGCTGGACGGACGTGTTGTCCCAGTTGGATCATGACGTCTACCACCTGCCTGGTTACGTCGAGTTGGCGGCGGGTGACGAGGGTGGACGTGCTTTGGCGTTCTGGGCCGAGCACGACGGCGACACGATGCTGGTGCCGCTGCTGGAACGCAGGATTCCCGAACCGCTCGACTCGGACCTGTCCT
>Ga0115002_10001092_pt1 | contig 37747 bp, 32 predicted proteins | sample ArcticOcean_MG_C_8_FD_89576 | JGI IMG/M metagenome (GOLD analysis project Ga0115002, IMG submission 89576) | Marine microbial communities from western Arctic Ocean - ArcticOcean_MG_CB11_86 | ecosystem: Environmental > Aquatic > Marine > Oceanic | place: Arctic Ocean: Canada Basin | collected... | reverse complement strand
TCGTTATGTGTTGCAAACGGTGCGGGCCTTCCTTCCGGTAGGCGTAACCACTCGAGGTACGCAGTCGTCTCTCTGAAAAACTCCTCGATGTGATCGGCCACAATATCGGACTTTGTCGAATGAAAGGCCATTCTCGACAGCTCCAAAAGCTCCAAGAGTTCCTCAGTAAAGTTAGCCATTGTCTCAATCAGGTCGTCATGGGACAGCTTCGCCGACTGCTTCTTGAACTCCGCCTGGAACCTCTCGAGTCTTTGGATTCCTTCGATCAAGTTCATCAGCCCTGCCTCGAGTCGCTCTCTTTCCTTACGCACGCGTCGCTCGCCTTCCTCAGCATCTGGCTCAGCGGGATCAGCGGGATCAGGCGCTGGAATATCTCCCTCGTCCCGGAACGAAAACAAGTCCCTCGACAAAACCTCGACTTTGAATGCAGCAGGACCTGAAGGAGGTCCGGCATCACACCGCAGATCCGCTGATTCCATCTGGTTGCAAAAACTCGGCGACATATCTGCACATGGGGCTGCCCATCCGGCTGCCATTTCCACCGCTTGAGTGATTTCCAGGGGCGGCGCCTCGCTGTTGATAAGCTCGGATTCGTCGACCGCAACAAACGCCGTGTAACGACTCAAGACACCACTCTCGAGCGACACTCTTACGATCTCCTGCTGGAGTTCGTCGACATCGTCGACAATTCCGGCTGCCACGCGGTCCTCGAGTTCACGCACACGAAAGCGGCCCCAGGCACTCGCCAGCGTTGACGTATCACCCGGCGAATTGGTCAACGTGGTTGTCCAGGTTGAACCGTCCGGACGACGGCCACAAACGCGAACCTGGCTTGGGCCAGCGGTCTCGCTGTGGCGGGCCAGGATCGTGACCGGGCGACCCGGGAACAGGTCAGGCAGCCGGGATGGCACCATGCTCGAGGGCTCCCATGCCAGATCGTCAGACTCAATCGAGAGCTCGGTCAGCCGCGGTGGTTGAAGCCGGCGAGCAATACGGTCCATCACCTCGTCCAGCCGATCCTCGCTTTCAACCAGCTCACAGAGGCCACCACCGAGGTCGGCCAACCGACGCAGAAAGCCGGCGTTGACCGCCTGGTCGATACCGACGGAAAAGATGCGCGGCATCCGGCTCGCGGATGCCTCTTTCAATTGCTGCAACACTATGTCCTCGCCGGCCACCTGGCCGTCGGTGACCAGCACGATAATCCGATCGCGATCGGTCGTTTCACCAAGCCATCGAGCCGCCTGTCCAAACGCCTCACCCATCTCGGTTCCGCCGCGAGCCTCAAGGCCCGACAGCCAGCTGACGGCAGCGAAGCGATTCCGGTCAGTTGCCGGCTGCAGATCCTCGATGTCGCTTTCGACCACGCTGTCAAAGGCTATCACTCCGAAACGGTCGTCGTCACCCAGGCTGTCGATCAGCCGGCCGGCAGCACGGCGAGCCGCGACCATTTTCCAGCCGCCCATGCTGCCCGAGCGATCCAGCAGTACCACGACGTCACGTGGCACGAGCCCCGATTCAGCGTCGACCTGGTCCGGGGTCAGCGTCACGGCCAGTGTCCCGGAACTTGTCGCGGTCGCCGGGGAGACCTGCAGGCTGCTGCCGAGTACCTCGCCGGTGATCGGGAAACGGAGCAGGAAATCTCGATTGAGTCGTTCGCCGGGCTCCAGGCAGACCCTCCACGGTGGACCGGACTCGCTGACGACTGAGTGCAAGGAGCAGGTCATTTCCTCACGCCAGGCACCCGGGGCAGGTTCAAGACCGGCCGGGTCAATCGTTACCTCCAGCGAGAGGGCCACGGGGTTGGGAAAGCCAGGTAGCAGGACTGGCGGGGTCACTCGTGAGGCATCAGGCACCTGGTTGGTGTCCTGGGCGATACCGCCGCCAACCGGAACACCTTCCAGACCCTTACCAGGAACGTAGCGGGGGGCAACGACCAGCGGAAACCGAAATGTTGCCTCGCCGCTGTCGATCTCCAGCGGTCCCACCATCTCGAACTCAACCCGCACGGTTTCTCCCGCGGGGATATTACCGGCACGCAGACTGAAAACGCCGCTGCGATCCTCCTCAGCAATCGCCGCACGATGACCTGCAGCGATCGCCTCGTCATAGTCAGCCCGGGCCGCCGATCGCTCCTTGAGCTCGGCCTCCACCCGTCGCTCACCAACATGTAATACACAGGTATGCACCGCGGCACGGTCGGGCAAGGGGAAGATATAGGTCGCCTCGATAGGCTGGTCGGTGGTATTGCAGTAACTCTGCTCGACGCGGGTCCTGTACCAGAGACCCGAGACGTGTGAGCGGACATCCATAGCGGTCAATGGGAGACAGCCCACGGACTCGGTTTCCAGGGCACCGAATCCAGTCGTATCAGTCGTCGAAAGAGGAGCGTCATATAGTGGAAGTGCTTGTTGCGTGATCATTGGTTTCTCCATTTTCTGTTGTTCGATACCAGGTCTTTTATGTGGTCTACTGGTCAACTCAGGCGAGCTCGTCACCTGAGTGATGACGGATGCGTGCGGCGTGGCGTGCCAGGTCTGCCAGTGATCTTTGCCAGCCGGGGTCCTGCCCAGCCAGTTCGGCCTGTTGGGCATCGTCCCAGGTAATGCGGATGCCGGGAGCCAGTTCCCACTGCACGGCAAGTTGACCCCTCGTGCCGGAGGGCCCCGGAGCGTCCGGGACAACGTCGGTCGGAGTCGATTTCCAAAAGGCCGGCTGGATCGCTTCCATTGCAGCAGGGGATTCCATCATCTCACTTTGAAATTGATCGTGATCCTTGCTGGGGGAATCCGGGATGGCTTGATCAAGTTGATCCCAGACGGTGTCAGGAATGCTGGCCCACTTTTCGAGCTGCTTGTCCGTCGCCCCGATGATCCGCTGCTGGATCATCCCCAGCGACTCGCCCGCCGCCTGCAACCGCTTGATCGCAACAGCCTGGACCAGGTGCCTGCGCCCATAATAGGCCGTCCGGCCCTGCATCTCCTCTGCCGGAGCTAGCAGGCCACGGGTCGTGTAATAACGCAGGGTCCTGATGTCGGGTACCGCCTTGATTCGCCCCGATGCCTGCTGGTCGGCACCGGTCAACGACAGGACCCAACCTACACGCTCACTCAATTCGCCAATGGTATATCGACTGCTCATGTCCATACCTTACAGTGTTATATAACAGTGTCAATATGGTAATCGGCGGTTTGGGAGATTTTCTTTAGCCGGACATTTTGACGAGAAAACCCTCAAAAACGCGACTTATCGGCATTTGGGGTTTGGGGTAACAGTCAGAATTCACTGTCACGAGAGCTTGCAGAATTGGCTGGTCGCAGATCGCATAAGGCCGAACCGTCCATCGCTGTCAGCATCAGCTCGAACCCTACACGGCTCGCTCCCCGCTGGCCGTGCCTACTGCTTCGGATCGAAAACATTGCGCAGATCTGAGTCGAATGCCGCATCACGGATTGCCCTGTCGGCGTTTCCTGGCTTCCGGCTCAGGCGCCACTGGATCAAACCAGCGTCCCTGGGGGCCTGCGGACTTTCCTTGCCGGCCTGGATACGGTAGCCGGTTCCGAAAGTGGTGATAATTGAACCACCGCGAGACAGTGTGGAGGAGGTAGCCTGGCTGCTGGGCCACCAGTAGGACTCCCCTTTTCGTTTTCCTGACCAGACATGTAACAGGTAGCGGTGATCGAGATCCCAGCTGGATCCGTGGTCGTGGCTAACCACCGCCTCGATACCGAATTGCGGAAAGCCGTCCTGATCGTCGACATATCCCAGTCTCACGACATAGGTCATGACGATATCCTGGTTGCGCATCAGCACCATCGACGGGTGGTGGCGACCGTAATCGTAGAGCATCTTGATCGCTGACCAGGTGCGTCCGTCGTCCCTGGATATCGAGATCCCGAGTCCTTCGTAATGGTCCAGGGTCTTGCCCTCGAGCCGGTCCGGAACGTCGGTTCGACAGGCTGCCAGTAAATCACCGTTACCGGCGCGCATCAGGCTCACCTCGTTCGCGCCATGCCATTCGGGCACCGTGATTGACCGGCTCCAGGACTTCCCCAGATCGGTACTAAAGCGAATCGAGGCCTGGGAGTCTGTCCCTGACTGGCTGTAGCCAGTCTCGGCAAGCTGGATGATCTTTCCCGTCCTGGGATCTCGATCAACAAGCGGTGGATCCCAGATGTACCAGGGCTTGTCATCTGATGAGCGTGCAATCGGCACGGGGTGACCCCAGGTTTTTCCATAATCGGTACTGAACCAGCGAGAGGGTGGACCAGCTGCCAGGATGCCGTCCTCGTAAAAGAGCAGTCTCCCCTTGCCCAGGTATGCCAGTGCCGTTCCCATGCCGATTGATGGCTTGCCATCGTCGTCGGCGCGGACGGGCCGGGGATCTGTCCAGGTCGCTCCACGGTTGTCGCTGGTCAGGACGAAGGCACGGTGGGGATAGTCACACCCGACCAGCATCAACAGCCGATTCTTCTCCGGCATGTTGACCATGTAGGGAACCGCGACCACCCGGTTCCAGCTCTCGGTGACAATCTGGAACCGCGCCGGAAGGCGTCTTTGCCCGGCCTGGCCATTGAGCTGTCGAACTTCATGCGTCTGCCACTGGGCCAGTCCCGTCGATGGCGCTGAGACTGCAGCCAGAACGATGGCCGACGCCAGAAATCTCAAGCTCGTCATTGTGAAAGTCCTATTCAACAACCAACTCCCGTGACACAGGAAAAAGCGTGCATCGAACTATTGTTCCGGGTCCCGCATTCGGCATGCTGCCAGCGGCAGCGGCAGCGGAGTACTCAAGACAAGCTACTCCTGTTACCTCTGCCTTCGGCCCTGCACATTGCGAACACGAGCCGGAACGGGTACTTCAGTCTTCCAAAGTTTGCCGGCTTGGCGACCATTACGAACATGAAGTCCGTGAGTCTTGGCCGTGCGAGTGAAGGCGTTGGCAGCATAAGCGAGTGATCTTTTCAGCTCCTCACTGGAGACACTCCCATCGATCGTCCCGATCAATTGCCCTTTTATTCCATAGGCATCTGGCTTGATTACCACGAAACCAGTCTTCGCTGCAGCGCCAGTCACAACCCTGAGATCAGCTGGATTTGTTGTCGATGCGTAGATGTACTTGCCAATCAGCTCGTCGCTCCAGATCACGCTGCTGAGTTTCTTCTTCAGCTGATCCAGTTCTTGCTGATCCTTGCCATAGACGACGACACTGGGGAGTCCGTCGCAGCTTGCCACGTTGATTCCCAGACGAACACTCTTCATTTGAGGAACAGCTGCATCCTCCGCTCTCGCCGTCGCCTTGCCCACGTACTGGCTGGCGACGAGCCGTAAGTCTGCTGCCATCGCAGCTGAATCCTTGTACACGTAATTTGGCCCTCGAGTGCTGCGTCGCAGCTTGGTGCGCCCGTCAGGTGCCAGCAGGCAGAAGCCGAAATTCCTCAAGTCACCGCCAGCAGAACCGAGGAAAGCCCACTTCAGGTACTCTGCTTCCTGCTTGTCTTCATAGGTTGCTGTGCGGATACAGACAAAGTCACGGGAGGCTTTGATCAGCTGTGCATTAGACAGGAAACTCCTGTCCATATTCTGCTTGCCCGGTCACCACATGCCGGGAACACCGCCGCATTGTGCTGCTGAAGTGATGAACAGGATCGGTTTGCCCGTTCGCTTCGCTTCGGCCAGGCCATCGCTGAGCACGCCATACCAGGCGATACCGGAAACGACTTTCTTGCTTTGCGGCACGCTGCCGCCATAAGACGGCCCGGTCGGTGGAGAAAGCTGGGCGTTGACCGGCCGTGACATGATCACGACAGCCATTGCTACAGACAATACAAACAAGCCGGAAAAACTGGCGATTGACTTCATCTGGCAATCTCCTCTCTCATGACGGATCGACCCTTGTTCGATCTCGTCAAACAATAAACCGCTGGTCGGTCGAGGTCCGCTAATGGATGAGTCCCTTGCCCACTATTATAAACCCAGCCGAGTTGGAAAGTTGCGTTTCCCATCACAAATTCTCCCCGCACCATTAGCGGGGCGGGCTGGCTGGGCCGCGGGTTTCACTCCAAAGCCCTGTCCCGGATTCAAAGTCATCCTTGCTGGCTTGGCATATGTAATATGACCACCGACTTCTAGGCATTAACCCCATTCAGCTTATCCAGTTGTTCAATCGTACTGTAGATGAAGTGGGTGTTCGCATCATGGAACCGGACGCGATGGCCGACCGTCCTGTCGGCCCAGCCCCGGGCACTACCGCCATTGTCACCAAGTTCCTGGGCCATCGCCGTCCAGTCGCAGACCATTTCAATCAAGTCGACCTCTGTCATATCGTTGGGGTCAACGTGGGCCTGGTAATGATGCCTGTTGGTGGTGAGATGATGCTGCGTGGCCTGCTTCACCAGTTCCTTGACTCCTGGCGGATACTCGAACGCCTCACCACTCTGGCGGCAGCGATGGAATTCAGTGAGCCAAATATAAGCAACTCGCTCCTCGGGCCCGAACTTGGAAGCATCATGAACCCTCGCTCGCTCAATCAGCTCATCAGCGTGGTCCGACAACTGGGCCAGCAGCATCAAGTTTGCCGCCACCCGAGCAATATGTTCTTCGGTCCGCCGCTGGTAGAAGTTGACCATCTCGGGCGTCGGTTCTGGTAGATTTTCCTGGTCACGATTTGTCATGTCAGCAGAGTCATTGGCAGGCGCAAGGCTGCCTCAATCAGAACTCACTTGCGTCTCGTCCCCACGCAATAGAGGTTCTTGTATGTACGGATGAAGAGCTGGCCGTCAGACGGAGCAAGTGAGGCCTTGATATGCTCCTGCATCGCATTTCGTGCAATCAGCCGGTACTCTGGGCTGGCTGCCATGATGAAGATATCCCCTTCCGTGTTACTGACATACAACCGATCTCCTGCCAGCAGCATCGATCCCCAGAGGTTGCCCTCCAGCCGTTCCTTCCAGACCGTCTCCCCCGTTGCGACATTAACGCACTCGGCAATTCCAGGTGCATTGGAGACATACAGATAACCATCACGTACAACGCCGGACCCAATCCGTTGCTGGGTCTTCTCCACATGCCATAACCGATGGTCGGCGGTAATGTCACCACGGCCACCCATGCGAACAGCCATCATCGACTTCTGGAAGCCGCTGACCCCAATCAGCACTCCATCGCCAACTGCCGTGTCGGGATAGTTACTTGGACCCAGCCCAGCACACTTCCACAGCTCCTTGCCGGTCAGCGGATCAAAGCCTTTTAGCTGGCCTGGCATGGAGAGTGCAAATTCGTCCCTGTCGCCAACACGGTAAATCACCGGCGTCGACCAGGAACCGTAGAGCTTGTCGTTGATTCCCTCTTCCGGCGTGTCCCAGACCGTTTCTCCTGTCTTCTTGTCGAGCGCGACAATATGCGTTGGGTCGCCGGGGCCACGGTGAATAATCAGCAAGTGCTTGTAGAGCACCGGTGTCGAAGCGGGGCCAAAGACGTGATTCAGTTTTCCCAGATCGCGTTGCCAGACCACCTTGCCGGAAAAGTCACAGGCGACGACGCCGGCGGAATCGAAACTGGCGTAGACCAGGGTCCCGTCGGTGGCGGGTGAGCCAGAACAGAAGGGGTTATCGTTATGAGCTGTTTCGGCCTGCGGAAAAGCGACGCTATGTTGCCACAGCTTCTCGCCGTTTTTTCGATCGAAGCAGATCAAGCTGCGGATCTTCCCGCCGTCCTGCTGGCAAGTCACAAACACTCGATCGTCCCAGACAATGGGGGTCGAGTTGCCGGCAGCTGGCAGCGCCGCTTTCCAGCTGACATTGTCCGTCGGGCTGAACGTGGTCGGCAGCTGCCTATCGCTGCTTACACCAATCCCACTGGCCCCGCGCCAGGCGGGCCAGTTCTCTGCGGAGACGGCCGCTGGCAATACAAGAGTGGCAACGACGAGTAGCCAGGATGTTCGCTTCATCGTGATGTCTCCGCTGGGCTGGATATCGTTGCCAGAACGTCGGCCGTTCGTGCGCGGCTTATTCTAGCCGAACTGGATCGAGAAATCGCTGACTGGCCCGTACGCTCACCTGGTTGCCACCCCGTGATAGATGTAGCCGCGGGTCCTGGGCGTCTTCTCGACATAGAAATTGTCGATCTCTACCGACTCAAATGGCTGGGTCGACAACAGCTCGGTCACATCAAGTGTCAGGCTGCAGCCATCGGCGATGCGCCCTTGCAGCCAGTTCATACGTCGCTGCCACTTGGCCACTTTTTCATCTGGGCTGATGCCATGCTCAAAGAACAGGAGACGACCGCCTGGCTTCAGTACGCGAAACAACTCGACCATCGCCTGGGCGGAGTCGGGAATGCTGCAGAGCGTCAACGTGCTGACAACGCAATCAAATGCAGCGTCGTCAAACGGTAGCTGCTCACTGCTGATAATCCGCTGATCCACTTCGATACCGGCCTCTTGGATACGGCGGCGAAGTCGCTTGTTCATGCCCGGATTGGGATCAACGGTCGTGATCTTGCCGACATGGTCCGGGTAATGCCGCAGGTTCAAACCGGTCCCCACGCCGACTTCCAGGATTTCACCGTCCACGCTGGCAAGTTGCGCCTGGCGATACTTTGCCCAGCAGGGCTTGTTCATCGAACAATCGTAGAGGCGTGGAAATATAACTCTGGAATAGAAACCCATGGTGACTCTGACACTTTCCGTCTACCGACGATTCGTAGCCAGCGGCCCGCGACGCTGTCCGTCCAAAAGTCGCAACAGCACAAATCCTTGTCAAGCGGATCCTATACGCTCGATCGGTGCCCGAATTTTTGGGTCTTTCGCCCAGGGAACATCCAACTCCACCTGCACGAACCATTCAATCGAAAACAGCTTGCCTCTGGCGGTTACAGGCATTTCTTCTGCCGTGTCAGCCGTGATCAAGAACTCTTTCGAATACTCACCGTGGATCGAACCTGGCATGTCGATCTCGATAGCCTTGCCGTTGTAGCGGCGGCTGTCGGAATGGCCATGAGCCACGCTTGTTTCATGACCGACCAGGCGAACGAGAATGGTTCGAACCTTGATCGGTTCCTCAGTTGTTACCTTGAAAATACCAGCGATCGATCCACCGGGATAAATAGCATCTTCGACCAATGCCAGCCCAATCTGTACGTCAGGCCCCAGCAGCTTATCCCAGAACCCGCGGCCCTCGTCCTCAGGATATCGGACGAGCACGGTACTCGCAGTCCGATCAACTTCAAGCGGCGCAAGGTGAAAGGAAAAGACCTCTTTCAAGTCACGGCCCAGGGGGATGTCGACCAGGCACGTCAACTCATAAAACACGCGAGATCGACCTGCCACATGGGTAGGAGGGGCGGTGGCAGGCATCGAGATTTCAATCAGGTAATGGTAGTCGCCAGGCGGCATCACTTTTTTTCGCCCGCCACCAAACAGAGTCGCTACCGCATCAGCCAGATTGGCAAAAAATCCGGCCCGCTCACTCCCTGCCAACAGCTTCTTTTGCTCAGTAATATTCGCATATTCCACCGCCGTATGCGTGGTCGTGGTGGTACTCCCTTTACTGTTGGTAGAAGTTGTGGTGTAAGTCGCTTTCGTCTCCTCGGCGCCGCTAAATCGAGCGTGGATTCCCCGCACTTTGATCGCGCTCTCCAATCGCAGCACGATGGGAATCTCCATCGACTCGCCACGTTGCAACTCATGAGTCGGAGCGTCGATTGAGATTGAGTTGGACATGACATCTCTCTTGGAGAGGAGTGTTTGAATGATGTATGGGAAAAGTGCACACTCAACGTCGAGAAGCATCTGAGCAAAAATTGAGACGTGGTGCAAGCGGCTGGAATGTGATGGATTCCGCAGGAAACTTTGCTCTGCCTCACCTACCGGCTTTCCGCTGGAACATAGTCGGGGTTAGGCTCCATCATCCGCGCCGACACACGCTCTCTCCAGCTGTGCAGCATCGCACGCAACTCGGCGGCCTTGTCGGGCTCGGTCTCCGACAGATCGTTCTGCTCGCCTATATCCTCTCGAAGATTGAACAGCTGCACGGTCTGGTTCTCAAAATACTCAAGCAGCTTGTAGTCGCCGGCGCGGACAGCACCGCCCGGACTCTGCATGCCATGATTACTGTAGTGCGGGAAGTGCCAGTAAATCGCTGCTCTTGCAAGCTCTCCTTTTCCTCTCACCAGCGGCGCTATGCTGACTCCATCGGCGTGCTGCTTCGGCTGCAATGGCAGGCCAATCATCTCCAGGATCGTTGGATAAAAATCGGTGCTGATCACCGGCACGTCGCACACTTTTCCGCGCCGTCCCTGCTGCGGCCAGTGAACGATCAGCGGTTCACGAATCCCCCCCTCATAAAGCCATCCCTTGGCACCGCGAAGCGGAAGATTCGATGTCGAATAGGCCCGGTCCAGGCGATCCGCAGCAATCACCCGCTTGGGATTTCCAAGGTTTCCTGCGGACATACCACCGTTATCCGAGAACAGGATCACGATCGTGTTGTCATCGAGGTTTAGCTTCTTGAGCTTGGCGAGCAGACGGCCCAGGCTTTCATCAACCGATTCGACCATGGCGGCAAACTGGACGTTGTCCTGCCGCTGCTTGATCTTGACCGTTCGCTCGGGCAAGACGCGGTAGCCCGACCAGCCAGGATCGAGCATGCGAGCCTTGAGGTCTTCCCTCGATAATGGATTCAGATCATCCGGGTTGCCTTCCAGTATGAATGGAGGACCCTGCCGAGGCGGCAATGCCTCAAGTTTTCCCTGGTACTTCTCCACCAGGTCCTCGCGGCCCTGGATCGGGTCATGAACCGCAAAATGGGACATGTAAAGGAAGAACGGGCGATCCTTGTTGGCCTCGATAAACTTCTCGGCCTCATCGGTCAGCCTGTCGGTCAGGTATTCACCCTGCTTGTTCTCAAGACCATCCAGCTGAAACGGCGCGTGATAGCCGGCCTTGGGCCAGCCCTTGTTCCAGCGCGGAATCTGAATATCGAAACCCTGCTGGAGCGGGCCGAAGGGATCTTCTCCAAGATGCCATTTACCAATGTGTGCGGTGCGATATCCGTGCTGCTTGAGTGCCTCGGCTATCGTGACTTCCTCGAGAGGCAGGTGCTGGTGAATCTCAGCATTCTTCAGTTGCTGAAATGGAAACTCGCGACGACCCGGCAGCCAGTCGGTCAGCTGCAGGCGGGCAGGGTACTTGCCGGTCATGATACTGGCCCGAGTTGGCGAGCAGACATGGCAGGTGGCATACGCCTGGGTGAACCGCACGCTGCGTTTCGCAAAACGGTCGATATGAGGTGTCTGGTAAAAGCTGCTGCCATAGCATCCCAGGTCACGCCAGCCGAGGTCGTCCACCAAAAAGAAGACAACGTTGGGGCGACTGTCGGATGCCCGCAGCGCAGCTGGCATGAGCATGCCAAGTGCAATGGCCACGATGATGAACCTGGTCAAACCCGATCTCATAACGTGTTCCTCTTCGCCAGCACCTCAGCTGGCATCTGCTGAGTAAATGACCGCGGCCGAGATTGACTGAGAACTGACAGAGCACCCGCTGTCATTTTCTACCGTCGATATTCTGCTCGATCTGGGAATCGCTTGGTGTTGGCGATGGGCAGCCTTTTTCCGGCACTTCAACATGTGCTGTCCACAAGATCGCGTTCAGCACGATCTGGCGGAAGTTGTCATTCTGCCAGCTGACATGATTGTGGGCACCGGTAAATCCGAAGCCACGTCCCCCAGCGGGCCGCTGGTAAGCCCAGGCAACATGCTGTTTTTCGCCAGCGGTAACTGCCTTGCGAACGGCCGGGTTGCCGCTGCGTGGACCGTCACTTCGCCGCAAGGTTTCCGGCGGCGGCAGGTCCGACAGGATCGGCGTTACGCCCTTCATTTTCTCGACGAACCGCATGTGGTAATACCATTCGTCGTTGATACTAAAGGGCTGCACGCCGTTGCAAATCGGATGATCTGGAAAGTCCCTGAACTTGGGAGTCCAGTGCGGATTGACAGACCAGTCAAGATCACAGAATCCACCCATCCACTCCAGGAACTTCTCTCCCGGCTTGCCCTTTTCGGCTTCCGTGGCCCAGTGGATCATCACCACGCCGACACCCTTCTTCATCAACGCATCAAATTCGTCCAGGTGCGGCTTGACGACATGGCCACTATGACCGGTACAAAAAATCACGACCGTTGCCGCGTCCTGCAAAATGGTTTTATCGCGAGGATATCCGTAATGGGGGACAAGGACCGCTTCCACGTCTAACCCCGACTTGTTCAAGGCCTGGGCCAGGATCATGTTGCCGGCTCGATGCTCGTGTTTCATTTGTCCATGGCTTGGCGACCCGGAAATGAAAACCACCTTCGCTTTATCTGCCGCATAGCTTGAAGCCGTAAGCGATAACGTGACGACCAGCATCAGCACATCAGGCAGCCCGAAAACACGTTGCCGTGAGCTCCTTGGCTTGGACATCAATAAGCTCCCATGCTGAGTTATTGGTCGTGATCTTGTACCCAAGTGTGGTCCACGTGAGGTACGACAACAATAGGGAGCGAGTCACGACCGGCAACTGCAGGCGGCCAGGCTCAAAGTCGGCGTGGCGATCGCCTTTCCGACTCAAACCAACTCAGGCATCGGCCGGTGTTCGCCAACCAGGTACTGGGGCCGGCCGGCAAGGTCAGTGAATTGCGTGGTCGCCACGTCAATCCCCAGTCGTTCATAGAGGGTCGCGAAGACCTCACGGAAATGAACCGGGCGGTCTTTTGGATCCTCGCCCCAGCGAGTCGTCGAACCGATCACCTGGCCAGACTGCAGACCACCGCCCGCCAGCAGAGCTCCCGCCACATTCGGCCAATGGTCACGGCCGCCCGTCGCATTGATTTTTGGCGTGCGTCCGAATTCACCCCAGGCGACAACGGCAATGTCGTCCAGCAGCCCGCGCTGATCGAGATCCTCGATCAAGGCAGAGAGTCCAAGGTCGAAGAGAGGAAGCGCGCCACGTGCTTCGCCAAAGCAGTCCTTGTGCCAGTCCCAGTTGTAGTCGTCTTGTGACATTCGCCCGAATGGCCAGCGACTGAAGGCCATGGTCACGCACCGCGCACCCGCTTCAATGACCCGCCTCGCCAGCAGAAACTGGTCCAGGTGTGTCTTCCCCTGGCGCTCATTCGGATACTCGCTCTCAAGACCATATCGCCGCCGCAGCGGCTCATCTTCCTTGCTGAGGTCAAGTGCATCCGCCATTCGTGGGGAAGTGAGAACATCGAAGGCCTGCTTCTGGAACTCGTCAATCCCGTCCGCAACCCCCTCACGGTCAGCTCGTCGACGGAATTGGTCAAAGCTGGTCAGTAATGCCCGCCGGTCAGCCAGCCGCCGTGGGCTGATGCCATTGAGCATGATATTGCGGCGATCGACCGCGCCAACCTCGAATCCGGCATGAGCTGTGCCGAGATAACCTGGCTGTGTCGGCGCAGTACGCATGATGAAACGTGCATCGGGTTCGACGGGAACCAGGTCGATGGCAGCCGGAACGCCAGGCACACGCGTACCAAACTGTTTGGACAACACCGAGCCCATCGACGGCCAGCCGCCAGGTGGAAACCCCGGCACCAGTGGCGAGGCTGGCATTTCCGCATGCGACTCCCAGCCGGTCGTGCACCAGTGTGTGTTGTGATCGTTTTGGAATCCGACCAGTGAGCGGATGAGTGCAAGTTTGTCGGCCATGCCTGCCAGTCGGGGCATGAGCTCACATATCTCCATGCCCGGGACCGTGGTGGCAATTGGCCGAAAATCCCCCCGGATTTCAATCGGAGCATCCGGTTTCAGGTCATACATGTCCAGGTGCGTCGGCCCACCTGGCAAGATCACCATGATGACGCCCTTGATCCGTTTGCGCGGCCCCCCCTGGGATTCGCCTCGCAAGATCTGCGGCAGCGTAAGCCCTCCCATCGCCAGGGAGCCAATCTGCAGCCAGCTGCGTCGCGACATTCCATCACAGAATCGCGACTTGGGTCCGGGGATGGTCAACATGGTTGCTTCCTTCAACAGCCGAGAATGGCATCCAGCAAACTCGATCTATACATATTCGGGAGGACGTCGAAATTACCTCTCTACACATGATATCGTCCTTTTCATGTTCGATGCCACATTAACCACGGAATAACACCCCGCTGACGTTGATTGCAGCGCCGGGCGATTACAGGCAGCACCGGGCCCTCGCTTTGCACGGAGAGCATGGCACCAGCAGAAGCGGCCCTGCGGACGGTTCTCTGCGCGATCGTGGCCAGGTCGCGGCAGCCGGGAATCTGCTGATCTGCCCGCCTATTTTTTCGCTTTGAGCAGCTTCAGCATCCCCTGTCCGAGGGATTCACCGACCAGCATATAGGTCTCGGCGTTTTGGTTGTAATGAAAACCCTGGTTCCTCGGCGACACGTCCGGATCTCGCCAAAAGTCGCGCGTCTCGACTGTCAGCACATTACCCCGGAACATTGGGTACGTGCCGGTCTTGCCGCTGACAGCCAATTGGGCTTCGGCAACCGTCTTGTGCGGTCCCGACATTGTCCATCCACCGAACCCGATCGTTGCAATGACGAAGGGAGCCTGCGGCGCATCGAACTCTCTCCGTAGAGTCTTGATAAGCTTTACGAGATTCTGCTCATAGCGACTGGCATGTGGCTCGCTGCCATCCTTGTGGCCTTGCCACCAGGCAAATCCGGCGATCTCGTAGCCACGACCCTTCCACTGCGGGAATTCCCTATCGAAGTTATCAAGCACTTCGTGGGCCGCAGCAAAGCAGTCGTCATACTGCTTGCCCGCGTACCAGTCTATCGGCTCGGGCTTCGTACCCTTCTCCCACCGCCCCGGTGAGTCCTTGTAGCCGGCATAGACATAGCCCTTGTCCTCGAATCGTTCACTGCCGGGCGGAAGAAAATCCCAGCCCAACGACCGATTGCCCTGCGATGCCTTGAGGATCAAAACTGGTTGATCGTGATAGTCACCGACGATATGACCAAAGCCGAGTTCCGGACCGATGCTGTTGCTGCTGGCACCGCAGCCGACACTCAGCCACTTGTTCGCACCCGCAGTCACAACGCCCTTGTACCAGACGTCCTTCCGCTCCACCCAGTTGCCTTGGCTGTCGACCAGGTAGGGAAACTTGCCGTCTTCTTTCACGACGGTGGCAAGAGTTCCGGGGATGTCCGTACGTGCAATCCAACCGAGCCCGTTGGCCTGATCTGTCAAATAAATGATCCTGAATGAGATCCTGGCACCGGCAGTCAGCTTGATCTGGGCATGAACCGCATCCTTGCCGGGCTCTTTGCGATAAACTTCCTCGCCATTGACATCCATGATGTTAAAAGTGGAGCCACCGTAGCCAGGATTCATCTCATAGACACCGGTCGTCTTGACCTGGATAAAGCCGCGTACAATCTGAGTCCCGCCGCCAGGGTAAGGTGTAGGCGTGGTCCCACCAAAGCTCTCGAGCGCCAGCGTCTTGATCGGTTTCATCTTCTCGTACTCGGTATCCGCATCGTACTTGCCGGGGTATACGGAAAGCACCGGGTCGATGAACTCTGATCCCCAGCGGCTACCTCCGCCCGTCACCTGGCCGATCCCGACCATGTTGGATTGACCGGAGAGGATATAGACCTTGACCGGCTTTTCAGCGGCTCTGGCCGGTACCGTCATCAACGCCAGAATCAGAACAAGAGGAAGTGAGCGGATGCAATGGCGACGAAAAGAACTCATGGCGTTACCTATCGGAGACCCTGGTGAGGATTCGAGTGTTAAGTGACTCAGGCTATGAGCCATTCTATCACTTCGATCACGCCAGGCCGGTCGACCCAGCAGCTTCTGAATCACGATTTGTCCTTGGCGGACTCAGTAGATTTGGCCGTTTCGCGGCACGCTTTCGCAATACGTCACTTCTGGCAGGCTCACCACGCGGTTCACGCCTGAGGCACTCCGAGGGGTGCATCCTGAGGCAGTTGCCTGGTGATCTATTGGATCGCCTGCTGGCGTCTTGACGATGACTGCCGTCAAGGCCATAGTGGCCTCGACTAACCAACATAGCCCCAGTATGGAAGCTTGTTTCGCTCGTTGGAAATCATCCCATGAGTGGAGAGCGGCCAATCCATTTTTCAGCGGTTGGCAGAGACTTTTAGCACGCGATCGGAGAAAGCATGAATAGCGAAAGCAAGTGCCCAATGATGAGCCCGGCTCATCGACACACCGCAGCTGGTTCTCTGGCAAACGGAGACTGGTGGCCGAATCAGCTGAAGCTGCAGATTCTCCATCAAAACTCTTCCCTCTCAGATCCGATGGGTGAGGAGTTCGACTATGGCGAGGAATTCAAGAGTCTCGACCTGGATACCCTCAAGGCTGACATCGCTGAATTGATGACAACGTCCCAGGACTGGTGGCCGGCCGATTACGGCCATTATGGACCGTTCTTCATTCGCATGGCGTGGCACAGCGCCGGCACCTACCGTATCGCCGACGGCCGGGGTGGTGCAAGCTCCGGAACACTCCGTTTTGCACCTCTGAACAGTTGGCCCGACAATGTGAACCTCGACAAAGCGCGGCGGCTACTCTGGCCTATCAAGCAAAAGTACGGCCGGAAGATCTCCTGGGCCGACCTGATGGTGCTGACCGGCAATTGCGCCCTTGAGTCGATGGGATTCAAGACGCTCGGTTTCGCTGGCGGGCGAGAGGATGTCTGGGAACCTGAAGTGGACATCTATTGGGGGCCTGAAAGTGAATGGCTGGGAGATGAACGCTACAGTGGCGACAGAGACCTGCAGAATCCTCTGGGCGCCGTTCAGATGGGCTTGATTTACGTGAATCCCGAGGGGCCCAACGGCACTCCGGATCCGCTTGCTGCAGCGACGGACATTCGCGAAACATTCCGCCGCATGGCGATGGATGACGAGGAAACTGTTGCCCTGATTGCCGGTGGCCACACGTTCGGCAAAGCTCATGGTGCCGCTGACGCGGATCAGCATGTCGGTGCTGAACCGGAAGGGGCCAGCCTGCAGGAGCAAGGTCTCGGCTGGACGAGCAGCTACGGCAGCGGCAATGCCGGTGACACGATTAGCAGTGGGCTGGAGGGAGCTTGGACGACCGAGCCAGCGAAGTGGGATAACAACTACTTCGAGAACCTGTTTGGTTACGAGTGGGAGCAAGTAACAAGTCCAGCGGGCGCCACACAATGGACGCCGACAGATGAGTCGGCGGTGGGCACCGTACCGGATGCCCACGATCCCGCGAAAAATCACGCCCCGATGATGTTCACAACGGACCTGGCGTTGAAGATGGATCCAATCTATGGGCCGATTTCCCGGCGTTTCTACGAGGATTCGGATGCGTTTGCAGACGCCTTCGCCAGGGCCTGGTACAAGCTGACGCATCGTGACATGGGCCCCGTTTCGCGATGTCTTGGGCCGCTGGTCCCCGAACCACAACTGTGGCAGGATCCTGTGCCCAGCGTCGATCATGATTTGATTTCAGAGCAGGATGTCGTGACGCTCAAGGATGCGCTGCTGGCAGCGGGGCTCTCTATCTCCCAGCTGGTGGCGACGGCGTGGGCGTCGGCCGTAACATATCGCGACACCGACAAGCGCGGGGGTGCCAACGGGGCACGGATTCGACTTGCACCCCAGAAGGACTGGGCAGTCAATAGCCCGGAGGACTTGGCAAGCGTCTTGCCGGTGCTGGAGCAGGTCCAGTCAGAATTCAACAGCGCACAGTCCAATGGGACGAGAGTCTCACTTGCAGACCTGATCGTCCTGGGAGGGTGTGCCGCCGTCGAGCAAGCAGCGAAAAATGCTGGTTGGGATCTCCAAGTCTCGTTCTCGCCGGGGCGTACGGACGCCTCCCAGGAGCAGACCGATGTGGATTCATTTGCCGTGCTTGAGCCGACCACGGATGGGTTCCGCAACTATGTCGGAACTGAGCATCCGCGGCCGGTGGAAGAGCAGCTTGTGGATCGAGCGCACCTGTTGACGTTGACCGCCCCAGAGATGACTGTTCTCGTTGGCGGCATGCGTGTCCTGAATGCGAACGCTGGTCAGTCGGCCGTTGGAGTCCTTACCGATCGGCCCGAGACATTGACCAATGATTTCTTTGTGAACCTGCTCGACAACAACACGACCTGGCAGCTGTCCGCCAGGTGCGAGCACTTCTTCGAGGGGCGTGACCGGAGTACGGACGAAGTCAAATGGACGGGAACGGCTGTGGATCTTGTCTTTGGTTCCAACTCGCAGCTCAGAGCGATCGCCGAAGTCTATGCATCGGACGATTCCGAGCAGGTTTTCGTACGTGACTTCGTGGCTGCCTGGGTCAAGGTGATGAACCTCGATCGTTTTGACATTGCCTGATCTTGGCGGGGGCATCCGTGGGTGATTTTCCGGCCACGACCGCCCCATCAACGCGAAGCAGAAGGGAGATGGCGGGTGCCATCGGTACCCTTTTTCATGATGTGCCGGACCTGATCGCACGATGTCGAGGCTCCTGGCCCAGTTCGATTTCCTTGCGATCGCTCTCCATTTCGGGAATTTCTATTCCCACCTATCGAATCGCATTCTAGAACCTGCAGTTCGTATTCCTGCTGGCCGCCTGTCACGGATGGTGCCACGTGGCGGCAGCGGAAATCGAACCCGCCTTGTGCGGACATGGCCGGCTCACGGCGAAAGGGGCTTCAGCCGAAAGCCGGTGACCAGGCTTCCGTCCTGATAATCGAAGGTCGCCGTCGAATCCTGCGACTGCACCCGTGTGATGCGGCCCGCACGATCACGAGCCAAACGAACGGGTGCGACCTTCAGGTCACCTCCTGGTCGCAGGACGTAAAACCTGACCTTGTTTGTGCCTTCGCTCAGGTAGTCGGTGATCAGCAGGAACTGGTTGATGTTTGAGCGATGTCCTGCATCCCAGCGTACTTTACAAAAATCGAGCATCAGCTGGCTGTCGGCAAAATACTGGTTAGCCAGTGTCGCAAAGGCTTCCTGCGGGGCGTTCAGGAAGAATTGGATATTGCCCCGCGTGTACGCCCGGTCAAAATCTTCCTGGCCCTTGAAGTAACGCAGCCAGGCTGCGTTCCAGCTCGCGTCATCACCGTCCCAGGCACCGATACTCTGAAAGTTCTTCCTGGTCGCCGCGAAGTCAATGCCGCGGGACTTGGGAGATCTGTAAACGACCTCGGAACCGGCCGCCTGTGCAAGGCCCTCAAACTTCCTTTCATACAATTCCGGGCGAGTCCTTCTGCCAACCGTGTCCAGCATGTTGTGGGCCAGTTCATGGGCCAGGCAGATAAGGTAGACATCGGTGACGCCAGGTCTTGGGGCGTCAGCAGCAAAGCTGTTCTCCGGGTGTCCCAGCGGTAAATCAAAGATGTTGATTCCTGACCGGGCGCGAATTTTCTGGGTCTTGATTGCCGGTCCCAGCCAACCAGCCGCCGTGATCATTTCAACATCCCACGTGCCGCGGGGCATCGCCATCATCAGCTGGTGCATCGCCGCCAGGTGTTCGGGCGTGGCGGTGTTGTTGTCGATGAACAGCACACCGAGATCAATCAGCAGCCTGCGGTACCCCGCCTGGAAGTCGAGGACATCTGCAACACGTCTGCGGTTCAAGATCGAATCGGGCAGCGACTCCAGTAGCACCACCCAGTATTGCCCAGCCAGGATTGGCACGTGGGGTCCAGACTCCAAGTCGAACCGTGAGCGGCGGAGCACGTCTGGGTACTGCTTCGCCAGCGGAGCAAGTTTCTTGAAGAGTTGTTCCCGGGATGATCGGGGAATCAGTTCAGCTGCTAGATCCGCCTGGATCGCTGCCAGAGATCCGAAGACCTGCCGGCGAACCGCTGCATCGTCGCGGAGCACCTGCCCAAGATTCTTCGAGTGTTCTGCCAGCAGTTTTTGAAAAGACTCCACGCGCGATGAAAAGCCCACGCCCCGCATGAAGAAGAGTTGTCCGTTCTTGCCTCCGCTGAGTAAATCGAGAACGCCGTCGCCATCGAGGTCTGCCAGCTCGGGTGTTGTGTCATCGCCATTTTCATTGCGGATATTGAGGTTTGTGCCATCCGGCCATTGAAACAGTCGGCTTTTGCCGAGGGACGGTTTCTTCCCTGTCCCCGTGTTGGAGTAGAGCGATACGGTACCCCAGTTCACCCCCAGCAGCATGTCCAGCCGGCCGTCCTGGTTGAAATCCAGGATGCGTGGGTGAGAATTGTAGGCAAGCGTGATATCGAAAAACGGTTCTCCCGGTCCGAATTGCGGCATCCCTGCCTGCCCCTGGTTCCGGTACCAGACCAGCTTTCCTCCGAACGATCCTGTGACAAGATCCATCCTCCCGTCACCATCCCAGTCAGCAACATCGAAGCGGCCCTGGCAATTCTCCTGAACCTGGAAGTCCAGGCCCGTCTCGACGAAGCTGGGAGCCCTGGCTGTGCCTGTATTCTGGTGAATCGTCAGCTGGTCTCCCGAGTGACAAACCACCAGGTCGGGCAGCGCATTACCGACAAGGTTGGCCAGCACGAGCCCCGTGTAGGACGTCCCCCAGCGATCGCGTTCACCGGCCACGACTGCTTCCTTCTCCTGGAAGCGAGCTATCTTCGAGGTCCCGATATTGCGATACAGCCACAACCGCCCGTCTCCACCGCCGACAAGCAGATCCAGATCACCGTCCTGATCCCAGTCGTGGCAGCGGGTCACGGCATGGTCTTCCAGGCGGATCAGCTCACCGTTGGCATGGATCGGCACGGGCCGCTCGTACGACATCGTCGGAATCGATCGCGACTCGTTATCGCTTGCAAGGGCCAGGTCAGAGCAGAGGCAGAGCATGATGGCTGCATATCGAAGCACGTCGACGACATGAATAACTCGCATCTTCGGCTCAATTCAAGGAAACGGATGATGGGCGGGGAACCAGAGGGACGCATCCGCCTGGCATAGTGCTGGCCCGAGTTACTTCTGCTTTTTTGCCTGGTTCTTTGTTAACGCCTGGGCGCCAACGCGCAGCATGCTGCGGCGAGAGTAGAGTTGAATTTCCATGTGAGATTCCCGTGGTGAATACCATAGCTTACCAGCACAAAATCATGAAACTAGCGAAATGCAGGACACGAATTCAGCGACTGCTTGACAAGACATGCACAACAGGGACATGGGCCCCGGCTGGAATTGCTGGCCAACGATCCAAGGATGATTATGACGGGCTGAGAATCATATCGACAATATTTTCGGCCGGCTCGAACGACCGGATCTCGGTCACAAGGTCCGAATCGGGACACGGGCTGCCATAACGATTCAGCCAGATGGCACGGATCCCCAGTCCAGCTGCTCCGAGAATATCAGATGACCAGGAATCGCCGATCATTACCGCTTTGTCCGCTGTACCGCCCAGTCGCGACAGGGCGGCTTCAAAAACCCTCGCATCCGGTTTGGCCACACCAATTTCTTCGGACACGACCAATTCATCAATGAATGGTTCGACGCCAATCCGAGCGACTTTCTTGACTTGTTCGGAGACGATGTGATTGGTCACGATCCCGACCGGACATTCCGCCCTGACCCGCTGCAGCACTTCGATAGCCCCTGGAACAGGCCGGTAGGCAGCATCGTATGCGTCACGATAAGAGCGCGCGGCCGCGAGCACATCGGCTTCGGTTGCGACGGTCTCGGCGCCAGACATCAACGCTCGAAATCGTTCGATGCGTGATTGCTCCGTCGATATGGACCCCTCGAGGACTTTCACGTGCCACTGCTCGAGCAGTTCGCGATAAGTGGCCTCAATTTCGTCGATCGATCCCAGGATGCGATCCGGATACGCTTGTTGGGCTGCCACAAGACCGGCACGGCTGCAATGCTGCTGATCGAACAAGGTATCATCGAGATCAAACAGGACTACCCTCATGATTCCACCAGCTCGACAACATCAACAGTATTTTTCAATTTCTCAAACTGGTACTCAGTGTATCGTTCGACGGACCTGCTTGGAATCGAGACGGGCTGTGCACCTCTCTGGGAGTGTCTCAGGAGTGAACCGTGCGGCGAACCGTGTTATATGCCGTCATCGGCTGGCAACAGGGTGACCATGGAACTGGCTGAGCTGATGACTGCCTGGCCGCTGCTCTGCGTGGCATGTGGACTGGCCTGGCTATCAGCTGACCCAAAGCAGGTGCAGGAGAAGTTGGGCACGTGCAGGACCGACGAGTTGAAGTCGCGTCTTGGCCTGGACGACGAAGCCGAGTCCTAATCTTTAGTCGACCACGCGATAACGCCGACGGCCCCCGTATCTTGTATGATTTCGATACTGGATAGACCTTATTGATGAGGTCGTTGGGCCGAATGTGCGGTCCTTTTGTCGTTCGGCCTTGGTCATCCTCGAGTCTTCGATCGGTTCCACAACCTCTCGCCCATGATTGCAATCACACGTCCACCACCAGATCCTCTCCGACCGGTTTTCGAACCCGGCCAATTGGTTCACCATCGGCGTTATGGCTATCGGGGAGTTGTCGTTGACCGCGACGACTTCTGTCGGGCCGATGAGAAATGGTACTCCAAGAACCAGACACAGCCAGACCGCGATCAACCGTGGTACCACGTACTGGTCCACGGCACCTCGAGCTGCACCTATGCAGCATCGGAGAGTCTGGTTGCCGATGCGAGCGGGCTGCCGATCGAGCATCTACTTTTGCCACACTTCTTCAGTGAGTTCAAAGAAGGCAGCTACATTCGCAACGACGAACCTTGGCCGGCGTGATATCAGCACTGTTGCACGAGAATGATCTGTCGCAGATGGTCGATTGATGACGTGTCGCTAGAATCGGGAGTGAGGAAGACCCAATGACGTACTCGCCAAGCATCTGGTTGTTATCGCTCGTGCTGTTTGCGGGCGTCGTTCCGCTGCAAGCTGAGGGCCTGAATAACCCAGGTTTTGAGGACGACGGCGGTTGGCAGGTCGTCACGCAAGGCAGCAGGTTTCAGGCTGCTTTCAGCGATGACACATCCCACACTGGCCAAAAGAGCTTTGCGGTTTCACTTGCTGGGGACACTCCGACAAAGAAACAAGACTTCGCTGGGATTGTCCAGGTCGTTGAGCTGACGCCTGCCGACAAAGGCATTTCGTTCTTTGTCAAAGACGATTACATGGGCAAGACCAAACGTTATCACTGGATGGAATTGCTCCTGGACGACGAGGTGATCTGGGAAGCGGACGTCGCTGGGGGCGATGCCGAGTGGCACAAGGTGTCCTTGGATCTGACCCGCTACTTGAAAGAGGGAAAACGTACGAGAATTGGGCGCAACACGTACCGAGCGGAAACAGGCTACAAGATCACCTTCAGGGTGTTTGAAAGGAACCCCGTCAACAGGTTTGGCGTTCAAGTGTGGGCAGACAACTTCACATTGTTGAGAGAAACACCGGCCAATCCACAGAATTGCGACAAGAAAACGGTCCCCCCGCAGCTCAACGAGTTACTGGTCTATTACGACGAAGACGACCTCTTCCAGCCGATTGCGACACCGCAGCATTTCAAGAAGAAACGCCAGCAGATCATCGACGGCATGTTGCAGGGCATGGGTCAGCTACCTGATCGCCCCACCCGCAGCAGCCTCGAAGACTTTGAGATTCGCGTGGTCAATTCGCAGCTACGAGGTCGGTATACCAAAAAGACGATCAGTTTTGAGGTGGCGGAAGGTGAGCTCGTCCATGCCTTTCTTTACGAGCCGCTCAACAAGAAACCGGGCGAGAAGCGCCCCGGCATTGTTGGCATGCACCCGACCGGTCAGGCAGGCAAGGGTTGTTTCGAAAGCTGGCCTCTGTGCAATTTCCCGATTGAATTGGCGATGCTGGGTTATGTCGTCATCGTTCCGGACTATCCGAGTTTCGGTGATTCACAGCCCTACGATTTCGACTCCGACCGATACGGCTCGGGAACAATCAAAGGCGTTTTCAACCACATGACCTGCGTCGATTTGTTGCAGGCACATCCGGATGTCGACCCCGATAAGATCGGCACGATTGGCCATTCATTGGGCGGACACAATGCCATGTTTCTGGCGGCCTTCGACGAGCGGGTCAAGATTGCCGTCTCCAGCTGTGGCTGGACACCATTCGCGTATTACGAAACGAAACAGGGCAGACTCAAGACCTGGGCACTTCCCCAATACATGCCGCCGCTGGAGACGCTCTACAAGTCGGATTACAGACAGTTCCCGTTTGATTTCCATGAAGTAGCGGCGGCCATTGCACCACGCGTTTTTTTTTCCAGCTCGCCGACCAACGACGGTGTGTTTCCCGGCTGGGGCCCCAAGGCTGCGGCAGCGCATGTCAAAGCCTTCTTCAAGGCCCACGGTGCGGAGAAGAATTTTCAGTTTCACCAGCCCGTCGCCCAGCATCGGTTTCCGTGGGAAACGCGTCAGGCAGCCTATCGGGCCATGAACGACACGTTCGACTACCACTTTCATGGAGAACTGGGATTGCTTGCCGAACGCGATGGAGAGAAGGCCATTCCGGTCCTGAAGAAGGCCCTCGCAGATACCAATCCCAAGGTTCGTTGGGCCGCAGCCGACATGCTCGGCAGATTGCATGACGCGAGTGGCCTGGAGCAGATGAAGAAAGATCTCAAGACCTTTTCAGCTGACCGGCAACAGGTGCAGCACGCCCTGGAGGTGGCCAGGGTGTTGGCCGAATTGGGCGACATCAGCGGCTACGAATTGGCAGCAGATTCAATTGTCAACGGAGCCACCCCTGGGCAACGCTGGCGTGCAGCCGTGGTGCTGGCCCAGATTGCAAATACGGACAAGACGACCCTGCAATCCGCGGGCATGGATCCCATCGCCGCGCTGAAAACCATGGCAGCCGAAGAGAAGCATGAGGGTGTGTTTTTCGTATTTGTTGATCAAGTGCATAAGATCCTGGAAAATCGCACGGACATGATTGATATTTTCGCCGTCGCCAAGGAATCGAAGCATCATACAGAAGCACCGCCGGGAAATCGTTTCCGCATGGCAGAGATCTTTCATTCCGTTGCGGTACGGGATAAGGACAGGACCTGGCGGTAAGAGTGATTGCCTTTGTCGTCTGATTGACGACGCCATAAAACAGTTTCTTGGTTCAGTCGTTGACGATCCTCCGCAACGGCCATCAAACGATGTCATCCAGCGCCACACTGCTTGTTGTCAAAAGTGTCATTCCTCCGGGCAACGAACCATTCGGAGGAAAGTTCCTTGATCTGGTCATACTGCTGGGTCCGGGAGGAAAGAAGAGGACCGAAGACGAGTACCGGACGTTGTTCGGCGAGGCTGGATTTGAACTTGCACGGGTCGTTTCCACCGGAACTGAGGTCAGCATAGTCGAGGGAATGAAGAAGTAGATGAACAACGAAGCCAGCTACATCTGCGATGCTTGCGGTGAGGAGATCGTGATCCCGATTGATTCGACGGCGGGGTCGAGCCAGGAGTATGTCGAGGATTGCCCCGTCTGCTGCCGGGCCAGCGTCATCCATGTGGAAATCGACGAGGATGGAGAAGCGAGAGTCTGGGCAGAAGCGGAGTAGAACATGAAACAGAGCATCTGCGAAATTTGCTCGCACATGACGGAAGTCACTTCCGGTACCGGCTCAAGATTTCTGCTGTGCCAGTTGTCCCAGACGGATCGCCGGTTTCCAAAGTATCCGCCGCAGCCGGTTATCCGATGCGAAGGATTCATAGATGGGAAAACCAGTAGGATCATGAACCTCAACTTGATCGTACTCCCTGAGACCATCGCCATCTGCCGGCTTGATGCCGATTCGCCTATCCCAGATTGGGCGATCGGCGAGTTTGTGTCGATCACTCGCACGGCCGACGAGCTTTCCATCGTCTGCCGACAGGATCAGGTTCCCAAAGGCGTTCAATGCGAACGGAGTTGGCGGTGTTTTCGAGTTGCAGCGAGACTCGACTTTACACTGGTCGGCGTGATTGCCTCGTTGACGGGAGCGTTGGCCGAGGCGGGGATCAGCGTGTTTGTGGTTTCGAGTTTCAATACCGACTTTGTGTTGGTCAGGGAGCAGGATTTGGCGAAGGCGGTCGGTGTGTTGGAAGAGGATGGGCACAACATCACCGGGAAGTAGAAGTTATTTCACGTTCTCACCCTGTTCGTCAGCTCAGGCGGGCAATCCGAGCTCATCTTCACCGACCCGCATGCACTGAGACGCTTCACAGTGCCGCTCAATCTCTTGGGTCAGAGCAGCGTGAACGTCGGGGAGCGTGGTTCGGATCTGGTGGGTTGAACGCCCAGGCTGGGGCGGGGAGAATAGGGGCTCCGTGTCCGAGCCTCAGGGCTGCGATGCGGCGCAGACCGAGTCCTGGTTTGGAATTGGCAATGGAGCAATGCGTGTTTAGTCGTCGTCTATCTGCCGCCCTGACATCTGTCGTTGTGGCAGTCGTTCTCGTCTTCTCGTCGGACCCCTGTCGGGCTGAAGACAATGGCGAATCGGACTGGAGAAGACCGCTTCAGCCCGATCAGCACACCGTTGTGCTCTACCATTTTGACGAGGGCCAAGGTGACGAGGCTCACGACGCGTGTGGCGACCAGGCACTGACACTGCGGGCTCACAAAACAGCGGACTGGGGTTCACGACCCGGGTTTGGGACCACGGCACGCTTTGCCCGTCGAGCCGACGACGCCGATTTGCGGGTGGGGCCAGCCGACAACGACAAACTTCATCTGCGGACCTGTACCCGCGAATGGACCATTGAGGCCTGGATCCGCTACACCGGACCGGGCGGGCAGGAACAAGGTGGCCGGACCTATGCGGTGATCTGCAGCACCGATGACGAGGGGTTTGGCCTTCCAGTCGGTCGACGCGGCGGTTTCAGCTTTACGCTCAACCTCGGCCGAGGTGGCGTCGGGAACCTCACGGACGGACTGCTGCCCGCCGCACGCTTCATCGCTGCGTCCAGTTCGACAAAGAACTTCGGTACCAGCAACTTCCTGTTCCCGGAACGTTGGCCCAACAAGACCAAGGGGCAGCACATCGCCGACCACCAATGGCACCATCTGGCCTGGCAGTTCCGCTACAGAGATCAGCTCAGTACTTTCTTCCTCGACGGAAAACGTGTCGCCCGGATCACTCTCCATGACCCCGCTTCACCGGGCATCATTGTCAACAACGTCAAAGATGTTGTCACTCCATTCATCGTCGGAGGCTGGATCCACTCGCAGGATCCACCCTTCTTTATCAAGTCGGGGAACTTTCAGGGTGAGATCGACGAGTTGCGGATCTCGAGCATCATGCGATATCCAGTCGCACAAACGATGGCCATCGTCGGCCAGAAGCTGCCCGACGCCTCGTTGAAGATCCCCTACTCGGTCGACCTGGCCACCGATGCCGCTGACGGCGATGTCGCCTGGAAGTTGTTGGCCGGAACGCTTCCCAAAGGACTCGATCTTGACGACACATCTGGTGTCATCTGCGGAAAACCTCTCGAGACGGTCGAGAACCGGACCGTCACGATCGGAGCGACAGATGCAGCCGGGCGGACAGACACGCACACCTTCTCATTGAGCGTTCTGGAAGGCCGTTTGATCACCACATCGCTCGCGCCGGCGTTTGTCGGCTCGTCCTACCAGGCCATCCTGCAAACAACTCACATGGCCACACCGCTGCGGTGGGAGTTGGTCGATGGGACATTGCCCGACGGTCTCACACTCGACGGCACGACCGGTCGATTGCAAGGTGTGCCGGTCGCAGGGGGGCACGTGCGTCCGTCGATCCAGGTCACAGACGCCAACGGGTTCCGGCGCAGTGTGGACCTGGTTCTTCGAGTGCTCCCAAGTCACCTCCGCGTAATCCAGCCCGACAAGCACACCGTCGTGCTTTACGACTGGCAGGGCCCCAATGGCAAGTTGATCCAGGACCGGATGGGCGACAAGCAACTTACCTTGACCTGGACCAACATGGGTGGGGACATGCGAATGTCGTGGCCCGGACGAGTGGGTCGGTTTCCCTACGACAACATGGGGCACGGTGAACACGGCTGGGGGATCAAGGGTACGGGCAACGCGAAGCTGGATCTGAAGACGTGCACGAAGGAATGGACCGTGGAAGCCTGGGTACGACGGGCCGGACCGATCCAGGGACATGGCACCAAGGTGGACCGCACCCACCAGCTTTTTGACTATGGACACATCTGTGGCAGTTATGACAATTCGAAACGAGGCGTCTGGGAACTCTACCTCTCGGACCACGATTCGCCCGACGGCAGCATGGCACCGGGTGTCCATTTCCTGGGCGCTCGGCCAGAAGAGGCGTTGATGGATCTCCATCCCTGGAAACGGCCCAGCGGGATCGTGGGGGATCCCAGTCAAGCGGGGATTCGGGACACCGAGTGGCATCACGTGGCCTGGCAATACAACTATGCTCAGGACCTGCACGAACTGTTCCTGGACGGTCAGCTGGTCTGGCGGATGAAGAGTCCGGACGGACGCAAACTGGTCAACAACCGCCAGCACCAAGCTCAGTTCAGCGTCAGTACACGGCTCAGCGGGTACTCGCGTTACGGAGGTGCCTTCAATTTCCTGGGTTTCGGGAATTTCTTTGGCCAGATTGGTGAAATCCGGATCTCCAACATACGAAGATACCAGTGAAGCACGGTTGATGGTTTCTGGATCGCGCGATGGCAGTAGGGCATTGAATCGCCCCGACGCATTCCATTTGATTCCCGACCAGTCGCGCCCTGTCACGTCGTGTCCCTTCGAATTCTCTTTACCCCAAAAAGAAAGGACCGGTCACAACGCGGTTTCTGTCGCGTCGTGACCGGTCCTGAGTCTTCAGGACAAGTTATTTTATCCAAGTGGAGGCGGCGGGAATTGAACCCGCGGGTCCAATCTCGTAACTCACTGATAGCCCAACGCATATGGAACATGCTGCAGGAAGTGGGAGTGTCCTGGGAGTGGAACAATGACGCCAATCGTCAACCGATGGCACTCGGCCACGAAGAACTGGCCGAGCTGATCACTGCCTGGCCGCTGCTCTCGGCCGATCTCAGGCAAGCCATCTTGGCCCACGTTGTTCTGCACAGTGACGCCGAAGATTCCGCGCGATTCAAGAATGTCCGCATCGCCGCGACTCGTGAAGCTCCGGTGAAAGCGAAAGCAGTCACAGGGAAAGTTGAGTAGGCTGAACAAGGAGCGAAGCGACGTCGCTCCGGCAATGGAATGAATGGTGAAGCCGGTTTATACTGACGGATCCGGAACGGCGATTCGCCTGGTCCGGCCTGCTTGAAACTGGCGTTGCGTTACCGGAGACGCATTCCCATGCACAGACTCAGGAGTTATTCCGCTGTTACACTATTTGGGCTATTGTCGTTCGCCAGCATAGCGACAGCCGAGGATTGGCCCACCTGGCGGCATGACGCCGGCCGTACGAATATCTCAGCCAACAAGATTCCCTCTCCGCTACGTCTGCAATGGAAGCGGCAACTTCCGCCGGTGACGCCCGCTTTCCGTAAGTCCCGGCTCCAATTTGACCAGGGTTACGAGCCGATTGTTCTGGGCGACACAATGTACGTGGCACTGCCGCACATCGATGCGGTTGTCGCCTATGCAGTCGAGACCGGTAAAGAGAAGTGGCGGTTCTACACTGCCGGTCCCGTGCGTCTGGCACCGGTTGCGTGGCGAGACAGGCTCTACTTCGGATCGGACGACGGCCATCTGTACTGTTTGAGTGCGACCGACGGAGAGCTGCAATGGAAGTTTCGTGCCGTCCCTTCAGCTCGGAAAATCCTGGGCAATGGCCGGTTGATTTCTGTCTGGCCTGTCCGCGGAGGTCCGGTGCTGGCCGACGAGACTCTCTATTTCGCTGCCGGAGTCTGGCCGTTGGAGGGCGTCTTTGTCTACGCGCTCAACGCCTGGTCGGGTCAGGTCGAATGGGTCAACGATCGCTGCGGAACATTGTATGGCAAGCAACCGCACGTGGGCGCCGAAGCGTTGGGAGGACTCTCTCCGCAAGGATACCTGCTGGTTAATGGCGATAAACTGCTCGTCCCCTGTGGTGCAGCGCGACCGGCCACTTTCAATCGCCACAGCGGCGAATTGCTCGACTTCACACTCCCGTCCGAAGGAACCGTTCCCGGCGGCTGGTTCATGCGGATGGACCCTCAACTTGCCCGCGATGTTCGCCGCGGCAAGATTGAGTTCGACAGTGTCGTCAATCGTGATCTGCATGAGGGGGGTCTGCGCACGGGCAAAGGAGTCGCCGGATTGCGGACACAGGTGACGCTCGGCGGCACTCTGTTGAAATACGCAGATGGAGTGAAAGGGGTCGATGGCGATATTCACAGCGTCGTCGCCGCCAACGGCCGGCTGTTCGTCACGACCCGCGAGGGAACGATTTATTGTTTTGGCGAACCGGAAGTTTCACCATTTTTTCACCCGGCACAACCTGCGCCTAAGCCCGACGTCGACAAGGCGCTGGCGTCTACCATCACCCACCTTCGGACGCTAACCCCCGTTCGCGACGGTTACGCGTTCGTCCTCGGTACGCGCGATGGCCGGCTGGCGGAGCAACTGGCTGCCGAGACGAATTTCCACGTCATTGCGTTAGCCCCCGTTGAATCCAATGCCGACGCAATACGGCAACGTGTCCTTGAACCCTCCGCGCAGGCCAGCCGACTGTCGATCGTGGCGGGCCAGCTTGAGGAAGTCGCGTTTCCGCAGTATCTGGCCGATCTGATTGTGGCAGAAGATTGGGGCGCGACCCGACTCAACACGGGTGCTGACTACCTCCTGACGTTATATGAACGACTCAAGCCATACGGGGGCGTCGCCTGCCTCGCCGTAGAGCCGACGCGCGACGAGGAAATCCGCATGTGGCTCCGGACGGCCGGACATAGCGAAGCCCGGGTTGAACGCCACGGAGACCTCCTGCTCGTCCGCCGGGCGGGCGCGTTGCCCGGTGCCGTCGATTACATAAACAACTGGAGTGCGCCCGACGCCCGCGTCCGGGCTCCTTTGGGTATCTTGTGGTTCGACGATTCCGTTGCACACTTCAAACGCGCCCCGCAACCGACGATCGCGGGCGGCGTCATGGTTTCTCAGGACAAGGACTGGCAGGGCAAAGTCGACAAGATGGGTCCCGTCAACCATCTCCATCGAAACGGGACCGGGCGGTTCCGTCTGCTCAATGCATCCTTCATGGACGTCTATACCGGCCGAGTCCTGTCGCGTGACGAAGCCGAGTCGCGGTTAGAACAAGTCCCCAAAACGCAGGGTTCCGATTTTCGCCCGCCATATCAATTTCGTCCGCCGTATGTCGAGAAGTATTTGCAGGAACTGGAGTCCCGGCGCGAGAAGCCAAATATCTATCCGTTCCAGAGGCAGGCCGACAAGGGCCAGATGACGAATCCGCTGACCGGGCTCGTCGAGCCGCGATGCTATGTCAAGAGCTACGGTTGCGACGGCGGTGTGGACTACGGCCACTTGATAACAATGCGTTCGGCGACTCCCGCCTTCTATGACAAACGAATCGAAAGCGGCACCATTAATATTGCCGGCCCACGCTCCGGTTGCACGAATAGTGTCATTCCGGCTAACGGCGTTCTGAACATGCCGTATTTCTACGAGGGCTGCACTTGCAGCTACCCGTTGCCGACCGGTGCCGCGCTGATCAGTATGCCGCAGACGTTCGAACAATGGACTGCCTGGGGCTCGGGCACCGCCAAACCACTTGTGCGTATCGGCATCAACCTGGGAGCGCCCGGCGACCGGATGACCCACGGCGGAACGTTGTTTCTCGACCACCCCAGCGTCGGCGGGCCTTCGCCCACAGTAAAAGTCACGACGCAGCCGGCGAGCCCTGACTATTTTTATCACCATTCCCTATTTATCCAGGCAGGAAAGGGCTGGCCCTGGGTCTGTGCCTCTGGCGCAAAAGGCATCGAGTCTTTGCGTCTGACGGAACTGAAGTCCGGAACGTTTACCGTGAGGCTCTACTTCGTCGAACCACAACACACCGCGGCCGGGGCCCGCGTGTTCGATGTCGCTCTGCAGGGCGAACCTGTGCTAACGGATTTCGATATCTTCGTCGCGGCCCGGGGCAGGATGAAGTGCCTGGTCAAAGAATTTACCGGTATCCAACTCGATGGCGACTGCACGCTCACCTTCACCGCGCACAAAAGCGAGAGCCTGCTCAGCGGAATCGAACTCGTATCAACGGGTTTGCCGCTCGACCCGCTACCGAAAAATGGGCCGAGGACACCGAAGTAGCACGTTGATTATGGTGACCAGCCGAACAACCGTTCGGTTCTGCTTCGCACCGGAATGATTTCCGCGCGCTGAAGGTAAGGCTGAATTATACTGAAATCGGCGCTGCGTTTGGTCAGGCTCTGGCTAATGCAAAAGTCGCCCCGGAAAACATGCACGGCGATATCTGCCATGGCTGTGCCGAGCGGCACGAAGGCATCGTCCATTGAATACCGGATCACCCTCGACGGGGATCTCTCTGAATCTGGCAGGTTGAACGCCTCCAGCCTCGCCCGCACGACCTCTCCGAACGCGATCTTGTTCTGCGTCTGAGTCGAGATCTTTTTCTTGGAGGACTTGTCTTGTGCCATCTGAGAACTTCTCCGGGCGGGTGTTGATTCCGAGTCAATTTTAGAGCTGCTTTTCAACAAAAACACGGACTGAGATTTTCTCTCCGACGTCCCAACCGGGTTCCGTTTCTTCGTCAATTGCGTTTCGTACTGTCATCACACTCCGCAGATTCTGTTATCCATAACAACAGCCGCCGGGGGTTACGGGGGGGGTCTGGGAGTAGAATCCCTTCCCTCATGGCGACGTATTCAGAAAAGCTGCTGTACTTCATGGAAGTATTTATGTCCCTGCGCATGAAATCGGCGTCGGGTCGCGGAGCGACCTGACGCCTTAATCAACTGGGGACTCTCATCAGTCGTGGAGAGCCTGCCAGAGCGTGCGATATGCAGTGTCGTAGGAGTGCGTCGTGTGGAGCCTCTCGTCACCGTGTCGACGGTGCCAGCCGACAAGATCGGAAATGGTGTCCTTGAATTGTCCCCAATATCCTTCGTAGTCGAAGTCAGATTCGCTTTCGATTGGGCGTGACGCTTCGATCTGACACAGCAGCTTTTCCAAGCGTGGTTCGAGTGCGACCAGTTCACTCCATGTCAGACGCCGGGGTTCTTCGTGTTGTTTTATTTGATTGGGCATCTTGTGCCTCCTTTTTGAGTTTCGTTGAGATGTGACCGGCATCGAGACCGCCAGCTACACGCTGTTGGTCTGTATCCATGTCGGTCGATGCTGACTCGGCGACATCGAGAACCGTGATAATGGGGTTCTTGCGAGGACGACGATTCACCAAGATGAGACCAGCAGCTTCCAGTGCTGACAGGCCTCGATATTTCGCTTTTCTGTTCACGCCAAATCGCTCACAGATGGCCGTTGTCAGAACAATCTGACTCGACTTGCGCCGGCCCACCTCAAAGAGAATTGCGAGGGCGACGGTGAGCGGCGACTTCCCACGCAGCTTGCAGGCACTCGAAAGCCAATTCAAGGGAAGTGGTCCTTTCACAAATTCGCCGTTCACACGGCGACTCTGGGGGAACTGTGCAGCCCGTTTTTCGCTGGATGGGGAGTGCCTTACTTGCTGGGCCGATTGCAACCGAAGCCGGTCGGGATTGTCGAAAAAATCATCCATCCATCCCCCTCACCAAGTCCGACACAACGTCCCACATTCGCTCTCCCCGCTTGTCTTTGTATCGGTGAGGGTAACAGACGATTTCCGCATCAGAACGCAGTGAGAAGCCCAATAGGACCGTCTCACTGGCTTCTCTCATAGCTGCTTGGGTTTCTGAAACGGCGTGTTCAATTTCATCCACAGGAGCCTCGACCAGAAGGGCGTCATGGATGGGTGCAGCAACACGAATTCCCTGTTCTGTTGCAAGACAACATGCCAGACGTAGAATTTCGGATCCCCCCTGCCCCACATGGCCGCAATGGCGGACGACTGGTGCATGATTCGATCCATGTACACCGTGAATAATAACCATCCGTTTGCTATCAGCATGTTCCAGTCTGGGAAACCCTTTTTTGGTTATCCGGCAATGGGTTCCTGGATCACCTACGGACTTGGCAGTGAGAACCAGGATCTTCCAGGTTACATCGTCTTGCGAGACCCGGCGGGCTATAACACGTCGGGTAAGGCGGTCTGGTCGAAAACCACGTCGTGTTGGCCCCAGGAGATCCTTATTGATCTTCCCCTGGTGGAAATCCCACGATCAGTTCTATTTGCTGGATCTCCTCCTTTGTCAGTTGCGACTTCCACTTCTGCAGCGATTCTGTTTTTACGACTGGCTCGGGAATATGGGAGTTGCAGTCGAGGAACACTGAAAGTTGTTCAATGACTCTGCGAGTCTCCGTCGCGAATGACTCGTACGATATCACGAATAGCCGATCGCCAAGGGAATTCTTCAACTCCTCCATGCGTTGATGATGAGCGAGCCATCGCATCGCACACTTCGCTGCAAATGGCAATGATTCATAGGAGTCAGCAGCACCTTCATCGATTCCCAGGAAGCGATTAGGGAGGGGAAATTCCTTCCAGCGATGGTGCCATGAAGAAACGCCAGCATGTTTCATCATGCTGGCAACCGTGGCGTAGGGATCACGTTCGATACCAACAAAGAGAGCTTCGGGGAATTCAGCTTGCAATGGTTCCGTAATCCAAATATTCGGATGAGATTTATCCAGGTAAAGACGGCGGCTTGTTTTCCTCAATTGCTTTTTATATGCGTTCACGAGCCTGGGGAGTAGTTGCTTTTCCATCGTGGGATTGAGCGCGATCTGGGTGGAGAGACCAAACATGGGCTGAGCTTCAACGGTCGCTCGAACTTCAGGATGGTCCTTTAATGCATATCCAAGCCAGTGCGTACCGGAGCGACCTGTGCCAATCACAAAGACAGGATGCGTCTTTGAAAAACCAAGTCGATACATCAATGCTTCGATCAATTCTATTCCCGTTCCCAATCGTGCTTAGGTGACTTCTGCCGCTCATGACTTGAGGGCTGTTGTTTCATATTCTGGTCTCATCGCCGGACACGTCCAGTGGGAAACGGCTCTTAATACAAAAAGCTGCGACCAGCGGTAAGCGTGGTGCAGCTTCGCCATCCGTAACACTCCCCCCGAGGAGGGCCCAACTATCGCACGATTCTTCAGGAAACAGGCCTGTTTCAAAAGCAGGCGGCGTCGCTGCCAGGTACCCCTGCACCGCGTTCTTCCACTGCCCGGCACGCCTGACAATCTGGAATACCTCGCCCGACATGGCCCGTCCCCTGGCTGGAATGTCATCCAGGTCACTCTCCAGGTAGGGGGGAAGCTGGATCTCTTCGATCGGGTGCATCTTAAAGAATTCCCTCGGTGCATACCAGCTCAGGTGGGGGCGATAGATCCCACAGGCCAGGAAAAACGGCTTCTGGTGCTTCTGCTGGAGGAACGTGGCTGCCCCGTCAGCGGTCTGCCAGTCACTGGTCTGCTCCATTGCCTGCCCGGTCGGGGCCCAGTCAATCAGCCGGGCAAGGATGGCGTTGGAGAACATCTCTCGCATGCCATGGCGGTAACGCTTTTCTTTTTCAGGACCCAGGGTCCCCATGCGGGTGGAGTACTGGCCATCCCAGCTTGCCGGATCAGACCATTTCCCATGCGGCTGATGAAAGATCTTGCCACCCGTCCAGGCCTTGTATCCCGCCTGGCGGAAGTGCTGTGGAATCGTGATAGCCTGCTTGAAGTCCGGGTGATCACGTAACCAGGTCAGGTTGCCATAAATTCCTGTCCGGGACGGCCGAAGACCGGTCATGATCGCGGTGCGGGAGGGGTGGCAGAGCGGTGCCGCGCAGTAAGCCTGTTCAAAAAGGACCCCTTTTCCAGCAAGCCGGTCGATATGGGGAGTCTTTGCCTGGGGATGCCCCCCCAGGCACCCGACCCAGTCGTTCAGGTCATCGACTGCCAGGAAGAGGACATTCGGCGGTCCCTCGGCAGCGGGCAATTCACCTATCGGCAGGCAGAGAGAGAGACCAAGCAGGGCCAGCCGGAATACTCGTGCAGTTCCTGTCACGGTGCGTCTCACTTACCTTCCCTGGGAAGCGAGAGCGTGGGACGGTAGGCTTCCTCCCCTTCCACTCCCGGCCGTGGGGTAAGAGTCCGCGGGTTCGTGGCAATCCCGACAGGACGCGAATTCTTTTCCAGGTCCGCTCGGAACTCAACAAGCAGGCCCTGCAGTTTTGCAACGATATCTGGATTCTTATCCGCCACGTCATTCTTCTCCGCCAGGTCGGAGGCAAGGTTGTAGAGTTCCCCCTTGACCAGCAGTTTCCAGTCCCCGGCGCGGACGGCAGCAAGCGATCCTCCCTGCTGGTAGAAGAACCGGTCATGCGGCGTTGTGGCGCCCGGCGTGCCGAGCAGAAGCGGAGCGATATCCTTGCCATCGATGACACGGTCAGTCGGCATGGACCGGCCAGCCAGCCTGGCAAAGGTGGGGTGCAGGTCCATCGTGGTGGCAAGTTCCCCCGACGAGCTTCCTGCCGGAATGGTCCCTGGCCACCAGACGATCGTCGGCTCACGATGGCCTCCCTCGTAGGCAGAACCTTTTCTGCCTCGCAGTGGACCGGATGAAAGGCCCCCGGCAGGACCGTTGTCCGAGGTAAAAAGGACAAGCGTGTTGTCCGCCAGCCCCTCCTCGCGGATCGTCTTGAGCACCTGGCCGACACTCCAGTCCACTTCCTCCACCTGTGCCTGCTCGACCTTCTTCCCCTCGGCCATGAACCTGGGCGATGCCTTGCGAGGGCCGTGCACGAAGGCATGCGGCAGGTAAACGAAGAACGGGCGATCCTTGTGTTTGCGGATAAACCTGGTGGCCTCGTCGGTAAACTTTCGGCACAACGCGGCCTGGTCGTCCATTGTCTTGACGAGTTCAACAACCCGGGTGTCCGAAAGGATGGGAAGAGGCGGGCACTGGAATCGTTTTAACATCGGCCACATGTCGTTCGAGTAGGGAATTCCGTAGTAGGTATCAAATCCCTGTGCCGTGGGAAGAAACTGTGGTTGATCACCGAGGTGCCATTTCCCAAAGCAACCGGTGGCGTACCCGGCAGCCCGCAAGGTCTCGGCGATGGTGATCTCGTCCGGATGGAGGCCGTGATGATCGCCCGGGAAGAGCACGATGTGCCCAGATCCTTTTTCCAGGCCCACGCGCTGGGGGTAGCAGCCGGTCATCAGGGCAGCCCGTGACGGAGTACAGACGGGGGATGCGACATAAAAGGAGGTCAACGTCCGGCCCTCCCTGGCCATGCGGTTCAGATGCGGGGTCTTGTTGATCTTCGACCCGAAGGGCTCAATGTCCCCGTAGCCCATATCATCAATGAAGATGACCACGAAGTTGGGCGGCGCGGCCAGGACGAAGTTGGCAGTCTGCAGCAGGACTGCCAGCAGCAAACAAACAAGCAGTCGTTTCATGGCAGCACCTGGTGATCCTAAGAGAGTTGCAACTCCCCGATTGTAGCCACTCGCCAACAGAGGCAGAAATTCCCGCACCCGGACCTCCGCAGCCTCACCAGGCCGACACAGAATCCTGGGAGCATATTGGGAGTAAAACCTGCGGCACACCCTGTCATTTGCCGTCAGCGGCTGACAACTCGGTGACCATGGAACTGGCCACCGTTAACGAAAAAAACCCCTGCGGTAACAGGGGTTTTCATCTTCTTTGTCAGTCCCTGGCAC
>Ga0115002_10001089_pt1 | contig 37845 bp, 29 predicted proteins | sample ArcticOcean_MG_C_8_FD_89576 | JGI IMG/M metagenome (GOLD analysis project Ga0115002, IMG submission 89576) | Marine microbial communities from western Arctic Ocean - ArcticOcean_MG_CB11_86 | ecosystem: Environmental > Aquatic > Marine > Oceanic | place: Arctic Ocean: Canada Basin | collected... | reverse complement strand
TAGCGGCGCCCACGGCAAAGGGCACAACCGGACCGGATGGCGATTTTCAATTAGGAACCTACGAGGACGGTGACGGGGCACTACTGGGCCCCCATAGGGTCATGATCATGGCCCCACCGCCAGCGATGAGTGACGACTGGGAGAAAAAGCTGGCAGATAGAGGGGGCCGGCCGGCAGCCGGCGCCGCGAAACGACCCGAGATGGATTTGCGTTATCGGTCGTATGGCACTTCCGGGCTGTCGTATACGGTCACCGAAGACGTGGCAAAAAATCATTTCGAGATTGTGGTGGATGCGCTATGACATCCTTCTCGGCGACATCCTTCTCTGCAGCCGTGTGTGCATCAGGTCGATCTGGACCACAGATTTACCGTAGTGGCTGGGCAGGACAGCCTGTTTGACATTGTTCTGACCTCTGAGGACAACTGCCTGTGTCAACCGATGGCTTGAGCTTGCTGGATTACCTGGTTGTGGCCGCCGATTTGGTTGCCGTTATCGTATTGGGCTATATTGCCAGCAAGAAGCAGAAGACGACCAGCGATTACTTTCTTGCCGGCCGCAATATGCACTGGTTGCCAGTGGCCATATCCATCTTTGCCACGCTGTTTAGTGCCATGTCCTTTATAGGCGCGCCCGCCGAGGCCTATAAACACGATATGCAAATGGGGCTGAGCTGCTTTGCGATGATCTTTGTCGCGCCTCTAATCGTTACCCTGTTTGTAAGGTTCTATCATCGTCTGGGGGTTTTTACAGCCTACGAATATCTGGAGAAACGTTTTCATCTGAGCATCAGGCTGCTTTCGAGTCTGCTCTTCATGTTGCTGCGCCTGGGCTGGATTTCCGCGGTCCTTTATACCACAGCAATTGTTCTCGAGACCGCGACAAACCTATCTATGGATTGGGCTATAATCATTGCCGGCATTGTCGCTACTGCTTACGTTACCATGGGAGGTATCCGGGCAGTTATCTGGACAGATGTAATGCACTTTCTCATCTTCTGGACCGGCGTTCTGCTTATGGTGGGCATTGTGCTATACCGCGTCGGCGGCTGGAATGTTTTTTGGGAAACAGCTCTCGAGCACAACAAGCTAACACTGTTCGACTTTTCTTTTGATCCGACTAAGCGACTGACATTCTGGGGTTTGGCGTTCGGTTTTTTCTTTCTCAAACTGGGCGGTAGCGGGGTCGACCAGGTCGTGATTCAGCGCTACTTGACCACCGCTTCTGTAAGGCAGGCCGCCAAGTCCATCTATTTTTTCGCATTCATTGTATCGCCGGCCATGCTTGTGTTCTATTTCCTGGGTGTTTTACTTTTCGTGTTTTATCAGGCGCACCCCGAATGGGCTGCAGGGATGGACAGTACCGATCACGTGGTGCCGTTCTTTATTATGACGCAATTGCCCACAGGTTTTAGGGGATTGTTAATAGCAGCGATCTTTGCCGCTGCAATCTCGAGCGTGGATTCCGGTCTGAACTCAGTCGCCACGGCTGCTACGAGTGATTTCTACAAACGCGTATTCTTTCCAAATCACACCGATCAGCAATGCTTCCGCTTTGCCAGGTTGGTTACGATCTTCTTTGGTGTACTGGTAACGGCCGGCGGCATGCTAATCAGCCGGCTGCAGATTGGTACGATCGCCGAGCTGTTCTTTAAGTTGAGCCAGCCGTTCGTGGGCATCTTGCTGGGCATCTTTCTATTGGGCATGTTGACCCGGCGCGGAAACACCACCGGTGCCCTGCTGGGAGCCGCTGCCGGGACTTCAATTTTTGCCGCCATCCGATTTGTTCCCGGCAACCCCTGGGGAGACATCTCCTTTATGTGGAACGCTCCCATTTGTTTTCTGGCTTCATTCGTCCCAGGTTATCTTTTGAGCTTCGTGTCGGCACGGCCGAGCGCCGCGCAGCTGGAGGGACTGACCGTCTTCACAATTGAGTGAACTTATTGCCGGCCGAGTATTTGGACCTCACGGGGCAGTTCCCAGTGTATTACCTCGAAAGTCGTCGGTCCGTCAAAGTGCCATGCCCAGCTTGTTAACATCGAGCCGTCCGGCAATTGGATATCCGTCTGCCAGCCGCCGTAATAACTTGTGTGGCCGCCCAGCAGAACCCGGTGGTCGGTGTCCCAGGTCTGGCCGTTATCTTCACTGAATATGGCCCGCACGCCGAAGGGGAGGCGACTACGATTTCTGTAGGAGCATAGCAGCCGACCATCTGCAAGCTTGATCACTTTGGCGTGAACATCTGAGTAATCCAGGGCTACCTTGGGAGGCGATGACCAGCTAAGGCCGGCATCAAAGGACTCCATAAACGCATTGGATTGAATCATCTCATAGTTATTACCTGGCTTAGGTACGCCGGTAATGCCTTCGATGTGAGCGCCGTTAATGCGCGAAGACTTTAGGAAGTGCGTTTCGGTAAGGGCAAGCACAGATGCCTCTGAGAAGAAAGGCCGACGTCGCTGCCAAGAGTCAACTTCGCAACGGTCTCCCCAGGTCTGACCGCCATCGGTTGAACGAATCCGCCAGGCGACACTATTGGGACCCGCATTTTCTTGGCGGTTGCCTATCGAGTTAAACATATAAATCGTGCCCTCTGGCAAAGATACCAAGTCGCGCTTATAGCTCAGGGAGTGGTCGCCGTATTCGATCTTGGCCCAGCTAACTCCACCATCTGTGGAGCGATAAAGCGTGGTGCCTTCATGCTGCGTTGTTAACAGTACCGTCTGATTGTCCGGGAGGCATAACATGGACTGTTCCTTGCCAGCCAAGGCAACTCCCTGTGTTGTGACTTTGTTCCAAGTCAGCCCGTTATCATCCGAGCGATATATTTCGCTGTTGGTGGTGCTTAGATTATGTGGGCTTGTCAGCAAGGTGCCGTTCGGGAAGCGGCCCATAGCGCCTTTATAGTGGTCTAGGATGCGAACCCGCTTGGTCGGCAACTTTTCCCAGTAAGCTATCTGCTGGCCGCTTCCGGTAAAGCCCCACATGGCAGGGGGATAGACCGGCTTCGATGCCGGCTGAACCGCAGCACCTTGATCGCCTGGCAGTCGCCAACGTACGGCATGAACGACCGAATCCGTGTAAGGGTCCTCCGGCAATGCATTTCCGTAGGCGTCAGTATTCGATTCTGCTGTTAGAATTATTGAGTGTGCTGTAAGAATACTTCCGTCAGGCTGTTCCAAGGAGACCGGCATCCCGAAGAAATCAGGCCAGGAACCTGCCAGATTAATCGGATTCTCTGTATCCCACGTTTTACCGTTGTCACTGCTTATCACAGCAAAAATTCCGTTTGGCAACGTATGCCTGGCGTATGTGCACAATAGCCTGCCATCTTTTAGAACGAGCAGATGAGCATCTTTTTCATCCGTTTCCAGAAAATCTTCAGGCAGATTTTCTGAGACTTTTTCGAATTCTTCCAGACGATCAATGTCAGGTACTATTGCCGACTCATTGCTGAGCGGGTTCCAGGTCGAGCCATTATCCGATGAGGACCAGATAGAAAGTTGTGCGTCTTTGTTATAGCAGTACGCCTGGTATCTATTCTCTGGGGTTTCTACTACTGAGGCCAACCGCAAGCCTTGGTGGCCTATCTGATTCCTCGCTGCTGGGCGAACTGTTTCATGATAGACGGGTACCGGATTTTCGACCGTAATGCTTGCATTCAGCTTAGCTAGCGCTAAGGCGCTGCAGTGTAGTAGCAAAAAAAGACAACTCAGCAGACTCCTCATAATACTTTTCCTTTCTGATGTTGCGTCTGGGCTCTTGCATGCGGATCCGCATAGATGCGCCGCCGCGGTTTCACCGATCTTGTACCGTTCTACCGAACCGGATGTCTCCCAGCCTCCTCGTAAAGACGTGTCAACTTGTCGGAGATCTCCAGTACATCGAAGGCTAGCGAGTCACCAGCCCAAGTCCATAGCGACAGTTGCGCCGCGTCTTTCGGAGCCACGACCGACACGTTAGCCGCCAGTGGCTGCCCGGCATAGGAAGCGTTCAGCACACCCTCGTTAAGTGCCAGAATCAGCTCTTCTGCTACGCCCGGGCGGATCTCCGGTCTGAGTACGAGGCCGTCATTCCAGGGGTCGAGACCCTGCAGCGTAATTCGGCCGCCGTCACAGACAAGCTTCGTCTCCCCTAGCCTCACTCCAAATCGACCCGACGGCTGCACAAGTAGTCGCACGGTCCGCATTCTTCCCAGCGGTGCCTTCAGACTCGCTTCGGCGACGTCATGGTGGATCGTGCTCTGGAGTTTTGGCCCGCGTCTTCCCTTGCCGAGGTCCACTTTGTGCTCGATTGTAACGCCCGGCGAGTCCGCGTTGAGACTCCACTGCTCGGGTAGGTACCGGTCGACGGGCTTTGTCGTCGCAGTGGTGGACGAAATCTTCTGCGCTAGCGTTGGTGGGTTGGTCACGGCACCGGGCTCGATACGGAGGGCAACGAAACGATGCCGGGGGATCCGTAAAGACACGCGACCTTGGGAAATGGGAACTCTCTCTCCTGATTCCACATTCACTGCAGATATCAGCGATTCGTCTGGAAAAAGCCCTTGTACGTTCAACGTAGCGTTCTGCGCATCCCAGGTCAGGTTACTCACGATCAGCATCGCGGCGTCCGGCTTCAAGTAGTAGGAGCAGAGCACATCGCCCTGTTTGCGCCTGACATGCGGCTGTGGGCGCCAGTACGGGTGATACGATGTATTGTCGTCTTGGAAGTCGCCGTAGATATTGGCCTCGAGCTCTTCGCACCCGGAGACCTCGGCGTCGTGCAGCGCGGCATAGGTCATCATGTAGCGAGGACGAATCATATTGGCAAGGACATCATTACGGAATCCCCAGGGTCTCCCGCTATAACACACGGCCGCTGCATGCATTGGCAGCCGATACCCTCGGCAATATCGCACGTCGGACAATTGTTCGCCCTCGTAGAAGGCGTCGCACAGTGAGAGCGTCTCGATCTGGAGCGCGCCTCCATTGTGGGCCACGAGCATCGCCTTCCCTTTGGCATCGAAGATGCCGCGAATGCGCTTCACAAAGTTGCGCGTCGCCACGAGCGACGTAATGCGGTCTTCTTCCCAGGTGAGTTCTTCCAGGGAGCACGGACCATGGGCCAGGCTATCGCAGCTCCACGCCAAGGAAGTACCGTCCATGTAAACGCCATCGATGTCTCCTTCATTGGCAAGCTTCGACATGCCGTCCAGTAGCAGGTCACCATAGGGTCCGCGCGTGCAGCAGACCCAGCAGGGAATGCCCCTGCCAGGGTTGTACTCCCGCTTGTACCACATATGTCCCGGCGGGATGATGAGTTCGGAGCGGTGCCTGGCAAACCCGGGCGAATTCTCTGCCAGCATCATGTTGAAGTACAAAAGGAAGGGAAGACCCTCCTTGCGAGCCGCCTGCGTGCGGACTTTTACCTCGGGAAGTTTCGCCAGATCCGGGTACCCCTGGTAATCGGACCAGTTTTCGAACCAGCCACCCATGTTGGTATGAAAGAATCCATCTTTGCGAAGTGACGGCTCTTTTGTAGGCGTCGGTGTGAGAAAGAACTGGAAGATGTGGTCCTTATCGGCGACTTGCCCAGGTGCGTCGACAAAGTTCACACGGAGCCAGGTCTGCTTTCCCTCTTCGATGACCTCAATTTGCGTTCTGCGATTGGTAGAGAGAAACGGATCGACGTCGAAGTTAAATGCCAGCCCGGCATCTTGTCCTCCCACCCACACAGGACCAGCCTTACCTTCCCAGCCCACTCCGGTTAGCCCCCGCGTCGACTGGACGTGAGTGCGGTGTACGAATTTGGCGTTCTCCTTGCGTAAGGGAAACTGTACGCTCAGGCCGTCGATCTCGCGGGGCGGCAGATCTCGCACACGAAGTTTGTAGATGGTGAAACCGTCGAAGTCCACGTCGGCGCGCACTTCCACGGTTCCTCCGTCGAACCGGAGGCTGGTGTCGATGCGCACCGAGTTCCCGCGCTGCGACGACTCCTGGGTGGCAGACTCTAGTCGGACCTTCCGCCCCGACTTGCGAAGCACGATTTTGCTTTGGCCGGCAAGTAACTCCCCCCACGTGCCCGATACGGAGTCGAGAAGACCATGCGACCCAAAAGACAATCGGCTGTGCGTGAGTTGGACCGCGCCCTCGGTAACCATCGGCCTGGTCCACGGCTTGGGAACGCGGTCCGTGAGGTACTCTTTCGCGACCTCGGTGCCAAGCCATGCTGGCCGGTCGACTGACGCGAGTGCGCACGTTTCTTTGTGAAGCACGTCGCCATCGGGAGTCGTAATGACAAGTTCAGCCTCGGCGGGCAACTGCGCCGCGTTTGGTACGTCTAGAATCACACGCGTGCGGCCCTCGGCTGACATTTTGGCCTGCGCAGCTGCGCCGCCATCCGTTCGGAGGCTGGCCGTCGCTCCTTGGATTCGTTTGGGACCTGTGACATCCGCCGCGACTCGACGTGCCAGGGGATACCACTTGAGCTTCGCCGACAAGGGAGGCTCGGCCGAAGCCTGGTCGGTCTTCACCGGAGGCGGTTGGTCGGTGCGCTCCGACTCACGTCCCGCGGGAAGTATGTGCAACTTTGCAAACGGCATCGGCACATAGCCTCCAAACTTTGGCAGATGCCAGCCCGTTAGGTCCGGAGGTCGGGAGCGGATCAGGTTCGCATAGAGTGGCTCCTTGGTAGGCTCATCGATTCCTGCCGATGCGAAGGGGATCCGCATCTCCACGGTCCACTCTCCTGGCCACTCTCCCTCGAGTTGGCGGACGGCTGCTTTGAAGAGAGGCCGCTGGAGCACACCCTCATTGTACGTGCGCGAGGTGGACCCAACCGAGTTGACGGTGAACGCGTAGTAATGGTCGGGGCGGGGGCCCGGTTCGTCCATCGTCCCCGGGTAACCACCAATTTTGAGAACCTCTGGGGCGATGGCGAGACGGTCAGCCGTGCCCAGGATCACCTGGACCGCGTCGTCATCTGTTAACAAATCCGTCGGTTGGCGTCGTGATGCTTTGGGATAGCCAGGCGTGGTTTCGAAACAGCGCACAGCGACGAAGAGAAACTTATTGTCGTGTTTGAGATGAAACAGGGTGCCGGGCCGAAGCTGTTTACTGCTGCCCATCAGCCGGATGTCGGATATCACTGCCGCATCGTCCCATTCCGCATCAGACACCCGGCCATCCAAGTTCACTGCCGAGGACGAGTAGGGAACGCGCGCCTCCGGCACGCTACCCGCGAGCGCGAGGCTGGGACTCATGATAAGCGCGAAGGCTGTTGCGATCCAAAACTTGCTTGTTGATGTCATTGTGGTCTGTGGACTGCTGGTCGCTGAAACATTTCACTTTACGATTTTGCCTTTGATGATAACGTCGCCAATGTAGGTCCGCCGTTTCTCGAACACACTCGTATCGTCAAGATCGATGTTTTTCTTGGCAAACATTGCCACCTTGTCGATCGGCGTGGGATCGATGCTGATTTTCACAGTGTGTTTTCCCGGCGGCAGGCCGTCCGCGAGGATCAGCGGTTTCAGGAAATGCCCATACGGATTGGAGGATACATAAAAGAATGTCTTATTGAACGGCTCCTGGTCATCGATCTGAACCAAGAGCCGGCCTACGTCGGGGCCCTTGACTCCGTAAAGTCCGACGGCAGAGCCATCAAATTTGAACTCAATCGAGGCATGTGGCTCTTCCGCCATCCAAATGGCAGGCAAGAAGTTCGAAAACTGTTTGGCAATGCTGCTCGCCTCGGGAGACAGTTTTTTCCAGCCGGGGCTTACGGTCACGTCGTCAAGCGGTATCAATTTTACGTCCTGCCAGTGATTCTCATCGAGCGGCGCGGGGATTACCTCTCGAGCGTGCGTAGATGCATTTTCGATCGCCGGCAGCGCTCGTTTGATCGCCTCCAGATAAAGTTCATGGCCCGTTTCGGGATAGGGATGCGCGCCGTCGGGACTGAACACAATTTCCCCGTCAATCCTACCGGAACCATCTTCGGGCAGCCGCGCGACGAAGTTCAATTTGCCAGCTTTAAGAAGCTGGGCGACTTTCACCACCATGTGAATCGATGGAATGCCGTAATGATCGGCAACGACCTCCATCACTTGCGCGGATGGCTGATATCTGCCCTGGAGCAGATGGTTGACCTGGTGAACCGTTGCCGTATAGACAAAGCAAATATCAGTGGTGATATCATTGGCAAGAGCCTTTCGGACCATGCCTTCAAAAGTTTTCTGGGAGAACGCGCCGCCCGCATCATTGACGGCAAATTCGATGAAGATCAAATCGGGATCGCTATCCAGTATGTCTCTCTGAATTCTGGACACGCCGAGATAAGAATTGGTGCCGGTGATGGCGGCGTTGATTTCGGTGAATGTTATTTCAGGATAGGTGCGCCTGAAATAATCGAGCGTTTTGGGTCGCCATCCTGGCTGTGCGGTAATGCTGCCACCGATGTACGCGACCGTGATGTCCTCGCCACGCTCGATCTTGCTGAAGAAGTTTGGCCAGCCGTCGCGGGCGTGCGATTCAGGCAGGTTTTCAAGTTCGTCGTCAGCTATTAAGTGACTTGTAATCGCAGCAATCAGAATGCTCTGCGCGAAAACGTTCGATAATGATTTTGTCGTATTGAGCACTTGCTTGTGTCCGTAGCGATGGTCGGGCCTTTCAGACCTCCGGTCTTAATCTCGGCCTGTTTCCCCGAGCTAATCGGCCCCGACTAACGGTGTGCCGGCTCTCCGGGCTGGGCCTGCGGCCCGATTTGGCGGGTGTCTATTTGCTCAAAGCCTAACGCGAGTGCTGGTGATTCGGGTTGGAGCCGGTAATCCCCGTTTTCAAAGTCAACGAACATCGGATCAATGACTTTTGAGTGGGCGTCAAACCCCATCTCGCGCCATTTGGCGAACGAGATATCCTCACTGCCAGTTACTTTGAGTTCGGCGCCCGCCGTCTGATAGTAGACATTGAAATCACATTCGGCCAATGCCTCTCCTTTGTTGGTGCTAAGTAGTGCGGCACGCGGACTTGAATAGTAAATAATGTTTCGACGCACTCGATTGCCTGCGCCGCCCCGCGGCAGGTCCATTTGCTGAACGCTGCTTTCAGCAAAAATATTGTTTTCGACAACCACATCCTTTGCTGCCATGGCGCTAAAAAAGATGCCGCCAAGCGTATTGTCAACGCAAATGTTGCCATAGACGCTGGCCTTGATGGGTGAATTGTCAAAGTAGATGCCCCAGGTGAAATACGGAGTCCAGATTTTTCCACCCGCTTTCGGATTCTCAACCTGCGTACGCGGTTTGTCATAGGCGCCACAGCCTATCACGTCGCGCACCAGGTTGTAACGGACGACGTTGCCGGCCTTTAAGTCGTCATCCTGCTCGATGACGTACCAACGGTTAAAGAATATTCCGCCGTTGTCTGCGAGTTCAAGGCATGCGTCATGAATCCGGTTGTACTCCACAATCACCCTGCCAAATCCATCCTGCACGGTGATTCCCGCGTGAGGCGTATGATGAATATGATTGTGAGATAGGTTGTTATCGACGCTGTTTAGACCCCACACCATAATGCCGGCACCATGTCCTTCGATTTGTCCCGTATGGTGAATGTGGTTGTGTGAGACGAGATTACGGACAACCTTGGGAAACAGTTTGGTTTGCTTCTCGAGCGTCTCCGGGTCTTTCCACGTAGGCCCGCACAGATACTCCCGTCCCTTCTCGCCGGTAGTGGCAAAGGAAATCCCTTGCCCGCCGACATCGGCAATGGTGTTGTTGGCGATCGTATTGAATGCGCACGCATCCTGCAGCCGCACACCGTCACCGCCTAGCGTGTGGAAGAGATTCCCATAAATTTGGCAGTGGTCGGCGTTTTCAAGCGTGACTGCGGCACCTCGGTAAGTAGGAGCATGGAAGTTTGGGTGCCGCTGCTCGGGCCACGTAGACAAGGTTTGCGTGAAAGTTAAACCGGAGATCCGAATGTGTCCAATCGGCTCGGATGCAGTTCCTCGGAGAACAAGCAATTGGTCGGCGGCAGGCGCCGTTACCTGACCGAACTCGATCGAAGTCTCTGGCGGCCAGAAATAGAGCGTACCGGTCTCGGTATCCAGACACCACTCGCCGGGCGCGTCCAGCTCTTCAAGCACATTGGCCACATAGAATCGATTGCCTGCGATGAGCGACATAAAGTCGGGCTTCACCGCTCGGGTGAGACGGATAATATTGTTATCACGGTTGACCTCTGCGATGGAAATAAAGTCGTTGACCCAACCGTACCATGGGAATACCACGACCTCCGCCTGCATGGGCTTAGCCCAGGTGCGCGGAAAAGTTGCCTGTTGATAACTAAACGCCTTCGGGTTCTTGGATTCGTCGGTAACTTGGTCGATGAAGGTCCAACCACCGTAAAGCGGTTCATGAGGGTCGAAATTGGGACAGCGGGCTCGAATTTGCCGCATGCCACCCAAGAACAGTTGGCGAAACCTCCACTTGCCGTCCTTCACTTCCGGCAGAAAACACTGCACGATCTTGCCTTCGTGCGGACTCCAGTCGCCAATCTCTTTGGCCCCGTTGAGGACTGGCTTCTCACCAGGATATGCGGCGTACGTGATGGGGCACTGCTCGGTACCGGAATCTTCGGCAGAAAAAACAACCGGTTCGTGCAAATAATAGGTTCCGCCGCAGAGCATCACCGTGACAGGACCCATAAGCTGGCCATGCTTTTTCAGCTTGCGCACGGCATCACGGGCACGCGTCAAGGTCTTGAAAGGTTCTTCGTAGGTACCTGGATTCTCGTCATTGCCGCCAGGTGCCACGTAGAAATCGGCCTGGGTACTTTCGGTCGCGCCAGGCAATTCACGGACTGAGATTGTCGTAAGGAGAAGACCTGCTAACAGTATTCGACTCACAGCCCACCTTCACACGTCGAGGTAAAGGTTTTCATGCCCCGTTCTAGCTCATTGCGCCAACCGCCGGACTCCTTGGATACAACCAGGAACCGCGCACCTTGCTGATGACCACTGGTGAGCATCTCGGTCGTCGGGGCGGGGCAGCCCCACGGCTTGCCGGCTTTTTGACAGGCGTTATTTACGATCTCGATGGCTTCGCTGAGCGACATTTTTTTTTCTTGATTGAGCCGTAGTTCGAGATCGCCTGGGCCCACAAAAAGCAGGTCGACACCCTCTACCGCCGCGATCGCATCCGCGTTGCGCACGGCGAGCGGCGTTTCGATCTGGACAGCCAAAATCGTTTCGCGATTCGCCCATGCGGTGTAGGTTGCGGCGTCGTGGATGCCATAGTCCGCGTCGAGACCCGCATTATCGATGCCCCGCTCGCCTAACGGTGGAAACTTTACGGCAGTGGCGAGCTCTTCAGCTTCCTCGGGGGTCGAAACGTGCGGGATCAAGAGGCCGGCAGCGCCATCTTCGAGATAGCGATAGAGGGCAACCTTTTCGCGCGTTGGTGGACGAACCAACACGTCGATATCAAATGTGTGCGAGTAGGCCAACAGCGCCTGGACCTGCAGCTCCGACATTGCGCGATGTTCCAGGTCGAGCCAGATACAATCGTAATCGTTGTTGGCCGCATGAAACAGGAAACCAGGAATATAGTGGCCGAGAAGTGTGGCGCGGGCGAGCTTTCCCTCGCGCAATCGCTCTAAAGTTTTGCTTCGCCGCATGAATTTGTTTCCTGATGATTGCAAAAAAACTACCGTGTGACCACAATATTTTAGCCCTTCTGTTGTTGGCGGTCAAACTGTCACTCGCACCCGATTGCGACGATGCTTACCGAACATCCCGGGTGACCCATCCGTTTCATCCTTTTTGTCGGCGCGAGTTCGACCTGGTGCGCACGCAGTGCTTTGCGACGATTGGCGTGGAAAGGGCGCCGCTCGGGATCGTCCCACGGTGAGTCGCCACGGTTTACCAATTGACTTCCGCTGCGGTTCCACGCCCACAGTTCCACTAATGGTTGCATCCAAAGATTCAAATTGTAAACAGCCAGGTTGGTCCAGATATTGCGCACCTGCTGTTGCCCCGAACCCCACACTTCCTTCACGTCGTGCCGATTTGACATGGTGAAGGGCTTGTTCGATAGTAGTACGATCGGCAAACGCCTCCACCCCTGTTTCTCAGCAAAACTGGCTTAGACGCTGGCTGTCGCGTCAGTGCAGTAGAATGCGTACCAGCCATGTTCTTCTTTCACAGTGGTGTCAGGACACCGAATTACTGTAAACAACTCCTCCGAATTCGCCTTACTCATAGAACCACTTAGTTTTGTTTATCTCATTGACTATGTGAAAAGTAAAATAATCGATACTGGAGGAGATTTAACTATGATCGCACTGACGAATCGCGTGGCGATTGTCACCGGGGCAACTTCTGGAATAGGTCTGGCGACGGCTAAACGGTTCGCGCGAGAAGGGGCTACAGTTTATGCTGTAGGCCGGCGCGCACATCGCCTAGAGGAGCTGCAAAAAGAGTATGACACGGTTCGGCCTGTCCCATGTGATGTTACGGATCACGCAAGGCTTGAAGAAAATGTAAGAGAGATCATCGCCGAAAAGGGTAAGATCGATGTGCTAGTGAACAACGCTGGTTTTAGCTACTACGAACGTCATCAAGAGAGTTCTCTCGATCATTGGCGACAGACACAGACCGTGAATATTGAGGCAATGTATGTTTTAGCCAAGCTGGTCGTGCCTCATATGATCGAGCGCCGATACGGTCGGATCGTAAATGTCTCTTCCGTACAAGCGATTGCCGCAGAACCGATCGTCGGGGCATATGCGGCGAGCAAAGGGGCAATCAATGCCTGGAGTCGTGCCCTAGCCGTCGATTTGGCCGAATATGGAATCCTAGTCAACGTAGTGGCGCCGGGATGTACACGTACCGAAATGAGCGTAATCGACGGAGTAGACGAAACAACTACCGACTATTTCCAACAATGGTATGTGAAAGAGCGCAAGATTCCTCTCGCACGGGCTGGCACAGCCGACGAAATTGCCAATGCGATTTTGTTTCTCAGTGGCGAAGAGTGTACCTACATTACTGGGCACACACTGGTTGTGGATGGTGGACTAACAGTAACTTTCTAAATGGAAGAGAAGAACGTGATCATCACTGATATAAGAGTCAACATCATAGGGGATCGAGAGGACGTCAACCCAGACAAAGGAGGAGTCGAGCCTCTCGCGATTGTCCGAATTGATACGGACGAGGGGTCAGTCGGATATGCCGAATCGTTTCGAGTGCCGCCGGGAGTAGCGCGTGCGGTGATGATGGGCAAGGACTCTTTTTTTGGAAAACAGATTGTTGGCCAACAGATCACGCATCCAGAACGACTCTGGCAAAAAATGTACGATAGCATGTTGCACTACAATCGCCGCGGATGGGCCCTGATGTGTCTCGGTGCGCTCGACATCGCCATTTGGGATCTGTACGGAAAACAACAGAACCAGCCTGTCTACGAGTTGCTCGGCGGGGCGCAACGTTGTTATTTTCAAACGCCCGAGTCGCATCCTACGATCGAGGTGATTCCCTACTGCACGATCGTTTCGGACCAGTGGGACAATGTTTCCATGATAGAGAGTCAAATCGAACGGGGTCTCAAACTTCAGCAGCTTGGCTACCGGGCCTTTAAAGTTGAGCCCATGATGTCCAGCGTCAGGAACATTGTTAAGTTGGCAACAAAAGCCCGCGAGGCGTTAGGTTCAGACGCCATTTTGGCCGTCGATGTTGGCTATCGCTTCAATGATGTACAAACATGCGTCAAGATTTGCCAGGTCCTGGAAGAACTTGATATCTATTTCTTTGAAACGCCATTTCCAGTCGACTCCTTCGAACCTTATGCAAAACTAGCTGCTCAAACCACGATACCGCTGGCGATGGGCGAGCATGCGGTTAGCCGCTGGGAATGCCTGCAGATGATCGAGTTCGGGCAGGTTTCAGTCGTTCAACCCTATATGAACACCGTTGGTGGTATCACCGAAGCAAAGCGAATTGTTGAAAATGCCAAAGATCGTGGAGTGATGGTTATCCCAGGCAATTGGTCAACACAAATTCTCGGCGCGGCCACGGTCCAATTGGCCGCCTATTCACCTATCACCCCCTTGATAGAGTTCGCCCCGGCCGAAATATTCGATTCTCCCTTGCGACTTGATTTACAGAATCTCGGACACCCAGTCGTAGGCGGTGCCATCCAACTTCCAACGAGTCCAGGCATCGGCATCGAAATTCCTGACGAGCTTATCCAACAGTATGAATTGAGCTTGTAAAAGTTTGCCTTGCAGTCTGTCACGACAGACTACACCGCAGACTCTCGTAGCAGGGCAACCAGGAGATCATTTCGAGCTCGAGATCGAGCTGTTCAAACGCCGTCGCCATTTACCGACCATGATGCTGCGCCGCGCTGCCTAAGAGCATGTCTATACGCTGTTACGCTTGCCGTTTCCTCCGAAAAATCGATCGAAAAGATCGCTGGACCATTACAGGCGACTTCAACCTGATTAGTGAACAAGAAGTGGAAGCCTTGGTAAAAGGCTTCGCATCGGGAAGAGTACGACGCTGAGGCGTACCGCGCGCAGCGGTGTTCCGTTTGGGGTGATTAGCGCCGGATCGTCTTGCAGCGGCTCCCAAGTCAGGCCGCCATCGAAACTTCGAGTGACGGGGCGGCCGGCGCAGCTGTTGCCGTCGCCAGCACAAGAAAGGCGCTTACGATCGTTGTCATAACGTCATCCTCTCGGGCAAATCAGGGTGATGGTCGACAAGCCAACGGGCATCGCGGGCAATGGCGGTTGCGCACGTCTCGATCCATTCTTTTCCTTGCTCGGCAGTCGACTCCAACGCGTCTTCGCCACATCCGACACTGCGAAACTCTTCTCGGTTGCGCAATTCATCCAGATCCACGCTCTGCGGTTCAATGGCCATGGTGATACTCGTTTCCCACTTGCCGCCGTGATCGCCGAACTTGAGACCAGCGGCATCGTATTCTCCTCCACAATCGACATTGACCGGTTGCCCCGCCATTTGGGCAGCACGGGCAAAGGCAATCGCCACGGGTCTGGCCCAAAAGATCAAAGGATTGTGACCGCAGACGATGTAGATCGACTTGAAGCCGTAACTGGCGATCTGTTCCAGACTCATCCGCAGCAGCCGCTGGTAGAAAAGCCATTGCTCCTGAATGTCCATGCCGCCGTGCTCTGCGAACCCACGTACCCGTTCGGGCTGCGTTTCCAGACCCCTGGCCACTTGTTCAGAAAGATCGCCAAAACTGCTCACGCGATTGGCGAAAAAGCTGCCCATGGGCACGCCCCACACCAAGGCCGGGAACACGGCACCGCCGCCAAGCTTACGCGCGGATTCGCAGCAGATCTGATGTGCCTTGATCGCGTCCACACCCAGCGGATTATGCACGCCGTGCCACTCGATCGCGCCGAGCGGCAGCAGCGCCACATCGGCGCGCCTGCGGCAGGCAGCCACCTGGACAGGTCGCATTTTTTCAATGCAGACGGTCAAGGATGCGGTCTCGGGGGACTATGGGACAGACGGATATTGCCGATGGATAGTGTAAGGGGGCAAGTAGCGAATTGCGAGTGGCGGACCGAGTGTGTAGGTTATTGGGATTGCCTATCTGACGCGGGAGCAGCAGGAATCCATGGACAAGAACCGACTGATTGAGCTACGCGCTATCTATCGCGATGGCCTGCTGGGCGACACGATTCCGTTCTGGCAGAGCCGATTCATCGACAAGGAGCACGGCGGCTACCTTCATTACCGCGACGCGGATGGGTCGCTATTAAGTACCGACAAGGCGATCTGGGTGCATGGGCGGATCGCCTGGATGTGGAGCCGGTTTTACAACACCGTCGAGCCGCGGGAAGACTGGCTGGGCGTGGCGAAGCATGGCATCGATTTCCTACTAAAACATGCGTTCGACGACGACGGGCGGATGTTTTATCTGCTCACACGCGATGGCCAACCTTTGCGCAAGAGGAGGTACCTGTTCACCGAGACGTTCGGTGTGATTGCCCTGGCCGAATACGGCAAGGCGTCGGGTGATCCCGAGATGATTCAGCGCGCGAAGGAGCTCTATGCGCTCATCCAAAAATACCGGCACACACCCGGACTGCTCCCACCCAAGGGGATTCTAAAGACACGCTCCACGCGGGGCCACGCGATGCCGATGATCATGCTGGCGACTTCCCAAATCATGCGTGACGTGGACCCAGATCCGTACTACGACCAAGTCATCACCGAAGCGATTGCCGAGGTGTTCGACTACTTCGTGAAGCCCGAAAAGAAATGCCTACTCGAAACGGTGCTCGAGGATGGAAGTATTCTCGACACACCCGAGGGACGGACCGTGAATCCGGGCCATGCCATCGAGACCTCTTGGTTCCTGCTGGAGGAGGCGCGCCACCGTGGTGACCAGGACCTCGTGGAACGTGCCTGCCAAATACTCGAATGGTCCCTCGACAGGGGCTGGGATACGCAATATGGCGGCATCCTTTATTTCGTCGATTGCGACGGCAAGCAGCCTGAGCCGTATGAACACGAGCTCAAGCTTTGGTGGCCACACAACGAAGCACTGTATGCGCTGCTGCTGGCCCATCATCTCACGGGCGACGAAAAGTGGGCCGACTGGTACCAGCGGGTTCATGAATGGAGCTACGGGCATTTTCCCGACAAGGAGAATGGAGAGTGGTATGGCTATCTCCGGCGTGACGGCACTATCAGTAGCACCGTGAAATCGAACCACTGGAAAGGCCCGTTCCATTTGCCACGGATGCAGCTGTATGGCTGGAAGTTGCTGGAAGAGATGATCGAGAAGGGTTCGTAAGGCGTATTCGAACAAACTAATTCACCATGCACATCCCAGCCCTTGTCTACCACCAGGTTCTTTCCGAAGGGATGTCGGTTCGCCAGCGCAGACCGGGCGAGGGAATTGTATCGGGGCAGATTCATCTCGCGCAGTTCCAGCAGCAAATGGATTTGCTCGTCGAGGAGGGTTTTACGACGATTGTTGCCCGAGAATTGCAGAGCTGGCTCGCCGGCGAGGCAGAGCTTCCCGAACGGCCGATTGTGATCGACTTCGACGACCATTCGTTGATCTCCTTCAAAACCGCGCTACCTGCCATGCGTGAGCGGGGGCAGCGGGCAACGATGTTCGTCATCAGCGGCGTGGCGGATGGCGACCCCTGGTTGGACGGCAATCCGCTGGCCGACACCGAAGCGTGGAGCGTCGCGCGGATGCGATGGCCGCAGCTAAAACAACTTGTCGATGCCGGCTGGGACATCGCCGCGCATACTAGAACCCACTGGTTTCTCACCGATCTCATTGAGGAACCAGACGGTGAGCAGCGGGTCACGCGCGAGTTGGTTCGATGTAAAGAAGATATCGAGGCCAACCTGGGAATAACGCCGACTCATTTCGGTTATCCAAACACGTTGTGGAACGAGCGCATCGAGGAACTCGTAAAGCAAGTCTATCGAACTGCCCGGCATGGACAGTACTACGGCAAGGCGGAATACGTCACTCGCGAAACAAATCCTTATCGTCTTCCGACGATGAACGTCAGTTACTTGCTACCGCTGGAAGATTTCCGGCGGCTGGTCACACGTTCGGAGCCCGACTATGAGTTTTATCCCGAATGCTCTAAGATGTGGAATAGCGGGTAAGCTTGGGCATTAAAGCGTCCACCCTGCTCGGTACTCGCGACGGATGAACTGGTCGGCCTCCGGGCAATTGGTCGCTCGCAAATTCTCAGCATCCCACTCGAGCCATCGCTTGCCCGCACGATAGGAGACGTTGCCCAGCAGGACCGCCTCGGCGAGGGCCCCGGAATAGTCGAAATTGCACGTGGTCGGGCCGCGCGTTTTGCAGGCCGCGATCCACTCCTGATGGTGGCCTATCGAACTGGGGATGGACGGCTGGGGCGCCTCGAGCGGAGGGCCGTCGTTGGTATAAATCTTGTTAGTCCCGTAGTCTGCCAGCAGTCGCCCCGCATCCCCTTCAAAGAGAATTCCGTCCCGCTTTCCGTAGGCATCGATCCAGGTGGGGCATCGAGAGCCCTGGTACCACGTAAGATGAACGGGGGGCTGCGCGCCGCGCGCGGGGAACCGATAGTCAACCCGCAAGCTGTCGGGTACCTGATTGTCTCCTTCGTAGGTTTTTTCCCCGTCAGCCTCCACAACGACCGGAGACACCAGGTCCAGGGCCCAAAATGGGAGATCGATGTAGTGGCAGCCAAAGTCGGCAAGTGTTCCTCCGCCAAAATTCCACCAGAAGCGCCACTGGAAATGGAACCGGTTTTCGTCGTAAGCAACTTCCTTGGCGGGACCGAGCCAAAGGTCGTAATTCACATGGGACGGGGGGCCGGTCGTGGTCGACAGCTTCAACGCTGGCACCGAACTTTGCTTCCAGACGTGAACGCGGCGCACGGGGCCTAGAATCCCCGACTGGACAATCTCGACCGCGCGACGATAGTTGTCCTCCGCATGGATTTGCGTGCCCATTTGAGTGACGGCATTCTGCTTTTTTGCCAACTCGCGCATCTGGCGTACTTCCCAGACGGTATGGGCCAGCGGCTTCTCGCAGTAAACGTCAAAACCGCGCTGCAGCGCCCGGATCACCGCAGTGGCGTGCGAGTGGTCCGGCGTGCTGACGACGACGGCGTCGACTTTGATCTTGTCGAGCATCTTGCGGTAATCGGTGAATTTCTCCGCCGAGGGAAACGTTTCGGAGGCCTTGGCCAGTCGCTGCTGGTCGATGTCGCAGAGTGCCACGATGTTTTCCGACGCAACGTGGGTAATGTTGTAGTTGCCTTGCGCGGCAACACCGATACACGCGACGTCGAGCTTTTCATTGGGTGAGGTTCGCTCTGCGGCAACGAGTGTCGACCAGGGGCGGGAGGTGGCGGCGGCTACCGTGGCGGTGCCGGCGGCGAAGGCCTGGCGGAGGAAGTGGCGTCGATCACGGTCGATAGTCATCAGTTGTCTCCTTTTATTTCTTTCGCTCCGAGGCGCCGAAAAGCGATAAGGTCGCGATGGCCAGGTAGTCCGAATTTCCCTGGTATTCAAGCTACGCAATGGGCGAGGGGTTCCGTCCTTATATTCCTGGATCTCCTTCCTGTCTAGATTCAAAATCGTCGTTGCCATGGAATTCCACGCAGGGACGCAGCGATGATTCCCGTGGTAGCGGTTGCTTCGATCTTCGCATAAAATGGACCCGATGATGCATAGAAAGTGGACTAAATGTTCGGCACCGGTAGCGATGCTTGCGATTGCCTGGGGCAGTTGTGTGCTGGCCGCACGGGCGGCTGAAGAAGTGGGCAAGGTCGACTTCGCGCACGAAGTCGCCGCGATCCTCAAGACCCATTGCATCGAGTGCCACGGCGGCGAGGAAGCCGAAGGCGGATTTTCAGTCAATTCGCGGGCCCTGCTTCTCGACGCAGAGGCGGCAACGCCCGGCGCCGCGGACCAGTCGCGGCTGATCGAGTTGGTCAGCTCCAGCGACCCAGAAGAGCAAATGCCCCCCCACGACCATCCGCGGCTGACCCCGGCTGAGATTGAGGTGCTGCGCAATTGGATTGACCAAGGGCTCGCCTGGGAGCCCAGTTTCACGTTTGCGCTCTCCACCTATGAACCGCCGCTTAAGCCCCGTCGCCCAGTTTTGCCGGCACCGACGGACGGGCGCCAGCATCCGATCGATCGCATTCTCGATCACTACTTCGCCCTGCACAATGTGTCACGGCCGGGGCCACTCGGAGATGCCCAGTTCCTGCGTAGAGTCTATTACGACCTCATCGGACTGCCGCCCTCGCCCGCAAAACTCGCTGAATTCCTGGCCGACCCGTTTGCCGAAAAGCGCACCGATGTGATCGAGCAGTTGCTCGACAATCGCGAAGCCTATGCTACGCACTGGCTGACGTTTTGGAATGATTTGTTGCGTAACGCCTACTCAGGCACCGGGTACATCGAAGGGGGTCGCCAGCAGATCACCGGCTGGCTGTATCGATCGCTCTATGACAACACGCCTTACGATCAATTCGTGCGGGAACTGATTTCACCCTCCGCCGAGTCGGCCGGATTCATTCGTGGATTCAAGTGGCGAGGAAACGTCAACGCCAGCCAAGTGCGCGAGATCCAATTCGCCCAGAACGTATCACAAGTATTTCTGGGCATCAACATGAAATGCGCCTCCTGTCACGATAGCTTTGTTGATCACTGGACATTGGCGGAGACCTACAACCTGGCCGGCATTTATGCGGAGAAGCCATTGGAGCTCCATCGGTGTGATCAGCCGACCGGCAAGTTTGCCTCGGCTGCTTGGATTTTCCCGGAACTCGGCGATATTGACGCAGAGGCTCCTCAAAAGGTCCGGCTTGCCCAATTGGCGGCCTTGATGACGCACCCGCAAAACGGTCGGCTCCAGCGCACCATCGTCAATCGGCTTTGGCACCGCCTGATGGGTCGGGCGATCGTACATCCTGTCGATGCGATGCACGCGGAACCTTGGAGCGAAGACTTGCTCGATTTTCTCGCGGTTGCCTTGGTCGAAAAGCGGTACGATCTGAAGAAAATCCTGCAGCTGATAATGAGCTCCGAGGCGTATCAATCCGAGGCCGTGGTGCTGGACGTAGAGCCGCCGGCCGAACATTACGTCTTTTCTGGCCCGATCGCCAAACGGTTAACGGCCGAGCAGTTTTTGGATTCGATTCGGACCATCACAGAGACTTGGCCAGCGCCGGATGAAAAGGCGTTCGTGGCGGGAGAATCGGTTCCGCAAGAAAATCACGACGGGCCAGGAGGCCAGCTTTCGGCGGTGATCAGCGTCCTCGACCCAGATCTCCCCTCGCCCCGTGGTGCGGACGACGTCAAGGAGGTGATCGAAAAACATCCGCTGCTCATGCGGGCGGCCCTGACCCGAGCCGACGCACTCCAATCGAGCCTGGGCCGATCGAATCGCGAGCAAGTGGTGACAACTCGACCGACACAATTTACGACGCTCGAGGCGATCACCCTTTCCAACGGCCCTCGCTTCGCGGAGTTGTTGGCGAGGGGAGCAGAAATCACCAACGCTCGCCACCAGCAGTCGCCAGAAAAGTTGGCAGAATGGTTGTTCCGAGCGGCACTCGCCAGGGAGGCAACGGCGAGCGAAGTGGAGCTTGGCAAGAATATGCTTGGTGAGCAGATGACGCGCCAAACTACCGAAGACTTGTTGTGGACGGTATTTATGCTACCCGAGTTTCATTTAATTCGTTGACGTTTCTCCGCAGCTAGAATCACGGCTAGGATAAACAGATAATGAGCAGGTCCCCAGCTGGATTTTCGTCGATGTCGAGTACTCGTAGAGACTTTCTCAAGGCGGTCGCCGCTTCTTCGTCGGCCGCTCTGATGGCCAGCGAGCCGCAACGACTCCTGGGCGCCGAAGCGGAGGGCTCCTCGGTGCACCCGCGCGCCACGGCCGACGCCTGTATCCTCCTCTGGATGGGCGGCGGCATGGCCGGGCCCGACACGTTCGACCCCAAGGCCTATTCACCGTTCGAAATCGGACTGCCCGTTGAAAAGATTATCAGCACGTTTCCCGCAATTGATACGGAGGTAGACAATATCAAGATCTCGGCCGGATTGGAAAATATCGCCGGCGTGATGGATCGGGCGACGCTCATTCGTTCGCATGTGCTACCTGACCTGGGTACCATTCTCCACTCCCGACACCAGTATCATTGGCATACCGGCTACGTCCCCCCACAAACCGTCGCCGCGCCTCATATCGGCGCTTGGATGGCGCGCGTCCTCGGGCCCAACAACCCGGTCCTACCGCCATTCATCAATATCGGGCAACATCTCGAAGGCAACGGTGAGTCGGAGGAGATTAAGGCGTTTACCACCGCGGGCTTCTTCGGCAGCGAATACGGTCCGTTCAACCTGCCGGATCCGCAGGAAGCGGCCCGCGCAGTTCGCCCTCCCCGAGAGATGCAGCCAGGTCGTTTTGCGAACCGCTATCGATTTTTCAAGCAGCTTGTGGCCGAAAGCACGCAAACGCGCTACGTCAGCGATTTCCAGCAAGAGTCGATGATTCGCGCCATGGAAAATGCGCACCGCTTGCTCAATTCCGAGGACAGACGGGCGTTCGATTTATCCCTGGAACCTCAGGAGAGTTTCGCACGTTACGACACGGGGCATTTTGGACAAGGTTGTCTCTTGGCCCGGCGGCTGGTGGAAGCAGGCGCACGGTTTGTCGAAGTCACCACGGAATACATTCCGTTTCTGAATTGGGACACGCATGAAAACGGTCACACGACTGCTGCACGCATGAAGCACATGATTGATCAGCCAGTGGCTCAGCTCATCCTCGACCTGGAGTCGCGTGGCATGTTGGATCGCACCTTAGTGATTCTCGCCAGCGAGTTCAGCCGTGACATGATTATCGAGGGGGTCCCCGGCAGCAATGCCCGGGATCAGTCGCGCGCAAAGACCGACGTACTGCAAGAGATGAAGCAGTACGGTCTGCATCGGCACTTTACCGGGAGCTCGTCGGTCGTGATGTTCGGGGGCGGCATGAAAAGCGGCTTTCTCTACGGCGAGTCGGCCCCGGAACGTCCGTGTGTGGCAACGGCCAATCCGGTCTCGGTCGCCGATCTCCACGCCACCATCTTCACAGCCATGGGTATCAGCCCCAAGACGACGTTTGAGGTCGAGCGACGACCGTTCTACGCCACGCCAGATGGCAAAGGAGTAGCGGTCCAGGAACTCTTCGCCTAATTAGTCAATAGCGTAGTAGGGAGAAGCTGGCCATGCACCTCGTTAAGAGACTCAGCTCGGTTTGTACGGCAGTGAATCTGCGGGCCTGGATTACGGCGATTGTGTGCATGGTAATTGGCTGCGGAGGTTCTAGCATTGTTCTGGCCTCGCAATCCACGTCGTTCTCCAGTTACGGCTGGAACATTTCCGTCGACGACGCGGGGCGGATCGATGCGATTCTCCATGATAAACTCGGTCCCATCTTGCAGGACGTCCGATTTCAACTGAACCGCGAAGGTCAATTGCGGGAAGCTCGCGACCTGAAGGTGGTCCTAAAGGGACCTCGGCAACTGGTCGTGTCGTCAGCCGATCCGGCAGCTCTCTGGACATTCGTGGCTGGCGAGAACCAGTTGGCGATTCGGTGCTCCGTGGCAGGAAGCATGCTCACGGCGGTTGCACCGGCCACCAGCCAGCGCATCCCTGCGCGGGTACTCGATCCACAGGGCAAGCCGGTTACCTGGTCGCTTACCAACGAACTGGAGCATTCGGGCTGGTCGGCCAAGATGCGGCGGCATCAATCCTTCCTGCCGAGGCAGAATCCACACGTCATGTACCTTTCGCTGGGGCAGGTTTCGAGCCCGAACTTCCATTGCTTGTTTGATCGAGAGACCAACACGGTGATCCAGCTGCCCGAGGCGACGAGAATGGTACGAGATCCAGCGGACGTCGATCAGATGAAGGTGACGCTACCTTTCGACTCGACTGCGGAAATCACGTTGATTCCCGATTATTACACGAAAGTGCTCGGACTGCCTCGGTACAAACCGATCGACGACACTACCTTCGATCGGGCTCCCACGAACTGGTGTAGTTGGTCCGGTTATTACCACAACGTCACCGAAAAGAATATCACCGACATGGCGGACTGGATTGCAGAGAATCTCCGCGATTACGGCCTGCAGTACATGACTCTCGACGACGGCTACGATCGTGCCGGCACAAATCGGCAGCATTACTGGATCAGTCACTGGGACAAAACAAAGTTTCCCAACGGACCGAAGTACCTGACCGAATATCTTAAATCGAAGGGCCTGAAACCCGGCATCTGGCTGGTGCCTAGTTCTTATGCCGGGGCGGTAGAGGAGCACCCCGACTGGTACCTGAAAACAAGTGACGGCGACTGGGTTCTCAACTACGACACGCCTGCTTTAGATTACACGCATCCAGAAGTTCTCGAATTCCTGCGGGAACTGTTCACGACCTTCAACCAATGGGGATTTGAATACTATAAGTTCGATGGCGAAGGCGCGCTGATAGAGTATTTTGGCAATGTCGACAAGACAAAGCTCCACAACCCCCAGGCCGACGGCATCGAAGCCTACCGAAAACGTTCGCGAGTGATTCGTGACACGGTAGGTCCCAGGAGATTCATTGAAGGTTGTCCGGCCGGCATGCCGCCCGACTGCATCGATATGTACAACTCCTACTTCACGGGGTGCGACGTCTACAACAGCTGGATGGGCATGCAGGCGTTGTTCAGTTCGATCAGCGCCAACACGTTCCTCACGCATATTGTCGGGTACATCATGCCCGACGGCGTGGATGTCAGTCCTCGGATGTCGTGGAAAGAATCGCAGGCACTTTGCTTCGGTGGAGAGATATCTCCACGCGTGATGGGACAGGTCTTCGGGCGCGAAGAAGAGCCGGCCGGGTTTGGCACGACCATGGATCAGGCAAAAACGATCGTGACCTTCGTAGCCCTGTCGGGGGCCACGTACTGCTGCACCAACGTCTTTACCGATCTGCCCGAGGAGCGCGTACAATTGCTCAAGATGACGATGCCCGCCATGCCGATTGTTCCCATCGACCTGTTCAGCCGTGGCGCCGACGTCTGGAACGGGCATACGAAGGTCGCGCCGGACGGTTACGACGAGCACAACTATCCGGAAATCATGGACCTCAAAGTCAACTCGGCAGCCGGCGTTTACGACGTGGTGGCCGCCTTCAACTGGTCGAAAGACGAGGCCACCTCTCGGAACATTTCCTTTCGCTACGAATTGGGCCTGGAGGACGACACGCCCTATCTCGTCTTCGATTTCTGGAATCAACGTCTCCATGGGGTTTATAGCGCGGGGTTCACGACGGAACTGGCACCTCATCAGACCGGCGCCTATTTGATTCGTCCACTCTTGCAGCGGCCGCAGCTGATGGGAACCTCTCGACACATCACGGGGAGCCAATCGATACTCGATCTGAAGTGGCAGGCTGCCCAATCGAAACTGATCGGCCGGTCCGCCGCGGTCGCCGGAGACCAGTACGTGTTGTGGATTCATCTGCCAACAGGTTTTGACGTCACCGGAGTTGCGGCGAGCGACGCGCATGGCAAAATGGTAACGGCTACCCACAGCGTTTTGGAGAAGAGTACACTGCGCGTAAGTTTTGAAGGGCAGGCGACCCCCGTGGACTGGTCGGTAAGTTTTAGCGAGACAGCAGGGAGACATGCTCATGCAGGCAACGCCGCTAATTGAAGAGCAGATGAGGCTCGGCGAATCGATCGTCTGGGACCAACAGCAGGAATCGCTGCTGTTGGTCGACGGCGGCTATCCCTCCTATCTGTACCGGGTTCAACCGGCCGATGGCACCACGGACAGAATCGAATGTGATTTCATGCTCTCGGGTGTCGCGCTTACCGACAAACCCGACACGGTTTTATTGCTTTCGGACGAGGGGCTGAAACTTTGCCATCTGCCGAGTCAGCAGGTGGAGCGTTTTCTGGACGTTGAGCCCGAACTACCTGGCAACCGGTGCAACGATTGGGGGGTTGATTCCCAGGGCCGGCTCTGGTTTGGCACGATGGAAAACAACATCAACCGCGACAACCAGACTCTGCCGGGTGTGGTTACCGGCTGCGCGATCGCGCTGGCCATTGCGGCAGCATTCTTGATGGTGCTGGACGAAGAGAGAGCGTCCTGACCATTGTTTGTATACGGGCTAGTCCTCGAGCGCACGCAGTCCGTAGGGGGTGAAATGAAAGGCCCGGCTGGCGTATCCGGCCTGGAATTGACGGGTGCCTTCCGCAAACATCTTCCGGCCCTCGTCAACCGCAGTCTTGAATCCTGCACAAAAGATACGCTTGTGCTCTCTATTACCGGTGAGCCCGATTTCGTGGGCAAATGCCAACGAACAGAGCAGGTTCGTTGGTGAATAGGCGGGAGGCGGTTGATCGCGCTGATGGATGCATGAGGTCGGATAGAACGACTTGTGCTCTTCGTTCCAGCACTCGCGAATCATCTGGTCCAGGCCGGCGGTAATGCCCTGGAGCACCTCCGGATCGCCCGTAATCTGGTGGTAGCGGGCCAGCGCACTGAGTGTCACCGCCAGCAAGTAGGAGTTCTGACCATGGCATCTCCCGGCAGTGCCTTCGTGCGTGCAGTGGCCGTAGGCCAACATCACCACCCAACCACGCTCGGTATCGAGATTCTTCTTGAGGATCTGCCATTGCCTTTCGGCGGCAGCCAGGTACCTGTCGTCACCCGTCAATTCATAAGCGGTAATCATTAAATTGAGCGGCCAGCCGACGTCGCGGATATGGTCGCCGTACGGAGTGGGACAGTCGCCCGCCACGCGATCGGAGATCAGCTTGGCGACCTCGTGCGCGCGCCGATTGCCGGTGAGACAATACCAGTCGGCCAGTCCGCCCACCCAGACATGGCCGAAATCGTGGATCATCCCGACTTGTGTCCACATGGCGGCATCCAAGGAGGCATCTTCAAAATATCCACCCGTGTGCCCCAGGCTGTGCGTCCAGATTCGTCCCGGCTGAGATCTCCATTGAGCTTCCTGCTTACGCACATGACCATTGGCCACGTGCATCGTATCGACGTCCATCAGGTGGCAGGCCCCCTGAGTCGCCCGTTCAAAGTACCTGCGGTCGCCGGTCCGCAGATACTGTGTAAAAAATATATGGGACGTGTCGTATTCCTGGTTCCCCCAGCCCCCCCGGAACTTGTTGAAGTGCCACCAGTCTCCAAAATTAAGCATGCCGTTTTCGCGCACGTTGAGCTGATCTTCGAGGTGCTTCTGGAACATCTCGGCAAGCCAGGCGTCATAGCCGTGGTATTTCTTGGGATCAGCGGCTGGGGCACCTTCCAACACACCCGTGCCGCAGACGTACTCCGGGCTGCATTGGGCCAGCAGTGGTTTTTCCACCGCCTGATAGAACTCTGAGAGCCCCTCGACGGGTGGCTCGCCGGCGAAGAAGTTGGCCCACAGCTCATGCGTTTTTGCGACACCAATTTTCAGGGTGTAGACACCATCACGCAGGTAGTACGTGTGTTTCGAATCCTCTTCAAAGGGGCGATCGTCGTAACGTCCCGCATCGAAATCAGGGCAGAGTCCGATGCGTAGCTCACCCGGCTTCACTTCCAGACTCTTGGGCCAGTTCTGCCAGAACTGCCGCACGCCAACGGCCATCCCCCCGCTGGGCGACCCGACGGCGGCCCAACCGGCCCCGCGCTGTCCCATCTTCTTCGCATCAATCTCGAACTGCTGGTCGTCGACTTGAACTAGCCGCGACGAACCGGAGCTCCCTGCGTTAAGCACCATCGCATCGGCGTCCTGGCCTAGGGTTTGGCAGACAAGTTCGATCGCATTGAACTTGGCCATCAGCGCATCCTGGTAATCGTTGATGAACGTGTATTCGAGCTTGACAAACGGCTGTCCGCGAAACAGATGCATGCGCGCAACGTAGCGGAAGAGCGTGCGATTGTCTTCAGCACGGTGAACGCCATCGATCCGCACGCAAACCCTCAAAGGCCCATGCTGTTCGATGGACAGATTGGCGTGTGACAAGTCGGCTCGATAACGCGTCCCATCCGATCCCACGAGGAGGACGCCCGGCGACTCTTCACGGGTCACACGTTCTTCGTCCGAGTACTGGCCATCACCGTTCTGATCGAGCCAGACCGCATCGAGGAACCGAAAACGATCGGGAGATACTTCAATTCGCAGCCGGCCCGAGTCAACCATCGGACTGACCAGATTCATGATCACCTCGACCGGATCGGGCACGGCCGCACGGCGGACCTCGGGCCCATACCGCAAGACAAACTGCTGGGACTCGCTGGAAGCCAGGTCGACTTGAAAATCTAACAGCACCCAGCGGATCGACCCATCCGGCCAGCGCGAAAGCACCTCGGTCTGTAAAGGGACTTCCTTGCCCGTGGCATCCAGCAAGGCCAGATGCCGATCACCGACCAACGCTCCGCGCGCCAGCGGCACGCCCGAGGTCACGGGCCAGCCACTGCGCGCGACGCCTGATGGTTCGGTTACGGTCAGCTCAATGTTCTCGCCCGAAACGCTCGACGAAAGTACGACAACAGCGCAAAGTGAAATCCAATACCGTCTCATAACCATCGCCGATCCTCCTATCAGGCCACTTACGCGTCGGTCCCCATGGGCGAGCACTCAGGGTAGAATTTATAGTCGGGATCCGAGCGAAGTGCCAGCCTGTCAGGGCCTTCACAAGTCCCATTCTCGAGTCCTCGCCAACTGTTCAAATTTCCCATCGCACGGCCGCATCTCTGTCGACGTAAGTCCTTGATAGACAGCGAGAATGGGGTTTTCGGTACGGACAGGTGGATGGGACGACCATTCTGCTGTCGAGTTTGAACCGGCGGCAGTAGCGACGGTTCAAAGCTCCCCAAACATCCTTCTTTAACCACTTCTTGGGTATTGCTCGAACAATTGGCACTAACACCTGTTCGATCTGAAAGGTAAAATAGAAGTGATGGCAATCTATCCCTCTTTCAGGAAAATAAGCCCCATGACTTCTCTGGACCGAATTACCAGCGATCCGGCTACCATGAACGGTCAAGCATGTATTCGCGGAATGCGTCTCACGGTGCAGCGTGTTCTGGAAGCACTGTCGATTTATCCTGATCGCCAAGAATTTTTTGCCGAGTATCCAGAACTGGAAGACGAAGATATTCGTCAAGCCTTGGCCTATGCAGCCGCGAACCTGGATGACAAAGTGCTGGAGCTTCACGAAACCCGATGAAGTTCTTGCTTGATCAAGGCCTTGCTCGTTCCACAGTTCGCCATTTGGCGACGATGGGGTTGGCAGCCGAGCATGTTGGCGATTTAGGTTTGGCCCAGGCATCCGATGAGCGGATTCTGGAGGAAGGGCGCGCTCGTGGAGCTATCGTTGTCACTCTCGATTCGGACTTCCATAGCTTGCTTGCACATTCCAATGCCACAACTCCATCGGTGATTCGTATTCGAGTGGAAGGTCTGAAGGGTGAGGGTGTGGCGAGTATCATCAGCCAAGTTGCAGTAACCGTAGAAGATGACCTGCTTGTGGGCGCTGCAGTTTCGGTTACCGAACGCTATCTGCGTTTGCGTCGCTTACCGATTGTAAAGTCTGACGGTGCAAATCCTGCCTAGCCCGGATATTTCATACGTTCGGGCACCGAAGCGCAGCTTTGGTCGGCGAGGTGGCCTAAGTCCTATCAATTCATTTTTCCTATCAATCCAGGAACCACCCTCATGCCGTACAGCGTCATTTTACCAGCGTCGCCCAGATTCAGTGCGGTGACCGCCGCCATCACCGCGCTCTTCATGATTCCCGTCCTGGCCTACGGCCAACTCGTTATTTCCGGCAATGAGAACAAGTTGGTCGTCGGTCCCGCAGGGGTCGAAGTCGACTGGGATGCCAGGCCGGATTCGGTTTCTGTGATCGACTTCGCAGAGTTTCCTCCGCGGGTGCAGCATATCAGCGGAATCTCCAATTCGGTTTACGGCCCTCCGTCGAATATCGCCATCACGCCGGACCATCGCGTGGCACTGATCACTAGCGCTGTGAAGCTGGATCGCGAGGCCGAAGAGCAATACTCACCTGACAATATCATTCACATCATGGACCTTACGTCGGACCCGCCGAGGGTAATCGGCACGACGACCGCTGGACGACAGCCCTCTGGCATGTCGATCACGCCCGACGGTCGCCAGGCGCTGGTTGCCAATCGGGCCGACGGTACGATCACCGTCTTGTCGATCTCCGGGACCGATGTCAAGCCGATTCAGACGGTCCAGATCGGCGCACCTGAGGACCAGGTCTCGGACGTGGCGATCAGCCCGGACGGCAAGTTGGTGCTGGCCAGCGTCCAGGAGGGGCATCATTTGCGTGTCCTGGAACTAAAGGATGGCGAGCTCTCCGCCACGGAACATAAATTATCGGTGTGTGGCAAACCTTACCGCACCGTGATCACGGCGGACGGGCAGCTGGGCATCACCGCCGGAGGAGGCGAGAAGGGACCGGACACCAACGCATTAACCCTAATCGACTTGACGGTGGACCCGATTCGCACGATCGATTATATCCCCGTCGGCAGCGGTCCGGAGTCGTTCGCAGTCAGCCCGGACAGCAAGTTGCTGGCAGTGATGTTGTTCAACAACGCGAGCCGAGCAGCGGACGATCCGTCGCGGACGGAACATGGCCTGTTAAGAATCCTGGCCCGCCGCGGCAAGACCTTTGAGTCGGTCCAGACGTTGCCGCTCGGGCGCGTCACCCAGGGCGCGGCATTTACGTCCGACGGCAAGTACCTGGTCGCCCAATGTCACGATCTGTACGAATTGCGGATCTACTCCGTCCAAGGCGAGGCGGTCAAGGATACGGGTGTCCGAATCGAGACGCCGGGGCATCCGTCGGCGATACGCGCGAGCCGGTGAAGACAGGGGACAGGGGAGAGGGGAGAGGGGAGAGGGGCCTGCCCGCCGTAGCCTTTGGCGAAGGAGGGACAGGGTTGAGGGTTCGGGAGTGATTCCGAAATGCCTTATCCGGCCAGCCACTCGTCGCGATGCTCGGCGACAAAGGGGTCGTCGGTTAGGTGGGGATAAGCGTTTAACACGCGATCGAGTTCTTCTGATTGGTCTCGCCGCAGCACTTCTTTCTCGTCCAGACACCAGCATCCGTCCAGGAGTCCCTGGCGACGGAGTACTTCGTGGATGGCCGGAATACAGCCTCTAAAATTGTGGTCCGCGTCAAAGATGACGGCATTCGCGTCGGTCAATTCGTTCGCCTGCTGGAGCAACGCTTGTGACACCGCGCCGCCGGCCTCACTAATCTCCCGACAGGTGCGGTGCATGACGACGGCAGTCGACGCCCACACCGCCCACTGACCAAGCAGTCCGCCGACGAAACGACACACCGTTGATTCTCCGTTGCACTGAAATCGATAGGGTGTCAATAAGTCGAGCAGGATGTTGTCATCGTTGCCGGTATAGAGTGCGATATCATGGCGACCGCTCTCAGCCACCGCTCGCACCACGGAGAGCGTTTTGTACCGGTCGAAGGCGGCGATTTTGATGGCTCGTACGTTTTCGATCTCACAAAAACCGCGCCAATACTCCAGCGGCAAGTCGATCCCGCCCACTGCCGTCTGCAGGTAAAAACCGAACACGTCGATGCACTCCGCGACCTTCTGGGTGTGCGTGATCAAATCGGTTACCGACTTGTAGCCGGATGAGCCGAGGTTCAACAGGCCGACCTGATACCCAAGCTCGCGAGCGAGCGAGGCTTCGCGGACAGCTTGGGCCGTATCCCCGCAGATCCCAGCAACGCGCACCACCGGCCGTTCGCTCTGCTGCTCGAAGCGGTCCATCTCCTCGGCCGCGATGGAGAGAACCGGTTCCAATAGGCCAACTTCCGCGTTGTGAATGGCAAATTGGGTCGTGTGGACTCCCACGGCCAGACCACCCGCACCGGCGGCAAGATAGTAGCGACTCAGCGCGCGTTGCCGCCGTTCGTCTAGCTTGCGGTCGGCGGACAAAGCCAGTGGATGGGCAGGAATCACGCACCCTTGGCGAAGCACCTCAGCGGCGCCATTAAAATTTGCCATCCCGTACCTCGAAGTGTGTTGGCTTGTTCCAAGTAGGTTGCCCGCGGGCGATCCAATCTGCCGTCATCCGCAGCAATTCGTCGGCAGATCGTCGTGGCGGACCAAACAGCTCGATCGCGCGGCTGGAATCACTTAGAAATGCCTGGTCCGATTCGGTAGCGCTGAACTGCGGGGCTCTTCCCAGCAATTCGCCCAGCTTGATGCCAAGTTCGCGACAAGCCAGTTTCTCCGGCCCAGTTACATTGAGTACCAGTGGCGGCGTGCTGACATGCTCCAAACTGCGAAGAATCATCTCATTGGCGTCGGCTTGCCAGATGACGTTCAGGTATCCAGTTCCCAGCGGGATCGATTCACCGGCGAATACTTTTTGTGCCAGATCGACCAGGACACCATAGCGCATCTCCGCCGCGTAATTGAGTCGGATGAGTGCGAGCGGAATACCCCGCTCACGAGAAAAGAACTCGAAAACACGCTCGCGCCCCAAAGCGCTCATCGCGTATTCACCGTCGGGGTTGACCGGGTCGCCTTCACGTGAGCCAGGAGTGTCCGTGGGCACGAGTCCATAAACATTTCCAGTGGAAAGAGCGACGATGCGACTCTCGGAAAACTTTTCGCAAATTGCGCCCGGCAGATACGCATTGGCCGCCCAGGTCTTTGCCTGCGCTCCATCCGTTCCAAATTTTACGCCCACCAGATAGAGGATGTTCGCAACATTCGGCAACGACCTGACGAATGCCGCGTCAAATAGATCTCCCACCTGAGTCTCAACACCCCAGTCGTTCAGTCGCTGCCGAACGGCTGAATCGGCAAAACGGCTGACGGCTATCACGCGCCGATCCACGTTCGCAGCATCACTGGCCCGCCGAGCCATCCGCGCCAGCGTGGGCCCCATCTTTCCCCCGGCGCCCAGAACGAGAATGTCGCCTGGAATTCGTCCCAGCGCTTCCACCAGCGGATCACTCGGTTCGCTGAGCAACAATTCCAGCGAGTCTTCATCGGCGACACCATGGGGCGAAGAATTTGTCGACGTCATTGCCGCGGCCACATGAAATGGAGTAGGTTAGTCACTTTACTATCGCTAAATTGCCAACGTTTGGGAACCCTGCGAGGAAGCTGAATGTTCCACTGGAAATCATGCTGGTGGCGATCCTGCCTTATCTTGCTTATCTTGCTTATCTTTCCGGCGATAGCCCTATCGGCGCATGCGTCGGATCGCTGGTTGCTGGAAGTCGCCGCCGGGGATCACGACCGCATCGGATCACCAGTTTTCGCGGACCTGCCCGACGGGCTGGAGCTCCAGGGCGATCTCTCTCTGAAACGGGTCGATACCGGGAACATCGTATCCGCGCAAATTGGACCGGGGCCATCGCGCCGGCTATGGTGGATCCTCGAACAGCGACTCGAACGCGGCGAGATTCGTCGGTACGAAGTGGTCGAGTCGCCCACATCGAATGTGCCGGGGCGAAAAATCGTCTCGGTCGACGACGACGGCCGAAAACTTGTCGTCAAGTTCGGCCAGCGGCGCGTCCTGGCGTACAATCACGAGACCGTCCCGTCGCCGGATGCGGCGCAGCCCTATTATGCGCGTAGCGGCTATATCCACCCCGTCTTCACGCCCAGTGGTCAGGTGGTGACCGATGGCATGCCCGTCGATCACACCCACCAGCACGGCGTGATGTTTGCCTGGCGTCAGGCGGAGTACCAGGGAAGGGAAGTCGACTTTTGGAATGTCGCGGCAGAACTCGGCCGAGTTGAGCATGAATCGATCGACGAGATAGTCGAGGGACCTGTGTTCGGTGGATTTCGGACCACCCTCCGTCACTTGGAACTAAAGCACCCATCCGGCCCTACGGCAGTTCTTCGCGAATCCTGGGAAGTACGGGTTTTCGCCCTGGGTGATACGTTCCTTTGGGACCTGGCCAGCGAGCAAAGAATAATCGGCGATGTGTCGCTGATCATTCCTCAGTTTCCCTATGGCGGGATGATGGTTCGCGGTTCAGCCGATTGGCAAGGCGCCAACGATTGTAAATTTGTTACAAGTCTGGGCGGCGATCGTATTACGGGAAATCACACGCGCCCCCGCTGGGTTGCCATGCATGGTGCGGCCAGCGGCGGACCGGCGGGTCTGGTCGTGATGAGTCATCCGTTAAATTTCCGTGACCCCCAGCCGGTCCGATTGCATCCCTCGCTGCCTTACTTCTGTTTCGCTCCAATGGTACTGGGTGAATTTGAGCTAACCCCCGACAAACCCTTTCGATCGCAATACCGGCTGCTCGTACACGACGGGCCACTCGATCGAGACCTGGCACGCAGTCGAGCCCGCGACTACGAAACTCCGCTCGTTGCCCAGGTGGTGCGCTGAGGGAATCAACCACAAATCGCTGACATTCAAGTACCAGGGCCGCCACCACCGAACACCTCTTTCCAAACGGCCCAGCCCCGCGCAAAATAGCTTTACCACTTCCCATCGGCCACGCACCCGGGACCAACCCATGCCACACCATCTCACCTCCTCGCATCACGTCTTGATTCTAATGGTCCTCCTCTACGGTCCGCTGGTTCTGTCCAGCGCGGGCCAGGCGGCGGGCACCGCCGCGCCGGACAGCGTCGCCTCAGACAATGTGCCACCCCAGGGCTTTGTGGCTCTCTTTAACGGAAAGGACCTGAGTGGTTGGCAGGGACTCGTGGCGGACCCCGTCAAACGGGCGGGGATGTCACGAGAGGAATTGGCCGCGGCCCAGCGCGAGGCCGATAAGAAAATGCGCGCCCACTGGAAGGTGATCGACGGGGCCATTGAATTCGATGGTGCCGAAGGGGTCGGCAACACGTGCACGGTGAAGGACTATGGCAATTTTGAGCTGCTCGTGGACTGGAAGATTCTTGCCGCTGGTGATAGTGGGATTTACCTGCGTGGCTCACCGCAAGTACAGATCTGGGACACGAAACATGAGCCCTCCTGGAACAACGGAGCCGACAAGGGATCGGGCTCGCTGTGGAATAACCAGAAGCACGAGCGTTTCCCGTTGGTGCATGCCGACCGCCCGGCAGGCCAATGGAACACGTTTGCCATCCGAATGGTGGACCAACGGGTGACGATAAAGCTCAACGATCAACTTATCGTCGACAACGTGGTGATGGAAAACTATTGGGAGCGGGAGAAACCCATCTATCCCACCGGATCGATCGAGCTTCAAGACCACGGCAACAAGCTGTGGTTCAAGAACATCTATCTGCGAGAACTGCCCTGAGGGGGGATCTGGGCTAGGATGTTTTGCCCCTTCAGGCAACGCCGTGAACGACTTTCGTAGCTGGATCCGCCAAGGATCCGGGGCGCCGCGGGTGGGGCCCAGCCATCTCGCAAGGGCTCCGAAGTCTTGGCGACATCGGCTACGACCTTAGCGCTGCGCTTTTCGTAGCTGGATCCGCCAAAGATCCGGGGCACCGCGGGTGGGGCCCAGCCATCTCGCAAGGGCTCCGAAGTCTTGGCGACATCGGCTACGGACGCGAGGGCAGCGCTGAAATACGAGGAATAAGTCGTTCACAGCGTTGCCCCATTGGGGCGCAGTCCCACTAACTGCACCTTACGGAACTGAATCGGCGCGCCCTCCGATTGCAGGCTGATCGCCCCTTGCGTCACGCTGCAATTGCTGGCCTCGTTCACCAATTGGCCGTTGACTTTCACCCCGATATTATCACCTCGGCAGGTAATCTCCATGCGGTTCCACTGGCCGATGGGCTTTTCGGAATCGTCCGTGAGGTTCTTGTAGCAGCGGTCTATCTTGCGAGTCGCCTCGTCCGGCACGTTCAATTTCGTGCCGATAATCCAGAAATCTCCCGCGTCCCCGCTGCCCAGTTGCACTTCTACCGACTTCGGCCAGACTCCAAGCGTCCTGGGCTTGGAGGCGTGGACAAGTACGCCGTTATTGCCTCCCCGACTCTTTTCAGGCCAGCGCCACTCGACGATCAGGAGATAGTCGCGATAGTCGGCGTTTTTGGTGTGCATGTATCCGGTCGGCTTGCCGGTACAGTAAAGGATGCCGTCGCGCACACTCCAGACATCCTCCATCTTGGGGCCTGCGACGTCGGAGACCCATTTCCAGTTGGAAACGTCCTTGCCATTGAAAATCTCCTGCACCTCTCCTTGCGGTTCTGCCGTCGAAATCCTCGGCGCCGCGTAAACGAAAGCGAGCAGGAGCCCGATGACTGCAAGCATTTTTAGGTTGGCTATCGACATAGTGAGGTTTCTCCGAAACAGTGAATCAGTCCAGCTTTGCAAGGATAGGACAGCAAAGATGCGCCCTCGTCGATCACCACGCCGTCAACCCGCCGTCGACCACCAGGTTGTGGCCGGTCACGTAACTCGACGCTTCCGACGCCAGGAATACGGCCGCCCCTTTCATCTCTTTGCCATCCTCACCCATGCGTCCCATAGGAATTGTTTCACTATAGGCTTTGACGAACGCGGGCGGCTGATTGCGAAAAAAGCCGCCGGGGCTGATGCAATTCACGCGGATATTGTCCGGTGCCAGATAAACGGCCATGTCGCGAGTCATGTTGATCACGGCACCCTTGGCGGCATGATAGTCAATGGTGGCGCCACCCATGTCGGTCCCCTGGTAGACGCGGCGGTCCTTTCCGACGATGCCTGCCGTCGAACCGATGTTGATAATGATGCCCTGTCGGGCCGGCTTCATCGCCTTATCCACCACGTGCTTGCTGCAATAGAACACGCCGTGCACATTGACATTGATCGTGTTGTGCCACAATTCCGTCGGCCGCTTTTCCAGCGGCGCGTTGGCAGGCGTGCTCATCACGTTGCCGGCGTTGTTGATCAGGATGTCGAGCTTGCCAAATTCCTTGAGCACGGCATCCACCAACTGCTCCACCTGGCGCTCGTCGGCCACGTCACATTCCAGGCCGACTGCCCGGCGGCCCGTATCCTGGGCTATCCGTTGGGCCGAGGCCCGCGCGTCCTCGATCTTTCGGCTCGTAATGGCAATGTCGGCCCCAGCTTCGGCCATGGCCGTGGCCATATCCAGCCCCAGGTTACGTGCCCCACCGGTGACGAGGGCCACCTTGCTAGAGAGATCGAAAAGTTCGTGCGTGGTCGGCGCCCCCATCGGTGCCTCCTTCGGTGTCTCCTGAAGCATCAACCCGCGCCGACTACTTCAATCATGCAATTGCGAGTGTTCAAGCGGACCGGCTTCGAATAGTGGTCGACGCGGATTCCATTCTTCAGGGCTGTCGGTACGTCGACAACAAACTCGGCCCACGTTGGGCAGTTGTGGGCGATGTAGGCGAGATGCCAGTTTCCGATGAAGGAATCGTCTCCCACGAAGGAATCGCCTTGCGTTAAGGATTCACTGCCGACCAAGGAGTCGTTGCCGACGGCCAGGCCGGGCAAGAGGACCGGTCCCGTATCGACCTGGTAATAACCGTCGCGCTGGCTGACGTTGATCGTCTTGACGGGGTACTCGATCATCACGCGCCTGCCGTCGGGTAGATCCAATTCGGTCCGCGACGTCAGCGGCCGATCGTTGAGGGTCACTTCGGTGACTTGCTGCGGTGTTTCGAGCTGGCGGCCTTCGACCATCTTCAGGTTGCGAGAATGCCTGACCCAAGCCTCGGCGGCCTCACCCACCTGCCTCCGCACGGGTGGGGCCATCTTGCTTTCGCGGGGCACTTCCACGTCGCACTGCTCAAAACGCTTGATAATCATGAATTCTGCGTCCGACGCGACGACACAGAAATCGGCGTTGGGAATTAGCCAGATATCGCGGTCCACGTTGACCTTTTCCGTCTTGCAGGAGGCACCCAGTACGTAGTGCTCCGTCTCGCCCGTCCGCGGATCGGTCACCTCCGCGCGACATTCAATCGGGATCCTCACCTGATTGCGAGTGACCGGCTGCCGGACGGTGATCGTCACTGGCGACGCGCCCTCGTGGTCGGTTTCGAAGTGGAAGTACGATTTGGAAAAGTCACAAGTTTGCATGGGACGTAGTTTGGCTCATTTTCTGCCGATCGTCCAGTCGCCCCCTTGTCGTCGTGATCGTCCTAGGGCACGATAGCCCATATTCGGAGGAACCTAGGCATGTCGCAACGCTTGACCGCACTTTTGACCGGGCTCACCGTGCTGCCGTTGCTCGTTTGCCAGAGCGCTGCAGCCGAGCCGCTAGTAGAACAATTTGACCTTTTTGTGAGCGGTACGGAAGGCTACCACAC
>Ga0115002_10001085_pt1 | contig 37896 bp, 29 predicted proteins | sample ArcticOcean_MG_C_8_FD_89576 | JGI IMG/M metagenome (GOLD analysis project Ga0115002, IMG submission 89576) | Marine microbial communities from western Arctic Ocean - ArcticOcean_MG_CB11_86 | ecosystem: Environmental > Aquatic > Marine > Oceanic | place: Arctic Ocean: Canada Basin | collected... | reverse complement strand
GTCCCTATCAGCATGTAACTTAATAATGCCAATGACGCGTGTCGACTGAAATTATCGTTCGGTCGGACGCTTCCGATGGGCGCTTGTTGGCTCATCATGATGACCAAGACAGCGCCGCGATTTCCGCTGCGATTCGCTCGGCCGCTTTGCCGTCCCACAATGGCGGCTTGCTACCGACTTTGGCTGATCCCGCTTTGATCTTTTCAATCTCGCCGAGGATGCGCTCGCGATTGGTACCCACGATAATATTGGTCCCTGTCTCGACCGTGATGGGCCGTTCGGTGTTGTCCCTCAAGGTTAAGCACGGTATGCCTAACGCCGTGGTTTCTTCTTGCAGCCCCCCGCTGTCGGTGAGGACCATCATCGCGTCCTTCCACAGATTCAGGAAGTCGCTGTAGCCTAAGGGCTGGGTGACCACAATATTGGGGTTGAGTTCGATTGACCAGCTTGCGAGCCGCTCAGCCGTCCTCGGATGCACTGAAAAGAACAATGGGATGTCGTTCGCTACCTCATTGAGGGTGCCTATGATGGATTCGAGCGAGTCGCGCTGATCGACGTTGCTGGGACAATGCAGAGTGACAACCCCGTACTGGCCGAGCGTCTGTTTTCGATCCGCATGCGCGAACGAGGCCTCCTCGCGATTCGTAATCTTGTCGAGTTCATACATCAGGTTGTCGATCATGACATGACCGAGGAAGAACAGCTTTGACTCTGCGTGTCCTTCTTGTCGGAGGTTAGTGAGGCCGCTTTCTTCGGTCACAAAATGAAAATCACATATCGAGTCCGTGGCGATCCGATTGATTTCTTCCGGCATGGCCATGTCGCCGCTGCGCAACCCCGCCTCGACGTGTGCGACTTTAATGTGCAATTTTTTCGCGACGATGGTACAAGCGATTGTTGAGTTCACATCGCCGACCACGATGACGCAATCGGGCGTTTCCTGCAGACAAATCGGCTCAAAAGCGGTCATGATGTTGGCGGTCTGCTCGGCGTGAGATCCGCTACCTACACTGAGATTGAAATCGGGTTCGGGGATTCCGAGTTCGCTGAAAAAGACATTGCTCATCCCTTCGTCGTAATGCTGGCCGGTGTGCACGAGTGAGACGGTGAATGCGTCACGGCGCTTTTGCAATTCACGAATGATCGGTGCGATCTTCATGAAATTGGGCCGCGCGCCTGCGACGAGGATGAGTTTGATTGGGCTTGTCAACGAGTTATGCCTCACCGGACGTCGACGCAACCACCTTGCCTTTGTCGGCAGCGGCTTGAGTGCGATACGCGCTCAAGACCTCCAGTTGCGCACGGGCAGTTTCCACTCCCATACGGTTAGTGATTCCACCATGCCCGATCGGAGAATGCGCGCAGATCCAGCTCATGCGTCCAGGCCGATCGGTGTTGCTGGGCAATATGAAAATATGTTTCTGCCATCTTGGTGGGGAGCATGAGTCCGTCATGCTCCATGCCTTTGGTCTCTCGCAATTCCTGAAAACGCTCTGCGCCAAGCATTTTGCCCAAGGTGTCAGGTGCGTCCACCGAGCCATCGACCACGATGTGCGCAATGTGAATTCCTTGTGATGCGAATTGCGCATTGAGTGTTTGGCATAACATACGTCTGCCGGCCATGGCGGCGGCATGAGAATGTTGGCCTGCATTGCCCCGCACGGCTGCCGTTGCGGACGTAACGAGGATTGTACCTTTGCCTCGTTCTTCCATCAGCGGACAAACCGCTGAAGCTGTGCGAAACAAGCCAAATGTCGCGAGTCGCCAGCCCATCTCAAACGCTTTGTAGCTCGTGTCCGCGAGCGGCTTATCGCCGATCTGCGCGCCTAGGTTGTAGATTACGACCTCGATAGGGCCGATATCGGCTTCGACTGCAGCGATCCTGTATTCGATGCTGTTGTCCTCAATGGCGTTCATGATGAAGCCCGACGCTGAGCCACCGCTGGCTTCGATGTCCTCGATGAGGGTCTTTAAGCCCTGCTCGTCACTGCGTCGACACAAGACTGCGTGATAGCCATCTTGGGCAAAGCGTTTTCCGACATTACCGCCGATCCCGGCACCGGCACCGATTACTAGGCACACTGGTTTCATTATTGTTCCTAGATTGTGTTTTTGAGATTGGCTTGTTCAAGTTTGCCTCGATCGAAGAATACCCGGAATTGGCGCCGTCCACATACAGTCAATGAATAACTTAGGAGGTGGCATTTGCGACACCCTCTTATGGAACAACGCTTCACCACCTCGGTGGTCAGGAGGTTTTTGCACGTACGACAACGGGTGCCAGTGCTTGGCACGCTAAAGGCTTTCATGGAACGCGCTTCACCATCTTGTTGGTCATAGCGATGTTCCACGTATGTACGCGTACCCGGGCTCTCTCTCCCTCTCTGCGCGCTGAGGGCTCTTCAGCCGCGATAGGCTTATGATGGCAGGCAATGGATGAGGATGCACGAATGGTCGAAAATGCTTTCGGTAATCATGAATTACAGCGGTTTGACTATGCCCGTATCGAGTCCGATGCCTCGGCCGCACTGCATTTTGACACCGATGTCCTAACCGCGCTCGACCAACATGGATTTGTCGTTGTCGAAAACGCGATTTCTGCGACACACTGTGATCGGTTGCTGGACGAGATGCGTCCTTTTATTGACGCAACACCCCATGGTCTACACGGCTTGGGTGGAACGCGTCGGGTGGGTGCACTCGTCGCGAGATCGCCCACGAGCCACCGCATGATCGCGCAACCAGCCGTGCTGCGGCTCGCAAAATCGGTGCTCGCCGAACAACAGTTGTCCGGCGACGCCGTCCAGATCAATGGTCGGCAGGGAAAAGGTAAGGATCGGTTCAGGTATCCCTGGCAGTTGCATCTAACTCAGATTATTGACGTTGGACCAGGCGCAGGTACCGAAGCTTTGCCGCATCAGCTGGGCCTACACAGAGCCAATGGAATGTGGCTGCATGACTTTCAAGATGCACGTCTCGACCTGCAAATGGAAGTGATGTGGGCTTTGTCGGACTTCACCGACAACAATGGCGCGACCCACGTGGTGCTCGGTAGCCACCGAGAGGAACCTCGCGCTGGGCCATTGGGATACAGCCAGCCGACGATCCAAGCAACGATGCTTAAGGGGAGCGCATTGATCTGGACGGGATGGTCGGCACACGGGGCCGGCATCAATAACACCGAGCAGCGTCGGGTCGGCATGAACATCAACTATGCGCTAGGTTTTCTCGCTCAGGAAGAGAATCAACTGCTGGCGTGCCCACCGCATCTAGCGCGTCAGTTGCCTGAAAAAATGCAGCGCCTCATAGGCTATCGGCAACCGTCCCCCTCGCTAAATTATGTGGCGGAATGTCAGTCCCCGGCTGATTCGGTATTACACGAGGAATTTGACGTGTTGATACCAGGTGCGCATGGACACGCTATGAATCCGACCGTTGACGGTGCGCGAATGTCGGATGCGGAATTGGCTGATCAACTCAAGTACTATGCCGCAAAAAAAGCCCAGGCTGTAATGGATGACGACCTCGAACTGGCATTGCATTGCAAGCGCGCGATCGCAGTGTTGCAACGTCCGCGAAATTGATTGTCGGTTGCCTGCCGACCAAGTCGAAAAAGCCCACCCAGGACCAACAGTCGAGAAACAACAACGACCGTCATTATCGTTAATTAAGCTGCTTTCCACGATCGACAAAGAGTGACAGTTGTTTCCGCTGAAAGGCCCGAGAATTCGTTTTCGCGGCGGTACGATGTCACCTTTCGATACGTTGGCGTGATCGTGGCGCGGCAGGGACCTTTGATTTGCTGATTACTCGATGAGACTACTTGAAGGCTTCAGCCTAATAGAAATGACGGTCTCGTTATTGATGGCCGCGATCTTGGCCCGCAGAAACAGTGGCTCTCAGGCAGATTCCTGCTACGAAAATCGCGGCTGAAGGCGTTCCCACAGGGTTTTTCGACACCCCCTAATTCCGCTTCGACTCAGATTAACGACACCCCCTTCAGCCAGCGATTCCTCAACGGGTTCGCCTGTCGTAGCGATCGCTCAAGAACTTCAGTTTCTCGGCCAAAACCCCACTTACGACCGAATCCGCCTGGCTGAAGACTAGCCAGTCCGGTGCCCCCGCCGTGAATGCTGGCCAATGCATTTGCTTAGCGTCGTTCGGATTTCCCGTTCGAGCAAAATTGACCCAGTAGTGCAGCATACGGTCGCCTAGCTGCCGGACGCTTGGGTCATCGCTCGTGTGACCGCGCAAGAGAAAAAAGCTATCCATGCCGTGCGGCGTGCCGATCCATTCACCTTGGTTTGCGGTCGGTATGAAATCTACATAGTAGAGCCACGCTCGGCTCGAAACCGTGGTCATCCCCAGACCTAGTTGGTAGGCTGACAGCAGATAGCGATTGTCGCCGAAAGTGCGGCGCCAGCCGGAAGCTTCATCATGCGCAAAGTCTTCCTTGTACAAAGCCTTGGCCCGCGCGGTATCGCTGGCAAAAGACGCTGCGAACTGTTCGACGCCTAAGCCCGATCCGCCCATGACAGTACCTTCGTTACTATTGCCGCCGGTCATGAAGGGTACGTCGTGCTGTTTGCCCTGCCTGAATAGAATGCCCGGCTCAGCGTTGAGCGAATGACCGTCGACAATAGGCACCTGAAACCCGCGCAGAGCACTCGCGAGTTGCATGGCGTCGAGCTCGCGTAGTTGGCGCAGCGACTGTTCTTTAGCGGTGACGCGTGCGACGAGTTCGGCGCTCATCGCTTCAGCTCTTGGAAGGGGAGAATAATCGAAATCCAATGGCGCTGACCCGGTCGCAAACCTTGAGTAGGGAAGGGCCCAGGTGCCATATCCGCTCTGCGCAATGGCACGGTGAAACAACCCGCGCGCCTGCTCGGTGACCATGAGCAGATCCACGGCCATACCGCCGGCTGAGACTCCGAATATGGTCACGTTGTTTGGATCACCGCCGAACTCGGCAATATTTGTTTGCACCCATTCGAGCACTGCAACCATGTCGAGCAAACCAAAATTGGCTTGTTTGCCGGGGAGCGACTCGTGCGCGAAGAACCCCAATGGTCCGAGACGATAGTTGAAGGACACTCCCACGACATCTTGCTGAGCCAATACCGCGCCGCCCAAGTTGCCTGTGCCACCGCGAAATCCGCCGCCATGAATCCAGACCATGACGGGATGCTTGCCAGCGTCTAGTGTTTTCGCCCAAACGTTTAGAAATAGACAGTCTTCGCTAGTCTCCAATCCCGGGCGAGGTTGGACACACGATGCGCCAAACACATCTGCGGACCTTACGCCGTCATGAGAAGAGACCCCAGCAGGAGCCTGCCAGCGCAGATCACCAACTGGAGGGCGGGCATACGGTATGCCACGAAACGCATACGCCCCGTCCTCGACGGTACCGCTGAACTTACCTTGTTTGGTTTCGACTTGTGGTACGTCGGCAACCACATGCGCCGACAGTAGAACCGCGAACACAGCGGCAATGATTATGGATAAACGCTGCATGCCTTATAGCCCCCTTCATGACTGACGCTAAGCATACACCGCGCGAGATGCCGTAAGAGCGGATTTAGAGGCTGTTTTACAACAGCCTCTAAAATCCGGCCATGGATTGGCCATGCAAGATCGACCACTGTAAGTGGTTGGTTTTGTTGACAAACGAACACATGGATGTGGGAGCGCGGAGCGCAGCGGAATGGAATAAGTGCTTCCGAGGGGGTTTTACGACACCCTCGGAAGCCGCTCCCACACCGATTAACGACGCCTCTTCAGCCGTGATTTATTCCGCAAGGAGGATTCGCGCATCCACGGCAATAATGCCGTCTGGGTAGACCAAGACTGGATTGAGATCCAATTCCTGCACGTCCGGGTTCGCTTCGACAAACTCCGAGACCCGAAGAATAGCCTGTGCAATTGCAGCCTTGTCACCAGGTGGTTGGCCGCGGACACCCTCGAGGATTGCCTTACCCTTGATCTCATCGATCATTTGCGTTGCATCGCGCTCAGCAAGTGGCACGACGCGAAACGTCACGTCCTTCATGACTTCGACCATGATGCCACCAAGACCGAACATCATGACCGGGCCGAACTGAGCGTCCGTAGTCATACCGATGATCACCTCGGTCCCGTCTGGAGCCATGGGTTGTACTGCAATACCTTGGATTTGGGCGTCAGGCTCCGCGCCTGTTGCATTCTTGATGATCTCGTCAAATGCGGCCGCCACGTCATCGCCGTTCGCGAGACCGACCTTGACTCCTCCGACATCGCTCTTGTGTGAGATGTCGGGTGACACGATTTTCAAAACGACAGGAAAACCCGCCTTGTCGGCTTCGGTCCGGGCTTCATCGGCTGTTGTTACTAGCACAGCACGGGCGACTGGAACCCCGGCGTCGTAGAGGATTTCCTTTGCCTCGATTTCACTGAGCAACGTCCGCCCCTCTGCCTTTGCCTGATTCACTATTGATTTCATATTCATAATCTAACCTTGAAAATGTCAGGCAGACCTCGTCGGTAGTCCTTCCAATCGAGCATTTGCGCCACAGTACGAGCCGCGCGCGCAACACTTGGGTAAACCCCGACACCTTCTTTGTACGCAGCTTCGGTCATCGCGCCGCGGCTTTGACCCATCATGCGCGCCATGCGGCTACTGCGCAGTATCCCGATGACCGGCGTGCCAGTATCGGTTTGCAAGCTAGCCATCTGTTGTGCCGCTTTCGCCGCGATCCCGGTAGCACGTTCCGTCGCATCCTTATCAACGTCTGAATCCTTGTCAGTGGGGTTAGACGCCGTTGCCGGTGTGGGCCGCGGCCAGCCCGTCAAAGGCGACATGAAGACCATGTCGATGCCTTGGGCCGTAGCCACTAAGCGAAGCATGTCTTCCAAATGTTCTTCGGGTGGAAACGCGTCGATCGGGTTGTTGACGCTGCTGCCTGCCACCGGAATGTACTCGCGCATCTGATCGATCGCGCTTTGTGGCATCTTCGGAACCGTCAGACCTTCGCGATCGATGGCGTCAGCCGACAGCACCGCAAACCCGCCACCACCGCCGCCAAACAGCGCGACACCGCGGCCTGTGACCAATCGGGTGTTGGTCGCTGCAGCCACGACTAAGTCGTGCAACTCATCCATTGTTTCGGCGCGCATCGCGCCAGCCTGGCGGCAAGCGGCATCGAATATCTCGATCGATCCGGCTAACGACCCGGTATGTGAATGTGCGGCTTGCGATCCCGACTGGGTGCGTCCGCCTTTGAGGATGATGACCGGCTTAACGCGCGCGCAGCGTTTGAGAGCTTCGAAAAACGCACGTCCGTCCTGGACTCCCTCAATATAGGCAACCACGACTTTTGATTGCGGGTCGGAAGCTGCGTAATCGAGGAAGTCGTGCGCACGCAGATCGGCGCCATTGCCGTACGAGACCGCTTTGGAAAATCGAACGCCGCGGGTGACTAGTCCGTGCACGATTTCACCAGCATTGGCGCCAGACTGTGACAGCAGGAACACATCGCCCGACTCAGTGGGGAACCCATTCATAAACGCCAACCGGCTTTGCGGCACGTACAGTCCCATGCAGTTAGGCCCGATGGCACGGATGCCGGCGGCGCGCAGCTTGTCAATCATTGCACGCTCAACGTCAGCCATATCTGCGTTGCCGGTCTCTGAGAAGCCGGCGGTGAAAAAGTGAATCGAGCGGACCTTTTTGGCGACGCATTGATCGACCAGTTCGGGCACTGCCGCAGCCGGTACCTGGGAGATGACATGGTCGACTGGATCTGGTGTGTCGAGCAACGAGGGATAGCAAGTAGCCCCGTTGATTTCCGTCATCTTGGGGTTCACCGGATAGAGGCCGCCGATCGCCGGAAAATCTGTTTCCAGGAGCGAATCGTAAAAACTGCCCATGCCAGTGTTTGCCGTCGAACGCACGCCGACGACGGCAACGGCTCGGGGATGGAATACGGGGTCCAATGGATGTTCGGTCGCTTCGCTGGTCACTCGCAATACTCGCTGGTCAATAGAAGCCGCCTAGAATAACTGATCTTTGCAGCCTCGGTGTATCGAAGGTGCAGCTCCGGCTGCGATTGTCACCACCGCACAGGCGGCCGCTCCCCATTTTCAAGTTGTGGTCGCCTCCTAAGCGGCGATCGAGTACGTTATAAAGGTGGTGGGTTGGGGTTGGGAGAATTGGATTGTGTTGATCAGGCGTATGATATTACTTGTGGGTGTTTGCTTCGTGTGGCACCAGGCGCTCGCGGGTGGGGTTTCCGTGACGGACTGGCGCGGCGAAAGCATTCAAGCCACGGCAGGGTCTGTAGTTTCAGGCGGCGTGAAAGTTGTGTATCACGCGGCCGGCGAAGGTCCGTTGCTGATCTTCGTGCATAGCATTACGGGCCCGTGGTTCGATTTCCGCCACCAGTTCGTGACTATGGCGCAAACGCATACTGTTGTTGCAATGTCGACACGTGGTACGGACGAAAGTGACAAGCCGGTCGGCTACGAACACTACGCGACCGCTAAGATCACCGACGACATCAATGCCATCATCGATCATTTCGAACAAGATGACGCAATCATCGTTGGCCAGGACAGTGGTGGTCTGCATGCGTGGCATTTTGCGATGACGAATCCTGAACGGACGCGCGGTCTAATTTCACTGGGCTCGCCGCATCCGGCGGCATTGATTCGTGAGTTGGCACACAATGAGTCTCAGCGGCGGGCAAGCACCTTCCAGAAGTGGATGCAAGAAGACCCGCAGGCAGGAAAACAATTCGGTCAGAACGTGCGTAATCGGCCTGCCGATGGCACCGAGCCCGCTAATCTGGCCGCGCTGAGGAAAGTGGCGTTTGAGCGGCTCGACCCGGAATCGATTGTCGGGTTTTACAAGGCGAATTGGCCTGTGGCGCCGGTGACGATGGACACTGAAGGCTTTGGGTTTCGGTTTGGTTCATTTCCAATGGTGAAAGCGCCGGCCTTGTTCATTTATGGCAGGGACAATCGGGTATTTGTTGGCGGCGTGTTGAACGACATGTGGCAGTGGGTGGATGGCGAGCTCGTGACCATGATCCTACCTGGCGCCGGCCACGCGTTGCACACGCAGGCACCACAGATTGTTACCCCCGCCATTGCGCGTTGGATCAACCGGCTGCCTTAGCCGGATTCACGCTCGTTCGGCAATGCTCGGTCAAAACCAAGGAAGCTGACGATGAAACTCTACACCGGCAACCTCAGTCCATACTCGGCCAAAGTGCGCATGCAGATCTACGCCATGGGCATTACTGACATTGAATTCGACTTACCAGCCTCGTTCTTTATGGGCAAATTGACTGAGGTGTCGCCGATTGGGCGCATTCCGGTACTCGAAGTCGAAGATGGAGTCATTCCCGAGTCTGAAGTGATTGCGGAATACCTTGATGAGCTCTATCCAGAGCGATCGCTTGTTGGCGCGACGCCTAGGCAGCGGGCCGACGTTCGTTTGATATCCAGAATCGCGGACATTTACCTGTTGAACAACATATTCTTGGCGCTGCCACAGATGGATCGAGCAGCTCGAGTCGATGCGATTCGGGATCTGTTTGTGCGTCAGGTGAGGCGTGGAATTGGCGCCCTCGAACGCCACATAAGTACAGGCGAATTTGCTGTCGGGGATACGCTGACACGAGCGGATTGCACGCTGGTTCCCGCACTGTTTCTTTGTGAGAACACGGTGCCAAGGCTTTATTTGGTGAACGCTACGCTGGCCACCGAGAAAGTGGCGGCATATTGGGCGAAGATCCAAAGCAATGAGTTTGCCGCTAAAGTTATCGACGAGATGGCGCGAGGTATGCAGGACAGGTTGGACGGGACCGAACGTAAGCTCATCGAAGCCGCCATCGCGAAAGCCAAACAAGCAGGTGGCTCATAGCGTGCTGGAAGCCGTCAAACAACACTGTGTGAGCGGCACGCTCGGTCTTTTGTGGGAGCGGCTTTAGTCGCGACCTTGGCCCAAGGAATAGTGGCTTTCCGCCCGGTCCAAGATCCGGAATCGTGGCTAAAGCCGCTCCCACAGAGTGTAACCATAGCCTATTCAACCGATTGAATCGGGCCTAAAGGCCCTCCTACAAGGCATGCTCGAGGAGCTAATATGTCCCAAATATTGAAGACTGAAACCAACAACAAGATCGCCATTTTCACGCTGAATCGACCGGACTCGTTGAACGCATTGTCTGCCGAGTTACGTGCCGAACTGGCTGAAGCGCTTTCCCAATGTCACGAGGATGATGGGGTTGGAGCGATTGTATTGACGGGTGCTGGCCGTGGATTCTGCTCTGACGCCGACATGTCGGGCGGAGCGGCATCGGCCCCACCTTCGCAGAACGATCATATTGACGAATTGGGTTGGGTCGGGCGGCAGGCACTGTCAATCTACCGATTGAACAAGCCCGTGCTGTGCGCTTTGAACGGTGTGGCTGCCGGTGCTGGAATGAGCTTGGCGACGGCATGCGATATGCGGATCGGCTGCGAGAACTCACGCTTCAAGTCGGTGTTTATTGAACGCAACCTCTCGCCCGACTCGGGTTTGAGTTTTTTCCTCCCGCGCATTGTCGGCGCCTCGCGGGCGGCGGATATTATCTACACGAGTCGTGCCGTGAATGCGGACGAGGCTTATCGGATGGGGTTGCTCGATCGCCTGGTAGATGCAGCGGCACTTGTCGAAACTGCGGTAGAGGTCGCCGAGCAAATGCTGCAGTGGCCACCGCTTGCGCTCAGGATGTCGAAACGAGTGCTACAGCACAGTCAGGAACATGACCTGGAAGCGGCGTTGCGTTACGAGATGGTCGGTCTTGGTCTTGCGGGTCGCGCAAAAAATGACGCCAAGGAATCGCGCGCTGTATTCGTAGAAAAGCGCAAGCCGACGTATACAGGGACCTAGTAATAGAAGAAGCGACCCGTTTTTTCGACGCCAATCAGCACGGCAGAAAAAGTGCGCTATGTGGTTCATAATGCAGGTTCTCCTACATTTGAGTGGAGCGACACCGAACAGTGAATCGCCGGCAAAGCTTAATTGGAAGCCGTTACCCCGGGTTGCGCATAGGCCAGTCTGTCGCCGCCTTGCTGGGATCTTTGATTGTCGGCCTCTTAGCCCCAGTCGCTGCTCAAAGTGCTGATTCATCGTTCGATCCAAATGCCGTGCTGCAATCGCATTGCGCAAGCTGCCACAACGATGAAGATTGGAAAGGCGGTTGGTCGCTCAGCGATCTCGACCTCGATGATCCACTGGCGCAGCAAGACGCCTGGGAGAAGGTGTTGCGCAAGCTGCGCCACCGGTTGATGCCGCCGCCTACTGCCAAGAAGCCTCGACCCGACGAGGCGACCTATGCTGCGTTGGTCGACTACCTTGAAAGGTCCGTCGACGGCGCACTCGTAGATACGCCGAACCCGGGTCGCACGCAGTCTTTACGGCGGCTCAACCGTACCGAGTACCAAAACGCAATTCGCGATCTCCTAGCGCTCGATATCGATGCAACGACGCTCTTGCCTCACGACGAAAGCGGCCACGGATTTGATAACGTCAATGTCGGCGACCTGTCGCCTACGCTTGTCGGCCGTTACGTTTCGGCCGCGCAAAAGATTGCTCGGTTAGCGGTCGGTAGAGCGCGAGCAACCGTAGAAGCGGATGTGATTCGTGTGAAAGCAGAAGTGACGCAAGAAGCGCATGTTCCGGGTCTACCGATTGGCACCCGCGGTGGTGTCCTCATCCCGTACACCTTCGCGCAGGACGGCGAATATGACATCCAGATCTGGTTGACCCGCGATCGTAACGAAGAGGTCGAGGGGTTGCGGGAAGCGCACGACTTAGAGGTTCTTTTGGATCGCAAGGCAGTCGCCACTTTTACGGTGACCCCTCCAGAGGATCGTCGCGACTTCTCACAAGTGGACAAACACTTGACGGTTCGGATGCATGTGAATGCCGGACCGCACGATTTGGGTGTGACGTTTCCTAAGAGCCAATCATCGCTGCTCGAAACAGAGCGTCAACCGCTGCAGTCGCACTTCAATATGCATAGGCACCCGCGCTTGACGCCGGCAGTTTTTCAGGTCTCGATTACGGGACCATATGAGGCAACCGGTGCCAACGATACGCCGAGTCGGCGCCGGATTTTTGCTTCCAAACCGTCGAACCGCAGCGAAAAGGAGGCTGATGCCGAACAGATTATCGCGGCATTAGTGCGACGTGCCTACCGCCGCCCGGTTTCCGCAGTCGACGTTGTGGGTCCCATGGCATTTTATCGCGACGGCCGCAGCGAGGCGGATTTCGAAACCGGGATCGAGCGGGCTTTGACGGCGGTGTTGGTCAGCCCTGAGTTCTTGTTCCGGGTTGAATTAGATCCTGATGATGTGCAGCCGGGCACGACGTATCAGATCCGTGACATTGAACTGGCATCACGGTTGTCATTTTTTCTTTGGAGCAGCATGCCGGACGATGCATTACTCGATGCCGCTGAGCGAGGAGAGCTTAGCCAGCCACGCGTGCTCGCGGGACACGTACGCCGGATGTTGGACGACCCGCGTTCGTACAATCTAGCGAGCAATTTTGCCGGGCAATGGCTGCATCTAAAAAAGCTGGATGGATGGCGACCTGACGCGCGCCTGTTTCCAGACGTAGACGACAACTTGCGCCAAGCGTTTCGAACTGAAACGGAAATGCTGGTCGACAGCGTGGTACGTGAAGATCGCAGCGTCCTCGATTTACTCGATGCAAACTATACGTTTCTCAACGAACGGCTTGCGAAACACTACGGTGTATCCGGTGTTTATGGGACGCGCTTTCGTCGCGTGTCGCTGGATGCGAATACCGAACGGGGAGGGTTGCTGCGCCACGGCAGCATATTGGCCGTGACGTCTTTCGCGACCCGCACCTCGCCGGTCATTCGCGGCAAGTGGGTGCTGGACAATGTGTTTGGCGCACCGCCTGCGCCGCCACCGCCAGAGGTGCCGACGCTGGATAATACGATTGTGTCGGCGACGTTACCGATTCGCGAGCGATTGAAGGCACACAGGAATCGTTTGGAGTGTGCAGGCTGCCACCGGACGATCGATCCGATCGGGTTTGCGATGGAGAATTTTGACGCCGTGGGCCGCTGGCGAGATACCGAGGATGGCGTGTCTGTCGATGCACTGGGTGGGCTCCCGGATGGCAGTACGTTTGCAGGCATAACCGGCCTTGAGACAGGTCTGCTACGGCGGCCAGAACTGTTTGCCGAGCGCGTGACCGAGAAGTTGCTAACGTTTGCGCTAGGTCGGGGTGTTGCGTACTACGATGCGCCGGCTGTGCGTAAGATTCTTCGGCAGGCGGAAGCTCAAGACTACCGGTTTTCGGCGCTTATAATGGGAATCGTCCAGAGTGTGCCATTTCAGATGAGAAAATCGACATGATGATCACAAAGAAAGCGCTACCGAGGCGCACGTTTCTGCGCGGAGTTGGCGTCACGCTGGCGTTACCGCTGCTCGACGCGATGATACCGGCGGCAACCGCATTGGCGAATACGCCCGCTAAGCCAGTACGCCGGCTCGGTTTCGTCTTCATCCCAATGGGGACGGACCATTCTCGCTGGACGCCGGGTCAAATTGGCGCGCTTGGTGAACTGACGCCGATTCTCAGCCCGTTGGCACCTGTCAAAGAGCATATCTCCGTGCTGACCAACCTGAATCTGAAGAATTCGTATCCAGGTACTCATACGACGTCGAATGCAGGCTTTTTAAGCGCAGCGTTTGCCAAGCACACCGAAAGCTCCGACTACTATCTGGGAACGACAATTGATCAGCACGCGGTGAAAGCGCTGGGTCAAGACACGCCACTGCCGTCGCTCGAGATGTCGATGGATCTGCTGCAAACAGTCGGTCAGTGTAATAATGGCTATGCGTGCGTCTATCAGAATAATCTCTCGTGGTCATCGCCGACGACACCGTTGCCGTCCGAGGCGCATCCACGCATGGTGTTTGAACGTTTGTTTGGCGAGGGCGGGAGTCGTACTGAGCGCCGTGTCGCGTTGCGTAGGCGGGCGAGTTTGCTTGATTGGGTCGGCGAGGACTTTGCGCGACTGAAGAACAGACTGGGAGCACCCGATCGTCGGCGCATCGATCAATATCTGACGAGCATCCGTGAAGTCGAACGCCAAATTCAGCGTGCCGAGGATGGCGCAGAAGGCAATCCACTGCCCGATCTCGAGCGTCCGCGTGGTGTGCCAGCCGCGTATGGCGACCACGCGAAACTCATGTTTGACCTGCAAGTCCTCGCGTTACAAGGCGACATCACCCGCGTAATCACATTTCAACTTGCGCGTGAGACGAGCAATCGCACCTATCCTGAAGTAGGCGTTCCAGATTCCCATCATCCGCTAAGCCACCATGGCAACGATCCCGCAAAAATCGAACGCATGTCCAAGATCAATACCTACCATGTGTCCCTGTTCGCAGAGTTTCTGGCAAAGCTCAAGGCCGTTCCCGAAGGCGAAGGTTCATTGCTTGATCATTCGGTTTATGTCTATGGCAGCGGCATGGGCAACCCCAGCACGCACGACCACGACAACTTACCAATATTGGTCGCGGGTGGCGCTGCGTACGGCTTGAAAGGTGGGCGTCACATCAAATATGGCGTCGGCACACCGTTGGCCAATCTTCACATGACGCTGCTTGACCGAGTAGGTATCCCCCTTGATTCGTTCGGTGATAGCAACGGCAAGTTCGATGATTTGTTTGACGAAGTTTCGGTGTAAGTGGGAAGACATAGCATGTTAGTTAGATACTTTCGCTTATTGATGGTCCTGCTTATCGGTCTTCCGGGTGCGGTGGTTGCGAATTCGCGCTTAGCCGATGCGGTGGAAAACAGGGATGGCGAGCTGATCGGCGCGCTCTTAGCGAAAGGCGCAAACGTCAACGCACCCCAGGTCGATGGGATGACTGCCTTGCATTGGTCTGTCTACCACGACGATGTTGCGATCGCGCAGTTGCTGGTTGGCGCTGGTGCTGATGCAAACGTCGCTAATCGATACGGCGTCGGACCGCTCTCGTTGGCGTGCAGCAACGGCAATCCGGTGATCGTTGAGTTGTTGCTCGATGCGGGCGCTAATGCCGATGCGGCTCTTCGCGGTGGAGAAACCGTACTCATGACCGCTTCGCGTGTGGGCAATCTTGCAACGGTACAAGCGCTGCTGGCCGCGGGTGCCGACCCCAACAAGCAGGAGAAAAAAGGACAAACGGCAATGATGTGGGCCGCGGCCGAAGGTCATACGTCCGCGGTCCAAGCGCTCATGAAAGCGGAAGGTGATTTTCGCGCCAGCCTCGATTCGGGCTTTACGCCTATGTTTTTCGCGGTACGCGAGGGGCACACGAACGTCGTGCACGCGTTGCTTGCAGCCGGCATCGACGTAAACGAACCGCTTCGTAGCGCAAAACCCGGCTATCGGATGGCGAAGGATGGGACGAGCCCACTAATGATGGCCGTGACCAACGGTCACTTTGAACTTGCTATTGGGCTAGTCGCCGCAGGAGCGGATCCGAATGACGAGCGCATTGGGCTCACACCGTTGCATTTGCTAACGCGAGTGCGCAAAGCCGACGTCAGTGACGTTGGCGATCCTGTCCCGCAAGGCTCGGGAAACATTGGCAGTCTGCAGTTCGCCCGCGCGATGGTGGAAGCTGGCGCTGACATCAATGCGCGGCTAGGCGGGCGAGACGGGTGCGTTGGTCGCTTGGCATGCGGCAAGATGCGCGGCGCGACACCATTTTTGATGGCGTCAGATCGAGCGGACGCGCCCTATATGCGGTTACTGCTCGAGTTGGGGGCAGATCCGTTTCTGCCGAACTCGGAGAACACCACCCCCCTCATGGCCGCAGCCGGTCTTGGAACCGGAGCGCCGCTGGAAGAGGCGGGTACCGAAGCCGAAGCGCTGGAGGTGGTCAATATTCTGCTTAGCCTCGGTGCAGATGTCGACGCGGTCAATGACCAAGGGGAAACGGTGATGCATGGGGCCGCCTACGGCAGCTTTCCCTCGATCGTACACGTGCTTGCCGACCACGACGCAAACAGCAGCATATGGCGTAATGAAAATAACCACGGTTGGACGCCACTGTTTATTGCCGAAGGCTACCGTCCGGGCAACTTCAAACCGGCGCCCGCGACTATTGAAGCCCTGCACAAAGTTATGCTAGCCGAAGGCATCCCCATATCGGGACCGCGACCACGGCACATTGGCGGCTACGAACAGGCCCGTCTGGCCGCAGAGGCTAAGGCCAAGAACCCCTGACCTAGCTTTTCATCGAGAACGTTGTCGCTATTGGTCGGCAGGTTGTACTAGTTCGATGCTGACGCCGCCGGGTCCCTCGATGAAAGCAATCTTTAGGTCGCGAAAGGGGCGCGGTTCCATGGTGAATGTCACGCCTTTGGCCTTCAGATCGACTGCGGCTGCATCGAGATCGGGAAAGCTCCACCCCAGATGATCGATCGCCCGACCGCTGGTGCCAGCCACTTCGGCGCCGCCGCTGTTTTGCACAAGCAGCCACACACTCCCGTAACGTAAAGCTGGCAACATGCCCGCAAACTTTTCACGCTTCCCGCCAAAGGCAGCTTCATACCAGTCGAAGGTGGCTTCAGGGTCGGCGTTCTTCAGGTGGATATGATGAAAGCCAAACAGATTTGGGTCTTGCATGACCTCGATCTTGGTGCCCCATGGATCCTCTATAAAGGCGAATTTGAATTTGCCTTGAATGTCTCGAACCTCGCTGAGTATCTTGATGCCAGCGGCGTCGAAACTCTTCATTTTTGCAGCAAGATCAGGAAACGAAAAACCGATGTGATCGACACTGCTGCCTGCACTTCCTGGGAAGTCCTCTTTGACGAAAAAGATCACTAATACCCCGTCGTAATTGACCATTTGGCCATCACCCGCGAGTTCCCCACCCATGTGCTCGGCGTACCAGGCGGAAGCTTGCGCTGCATCGGTCGCGGTCAAATGCAGGTGGTGATAGGGCGCGTCGCTCAATGCGGGAGACGCGAACAACAATGTGCAGACACAGACTAAGAGACATTGGCTGACTTTCACGAAAGCCCCCTTTCAACGTGATGATGGGTTGATCGTACTTGTCTTGCAGCAGGGACTGCAAGCGGGCGCGAGCTAGATGTTAAAGTGGCAACATCTAGCAGGTGCTTGCCTACATAGGATAGTTCGTCAGTGAGTAGAAGGATGGCCATAACCGCCGTTGCAATAGTCGCAGGTATTTCCGTGACGTATTGGCTGTTCGTGCGACCAAACGTCGCAGACCTTGCCTTGTCCAATTCCAGCGAATCGATAGCGAGAGGACAATATCTGGTCGATGCCGGCGGTTGCGTTAGCTGCCATGAAGGCATTGAGCATCCCGATTCAATGAGCGGTGGTCTCGCGTTGGAATCTGAGTTTGGGACATTTTATGTGCCGAACATCACCCCTGGCGTTGCCACTGGTATCGGGAATTGGGACGCACAAGATTTTCTGTTGGCGCTCAAGCATGGCCGCAGTCCGCTAGGCAGCTTCTATTTTCCGGCCTTTCCGTACCCGGCCTATGCCGGATTGACGGATCAAGACGTACTCGACATTGGAGCGTATCTCTTATCCCGGCCAGCTGTGGAGAACGCCACGCCTGCTCACGAGATACCCGGGTGGTTGGCCCGGTGGATGCTTGCAGGATGGAATGTAATGGCAGGGTTCGATGCGTATGCGGACGGCGCCCCCAGCGTTGATCGCGGCGAGTATCTCGCACGGCATCTCGGCCATTGCGGCGAGTGTCATACCCCGCGTAACGCAGTGGGCATTCTGAATCGCGACCGGCAATACGCGGGCGCGACGCTTATTGAGGGTAAGGTCGATGCGATTGACGGCGAAGCGTTAGCGGAATGGTCGCAGGACGACTTTGTGCTGTTCCTATCGCTTGGTCTGAAGCCGGACGGCGAGTTTGTCGGCGGTGAAATGGAAAAAGTCATCGAACACAACACGAGCCGGCTTGCGACTGAAGATAAGGAAGCGATGGCCGCCTATTTCTTAGGGTCGGAGTAAATGACTCTGACCCCATTTTCCGCTGAGAGCCATTGTTTCTGTGGGCCAAGATCGCGGTTAAAGCCGCTCCCACAAGACACCGCCCATTTTACGACACCCTATTCAGCGGCGTCTTAGCTACTCATCCTCTTCGCGAAACGTGTCGTGGCAATTCCCACATGCGCCACCCAACGACCGAAGTCCACCTAGCGTCGCTGCCTGATCACCACCAGCCGCTGTGTCTGCAAACTTGTTTGCTGCAGCAATGAGGTTGTTGGCCTTCTCGGCGAATTCATCGGTGTTGTCCCAAATCACGGGTAGCGCTTCAGTTGTCACATCGAACTTGCGCGTGTCCATGGCTGCGAATACTTCAGGAATCATCGGGGCAAGGGCCGCTATGCGTCGTGCGTTACGCTCTGCGATCGCTGCATCGAAGGGTGCGCCGCGGGCCATACCAATTATGGCCCCGATATTGAATCCGAGTAGTTTGAAAACCGCCTGTCGGGTGGTGGTCGCAGCTGCTGCTTGTTCGGCTGGTGTCGGAGCTTCTTGTGCGTTTGCTGTAGAGGCAAACACAGTACCAAGCAGCACCATGGTTGAGATCAAAACCCTTTTCGTCATCTTAGTTCTCCATTTTTGGTAAGAGTGGCATAGGTTGTCGTATACAGCAAAGGGGCTCCCTTCCGAACTCCCTGAGAAATCCAGTTACACGGTCATTGACAGATCGTGTAAGTGAGTTCTAAATCTGTCAGGAGTCGTGTGAAGAAGCATGACCAATGAACGTTAGACTCAACGTACATACGGTAGGCGTGGAATGCCTGAAACGAGCTGGGGGAACTTCGGATGAAGTGGTTTGTTGCGTTAGCTACAAGCGTGGGGGGATTTGCGGTGATACCTAGTGAATTTTACGGGTTTGGCCTCGTCTTCCTGATCGGGGTGGCCGCCCTAATGTGGACTCGGCGAACAAGAGTAAGGCGGACCTAATCTAGTTTTAGCTTGCCTATTTGGTCGGGGTCCGTCAGCGGCATTCGATCAAGTCTTTTCTCCAACTCTTCAATAAGAAGATGGCGCAATCAGTGTTTGATTGCGTAATATCTCCTGTGCTTCTACTTTGTGAAGCAACGAATTCGTCCAAGAATCAAATTCATTCAACTTAAGAGACAAAAGACGTGAAACTAGAAGACGTAAACAGCATTGGAATCATAGGCGCGGGGGTCATGGGAGGCGGCATCGCTCAATGCGCTATTCTGGCGGGCAAGCAGGTGATCGTTCGGGACTTGACCGATGAGATTTGTGATAACGCGAGGGATGTCATCCTGAACAGTCGTTTTGGCTTCGTTAAAGCGGTTGAAATGGGCAAGATGACGCAAGCCTCATTGGATGAAGCGATGGGCCGGCTGAGTCTCACCACCGAAGTTGCTGATCTCAAAGATTGTGACCTCATTATCGAGGCAATCGGAGGCGGGGATGACGGTGCGATCGAAAACAAGCCGCTGAAACTCAAAGTCTGGGCCGAGTTGGACGAGGTGGTGAACAAAGAAGCGGTTTTTGCAAGTAACACCTCGATGTTCACGATTGCCGACCTGGCTGAAGTTACTTCAAGGAAAGACCGATTTATCGGTATGCACCTATTCAGCCCGGCGAACATTATGAAATTGGTTGAAGTCACCGGGACCCAGGACACCACTGAGGATGTGGTGCAGCTTATTGTTGACTTGAGTGAGAGTTGGGGCAAAACACCGATCGTGCTGAAGGATGTGCCTGGCGATACAGGCTTTATCGGAAATCGCATTATGGCCGCCGTGCGCCGAGAGGCCCTGAAGATCGTCGACGAAGGTGTGGGCACACAAGAAGACGTTAACCTTGCTATGACGCTTGGCTTCCGATGGCCCGCCGGACCGTTCCCTGCTGGACCGAACGCGCGTAGCGGTTGGAAGTAATAGCCCGTAGCGGTTGGAAGTAATAGCCCGTAGCGGTTGGAGTTGTAGCACATCGCCAGGCCTGGGGGTCTGGCGATATCTAGATAGACGTTATACCGGTGCGTTCGCTTGCGGCACGCGGTAGCTCTTGCGCTCACGCCAATTGTCAAACTTGACCAGCAGCGGCGGAAGGAACAGCAAATCCAAAAACAGCGCCACCACAATGATTGGCGTGAGTAGCAGCGCCACATTTTGAAAATGGAAAGTGTTCGAAAGCACTAGGATAAAGGTGCCGACCGCCAATGAAATTGTGGTGATCGTAATTGCGGAGCCGGCTTTGTCCAGGGAGTATTGAACCGCCTGCTCGGGTGTGCTGCCGTCCCGCTTGGCGCTGATGTACTTGCTCAAAATATGAACCGAGTCGTCCACCACCAAACCGATGCTGATCGAGAACAACATCAGTACATACGGACTTAGCTCGCCCACAAAGAGCCCCCAAAGCCCGAACACGATCGTTGCTGGAAAGAGGTTCGGCATGATGCTTAGCAACCCGTAACGCACGCTCCTCAAGCCGATTAAGAGGGTAAGGGTGATTAGAATGAAGCTAAGCGTGAACCCTTGCATTAGCTCCACCGATATCGAACGATCCAGACGTGCGAATAGGATGCTGTTGTCGGCGTGCATGACCTTGTAACGCGAATCTATGTTGTTGGCGATCCAATTGTCGATATTGTCGTTGAACTTGACCAACTCATAGTTGGATAGGTTGGAGGTCCCAATCACGAGCCTAATAGCTGAGTAGTCGACGTTGAATATTGGTTCGAGGTTGGGCTCGATTTCTTGGATCAACTGATAGCCGACCAGATAATCGATGATTTGAAGTTTGTCATCCGGCAACTTATCCCAAGCTTCGTCATCGTCGTGTTCTGACTTGTTAAGTGACCGTAGAAGATCGGTGTAGCTTGTGACAAAGCTCGCTTCGGGTTGGGATTCAAGCCAACGCGAGAATTCATCCACTTGTTCCAAGAAATCTAATTCGGTGATGCCATAGTAGCCGCCGCTATAAATGCTATAGACGAGGCTTTGATCGTTGCCGATTTTCTCGGCCAACGCGGTCATCACATGGTGGAAGTCGGAATCTTCGTCAACAAAGCTATAACGGTTGAAGTCGAGTTTGTTCATGGGAAGTAGGGCGAGCGTGCTAACAATGAGTATCGCACCCCCCCAGAATAGTCCGTTGCCACGCTGCGCGACGAGCCGGCTAATGGCTGCGATGAACGATTGTACGCCGATTGGCTTAGGCACTTTGTTGGTCGGCAACAGCAATATGATTGTAGGCAAGAGGGCTAGCGTGACGACGTACGCCCAGCAGACCCCTATGGCGACGATATTGCCAAACCCGTAAATCCCGGGAGAAGAGCAATAGTTGAGGCTCAAAAACCCCATCGTGGTGGTGATTGTCGCCAGGGTCACGGGTTGGAAATTGACCTGTAGGCTCTGCCGCATCGCCTCCATTTTGTCGAGGGATTTGTGCAAGCCTTGGGCATAAATCGAGACAATGTGAATGCCGTCGGCGATCGCTATCACGAGCACGACCAGGGGTCCGAGGGTTGAAATCTGGTTGAGGGGAATATCAGCCCAACCGAAAGTACCCACGGTCAACCCGATCGTGGCGAAGGCTATTGCGAATAGCGAAAGCGAAAACGATAAGGATCTGAGGCAAAACCACAGCAACAAAATGGAGATGGTTATGACGACGGGGAACAGAAGCTGCTGGTCTTTGATCGTCGCGTTGTAGCTATCTAATTCGAAAAGCGCGCCGCCGAAGATGTAGATGTCGGTGTCAGGAAATTCCTCTCGAAGTGAGTCTCGCAAGGTCACGGCTGACTCGGCAATTCTCAAGCGAGATGCCTGGTCGTCGACAGTGGCCCTGTACTTGACGGATGCGAGCGCCATATCGCCCTCGGGCGAAAGCAGACTCTGGGTCAGTCCCTCGTCGTTTAGCGCAATCTCTTTGATGCCAACCAGATCAGCTTGGGTGAGCGTTGTAAGGTCGGGGATAAGGTAGTCTCGGTCCAAGCGCTCGGCATCCGTGGCATTGAGCCGACTATTGAGCAGCGAGCCGACAGCGAGGGCACTTTCGATTTCGGTGTATCGGTTGGTCAGCGCTTCCATCGCGTGCAGCGATTGCATGTCAAAGACATCGCCGCTGGATTGAAAAGCGAATAACACACTCGTGCTTGGGGGAAAGTCCCGAGCGGCTTGATCGACTTCTTCCTTGTACGGGTCGTCCTCACTCAATATTGAGTTGTAGGTGGCGTCCACCGTCGTCAGTTGGATACCCCAGGTGATCACAGCCCCGAAGACCAGCGTTGCCAGCGCGAGCAGGTAGCGTTTGGTTAATAGTTGTTCGATCAGTTGGGTCATAAGGGTGCTGGGAGCGTCGATAGGGAGTCCAACTTGTGACAAGCACGATTCGCGCTCGTTTGCGATATGTTAGAGTCTATTCGAGTTTTCGATCACGTGTTATGAGTATGAAACTATCCAAATTCGTTCTGTCGGTCTGTGCCGCTGTTGCCAGTTTAGCGTGTCTTGCGGGGCCTCTTTCGGAGATTGTGGCAGAACCCGTGAGAGTAGGTGATTTTGCTCTCCTAGATCATCAAGGAAAGTTCCATCAGCTTGGCTACTACGGCGATCAACAAGCTGTTGTGATCCTTGTTCAAGGCAATGGCAGTTCTGTCGTACAAAGAAGCGTGCCGCGCCTGCAGCAGGTTCGCGATGAGTTTGAAGCGCAAGGCGTGGCCTTCTTCATGCTCAATCCGCTGATGCAAGATTCGCGTGCAACGATCGCGAAAGAAGCGGCCGAATTTGGCTACGATTTTCCAATACTCGTCGATGAATCGCAGCTGGTGGCCGAGGCGCTCGGTGTTGAGCGAGTGGCCGAAGTGTTGGTCATCCGCCCTAAAACGATGAACTTGGTATTCCGCGGTGCTGTTCGGCACGCGTCAGACGGGGCAGACGGCAATGTGAATTATCTCGAAGACGCGCTCCGTGCCATTTTGGCGGGTGCAACTGCGATTGGTGATGCCGCACCTTCAGCGGGCAGCCGGATTGCTTTCGCAAGCCGTGACCAGCATCTGCAACAAACCGTTTCGTACACCAAAGACATCGTCCCGATTCTCAAAAACAATTGCGTCTCCTGCCATCACGATGGGGCCATCGCGCCGTGGTCGATGTCCAGTCACGCGATGGTCCAAGGGTGGGCGCCAATGATGCGCGAAGTCGTTATGACCCGGCGGATGCCGCCGGGCCAGATCGATCCACATGTTGGTAAACCGATCGAAGACGTCGCGGGGCTGACCGCAGTAGAAAAACAACAACTGATTCATTGGCTTGATGCAGGTGCCCCGATCGACGGGTACGCGGATCCACTGACTCTGCTCACGTTTAATGATCCTAAGTTCACTCTTGGCGAGCCGGATCTGGTGTTTGAAGTTGCCCCGCAATCCGTTCCTGCAACAGGCGTGGTTGACTATCGATATGTGCCAGTGCAGCTGAATCTGGATCGTGATATCTGGGTCCAGGCGATGGAATTTGCGCCGGGTGACCGCAAAGTGTTGCACCACATTATTGCGTATGTCTCGAGCCCAGCCGACAAAACCGTGCGAGGCCGTCAAACCGGTGCGGCGAGAGGCGAAAGCGTAGGCGGGTTTGCGCCGGGCCGGCAACCGGATGCGTTTCGCGACAACAGCGGACGCCTGATCAAGAAAGGCTCCAGCCTGCTACTGCAGATGCACTACACGACCTCCGGGAAGGAAACTGTTGATGCGACCCAAGTCGGTATTTTTATCCATGAAAAACCGCCAGCGTACGTCATGGCCGGCGGTGTTGCTGGTCAGCGTCGATTCATGGTGCCAGCCCGTGTGAAGGAGCACAGGCTGGAAGGTGAGCAGCTCATTCAACGCGATGCGTACCTCTACAGCATGACCCCGCACATGCATTTTCGCGGCAAGTACATGAGTTACCGCGCGGTCTACCCTGATGGCAAATCCGAAATGCTGCTGTCGGTGCCGAAGTATGATTTCAACTGGCAATTTAGCTACCAGCTTAAAGAGCCGATCTTCTTGCCCGCAGGCACCCGCTTGGTGGCAGAAGGCGCGATGGATAATTCCGATCGCAATCCCAGCAATCCTGACCCGTCGAAGCCTGTGCATTATGGACTGCAGACCAAGCACGAAATGTTTTTCGGCTTCACGACCCTTCGCTATGTGGGCGACACGCCCGAGAGCCTGGGCACCAGGAACGGTGTACGTACCGGGAACGGTGACGAAGATATAGCGAGCCGGTTGTAGGGGCGGCTGCAGAGGGTCTCTTCAACCGCGATCTAATTTTTCTATTTCTCTTCGAGGAGGCGTTATGGGTTGGTCCATAAATCGACCTACCGGGCTGACGTATCATCGACCGGATTTGTCTACTAAGGGATATACCCTGTTAACGCCTCACGGCGATGCGTCGTCCTATTTGATCGACATTGACGGGCGCGTCGTGCATCGGTGGACCTTTGAGCACATCAAACCTGGCTATGGTCGATTGCTCGACAATGGCAATCTCCTGATGAGTGGCTCGCGCTTGGATCTGCCGCCCCCGCCGCCGGACGAGCCGACCAAGCCACCCCCACCGTTTGAAGTTCATGTCACCCGATTAGGCGGATATCACACGACACTCGTTGAAGTGGATTGGCACGGTCATGTCGCTTGGGAGTACGAGAACCCATTTCAGCACCATGACTTCTTTCGTTTGCCTAACGGCAACACGATTGTCCCGGAATGGGTCGAGTTGCCGGAAGATTTGCACAAGGCCGTGCGCGGTGGGATGAAGAAACCGCGTGAAAGGCTACCGCGGTTACTCGGCGACGACCTGGTGGAAGTCGATACTGACGGTAAGGAGGTACGCCGCTTGCACACGTGGAAGCTGCTCGACCCGGTGAAAGACCCGATATTTCCGACTAATCGGCGCTGGGAATGGACCCATGTGAACGCGTTCGACGTGAACGAGGCGGGCGATATCGTGTTTTCTGCCCGGCACAATGATCGAGTGGGCGTGATCTCGGGAGAAACGGGCGAGCTCACCTTCAAATATTCGGAAACACACGGTCAGCATCACAGCACCTGGGTAGACGACGGCAACATTCAAGTGTTCGACAATGGCCACGATAGCTCGCGGGTTCTACAACTCAACCCGGCAACGTCAGAGATTGTCTGGCAGTACCATGGGGTGCCGGCAAATCAATTTTTCAGCGGTCATATCTCCGGAGCTTCACGCCTATCGTCGGGCAACGTCTTAGTGTGTGAGGGGACGAGCGGAAGATTGTTCGAGGTCAATCGAGCCCACGAAGTGGTATGGGAATGGATCAACCCCTTTCTCAACACCAACGCACGTGGTCGAGCGACGGTTAGCATTTATCGTGGTCATCGGTACGGCGTGGACCACCCGGCCCTGGTGGACAAAGACCTAAGCCCAGCGCAATTTGGCAACCTCAATCAGTTGAACGGATTGATGAGCTGAGGGCACGAAAAGCGAAAACAACTCGGTCGATAAATTCCGCCTCCCTGTTATGATTGGACGACTACCAAATTAACAATCCAGGAGAGCTGAATGAATATGCTCACTTGCAGTTGGAGGATCGTCATGAAAGATCGACGCCGTAACGCCGTTACACTGCTATTCACCATTCTGTTGTTGCCTGTAAGTGTCGCTTGGGCGGCCGGCGATCGCACTCCAGCGGGTCATCCGGATTTCTCCGGATCCTATGATGGTGCGACTTTGACACCGCTGACTCGGCCAGCCGGGTTGGGTGACAATCTATATTTGACCAAGGAAGAAGCGGATAAGCTTGCCGCAGAAGAGGCAGAGCGAATGTCCGAGGCTGCGTCCGTGAGCGACCCGGACCGGACCGCGCCGCCCGCTGGCGGAGACGGATCGCCTGGCGCAGCCGGCAACGTGGGCGGCTACAACGCCTTTTGGATCGATCGGGGTACTGACGCTTTTTCCGTCGACGGCAAATTTCGCACGTCGGTCATCGTTGAGCCGAAGAATGGACAATTCCCGCCTATGACGCCCGCGGGCCAGGCAAGGATGGGCGCTCTGTTCGCGAGTTTCGGTCGCACGAACGAAGGTAAAGCGTGGTGGTTAGATCAGGAGGGTCCTGGCCCCTATGACAATATGGAGCAGCGCGACAACGCCGAGCGGTGCTTGTTAGGGTTCAGCGGTGCAGCCCCATCCATTCCAAGTCTGTACAACAACTTCAAACGTATCGTCCAAACCGATACGCATGTCATGATCCTAATCGAGATGGTCCACGATGCCCGCGTCGTCCGCATGAATAGCGAACATCCCGGTCCCGAAGTTCAAAAATGGCTCGGTGACTCAATCGGCTGGTGGGAAGGCGATACCCTGGTGATTGATACGACCAATTACAGCCCGAAATCAGCGGGATTCATAGGCGGCTCCGCACAAGCCCATGTGGTTGAGCGGCTGAGTCAACTCGACGATGGCAACCTGCTCTATAACTTCACAATGGAAGACGATAGCCAGTGGACCACACCGTGGACCGGCGAGTACGTATGGAAAGCGAGTGATCAAAAAGTCTACGAATACGCCTGCCATGAAGGTAATTACGCGCTTGGCAACATCATGCGCGGCGCACGGTTACTCGAAAAAGATGTGATTGCAGGTGGTGGCGACTAGATGGCTCTAGTGGTTGATTTCGCGCCAGATGAGCACATGGATGTGCGAATGCGGAGAGGGAAAAGAGCTTAAGAGGGTGTTTTTCGACACCCTCTTAAGCCGCGATTCTCGAAGCTAGGATATGGTTGGTTGTGCCCGTGTTACAGCGGGACCAAACATAGCTCTAGACCTAGCGCTGCAAGTCCTGCAACACCACCGCTTCAAACGGTTCAAATGACTCATTCATTGTCCATGCAAATGCGCGCAATGCGATGATGCGGAAGTAAGGGTCATTGAATGTGAAGTAGTTGTGGCCGAGTACGGTCGCAAAAACTCGGGCTCGACCGATCTCCTTTGTCCATGCGACCGGCCATGCTTTTCCATCTAGTACTTCGGGTTTGGGCGCGGCCGTCGATGCGAAGCTGGGTCCGCCGGGAGCGGTAAGCAGTGTAGTCACGTCGTCAACGTCGCCCAGCAGGTTCCAGTAGTGCTCGTCGACCAAGTGAATGTCGTCGTCAAAACCGGCAAGAATTGCCGAATCGGCACCACCTTTGGTCCGCTGAACAGGGGTTGGCAAAACGCCCCATTGAGTTGTGCCCTTGCCGACATCCTGCGTGCCGTAGGCAAAGCCGATGCGTTCTGCCAAATGCGATCCGGCCCCTTCAAGCAGCGCCAAGTGAAAGAACGCAAGTCCGCCACCACGCCTTTGAAAACGATCGACCATTGCGTATTGGTCATCGCTCCAGGGCCTCGGCGACTGCAGATAGAAGACGACCAGATCGGCTTTCTGCCATTGTTCGGGTGAAGGAAAATACATCGCCCGTTCTGCGTTGAGCCCAGGCACTTGCGGCAACAGGTTGTTGACGTAACGATCCATCACCCAGCCGTATTCGTGGGCGCCGCGTTCATGGTTCTTGTCGACTCCCCATACCCATACGATATTTAGTTCGCGCGATGGTTCGGTGGCGGCGTCGTTTGTCGCATTAAGAATCCGTTCAACATCAGCAACGTCTCTCGACGGTGGAGTCTGCCACTCGTGTTGCGCGTTTGAATAAGAGGGCAGGGATAGTGCGACCGACAGTGCGGTTGGAGCAATTATCCAGTACCGAAAACGGCTCACCTAATGGCCCAAGTGCTTGTCGAAAAAGCGCACGATCACATTGTGGACGTTGTCAGACATTGGGTCGCGAGGGTTGAATGCGAACGTGGCGTGTCCCATGGCTTCGATTACATGCAAGTCTGTCTCGATCCCGAGCCTCGACAATTTTGCGTGGGTGGCGAGCACATCGCTAAGCAGGAAATCTCTCGTACCGCTGATTAGTAGCGTTGGTGGAAATGCGGAGAGCACATAGTCGTGGTCACCGGGCGCCACAATTGGGTCATCTTGTGCAACCTCCGGAAAATAGGGGCTCGGTGACCTCGGTTGGTCATCGCGGGCGGCCCGATTGTAGCCGCTCAAGCCAGCACTGACGTAGGCGCTTTCGCCGCGGTTCGACTTGAATGAACCCGGGGCACCGTCGGCCATCATCGGAGCGGCGGCACAAAATAGGCCAACTGCACCAGGCATAGGGAGTTTATTTGCATGGATGTAGGAGATGGTTTGGGCTGTCAACATAGCACCCGCCGAACACCCGTAAATGCCGATATTTTGCGACTGATAGGTTTTCAACAATTCTCGGTACACCGCGACCACGTCTTCGATACCAGCCGGATGTGTGAATTCAGGAGCCATACGGTAATCCGGACTGAAGACCTTGATGGCACCCATGTCCGCAACCGGAATGGACTCCGTGTGACTGAAGTACCTAGCCCCGGCCACATATCCGCCGCCGTGAATACTGATGAGCACGCGATCTCGATTTTTTGCAGCGATGCCGTTCCTCGGCGTGAACACTTCGGTGTAGACACCGCCAATTGTGGCCACGTCTATGGCAACGTCGTGCTTTGCCGTGACGTCTTTGTAGATATTGGTTTTGTAGTACGCGTCGGCGATGCATTGACGAATAACTTGCTTCGACTCCGGATCGTTTTCGCCGGACATAACGTTTGGACAGTCACGTGCAAAGGAACCCAACTCCGGACCGTAGACCTTGCGAAAGTAGCGTCGAGCCGTGCGTGAATCGTCGCTTAAGAATGCAGACTCAGGCAGATCGAAAGCGGGCACATGGATTGTGCCGTCTTCTTCGACGCGCGGTCGCTCTTCTGCGGTGGCATGGCGCGCAAGAAAAATCAGTGCAATGACAATCAGTAAATTGGTCGAGTGTGTTTTCATCTCCATCCCTGTGGTTCGTCCGGGTCCACCCTGTAGGAGCGGCTGTTTTACAAGCCTCTTCAGCCGCGAAACCGCTCAGGCGGCAAATTTTTGTAAGTGGTAGTCCGCGTTACCAAACTGAGTATCGATCACGAGCAGACGCTTGAAATAGTGACCGATCCGCAATTCCTCAGTCATTCCCATGCCGCCGTGCAACTGCACCGCATTCTCGCCGATGAAAATGGCAGACTTCCCAACCAAATGTTTGAGCGCGTGTATCGAGCGTTGGGCGGAGGCGCCGTGGCCGTCGTCGGCTTGGGCGGCCTCCAATGTCGCCCTGTATAGCAAGGACTTGCACTGTTCATATCCCATAAACATCTCCACCATGCGGTGCTGCAATACTTGGAAGTCGGAGAGCGGGTGGTCGAACTGTTCACGCTGTTGCGTGTATTCCACCGTATCCTTGTAAAGCACTTCCATCGCGCCGACCGCTTCTGCTGCGAGCGCTAGAATAGCGTCGTTTGCGGTGGCGTTTAGCGTTGCAAACCCGGCATCGAGTTCACCGATTAGGCTGCTTTCGTCGAGGTGAACGTTTTCAAATGTGACTTCCGACGCGCGCAGTCCGTCCACCGTTGGGAAGTTGTCTCGTTTCATGCCTTCGGCTTCCGGGTCGAGCAGAAATAGAGAGATACCTCTTTCGTCAATCTGGCCGCCGCTAGTGCGAGCTGAAACGATGATGTCAGTCGCGGTTTGCGCGTTTGCCACCATGGATTTTTGTCCATTTAGGATGAATCCACCGTTGTCTGGCCGGGCTGTCGTTACGATATCGTGCAAATCGAAGCGTGCTTGTTCTTCGGCATAGGCGAGGGTGAGCTGGCGGGTGCCGTCAATAATCCCGGGTATCAACTCGGCCCTTTGCTCCGCGCTGGCTGCGCGACGCAGTACGCCTCCGCCCAATACGACGCTTGCGAAAAACGGTTCTAACAACAGCGCCCTGCCCACCTGTTCCATCATGACCATCGTGTCGATTTGATTGCCGCCGAATCCGCCGTCGGCTTCGGCAAACGGGAGGGAAAACCAACCCAATTCCGCCATCGTATCCCAGTGCTCTTTGCTGAAACCGAACTTGCTTGCGGCTAGTTTGGTGCGGCGTTCGAGGTCGTAGTTGTCCTGGACGAAGCGGGCGATACTGTCTTGCAGTAATTGCTGCTCTTGGCTCAACTCAAAATTCATTTTCGCCCCTCTAGTTAGTTCCTGTCCAGAAATTGCCGTCCTGGCAATTTCTTCCAGACGGTTTTCTTTGAAAACCTCCTAAAAACCTGCGGTTTTTGCATCGGACGTCCTGTCCTCGACTAGTGCCCGCCCAAAATTCAAGTATTTTGGACACTAGCTGCCAGACCGTTTCAGGCCGAGAACGTTTTTTGCGATCACGTCTTTTTGTACTTCGCTCGCGCCACCGTAGATCGTGTATGCGCGACTTGATAGGTAACCGCCCATGCCGACCTTGGCGAAGGATGGGCCGACCGACTTACCGCCCCAAGCAGCTGAATAAATGCCTCCCGCTTCCATGGTGAGCTTCTGAATGCGCTGCTGTATCTCGGTGCCTTTGAGTTTCAGGATCGAGGATTCGGGCCCGGGAGCAGCACCAGACGATGCACTGGCTAGTGAGCGAAGTTCAGTAAACTCGGCGGCCATCAGGTCAACCTCTAGCTCCGCAACTTTCGCGCGAAACCCAGGCTCGTCCATTAATGTTGCGTTGCCGCGATTCACCGAGCGGGCTTGCTCCTTGAGAGTCTCCAACGCGATGATCGACCGGGAGATGCCCGCGAGGCCTGTGCGTTCATGCTGTAACAAGCCTTTGGCGTAGGTCCAACCTTGGCCTTCTTCGCCGACGCGGTTTTCGACCGGAACTTTCACATCGGTGATAAATACCGTATTGACGCTATGGGCGCCGCCGAGCGTGATTATCGGTTTGACCTCGATGCCGTCCTGTTTCATTGGAAACAGCAAAAACGTAATGCCTTCCTGCTTGATCCCAGTGTCATCGGTGCGGGTGAGACAGAAGATCCAATCCGCCATGTGAGCCATCGTGGTCCAGATCTTCGTACCGTTGACCGTGTAATAGGTGCCGTCCTCGCTCAAGACCGCCTTAGTATTGAGACTCGCAAGATCGGACCCAGCACCAGGTTCGGAGTAACCCTGACACCAGTTGACTTTGCGGTCCCGGATATCAGGCAAAAAACGCTCCTGAACTTCACGACTCCCATGCGCCATGAGCACCGGCGCCAACATGCCAATACCAAACGGCAAGTCCCACGGTAGATTTGCAGTGACGGTTTCTTGTTCCCAGATGTAGTGCTGCGTCGGCGACCAGCCGGGCCCACCAAACTCCACCGGCCACTTAGGCACATCCCAGCCACCTTGCTCGCGGGCTTTGGCAAACCAATCCTGGCGCCACTGCATGAGATCATCACCGCGCTTGTATTCGTTCTCGGCAAAGAACGCCCGCAGCTCATCACGAAACGCAAGATCGTCAGCATTGAGTTCGATATCCATCTACGATCTATCTCAGATTTACCAAAGCCACGCAGCTTACTGGAAATCTTGTGAGCAAGCGCGTACTGCAAAGCGCGAATTGGCTGGACTGCAAACACAGTGCACTATTCACGACGCTCGGAGAGGTGCCGGAGCTGACTGAACGGGCTTGACTCGAAATCAAGAGTACGGGTAATCGTACCGTGGGTTCGAACCGAGCAACCGCGTTGGCGGTTGCGACAAACGAGCACGACCTTATGCGCAGCATAAGATTGCGCGCAGCCCGAAGGGCGAGGCAGCGGAGCTGTCGAGTTATCGCACCCTCTCCGCCATTCACATCGATACGACTACTGGAACAAATACGCCAGGACATTGAAATACCAGCAGATCCAAAGTTTGAGCACCGCAGCGAATGCGACGAAGCCATAACGCACCCTGGCCAAGGTTCCACCCAACGCCCCTAGCCATTGCCTGACTGACAGGGCGAGAATTACCAAGCCAAGCAATAGATTGAATGCCATTGACAGCATGACGAGAGGGGCGCTGGTAGGTTCGCCGTCTCCTGCTGTGATTGTCGCCGCTCTGATCTGCAGAACCTCAGTGATGAGCAGATGCAGGAGACCAATCGGCCGGTACTGGATGTGAGCGGCGTGTGACATTGATAATATTCAGTGGATTAATAGTCGGGGGGCTGAGAGTCGGCAGGCGGATAGTCTATGGCGCAGCCTGATCTGTGGCAGCGCCTGGTTTTGGTGTTTCTAGACTCGACTAAATCGAGTCTAGGCGACCGACTTGCGCTTGTTTCGTTCGCGGCCCAATAGGACAAGACCGGCGAGCGTGAAGAAGGCCGGAGACGTGGTTCCGGCATTCATTTCGCGCGCCATTGCGTTGCCGCCGCCATTGGGCAACGGAACCGTGTAGGTGGGCGTATCCCCGTTCGTTTGATGACCACAGTTGTCGTCGTGAATGTGGTTTATGACCATCCAATACGCCCGTATGATCCAAGAGTAGTCCTCGGCGGTCACCCGCTCATAGTGGTCGTCATATGATTCTGGCTCCGCCGCCATTGCCGAGACGCTGAAGAGTGTGCTGCCTATTAGATAGAAGGCTCGCCACGAATAGCTTGCGCATGTTGCATCCTAGCTATCTCACGTTTGCCCCTATGTAAAAGCTTGGAAAAACCGGATGAGTTAACCCTACCTGATCAACGCAAGGGAGCTCTCTCAACTTTGCTGCGTTTTGTATGGGGACTGTAGATCCTATGGTGTCAAGGTAGCGCCAATGTCACTAGTTTTGCGTCTTTGCCGCCCGCCATTGCTGCCAGAGAGATGTATTGCTTGCCGTCGACCATGTAGGTCATGGCCGGACCTGTTGGACGAAATGGCAACTCAGTTTCATGGAGCGTTTTGCCAGTCGCTGGATCCAACGCGCGCAGCATTGGCTTGCCATCAAAAGTAGGCACGAAGATCAGAGATTTGGTCAACAAAGGGCTTGCGTGACCGCCCCCTACAGGGCCCGGGTCGGCGATTCCCATATCAATGATCCGCTGTCGTATACCGTTACCATTCGGGATCACCCACTCGTAATCACCGGTATTGAGGTTGATCGCGCTGATGCGGCCATAAGGTGGTTTAGTCAAGGGTAAGCGTTTGGGTCCGCGAAGAAACCGATTGCCGCCGCGCATGTAGCGGAACTCAGTGAGCTCTGGATCGGCTTCAAACAGTTTTACGACGATCGGTGACGTCGCCGATGATACATAAAGCATTGAGGTTCGTGGGTTGTATGCCGCGCTATTCCACTCGGCCCCGCCGCCGTCGCCAGGTAATTGAATTGAGCCTTCCATCGACGGCGGTGTAAAGAATCCATCGTTTCGATATTTGCTGATCATGGCTTTGGCTTCTGCGCGCAGTTCAGGCGTGAAATCAATCAGTCCATCTTCGGTCAACCCTTGTACTTCGAATGGCGCTGGTCGAGTAGGGAACGGCTGCGTGGCCGAGGCGCGCTCGCCAGGAATCGTGCTCTTGGGGACCGCACGTTCTTCGATCGGCCAGACCGGTTCGCCCGTCACGCGATCCAGAACATACACAAAGCCTTGCTTCGAGACTTGGGCGATAGCTTTGATCTTTTTACCGTCCACGGTGATGTCAGCAAGAATGGGCGCTGCAGGCAGATCGTAGTCCCATAGGTCGTGGTGGATCGTTTGAAAGTGCCAGACAAGTTCGCCGGTGGCGGCGTCCAAGCAAACGAGGCTGTTGCCGAACAAGTTATCGCCCAATCGTTGCCCGCCGTACCAGTCGTTCGCAGGAGAGCCGAAAGGCAGATAGACGTAGCCAAGTTCGGGATCTGCGCTCATGAACGTCCAGACATTCGTTGCGCCGGTGTACTTCCATGAGTCGTTTTCCCAAGTGTCGTGGCCCACCTCGCCGGGTTGCGCAATGGAATGGAACAACCAGTCTTGTTCGCCGCTTTGAACATCGAAACCGCGTATGTGGCCGGGCGGGATGTCGCTGCGCTTCTCCGGGTGCCAACCGACCAAAGGCATGTCGGAAACCACAGCGCCCATTACAACCGTGTCGCCGACAACGGTGACGGCAGCAACGTTTGAATACTTTGAGCGATCGATTTTCTGACCTAGGCCGACCGTCAGGTCTACTTTGCCCGCCTCGCCGAATGATTTGTCTGGCATTCCGGTACCGGCATCAAGCGACCAAAGGAATGCATTGTTGGTGCCCATCAATATGCGACGCTTGCCGCCGGATTCCCAATACGCAACGCCTCGGTGGTTGTACCCGATATTGGCCGGCTGGCCGTGTTCGTATGTTTGGCTATCGAACACCCATTTTTGTTTGCCGGTTGCCGCGTCGACCGCAGCGGCATACCCCATCGGGGTGCTCACATAGAGGGTATCGCCGACCTTGATTGGGGTGCTACGAAACCCGGTTGTAGTGTACTCAGAGTTTTCCTCGAGGAACGCATTGTCAGGGGAATCCCATGTCCAAACGGTCTGTAGATTTTTGACTGTGTCTTCATTGATCTGATCAAGATCGGCATATTTCGTTGCGGCCTGATCGTGCGCATAGCTTGGCCAGTCATAGTCGCGAGATTCGGTTGCTTGTTGCGCTTGGATGTAGCTCGCAGAAGCAACGACTACTAGAATCGCTATCGAGAACTTATATTTCATTGTTGGCCTCGGGGTTCGGTTTAGGTTTTGCGAGCACTCTTGTGCCGTAGAAAATATTTAATACCTTGTACCCAAACCTTGTATCGTGCAATGCGCTGAAACTCAACTGACAAGGTTGTCTATCAACCTGAACCGCCGCTAAACAGCGAATAGGAAGAGATTAGTGAAGATTGTGTGCGCCGTATTGTTTGCTTCGTTGAGTCTGGGTGCGTTCGCCAATGAAAAAGTCGCGGTGGAAGAGGCCGAGCGGATCTATCGAGAGTCGTGTGCAGCATGTCACCGTGACGGTGTCAGCGGTGCCCCAAGACCCGGGGTGAAGACCGATTGGGTTGATCGTATGAGTTACGGTATTGACGGTCTTTACCTCAGCGCGATCGAAGGCTTGATACCGCAAATGCCGCAGCGCGGCTCGTGCTTTGAATGCAGTGACGCACAGTTGGCAGCAGTAGTTGATTTCATGGTGCGCAATTTGGAATGACTCCGTACCGTTGGATTCGTAATTGTAGAGCAGCCTATCTGCTATGATCGTGTGCATTAGCTACGAATAAGGTGGGGAGATAACCATGGCGCTGTGTCGATTGCGAATTGCATCGGTGGTGATCGTGACCGTGTTGGGAACCGGGTGCGACTCTGGCTCGGCCCCTGCGAACCAAGAGCCTCGAGCGGACGCGTCTGAAAATTCTACTGCATTGCAGCCAGTTGCCCCCGGCGCAGGTCAAGTCGATGATGCCCGTATAATCGCTGCGCCCGAGAACGAGCCGGGCAGTTGGATGACCTATGGTCAGACGTACAAAGAGCAGCGGTTTTCAATGCTCACCCAAATTACGCGTGACAATGTCAATGAGATGGGTCTGGCGTGGACCAAAGCAATTGGCGGAACGTATGAACGCATGCAGGGCACGCCATTAGTTGTTGATGGCGCCTTGTATGCGACCAACGGCTGGGGTGTAGTTTATGCATTGAATGCGGTCACTGGTGACCAGTTGTGGGCCTTCGACCCGGAGACTGATCGAGATTCCATGAAGTATGCGTTCGCGGCGGCGACTAATAGAGGTGTCGCCGTGTATAAGGGGCGTGTCTACGTCGCCACGTTTGACGGCCGGCTGTTGGCGATTGATGCCGTGACGGGCGAGGAAGTCTGGGATATTGATACGTGGCATCCATCTGCATTGGGCCGGTTTAACATAACCGGTGCGCCGCGCGCCGCTGCAGGCAAGATCTTCATCGGACAAGGCAGTTCGGAAGTTGGTTATCGACGCGGCTATGTAACCGCGTATGACGCCGATACCGGAGAAGTTGACTGGCGTTTCTACCTAGTTCCAGGAGACCCGAACGAACCGTTTGAGCACCCGGCCATGGAACTCGCGGCCAAAACCTGGGGTGGCGAGTGGTGGAAGTTGGGTGGTGGCGGTACCGCGTGGAATTCACTCGTGTATGACGAGGAACTGAATAGTCTCTATATCGGTGTGGGTAATGGTGCACCTTGGCCACGCGAAATCCGCTCACCGGGCGGTGGTGATGATCTGTTCCTAACGGCCATCGTGTCAGTGGATGTCGAAACCGGTTTGATGAATTGGTTCTATCAGACAGTCCCTGGTGACAATTGGGACTACAGCTCGGCGATGGACATCACCTTGAGTGAAATGGAGGTGGATGGAGTCACACGTAAGGTGCTGCTGCAAGCGCCCAAGAACGGTTTTTTCTATGTGATCGATCGGACCGACGGCAAGCTGCTCCGCGCTCACCCTTACACAGAAGGCATTACATGGGCCACCCATGTTGATATGGAGACCGGTCGGCCGGTGGAGAACCCCGAAGTACGATATGAGGACAAACCGCAATGGATACTTCCAGCCAACGGCGGCGCACATAACTGGGAGCCGCAATCGTGGGACGAAGCGCAAGGCATCATGTACTTCTATTATCACGACTACCCCAATTTCTATGCGTTGGATGAGGCGTTTGTCAAAACGGGTATCTACAAGATCCGAGATAGGGGCTTAAGTCTCGGCATCGCGGAAGGGGAATATCGTCGTGAGCTTGAAGCGAAAGCTGACCCCCGCCCGCCAACCTTGGGCTTTTTGGGTGCCTTCGATCCGCTCAGTGGAGAATACAAATGGCGACATCCGCTTGATGTTGCGTTCAATGGTGGTGTGTTGGCGACCACGACGGGGGTGCTGTTCCACGGTGAAGGCAATGGCCGTTTCACCGCACGCAACACCGATACCGGCGAACCCATTTGGCAGTATGAGACGTCCGGTCGATTCTCGGCTGGGATGATCAATTATATGATCGATGGCGTGCAGTACGTTGCGACAATGGTCGGCGGCAACGAGCAATACGAAGTGCCTGGCACTGTGTTGGTGTTCAAGTTGGGCGGCGAACAGGTACTGACGGCGACCGAGCGGGCCAATATGGAGATTCCTGAACAGCCGCAGATTGCTGCATCAGCCGAGACTATTCGTGCAGGGGACAACCTTTACCATACCAACTGCGCGGGTTGCCACCGCGGGATCGGTGTGACGTCGATCGTCGCGACTGCCACGCCGGATCTGCGCAGTATGACGGCGCAGACCCATGCTGAATTCAATGACATCGTGTTGAGTGGATCGCGAGCAGGGCAGGGCATGCCGGGCTTTAGCGGAACCTTGGATGCGGTCGAGCTCGAGTCGATTCGTGCGTTTTTGGTGACCGAGGGCAACAAGATCCGAAGCTGGCAGCAGGCTCGTGCGGCAGAGGAAGAAGCACAAGACTAACAAACGATTCACTAGTGCGCGCCACAAAATACTTGTGTATTTTGGACACGCACTAACTAGCTCCGGCAAGAATTGCGGCGACTTTGATGGCAAGCTACGATCAACGTCGGGACCTATTAACGTATGACGTATAATCACAATAGAGGGCAGGGGAATGAAGATCACATCCCATTTGAAAAGAGTTTTGCAACGCTGGACGTATCTACTCGTCGGCTGCGTTGCACTAACCACCGCCCAAGGCGGGCTAGCCGCGGTCGAGGGGCCGGTCCAGCTGAAATCCGGAAAAATTTCCGGGATCGGGTTGGACAGCGGCGTACAGGTGTTTCGCGGCATACCTTTTGCGGCACCCCCGGTTGGTGACCTGCGATGGCAAGCGCCGAAAGCCCCGATACCGTGGGGCGGGGTATTAGCCGCAGACACGTTTGGCGCAACGTGTATGCAAAGGGGCCAAAATCTGATGAGCGAAGACTGCCTTTACCTC
>Ga0115002_10001083_pt1 | contig 37907 bp, 35 predicted proteins | sample ArcticOcean_MG_C_8_FD_89576 | JGI IMG/M metagenome (GOLD analysis project Ga0115002, IMG submission 89576) | Marine microbial communities from western Arctic Ocean - ArcticOcean_MG_CB11_86 | ecosystem: Environmental > Aquatic > Marine > Oceanic | place: Arctic Ocean: Canada Basin | collected... | reverse complement strand
TGATGGCCGAGGCCGGCCTGACGCCGATGCAGATCATCGTGACCGCCACCAGCGGCGCCGCGAAGGTGATGAAACTTGATACGCTGCTTGGCACGCTGGAACCAGGAAAGGCGGCGGACCTGCTCGTATTGAGTGACAATCCGCTGACCGACATCCGGAACATGCGAACGATCGAGTCGGTGTGGATCGCCGGTCGCCAGCAAGCAGCCGCTGACATGAACTGACGTCACCTGGCATCGCTGACGGGCGGCGGCAGCATGCAACCTGAGCGGAAGCGCATGCGTATTCTCCACGTCGCTGATCGTCTGAGCACGCGGGGTGGTGCCGACTGGCATTTACTCGGCTTGCTGTACGAGCTGGGGCGGGATGGTGAGACCAACCTCGCCGTCGGGCGAAAGGAGGTGCCGCCTGCCGAATCCTGCCAGGTCACGATCGTGCCCGGACTGGAAGCGGGGAGCGCCGCGGCATTGGATGCCCTCGAGGCGCTTGCTCACCGCCTGTCGCCCGACGTTATTCATCTACATAATTGCATGGGCCCGGCGGTGCTGCGGTGGGGTGCCGCGCGCGGGGCCATCCTGACCGTCCAGGACCATCGCGTGTTCTGCCCGGGCCGCGGCAAGCTCACGCTCGACGGTCGCGTCTGCCGGGAGCCGATGGCGCCGTCGACCTGCGCCAACTGCTTCGAGGACCACGAATATTTCGATCGTATGTTCGATGTCACCAGGCGTCGCCTCGACGCGCTCGGCGGCATGCGCGCCGTCATCGTTCTGTCTCGCTATATGCGCGACGAGCTGGTCGCGGTCGGCGTTGACGTCGCGCGGATCGCCGTGATCCCCCCGTTTGTGCACGGCCTCGATACGACGGCGACGGCAGACGGTCCCCCGTGTGTGCTCTTCGTCGGTCGCCTGGTGGCGGCGAAGGGTGTCTTCGACGTTGTCGACGCGCATCGACTATCCGGAGTCGGGCTGCCGCTCGTGTTCGCAGGAACCGGCTCCGAACGTGCGCGACTCGAGACGGCAGGCTGCGACGTGCTCGGCTGGGTGCCCCACGATCGTCTGGCCTCGATCTACAAGCGGGCGTGCGTGCTGATGATGCCGTCGCGCTGGCAGGAACCATTCGGTATCGTGGGTCTTGAAGCCTTGACCATGAGCGTACCCGTGGTCGCCTGGGACAGCGGTGGCGTCAGTGAATGGCACGCTGCCGTCACACCGTGGGGCGACATTGGCGCGCTCGCGCGCGACCTGCTCGCGGCCCTGGAGGTCGGAAGCCGCCGCCGCCTGCCGGACGGCTTCGACCCCGCGACACTCATGACCCGACTCCGCGATCTGTATGCAGCCGTCGCGAATGCCCGAGACGCCAGGCCCTAGCAGCCCGTGGTAATGGTCCGTCTGCATTCGACGAGCGACGCATCCTCGCGACCTGCGTTGCTCCTCCTTCAAATACAGGCGGTATTTTCAGTCGTCGCGCCTTGTTCGCGATGCGCGTCGTTCGTCTCGGTGCCACGCCGGACTTTCACCACGGACCGCTAGCGCTCTCGGTAGGTCCCATCGCCATCCGGGATTCTTCTCAGGCTTGAGATTCTCCCGCCGCCACAGTAGATCTCAGCGCGAAAACGGCTCGAGCCCGGGCGTCACGCCGGGCCGAAGCGGCGTCCGCGACGTGTTCAGCATCATGGCGATCAGCGTGTAGTAGCCGCTGAGCCCGGTGATGTCGACGATCCCCTGCTCGCCGAACTCGGCGAGCGCGCTGGCATAGACAGCGTCGCTTACCCTCCCATCCTGGTGCAGTGCGGTGCAGAAGTTGTACAGGGCTTCCTCGTCATCGGCCATACCTTCCGGGCGCCGCCCATCGGCGACCGCCGCCGCGATATCGGGACTCAGTCCACCCTCCAGCGCCAGCCGATGGTGCGCGGACCATTCGTAGTTCTGCGTCCACTCGCGTGCGGTAATCAGGATGACGAACTCGGACAACCGTGGCGGCAGCGAGCTGTCGAACCGCAGGTAGTCGCTCACGTTCCGCAAGCGGTTCAGCAGCTCTGGACTGCGCATGATCACGTTCCACGGACCGGTGGGCTCGCCACGCTCGGCTCTGAACTCCGCCACGGCCTCCTTCTGTGGCTCCGTCATCTCGTCGTCGGGAATCGGCGGCATTCGACTCTGCGCCTGTGCACTCATCGAGAGGAGCGAAACGAGCATAGCTATCAGGGCGACACCCTGGATTCGATTCCAGCGTTCGCACGGCCTGCAATTTTCCATCGGACTGATCCCTCCAATCACGGTTACGAGTTCGTCGACAGGTATAGCCGCGACCCGTCACCTTCCGTTTCTACACCAGTTTCGATCAAACGCTCACAGAAAAGTGCCGCAGAGGTTTGGTCCACGGTGGGGTGCGACGCGCGCGTACGTCTCGCGCAGGCCATGGTACCTTACGCAGATGCGCGTTGCTCTTCTCCTCCTGCTGATGTGTGTTTGTGGCGCCCCGCCGGCGAGCGCCCAGTCTTCCGACGACACGTGGGAGTTTGGCCTCGGGCCCCATATCGTGCGTCGCGAGGATTCCACGACGCATCATGGCGGCGGCATCACCGTTGCTCGTCGGTACCAATCGTTGACCGCAGTACTGGAAGCCAGCGGCACACGACGCCACGGGCACAACGACTGGCGCGTCGTCGTCGGACCCCGCGTGATGCTGGGTACAACCCCACTGTTTGCTCAGTTGCTTGGCGGCACGCTGATTCGGTCAAACAAGGCGAACTGGGCCGTCCTGCCGGGCGGTGGTGTCGATGTGCGATGGACGAGCTCTGCGGCCGTTCGTTTTCAGATCGATGCGCTCGTCGAACGCTCCGACGGGCGGACGGCGAGCAGTGCCCGGGCGTCGGTCTGGCTGGTATTCCGCTGACCGGCGATCGGACGTAGCCGAGCAGCCCGTGGTGAAAGTCCAGCGTGGCACCTAGCGCGGATTTCACTGCCGCCTATCAGGAGGTCGAGGCGCTCCCGCTGGCAGGAGTGGACTGCCTCCGGTTCCTCGCGAGTTGCGGGCTCATGAAATCAGCGCCAGACGAGTGAGGCACCTCGCGCGGATTCTGGTTGGTGGTGGCACATCAGCAGATTCCGTGCTCGCGAACGAGGCGCAACGATCGAGAATACCGCCTATATTCGAGGGAGGAGCAACGCAGGTCGCGAGAATGCATCGCTCGTCGAATGCCGCTGGACTTCCACCACGGGCTGCTAGGCCTGCCGACCCGCTATAGACTGCGCTCGTGTCGTCGGCAAGGGGCACCTCAGGAGATAGCACCAGATGACGATCACGAAAAGCGCCACCGTGTTTGCTGCAGCGATGTTTATAGCCTCACCCGCAATCGGGCATCACAGTGATGCCGGTGTGGACACCGAAGCAGTCGTGGGGTTTGAGGGAACAGTCAAGGAGTTTGCCTGGCGGAATCCCCACGTCTACGTCGTCGTCGAGACCGATCAGAGCGGCGAACCCGTCGAGTGGGAGCTGCAGATGGGATCGGTCAACGGTCTTGGGCGCCGGGGTTGGTCTCGTGACACCCTGTCACCAGGCGACGAGGTGACGGTGCGTGCGCACCCGGCGGTGGGTGGGCGAGCCTACGGCATCCTGGAGTCGGTGGAGAAGGACTGTGGACTGTCCCTGGCTGCAACCGTCGCAGCCCCGGACGTCACGCCCGCCGTCACGTCCCTGGCGGGCAAGTGGCTCACGGACCGCTTGTCAGTCTTGGACTTTCCGGCCGGCAGCTTTGACGCGTTCTTCCGCGCACAACTGTCGTTGACCGAGAAGGGGGCTGCTGCCCAGGCCGCCTTCGATGCGCTCTCCGCAGACAACCCAGAAGCGACGTGTGTCGGAAGACCGACGCCCTCCGCCCTGGTGTCTACCGGGCTCTATCTGATGGAGATCGACCTCACGCAACAGGAAACGATCATCGTTTTCCGAAGTGAGTGGTTCAATGAAGTGCGAACGATCTACATGGATGGCCGCGGACATCCAGCCCCCAGTGAGCGTTTCACCACGGGTCACTCAATCGGGCGCTGGGACGGAGATACGCTGGTGGTCGATACAGCGAATTTCACGGATCACCGTTCGCCCTACCAGATCGGCGTGCCGTCTGGTGGCCAGAAGCATGTCGTGGAACGATACCGCCTGACCGAGGAGGGCATCCACATCGCTCTCGAGTTTGTGCTGGAGGATCCGGAATACCTGAAGCGCCCCATGACTCACAGCAGGCAACTGATCCATTCGCCACATATCGAGATGTTTCTCTCGGCGTGCGATCCGGAGACGACGAGTCGATTTCTCGCGAACTAGTGGCTCTCGCCGTCGCTGCCGGCATGGCATCTACTTTCCAGCGAGGCATCCAACGGCTTGGATTGCAAACCGGTTAACTGAACTCAGGGGAGCCCTGCCGGAGCTGTCCAGCCAATGAAAGATGGTCTTACTGATTGCTGGATCTCCGAGATAGCCGGGGCATCCGTCTTGCTACGTCCCTTCCTCACAGGCGAGACACAAGAGCCACCGGACCTGGAGCTGGCCCGTGGTGAGCGCGTCGGGCGACACTGACGCCTGGGGAGGACGGATGGACGATATGAAAGATCAGCCAGAGCCGCCGCGGTCTCGACGGGAGTTCTGCGCCGGGGCCTGCCAGATAGCGTCTGGCGCGACACTGGCTGCGCTGGCGTCGGCATGCGGCGGGGGTGGGTCGTCACCCACATCGCCAACCGCGGTATCCGGCGGCGGCTCGTCGACCGGGACGGTGTCGGCGCTCACCGAGATTACCGGCACCGTGACCGGGGGATCCGTTCAGGTGCAGACCACGTCTGGGGCACTTGCCGGCGTTGGCGGTGCGGCGCGTGTGCAGCCGACCGCCGGATTGTTCCTGGTCACCCGTACTGGGCAGGACACCTTCACAGCCGTCACCGCGGTCTGCACGCACGAAGCCTGCACAATCAACGGGCTGTCTGGGACAACCTATGTCTGTCCCTGTCACGGTTCCCGCTATAACAGCGGCGGCCAAGTGCTGACCGGCCCGGCCACGGTGTCCCTTCAGACGTTCGAGACCGCGTTCTCTGGAGACACGCTGAGTACCGCTGTCTAGCCTTCATGCTCAGGTGCCCCATGGTTCGCTCCGTCGTTGTCTGCGCGACTGTAACACTCGCGGTTTCCGTTCCTGTCAAGGCGCAGGAGGCGTCATGGCGTGTCGCGAGCGGGGAGGTTCGCGTCGTATGCCCGCTGACGGTTGGAGGCAGCTTCGCGGCGACGACGACGGCGCTTGAGGGAGCGGTCAGCGCCGACACCTCGGGAGGCCTGAAGGGCACCATCGAGGTAGACCTGACGACGCTCGATACCGGGATCGGGCTCCGAAACACCCACCTCAGGGACACATACCTTGAAGTTGACCGCGGCCCGAACTTCTCGCTTGCCGTGCTCTCGGCCATCACACTCGACGGCGTGAATCCCAGGACGTTCGAGGGCGAGACAGCGTTCAACGCTCTGTTCCTGGTGCACGGCGTGGAGCACCCGGTGTCGGGTGTGGCCGAACTGGCCCGGACGCTGGGTGAGGTCGAGGTGACGGCGCGCTTCCAGGTCGCGCTGTCGGACCATGCCATCCAGGCGCCGCGCTACCTGGGCGTCGGCGTGCGTGATCAGGTTCGCGTGGAGGTGCGCTTCACGGCGCTGGCGGGGTCTGGTTCATGAAACGGATGCAGCCCGCACTGCTGCTCGTCGTGCTTGCCAGCCTCGCGCCGGGTGCACGCCTCGCGCACGGCGAGCCCATGTTTCTCTCGAAGCAATATCCGCAGTGCACGTCGTCCCACTTTTCGCCCACCGGTGGAGGCCTGCTGACCGACTACGGCCGGTCCCTGTCACACGTGGAGTTGTCCAGTTCGGTGGCCTCTGATCCGCTGACGGCCGATTCGCCGTCTGGTGAGCAGGCGTTTCTCTTCGGCGCGCTCGGCGATCGGCTCGACGGGCTGCGGCTGGGGCTCGAGTTGCGGCCGTCTCACTTGCAGTTCACGTTCCCGGGCGGAGACGGGCACCGTAACCTGTCGATGGCCGCCGAGGGCATCGTAGCGTTCCAGGCGAACGGGTGGACGGCGTACGGCCAGGTCGGGCGGCATGTCGAAGGAGCTGACGTGTCTGTCGGCTCCTACCAGCACTGGGTGGGCTACCAGAGCGAGGGCGGCATCGGTGTTCGGGTGGGCAGGTTCATGCCGGCCTACGGCGTGCATTTCGCCGATCACACCTCCTTCAACAGAGAACCGCTTAGCTTCGACAAGGACGACCAGGTCTACGGCGTAGAGGTGAGCCGGACGGGCGAACGCTCCCTGCTGCAAGTGACCGCCGGTCCCGGGCGCGCAGAGTCGATCGTCGATGACGACGGACGCCAGGCGTTTGTCACCTCGGTGCCCGCGTCGTAGGCATATGCGTAGAGGACTTTGACCTCCCCAGCAGCCGGCAGCGTCGTACGGGCGCTGACAAACGCGTCGTTGGTCGGAATCAGCATGGCCGCCAGGCTCACCCAGTTGAACGTGTCGCTCCCCGTCACGACGACGCCTCCCGTATTGCCGGGGCCGTGCAGTCCCCCGGAGTCTTGCACATCCATGACGTTGCCAGTCTCGGCCAGCGTCTGGAGCTCAGCGGACGCCGCCGCGCCGACCGTAAAGAATGCGGCAGACGAGTTGTGGGTCGCAACGAGTACGGGCGTGAAGACCTGCGCTGGCACCAGATTGGTGATGTTGACCTGCTACGTGCCGGTTGACTGCGCCAGCGCAGCCGATGGACCGATGGCTATCAGGGGCAAGAGCAGGGCAGTCGTCGTGGTAAATCGCTTCATCTTGTCCTCCATGGACGGGTTTCCGAGTCACACGAAATTAGTAGTCGGCGGTTTCGGTTCGATCCCCCGCCCTGACTCGGCGAGGGTGGGATCAAGCCTCCCCCGATGTTTTATTGGCCCTCTCCCCTCCTGTTTTCGTGACGGAATTCCGCGGGTCGAGGATCGGAGGCCAGATATCCACAGGTAAGGGAAGGCGCGAGTTCCCGCACGATCCAGCCACAAACCGAAGGGGCCGGTGGGAGCGCCGGCCTATTGAACGGTCGACGCGATCAAGACGCTCTGCCGGCAACGCCCAGGGCTGCTGGTTCGAGGCACCCGAGCCGCAGCGCCTGGGTCTCCAGGACCGGCGTCGTCGCGTTGCTGAGGTAGGCGGTCGCCGAGCCGTCGGCGCAGACTCAGGGCGACGCGAGCCAGGGGGAATCTCCCGTTGGAACAGTGCGCCGTGAGTCGCGCCCTCGACGACCCCATCGCGCACAATGCAGAGGTGACCACGTCACCCGAAGAACGCTGATCGCCCCCTGATAACGCTTTCCGGTCTGCAGTTGTCCTGCTCCGGCCGGGCCGCCTTACATCGCTTCGAGCATTTCGTCCGGAATCGCACCCGCTTTACGGCAGGCGAGGCCGAAGTAGTAGAGCGGCTGGCCGTCGATCGACAACCGGTGCCGATACCGTTCCATGTGATAGATGTCGAGGTATTCGCTCAGGATCAAGGTCTTAATGAAGACTGAGAATCCGCTCGTGTCGCGATTGTCGAGGAACGTCTCCTTGATGTTGAACGCGACCCAGCCGCCATCCTCAACGAGGTTGAACGCCTCGGAGAACACGCGCACGGGAATGTCGCCGAAGCCCAGTGCCGCCACCGAGACAAGGCAGTTGAAGCGCCAGCCCTCCAAATAATCGCGCTGGGTACCGGTCATCTCCGTCATATCGATGGCGTGAAAATCGTCGTAGACGCCAGGGCGATCGCGCAACACTGCCATCGCGGCCGGAGCCGAGATATCCACTCCGACGAGGCGTGCGATACCGAATTTTTGCATTTCCGCGCCGACCATGCCGTTGCCGGCGCCGAGATCGAGGACGCGCAGTTCGTTGAAAAGCAACGAGTCGCCGGCCATTCCGTGGCGCAGAATGCTCACTACTTTTTCGGGCGACTGGCATTTCAGGCGATCGTAGAAGAGCTGCTCGTACAAACCCGGGTGCGTGTAGATCGTGTCGTAGTCGTGGAAGCGAATCTTCGTTTCCACGCCGCTTGCGTCGGTGAGTGTGAAGTAGGCCTCGTCCTGCGAGAGGTCATTGGTGTCGATTGAAGGGAAACGGACATTGTGTCGTCTTGCAGTCATGTCTTTTCAGGATATCCGACTTTTCGCGGTCACAGCTCCGATCTGACGCTTGTGGCGGCCAGAGGCGTTCCCAACCTGCATCGACTCAGAGACGCTCGTCACGTTCCGACGCCGCCTACTCACGGTTGCAGTAACAGTTTCTGCACGCGTGAGTTCGCTGTTTCGGCAGCAAACAGCACGTCCTCGGAAGGGCAGGCGAGTCCATGCGCCCCTGAGAACTCCCCGAGGTTTCTCCCGGAGTTGCCGATGACGCCGAGTACCTCGCCCAGGAGGGAGGCCTTGATGATCCGCCCCGGGAAGGTGCTTTCGCCCACGAAGATCACGTCGCTCCCAGGAGGGATGCAGAGAGAGTTGGGCGCGCCGTTGGCCGCCACGCTGGTCAGATCGGTCGGCGTCGCACCGTTTACGGCCTTTGAGCCTGGCGCGATCGGCGTAGCTACGGTGAAGGTCCGTTGGAAGTTGCCCTCGGTGTCGAAGACCTGTATCCGAGCGTTCGAGCGATCGCCGACGTAGACGTTGTCGTTTCTGTCGATCGCGATACTGTGCGGCGTCACGAACTGTCCGGGGCCGGTGCCGGGCTCACCCCACGACATCACCCAGTCGCCGTTCATGTCGTACTTGGCGACTCGCGAATTCACATATCCGTCGGTAATATAGAAGTTGCCCTGCGAGTCGAACGCGATGTCGGTGGGTTCGCGGAAACGCCCATCCTGAGGGGGCAAGGGGGGGTCGTGATGCTCGATCGGGTGAGCCTCCTCGGAACTCGACTCCGCCTTGCGACCGAACACCCAGACGACGCGCCCCTGAGGGTTCATGCGGACGACCATATTGGAGCCCTTGTCGACGGTCCAGATGTCGTCGTTCGCCCCGATCCTGAGTCCGTGCGCGAACGCCCACGCGTACAAGCCCCTCCCGTGTTCAGCTATGAAGACGCCCGACGGCCCGAACTCGAACAACTGGGCCGCGTGAATGCCGTACGCAGGCCCCCCGCCGGTCGGACTGGAGCGGCTGAACACGAAGATATGACCCTGAGAGTTGACGGCCACAGCCGGCGCTTCACCGAAGTTCAGGCCAGTGGGCAACTGGAAGAAATTCGGCACCGATTCCACGCGAATCTGAGGAACGTTTTGGGCGTGTGCTGCGGTAATGCTCACAGTCAGCACGAACAGGGCGGTAGCGAGTTTCTTCACGGCGTGTCTCCAGGTGGTTGTTGAATTCTCGTAAATCGAAAACCTATTCTACGACGCCAGACGACGCTCGTCCGAGCGCCGTTAGGCCCTGTCATCAGGTGGCAAGCCCAGGCCTCGAGGAGCAAGGCGCCTTTCGCATTTCGTTGCGACGCCGGACTTTCAGGCGCTGCTACGCTGGACGGCGCAGCCGATACTCGGCGAGCTTGCGGCTCAGCGTGTTGCGGTGCATGCCCAGGAGCACTGCGGCCTTACCGAGATTGCCGTCTGTGCCTGTCAGGGCGCGCGCGATAAAATGCTTTTCGAACTCCCGCTGCGCGTCGTCGTAGCGGACTCCCCTGGTAACCATGTCGTCAACCAGGCGTTCGAGTTCCTCGCGCAATGCCATCAGTCCAGGTCCCTGCCAGTCAGCCGGCGATACGCTTCGATGTACTTCGCGCGCGTGCCCGTTACCACGTCTTCCGGGAGCGACGGCACGGGCGGTTGCTTGTTCCAATGGATCTGTTCCAGGTAGTCGCGGACGAACTGCTTGTCGAAGCTCGGCTGCGCCCGCCCGGGGTGATACTCGTCCTTCGGCCAGTAGCGCGAGGAATCCGGAGTCATCACTTCGTCGATCAGAAGAATGTGACCGTCGGGCGTGAGTCCGAACTCGAATTTCGTGTCGGCGAGCAAGATCCCGCAGCCGTCCGCATGCTCCGCGCCGTGCGCATACAGCGCCATGGTCAAGCCTCTGAGTGTCTCCAGCAGCGGTTGGCCGATGAGGTCCGCGGCCTCAGCCTCGCTGATGTTGATATCGTGGCCGCTGGTCGCCTTGCTCGCGGGGGTGAAGATCGGCTCCGGGAGCCGGTCGGACTGCTGTAGCCCCGGGGGGAGCCGCAGGCCGCAGACCGCCCCCGTCGCACAGTAGTCGGCCCAGCCTGACCCTGACAGATAGCCGCGTGCGACACATTCCACTGGCACCGGGGCTGTCTTGCGAACCAGCATCGATCGCCCTGCGAGAACTTCGGCACATTCTCCGAGTTGCGCGGGGTACCGGCGCACGTCGGTCTCAACAACGTGGTTGGCAACAATGTCACGCGTCCTGTCGAACCAGAACGCTGACAGCTGCGTCAGAACTTTGCCTTTGTCGGGAATACCAGAGCCGAGCACACAATCGAACGCCGATATGCGGTCCGTGGCGACCATGAGAAGCACGTCCTCGACCTCGTAGATGTCGCGGACTTTACCCTGGCGATGCAGCGTGAGCCCGCTCAGTCGAGCTTCAAGGAGTGGTGTGGCGAGCGGCACAGGGTCAGTTCTAGGGAGGCTATTTAGAGCGAGCCGCGCATGTTACAGGCACCGCTCCGCACCCGCAACCGTACGCAAGACTAACCGTCAGTGTGGGCGAGGGGCCTGATATATTGTGATACCGATTGTCAGGGTGGCAGTGGTGGAACGAGGCGCAAAGGGTCCAGGATGCGAATACGTACGGTTCTCGTGTCAGTGCTGGCGATCGCCCTCCTGGGGTGGTTTTTGCAACATGCCGACTTGGCAGATGTGTGGGTGCAGGTGCGCGAGGCGCGTGTCGACCTGCTCATCGTGGGCTTCGCGCTGGTCGTGGTGACGTTCGTGATCCGCGCCCATCGGTGGCAGTACCTCTTGCGGCCGATCGGTCCGACTCGGTTCAGAACAGCGTTTTGTACGACGATCATCGGCGCCGCGGCGTTGGGGGTGCTGCCGGCTCGAGCGGGCGACTTGTTGCGCCCATATCTGCTGGCTCGACAAGAAGGGTTGAGCACGTCGGCGACGTTCGCGACCATTGTGATGGAACGCGTGCTCGACCTGATCGCCATGTTGGTGCTGCTCGCGCTCTACGTCTGGGGCACTTCCGATGCATCAAGGCTTCCGGCGTCATTGCGTCACGGCATTGAGGTGTCCGCGGCACTCGCGGGTCTGGCAGCCCTCATGCTCGTTGCGCTCACCTGGGTGATGGCGACGCATCCTGAGCGCATCGGGCGCCTGGTGTTCAGCGCGGCCAGAATGTTGCCATCCACGATGGCAGAACGCCTGGCCGGGTATGCCCGTACCTTTAGCACCGGCTTCGCCGTGGCGCGCGAGCCCCAGGCGCTCGCTGCCGCTCTGTGCTGGTCTTTCTTGCTCTGGCTGGTGATCGCGGGCGAGGCGTGGCTGGTGGCGATGGCCTTCGGGATTTATATGCCGTTTGCCGGTTCGTTCCTGCTCCAGGCGCTTCTCACGATCGGCGTGGCAGTGCCCACGCCGGGCGGTGTCGGCAGCTACCACGAGGCGTACAGAATTGGTGTGACGACGTTCTTCGGGGCGGCCAACGACAAAGCCGTGGCTGCGGCCATCGTCACGCACGCTATTTCGTACGTCCCGGTTGTGCTGGCCGGAGGGATCTTCATGGCGCAGGACGGACTGGGATTCGGTCGTCTTCCGGCGATGTCCGCCACGGCCGCGGAGAAGGAGAGTTCGTCCCACTCATGAAATGTCCATTCTGCGGTCAGCTTGGTGACAAAGTCGTAGATTCGCGGGAGAGCAAGGAAGGCGAAGTTATTCGTCGCCGGCGCGAGTGTCTCGATTGTGGGCGGCGCTTCACCAGCTACGAGCGGATCGACGAGATCCCCTATATGGTGATCAAGAAAGACGGCACGCGCGAGCGTTTCGAGCGGCAGAAGCTCATCGCGGGGTTACTCAAGGCCTGCGAAAAGCGCCCTGTCAGCGTGTCCGCTGTCGAGGCTGTAGCCGACCGCGTTGAAGCCGCCGTACAGGAACGGCCCGAGAAAGAGATGGGTACCGAAGAAGTTGGCGCGCTTGTCATGGAGGAGCTCAAGGGTCTCGATAAGGTCGCCTACGTGCGATTCGCCTCCGTCTACCGTCATTTTCGTGACATCGGTGAGTTCATGACGGAGTTGACGGATCTGCTCAACGTCAAGGAGTAGCTAAGCGCCCCGAGGTATCGAACCGGCCGCGTCGGACACCGGTGCCGCGTCGAGAAACAATGGCCATAACGCTCCGTGAGTCTCAGGCGGGGAACAATCCGGTGGCGCCGCCACCGAGGCGCAGCTCCGTGCCTGGCCGACCGCGACCGATTCGCGATAACACCGTGCTCCTGCTGACCGGCGTAGGGGTTCTGATCGCCGCTCTCGTTAGCCTTCTTGCGCTCGCGAGTCGATCGGCCACCTTCGCGCCAGATTTTTTAACCGAGGTTGTTCTCTACGCGCTGTCCGCGACGAATCTGACGATTCTTGTCGCACTCGTGTTCGTACTCGCGCGCAATATCGTCAAGCTACTTGTCGAGAAGCGTCGTGGCCTGCCGTTTGCGCACTTCCGCGCCAAGCTCGTGGCGGTGCTGCTCGGAATGACCCTCATCCCTGCCCTGCTTGTCCTGCTCGTAGGTAGCGGCCTTATTCGAAACAGCGTCGACCGTTGGTTCAATGCTCCGATGGACGACGTGCTCTCGTCGGCCAACGCCATCGCTGGTGATCACTACGAGGAACGGCAGCGTCTGGTCGCGGCTCAGGCGGGACAACTCGCCCGCGGGCTCGCCGCCATCGACCTCTCCGCAGCGTCAGAGGCCTCGGTCAGAGCCATTGTCGAGCCCGACGTGCTCCAAAAGCGCGTCAGTCTGGTCGAGGTGTATCGAGCTGAGCCCGTTGGTTCTTCGGCCGCTCCGGCGCTCGTGCCGGTTGTCGGTGTCGGCGGCGCGTCGATGCCGAGCGCAGCGGAGGTTGGTTCGGCTGATCGACTCGCCGCCCGCGCGGCGGCTGGCGAGATCACGGCGCCTGTGGTCGAACGTCTGGCTGATGGGGGCGACCTGATCCGCAGCGCTGTGCCGATTCGAGCGTCGCCGGGAGGGCCGCTGCAGGGAATTGTGATCGCGAGCGAGTACGTGGCGGGACAATTTGCAGCACGCGCGAGGCGTATGACCCAGGCTTACGAGGACTACCAGCAGCTACGCGTGCTCAAACAGCCGCTCGCAGGCGTGTATCTATCGTTCTTCTTCATGCTGACGCTCATGATTCTCGTCGGCTCGACCTGGATGGGGTTGTATCTCGCGAAGCGGATCACCCGGCCGGTTCAGATGTTGGCGGTCGCGGCAAACGAGATCGGGGCAGGGCATTTTGACCACCGTGTTGAGGCTGAAACGCGCGACGAGTTCGGGTCGCTCATTGACGCGTTCAATCGGATGGCCTCCGACCTGTCGGCAAGTCGCCGACGTCTCGAACGCTCTGCGATCGATCTTGAACACAGACACCACGACGTTGAGGGGCGGCGCCGGTACGTCGAGACGATTCTGCAACGTATCGCCACCGGTGTCGTCTCGGTGGACACGGCCGGCAACATCCGGACAATGAACGCCTCGGCGTCGAGGTTGCTCGGCCTAGGCGAGTCCGCGGCGGGCCAGCCCGCGTCCACTGTATTCGGCTCGCCCGAGCTCAGTCCGCTGGCGACTGTGATGGACGAGGCGCCTGGGGGCGCCGAAGATGCTCTGCCGCAGGAGGTGTCGATCACACGCGGTGGCCGCGACATACATCTGGCGGTCATGACGACGCCGTTACGACGAGAGGACGGAGTCTCGGACGGCGTTGTGCTCGTGCTGGAAGACGTGACGCCCCTGATTCGCGCTCAACGGGTTGCGGCGTGGCGCGAAGTGGCGCGCCGCCTCGCCCACGAAATCAAGAATCCGCTCACGCCGATTCGGCTATGCGCTGAGCGGATGCAGCGGCATTTCACCGGCGCCCCCGCACCGACCCGGGCGCTCGTCGACGAGTGCACGACAACCATCGTCGGAGAAGTGGAGTCTTTGAAAGGCCTTGTTGATGAGTTTTCGCAGTTCGCCCGGATGCCGTCGCCGCGGACCGTGCCGACTGACATCCATGGGCTCCTGGCCGATGTCTTCGCTCTCTATCGTGGCATTTTCACTGCAGTTGACCTGCGTCCCTGTTTCGCAGAGACGCTCCCGCCGGTATCGGTGGATCCCGAGCAGATTCGCCGCGTGGTGATTAATCTGGTCGACAATGCCGTCGAAGCGATGGCGCAGCACGGGGCCATTGATGTCGAGACACACCACGTGCCAGCCGAGAATGTCGTACGCATCGTGGTGGCCGACAACGGTCCCGGTATTCCACCGGCTGAGCGAGAGAAACTCTTCTTGCCGCATTATTCGACCAAGCAGCGTGGGAGCGGGCTGGGCCTCGCGATTGTGCGCCGCATCGTGACGGAGCATGGCGGGAGTGTTACTGTCACCGAGAACGTGCCGCATGGGACGCGGTTCGTGATCGAACTTCCTTGCTGACAATCCATGCCTTCGATTCTGATCGTTGACGACGAACCGGGCGTTCGGAGCGCGCTCGGTGGCGTGTTGCGCGACGAGGGTTACGAGGTGGACGCCGTCGAAAGTGGAGAGGTCTGCCTTGAGCAGCTGGCGCGCCAGGCGTACGACGTGGTGTTGCTCGACATCTGGTTGCCTGGTATGGACGGCCTGGCGACGTTGGCGCGCATGCGTGAACGCCAGATCGATGTGCAGGTGGTCATCATTTCCGGTCACGGCAATATCGAGTCGGCCGTTCGTGCCATCAAGATGGGTGCGTTCGACTTCGTCGAGAAACCGCTCTCGCTCGAGAAGACCGTCGTCGTTGTCCGCAATGCCTTTCGCCAGCGGCGGCTGGAGGCCGAGAACCTATCCCTTCGGGCGAAAGTCGATGCCGGACGCCACATCATGGTTGGCGAGAGTTATGCCATGGCGAAACTGCGAGAGCAGGTGGACATGGCGGCGCCCACGAACGGTCGTGTGCTGATCCTGGGTGAGAACGGTACTGGCAAGGAACTGGTCGCCAGAAATATCCATCAATTGAGCCAACGGCGTGCTGGACCATTCGTCGAGGTCAACTGTGCGGCAATACCCGAGGAGCTGATCGAGAGCGAACTCTTCGGGCACGTGCGCGGCGCCTTTACCGGCGCCGTGTCGGACCGCCGAGGCAAGTTCGAGGCCGCCCACGGCGGCACGATCTTTCTTGACGAAATCGCCGACATGAGCCTGAAAACACAGGCCAAAGTACTGCGTGTCCTCCAGGAGCAGGTCACGGAGGCGGTGGGAGGCTCATCCCGCATTCGCGTGGATGCACGTGTGCTCGCCGCCACCAACAAGGATCTGACGGCGGAGATTCGGGCGGGGAGGTTTCGCGAAGATCTGTACTTTCGTCTGAACGTCGTGCCGATCTTCGTGCCGCCGTTGCGTGACCGCTATGAGGACATTTCGCTGCTGGCGGATCACTTCATGGCGATGCTTGCACGAGAGTACGGGCGGCGTGCCAAGACATTCGAGGCCGATGCGATCGTCGCACTCCGTCAGTACGAGTGGCCGGGTAACGTGCGCGAACTGCACAATGTGGTCGAGCGCCTGATGATCATGGTGCCTGGTGAGCGGATCTCGTCCCGAGATCTCTCGTTTCTTGATCAGGGCCTCGCACCTGGCGGTGGCGTGCGTGCAGAGGCCCCGGGGGGCGTTGCCGCGAAGACACTGCACGAGGCACGGGACCGGTTCGAGTCCGAGTACATCCGACGCGCCTTGGCGGGGCAGCAGGGCAATATTTCACGCACGGCGGACTTGCTCGGCATCGAGCGCAGCAACCTCTACCGCAAGATGCGCGGGTTCGGCATCACGCCGTCGCGTCGAGGAGAGGAAGAGTCGCGTGGGTGACGCGCCACGATTCAGTCGAGCCGAGTGGGCGGGCCGCGATTCCAGGGTGCACGATGTCGGCGGGATCCCGACGCCCGCCTTGGTCGTCGACGTTGCCGCGATGGAGCGAAACATCCAGCAGATGGCGAGATTTTTCGCCGTGGGGCCGTGCCGGCTGCGCCCGCACTTCAAGGCCCACAAGACACCCGAGATCGCCAGACGCCAGCTCGCGGCAGGATCCTGCGCAGGCCTGACGTGCGCAACGGTGTCAGAAGCCGAGGTGGCGGCTGCCGGGCTGGCCGATCTGCTTGTTGAGGTCAGTGGCGACATCTTGATTGCCAATGAGCCTATCGGGCCTGGTAAGTGCGCGCGGGTGGCCGAGCTTACGCGCCGCGTGCCGGTGACGGTGGCCGTTGATTCGGTAGCCGGTCTGGACGCCGTCAGCGACGCCGCCGTTCGTGCAGGGGTCACCGTTGGCGTGCTTGTGGACCTGGACGTCGGGATGGCACGGTGCGGTGTCGCGCCTGGCGGTGCTGCCGTGAGCTTGGGCCGCAGCGTTGCTGCAGCCAGGGGCGTCATGCTGCGAGGCGTGATGGGCTACGAAGGCCACCTCGTTGGTCTTGCTGACCGCGCAGATCGCGAAGCGCGCACGCGTCAGGCGATGGCAGGCCTTGTGGAGACGGCTGATCTGTTTCGGGTCGATGGTCTGCCGTGTGATGTTGTGTCGGCGGGTGGTACAGGAACCTACGACATCAGCGGTCGCGTTGACGGCGTCACGGAGATCCAGGCGGGCTCCTACGTGCTGATGGACGGCGACTACGGGAGGCTGGATATCACATTCGAGCAGGCCTTCTGGGTATTGGGCACGGTTGTGAGCCGCCCTGAGCCCATGCGGTGCGTGATCGACTGCGGGCACAAGTCAATGACGAAGGATCATGGATACCCGGCGGCGACAGACGTTGTTGGCGCCACGGTCGTCGCGCTCAACGACGAGCATGCGACCATCAGCGTTCCACCGGATTGCGGCCTGCGCGTTGGCGATTGTGTCTACTTCCAGCCGTCGCACACCGATCCGACCATCAATCTGCACGACGTGTTCTATGCGCTCGATGGCGACCGTGTTGTCGGTGTCTGGCCGATTGCCGCTCGGGGCTATCCCGAGCATCGCGACAGTGCGTAGTTGATGCGCTGCGGCGTTCTCGGGACAGGCGTGGCACAATTTGACGCCGCAATTGAGCGGACACACGCGGCGGGCAGCCTCCGTGCGGGGCCGTGGCATGCACACCATGGACGTTGGTAGCCCGATCGCGTCGAGTAACCATATGCACCCAGATCGTATTTGTCCGTTTGTGGCCGGCTCGCACTGCTGCGTCCGCTTCCTCGCAATCGTTGCCCTTGTCGTCGGCTTGGCGTGCCCGGCCCTTGCCCAGACCGGCGTCGCCGCGCTCACGGGCGACGACTACGCGGAGATTCTGCAGCTGTACTTCCGGTACCCGGTGGCGCTGGACAGCGGCGACGCGGAGGGGTACGCGGACCTGTTTACAGAGGACGGATCGTTTGGTAATCGCGTGGGCCGGCAGGCGTTGCTCGAGTTCGTTCGGGGTAGGCCTTCGTCAACAGTGCGTCACGCGCCGTTGACGCCGTTGATTACGGCGACTGCCGACGGGGCAACCGGCATGGTGCTGAATCTGTTCGTTGACGTCGCAGAGAGCCCGACCGTCATCACACGTGTCAGCCAGTACACGGACACGCTGGTCAAGACCTCGGAGGGTTGGCGCTTTCAGACGCGAGTGAACGGGTCTGCCGATCTCAGCGACCGGTAGGTGCGCCGAGGAGCGCTCAGCCGCTGCTATGTTTTGTCGCTCCGAATGAGGAGCGACTGCAGCAGCACAGCCGGATGCACGGCATCGACGCCGGTAAAGTCATGAATCTGATGTCGGCACGACGTGCCGGCGGCTGCCACCACCGTGCCGGGTGCCCGTGCTCGAACAGCCGGAAACAACACCCTCTCACCGATTGCACGTGACACCTCGAAGTGATCCCGCGCGTATCCCCACGACCCGGCCATGCCGCAGCACCCTGAGTCCAGTTCCGTCACGGACGCACCAGGGATTTTCGATAGCAGTGATTTGGCCGGAGCGACCAGGCCCATCGACTTCTGGTGGCAATGTCCGTGGAGCAGGATGTTCGGTGGTCCCTGCGCAAGCGTGAGCCGCGGGAGCAGTGTTTCCGCAAATTGCTCGAACAGGACCGCAGCTTTCGCCACCACCTCCGCGCGTTGCCGGCTTTCGCCCCTGAGGAGGGCCGGGCAGTCATCCCGTATCGCCGACAGGCAGCTCGGCTCGCAGAACACGATCGGTTTTCCTGCGGCAGCGTACGGGTAGAGCGCGTCTGTGTTTCGTTCGGCGAGCTTCGTCGCCTCGCCGAGAAGACCCTTGGAGATCTGCGGTCTGCCACAGCACCCGTGCTGTGCGAGTCCTGTCCGAAGCCCGGCGGCGGTCAAGACGTCGAGCGCCGCAGTGCCGATAATGGGGTCGTAGTAGTTGGTGAAGGTGTCGTTGAACAACACGGCCTCGCAGTGTTCATCGGCCGAGGGTGCGCGCTCGGCAAGCGTGCGACGTTCGAATCTCGGCAGGGTCCGTCTGCGATCGATTCCGAGGAGGCGCTCGTTCAGATAGCGCACCGGTGCGGCGTCGGCCAGCCAGTTCGAAATCGGGGCAAGGCGGCTGCCCCATGTGGCAATGGTACGAACACTTCCGAGCAGACGCGCATCAAGTGCGGTGCCGTGCCGGGCCCAGTAGTCGGCCAGAAACTCGCTCTTGTACCGGGCCATGTCGACGCCCACAGGGCACTCGGTCTTGCAGGCCCGGCACTCGAGGCACAGATCGAGCGTCTCGTACACGCTCTGGTCGCCCAACCCCGACTCGCCCAGCTGCCCCGCGATGGCCATACGCAACACGTTGGCGCGTCCACGGGTTGAGTGGGTCTCGTCCAAAGTGGCCATATACGACGGACACATCGTGCCGGACAGCTTCTTGCGGCAGGCCCCGAGGCCACTGCACATCTCCACGGCGCCGCCGAAGCCACCGAACTCGGAGTAATCGAAATGCGTCGTGGGATCTGGCGTGACATAGCCCGCGCCGAAACGGAGATTCGCGGTGAGCGGGGGCGCATCCACGATCTTGCCGGGGTTGAAGATCCCGTGTGGATCGAACGTGCGCTTGACCGTGCAAAAGACGTCATATAAGGTCGCCCCGTACATCTTGCGCATGAACGGGCTGCGCACCAGTCCGTCGCCGTGCTCACCAGACAGCGCACCACCGAACTCGAGTACAAGATCGGCGACCTCGGTGGCGATCGATTCAAACATGCGGATGCCAGCGTCGGTCTTCATGTTGATCACCGGACGCACGTGCAGACACCCGACCGACGCGTGTGCGTACACGCCAGCTGTCGTGCCATGCCGCTCGATGATCGCCAAGAATTTTTCGATGTAGTCGCGAAGCTTTTCTGGCGCGACTGCCGTGTCCTCGACGAAGGACAGCGATTTCGATGCCGTCTTCATTGCCATCGACAGGCCCAGCGCCGCTTCTCGGAGGCGCCAGATCTTCGCTTGTCCAGCCAGGTCGAGTTCGCGGTGGTAGCGGTATCCGAGTTTTCGCTCACGCAGATCGCCCTCAACTGCGTCCAGCCTGGGCGGCAAGTCCTCTTCACGATCAGCATAGAATTCGACGCAAAGAAGCGCGCCCGGTTCGCCGTCGATGAATCCACGGCGGAGGGCGTCGAGCTCAGCACTCTGACGCGTATGGCTCAGAATGAATGCGTCCATGACCTCGATCGCCGACGGGCCATGCTGCAGGATGACCGGTGTGGCGGCGAGTGCTTCAAGCAGGTCAGCGAACTGGATCGCCATCACCGCCTTGGCCTTCGGCAACGGAACCAGCTTGAGTTTGGCGTTGAGGACTACACCGAGTGTGCCCTCTGACCCGACCATCAGCTTCGTCATGTCGAAGGGCTGTCCTGGACGAACGAATTCGTCGAGGCTGTATCCACCGACGCGTCGGACGACTTTCGGAAATCGCTGATCGATCTCCTCAGCGTGCGTCGTGGCAATGTCACGAATGACCTGGTAGCACTGGGCTTCCAGAGTCGAGCCAGTGCAGGCGGCCTCCAGATCGGCGGGCGAGAGCGGTCCGAAGTCAACAATCGAACCGTCTGACAGCAAGACCTCCTGCTCGAGCACGTGATCGATCGTCTTGCCGTACATCACGGAACGAGCGCCGCTTGAGTTGTTCGCCATCATGCCGCCGATCGTGGCGCGGCTGGCGGTTGAGATATCGGGTGCGAACCGGAGCCCGTGCGGGCGCAAATGCGCGTTCAACTCGTCGAGCACGACGCCCGGCTCGACGCGCACCCAGCGCTCCTCAACGTTCAACTCAAGAATGCGGTGGAGGAACTTCGAGGTGTCAGCAACGAGGCCTCCGCCGATCGCCTGCCCAGCCTGCGAGGTGCCACCGCCGCGCATGGTCAGGGCGCATCGATACTTCGCACAAATCTGAACGAGCTGGATCAGATCGTCACGCGAGCGCGGCACCACGACGCCGAGGGGCTCGATCCGATACACGCTGGCGTCGGTGGAGTAGAGCGCGCGTGAGACCGTGTCGAAACGAATCTCGCCTTCGATGCGCTGATGCAACTCTGTGCGGAGCGCCTCGGTGTCAATCGCGGGCGCGCCGGCGTTACCGGCGGCGACGGCGGCGGACGCCGTCATGGCTGCGAGCCACGCAAGGGGTGAGCAGACCGGACCTGGGAGAGTCCGTTCGGATTCAGCGTTGTCCGCCGTGCGAAAAGAGCTTGGGAAGTCATGGCGTGCAAGATAGTAACCCTACATGTCGAGAAAGAGAATAGTCAGAGATAGCGTCGGACTCATGGACCCGCTACGAGCCACGGGTGTGTCTGAGCCTCGTCTCGAGAATCTGGTCCTCTCTGATCGGACCGAGTTGTGCGAAGGATTCAGTCAGCCCGGCCAGTGCCGCTCGTGGCACCAGACCGATGATTTCGTTTTCGAGTGCCTCCACTCCGTGGCATCGCGCTTCACGGCAGACCGCGTCGAAGACGAGCGCAATAGGCGTTGCCTCGTAGTTCGTCAGATTCATCGATACCTGAACAATGCCGCGGTCCTGCAGCGCCACACCCATGGCTTTGACGTGTGGGAAGCCGCCACCGCTCTGTCGGATGGTCGCCGCGATGCGCCGCGCCACCTCAAGCTGGTTGGTCGCCAGATTGATGTTGTAGGCGATGAGCGGCATTCGCGCTCCGACGATCGATGCGCCAGCGGTGGCATGCACGGCTCGCGGTCCATAGTCCGGTGCCCAGCCCGGGCGTGACATCTTTGCGGCGAGGCCTTCGAATTGTCCCCGTCGCACGTCCTCCAGATTCTTGCGGATCGGATCGGTGGACGCCTCTTCGTACAAATAGACCGGCACGTGGTAGCGCTGCGAGATTTCAGAGCCGGTCGCGCGAGCGAGCGCCGCGCATTCTTCGATCGTGGCGCCCTCGATCGGGATGAAAGGCACGACGTCGACGGCCCCAAGCCGGGGATGTGCGCCTGTGTGGGTTCGTAGATCGATATCGGCAAGTGCGACGTTAAACAGCGAGAACACGGCATCCTGCAGTGGGGCCGCCTCGCCGACCATCGTAAAGACTGATCGATTGTGTTCCAGATCCGACGAGTGGTCCAAGAGCCGCACGCTCCGAACCTGGCGAACAGCCCGCACCAGCTTCTCGATAATTTCGGTGCGTCGTCCTTCGCTCACGTTGGGTACGCACTCGATGAGTTGCATGTGTCGGCTTGTACCACAATCGAACCAGGCCCGCTGTCCTCCATTCACGTGGACGGTTGACCCCGCTGTTCCGATGCGGCCGCAGAGAGGGCAACAGTGACCGTAATTCGTTGACCCACGAAGAGTTTTGCCCGATAATCGGGTTCACGTTTTGCACCGCCACGATGCCTAAATCGCAGTCGACCAATCCGGTCCATCCCTCTGAAGCGCGAGGCGACGCGGACCGCGAGGCGCGAATCGAGCAGCTCCTGCTCATGGGGCTTGATCACTACTTCGCTGGTCGGTACGAGCGCGCAATCAGCGTGTGGACCCGGGTGGTCTTTCTTGAGCGCCACCACGACCGGGCGCGTGCTTACATCGAACGTGCCCGCAGTGCGCAAGCGGAGCGTCAGCGCGAGTCCGAAGAACTGCTACATGTCGGCGTGTCGGCGTATAACGCAGGTGACATTGTTCGCGCCCGCAGCCTCTTGACGCGGGCCGTTGACCAGGGAAGCGACGCAGCAGATGTGTTCCTTGATCGGTTGAACCGCGTTGGCTCGTCCGGCGCCGGCGGCGATTTGTGGATTGATCCGTTGCCCGCGCGATCCAGCGTGATGCATCGGCCCGCAGAACCGCCGCGGACGCGTCAGGGATGGATCGTTGCCGCGCTGGTCACGCTGGTCGTTGCCGCGAGCATGTTGATAGGCGGACTTCCGATCGGCGCATGGCTGTCGGATCTCCCATTGACGACACTTCAAGTCACGACATCGGCGCCCTCGGTCGAAGCTGCGGAGAGGGAGCCGCTACCGATCGTACGGGCTTCGGAAGTCAGTGTGGTCCGTGCACGCGAGATGTACGTTGACGGGCGGCTGGTCGATGCCCTGCTCACGCTTGACGGCATTGGCATCGCGGATCCGCACCGGCCGGACGCGGACGTACTGCGCGCCGAGGTTCAGCGCGATCTGCTCGAAGCCGCTGGTCTGCAGGTTCCGATGTCGGTCCCAGTCCCGTCAGGCGGCGCGCGGTGAAGTGCCCGAAGTGTAGCTACCTCGGGTTTGACACGGGCGATCGATGTAAGAACTGCGGGTATGACTTTTCGCTTGTGGCTGGGGACGCAGACCTCGGCGGGGCAGACGATGATCTCGTCCTGCGTCCTTCCGACGACGTGACGGAAGATCTCGAGTGGGATGACTCGTTCGACCAGGCGATGACGGCGCTGGCGTCGTTTCCGGACATTTCTGATTCAATGCCGCCAACGCCCGATCCGGACGTGGCGAAGGCCGAGGCGGTACCCGCCGCGACAGCGCCGCCACGCGCCGAGACAGCGCCCGCACCTGCCGAGGCAGCGCCGGCACCCGCCGAGGCAGCGCGGACCGACCGGGGACTGCCGCTTTTTACCGAGGCGTTTGACGATTTCGGCGACGAACCGCTCATTAAGGTACCAGCCACACCGCGGCCCCCTCTGGCCGTGCGTCGCACACCACGAACACCGAGGCTACGAGTGGTCCCGAACGCTTCACGGCCCATGGCAGCTGAGCCGGCACTGGAGCTGTGGGAGACGGCACCTGATGCGTCGCTCGATTGGTCAATGCCCGAGATCGACTCGATCTCGGCGGCAGCCCCTGCCGAGCCGCAGTCGCGCGCCGCGGAGCGCGGCGAAGTGAGCGGTGCCGCTCGTCGACTTGGAGCGGTTGCGCTCGACCATGTGCTGTTATTCGCCATCGACCTGTCAGTGATGTATTTCACGCTGCGCATGGTCGGATTACCGATGGCCGATTGGGGGGCGCTGCCGCTTGCGCCGCTGGCCGTGTTTCTGCTGCTCGTCAAGCTGTCGTATTTCTGGGCGTTCACCGCGGTCGGGGGTCAGACGATCGGCAAAATGACCACGCGCATTCGGGTGGTGACGATGGAGAGCGCGCCAGTGGACGGAGGCTGTGCTCTCACGCGGGCGCTTGCCGGGGCTGTGTCGGCGTCGGTGTTTGGCTTGGGCTATCTGCCTGCGCTCGCGGGTTCCGAGCGCCTCGCGCTCCATGACTATGTCACGCGCACCCGCGTCATCGTGCTGCCATCGGCCTGACCACCTCTCGGGTCACCACATGAATCGGCTCGGACTATTTATTGCGACGTGTGCATACGTTGGCTACGTGCCAATAGCGCCGGGCACGTTCGGCTCCGCCGCGGGGCTGGTCGTCTTCTTCGGGATACGCGGTACCGGTTCGGTCGGTCTCGAGCTGGCGGCTATCGTCGTCCTGTTCGCCGTCGGCATCTGGAGCGCGACAGTGGCGGAGCGACATCTGGGCGATGTTGATCCTGCCCCGGTCGTGATCGATGAGGTCGCAGGTATGCTGATAACGCTGGCGTTTCTGCCTGTCAATCTGACCGGCGCGTTGGCCGGGTTCCTGGTGTTTCGTGTGTTTGACGTGTGCAAGCCTTGGCCGTCATCACGATTTGAGAGGCTGCCAGGCGGTCTCGGCATCATGGCGGACGACGCCATGGCCGCGGTGTATGGCCAAGTGGTCATGCGGGGCCTGATCGCGCTGGCACCCGGATGGTTCGCGTGAACCTGACGCCGTCATCGAGCGGCTCAGGGGCCGTGTTGGAGCGCGCGGCGATTCTCGCGGTCGGAAGTGAACTGCTGGGCACGTCTCGCATCGATACGAACTCCCTGTTTATTACTGATCAGCTGAATGTGCTCGGAATTGAGGTCGCGTACAAGAGCGTTCTGGGTGACGACCGTGCGCAACTGGCGACAGCCGTGCGTTTCGCGCTCGACCAGGTTGGGTTTGTGGTCTGCTGCGGAGGGCTCGGCCCGACAGACGACGATGTGACGCGGGAGGTGGTGGCGGAGGTGCTCGCGCGGCCTCTGACCGAAGACGAGGGGGTCACGGCCCGGATCCGCGATCGGTTCGCGTCGCGGCGTATGGACATGCCTGCGATCAATCGCCGACAGGCGATGGTCCCGGCTGGTGCCCGCGTGCTTGATAATCAGCACGGGACCGCGCCCGGGCTGTGGATCGAAGACGGCGATCAAGCCGTGTTGCTGTTGCCCGGGCCGCCGCGAGAACTCAAACCGATGTTGGCCTCGGTCGTGGATGGCATTCTCAGTTCACGGTCGCCGCATCGGTCTCGGGTGACGCGCGTTGTTCGGATTACCGGGCGCACTGAGTCGCACACTGAGGAGGCCGTGCGAGCGTTGTACCCCAAGTGGGCACGCGCAGAGGTCCCCGTAGCAGTCACGATTCTCGCGTCGCTCGGCCAGATCGAGCTGCATCTGTCGGCACGTGCGGGGACATCTGTTCGCGCGGCCGCGGCTGCACAGGCGGCCACGTTGGAGGTCGTCGAGGCGGTTGGCCTGGATGCCTACAGTTTGGACGGTCGCCCCCTTGAGCAGGTCGTCGGCGAGCTGCTCGTGGAGCGCGAGTTTCGGATCGCCCTCGCTGAATCGTGCACCGGTGGTCTGCTCACGTCACGACTCACGGACGTGGCGGGCAGTTCTCGCTACGTGGATACGGCGGTCGTCGCCTATGCGAATAGCACCAAAACGTCGCTCCTGGGCGTGCCCGGAGTGTTGATCGACGAGCATGGCGCAGTCAGTGAGCAGGTGGCGATCGCCATGGCCGAGGGTGTGCGGGCCAGCGCGAATGTCGATGTCGGTGTGGGAGTGACAGGTATTGCTGGTCCTGACGGAGGGACCGAGAACAAACCAGTTGGTACTGTTGCTATCGCGGTGGCGTTCCCCGGATTGACGCGCTCGCGGCAATTCCGGTTCGTCGGTGATCGGGAGCGGGTGAAGTTCCAGGCCTCCCAGGCGGCACTCGACATGGTGAGGCGCGAGTTATTGGCGTGAGGTGAATCTCTTGGTCCGATAACGTACGGTGCGGATGGACGCGACTACACTGTGTGGGACGCGACCACACCGTGTGAAAGTCGGACGCGCTGATCCAGCATGGAAGAAATCCTCGCGGTGACCATCGGGTATGTTGTCGGATCCGTGCCGTTCGCGTTTCTCATGGCGCAGCGCCGAGGGGTGGATCTGCGCCGAGTGGGGAGTGGCAACGTCGGCGCGGCGAACGTGCTCAGAACAAGCGGAGCGCTCATCGCGATGGCCGCGATGTGTCTCGACGTGGCCAAAGGCGCAGTGGTGGTCATGGTCGTTCAGCGGCTGTTCAGTGCTCCGGCCACGCCGGTGGCGGCCGGGCTCGCAGCGGTCATTGGCCACGCGTACCCGGTGTGGCTCGGTTTTCATGGTGGGAAGGGCGTCGCCACCGCCGCTGGTGCCTTTATGACGCTCGTACCGGTTGCCGTGGCAATAGCCGCCGCGGTTTTTGTATTGGTGACCTGGGTGACACGGTACGTGTCGGTCGGATCGATGTCAGCAGCCGCGACACTTGTGGCGGCTGCCGCTGCCAGCAACGTGTCTCCGGCAGTGACCGTTGGCACTGCCGTTGTCGGAGTGATCATAGTGCTTCGCCATCGCGGCAATCTCGGCAGGCTGCTCGCCGGGACCGAGCACAAGGTTGGCGAGAGACTGCAGTAGCAGCACATGGTGACAGTCCATTTGCCTTCGACGAGCGACGCATCCTCTCGGCCGGCGTATCTCCTCCTTCACCTACAGGCGGTATTCTCAGTCGTTGCGTCTTGTGCGCGAGCGCGGATGTCGCAGGCGTGGCACGACCAAGCAGAATCCGCGCGAGGCGTCTCGCGCACCATGGTGCGACGCCCGACTTTCACCACGGACCGCTAGGAGGCTTCCATTCGTCAAGTCGCGATACTCGGCGCGGGTGGATGGGGAACGGCGCTGGCCGTGCATCTGGCGCATGCAGGTCACGATGCCTGCTTGTGGGCGCGTGATCCGGCGCTCGTTGCCGATATGTCCGCCCGGGGGTCGAACGCCGTCTATCTTCCGGACATTCGGTTTCCTGATCGCTTACGGGTGACGGGAGACCTTGAGGACGCGCTACGCCACGCGGAGCTCATTGTTGCGGCGGTACCTTCCCACGGTACGCGTGCAATTGTGAAAAGAGCGGCGCCGCTGATTCGACCTGACGCGACGGTGGTGAGCGCCACGAAGGGACTGGAGCAGGAGACGTTGTTTCGTATGTCCGAGGTGATCAGGCAGGAACTTGGTAGCGAGATACAGATCGCGGTGCTGTCGGGTCCCAGCTTCGCCGCGGAGCTCGCACGCCAGCTACCGACGGCGGTGTCGGTGGCGTCCGACGATTCGACCTGCGTCGAGCGGGTGCAGGCCGACTTCAAGACGGGATACTTTCGACTCTATGGCACGACGGATGTGATTGGGGTCGAGATTGGCGGCGCGCTGAAGAACATTATTGCGATCGCTGCCGGAGTGACGGAGGGACTGGCACTCGGACACAACGCCATGGCGGCGCTCATGACGCGAGGGCTCGCGGAAATTACGCGTCTGGCGTGTGCGGCTGGGGCCCAGCGGGAAACGCTGGCGGGACTCGCCGGCTTAGGGGACCTCGTGCTCACGTGCACTGGGGGGCTGAGCCGTAATCGGCACGTGGGTGTTGAACTGGCGAACGGGCGTTCCGTTGACGACGTGCTCTCCGGGATGAAAATGGTGGCCGAGGGAGTCTGGTCGGCAGACGCCGCGCTCGCGCTCGGCGCACGTCACGGCGTCGAGTTGCCGATTACCAATCAGGTGGCCGAACTCCTGGCCGGGAGAAAAGACGCGCGGACGGCCTTGTACGACCTGATGCTGCGGCCTCAGCGCACCGAGGCGGGGTAACTGTGAGGGGACGTGGCGTTACTTGATCGCCTGCGAGACGGCCTGAGTCGGACCAAGCAGCAGATCGTCAGCCGGTTCGACGAGATCGTACGGCGCGCTGACTCGCAGGTGCCCGGCGCCGCAGACATAGATGTCGATACCGTTGAAGCCCTTGAGGAGCTGCTACTTTCGGCCGATGTCGGCGTGGCCGCCACCGGCCGAATCGTAGCCGCCGTTGCCGCTCGCTCGCGAGGAGGCGAAAGCCTTCGCGATTCCGTGAAGGGCGAGATACGCCGTATCTTCGATGCGGTGGACCCGACGGGTCGTGAGGTCCAACACGGCGAGCCACCTGACCAGCGACAGTCGGGTGCCGCAGGCAGCGACCATTCGAGTGGACATCCGTCTCATGTGATTCTGGTCGTCGGGGTCAATGGAACCGGCAAGACCACGACGGTTGGCAAGTTGGCCAACCTGTTCAAGTCCGCTGGTAAACGGCCCCTCGTCTGCGCTGCCGATACCTTCCGTGCGGCGGCCGTTGAGCAGCTTGCGATCTGGGCCGAGCGCGCGCATGTGGAAATGGTCCGGTCCGGAGACGGGGCGGATCCGGCGGCCGTGGTATTCGACGCGATCCAGACAGGGAAGGCCCGAGACTACGATCCGATCCTGGTCGATACCGCCGGGCGCCTGCATACACGCGCAGACCTGATGAGCGAGCTCGACAAGATTCGCCGTGTGGCGGGGCGCGCTGCGGAGGGCGCTCCGCACGAGGTGCTGCTCGTGCTGGATGCCACCGTGGGGCAAAATGGCCTGGCGCAAGCGCGCGAATTCACCATTACGGCGGGCGTGACCGGTGTCGTCCTGACCAAGCTTGATGGCACCGCGAAGGGCGGGATCGCCGTGGCGATTGCTCACGATCTCAAACTGCCGATCCATTACGTGGGCGTGGGTGAGGGAATGGATGATCTCATTCCGTTCTCGGCGGCGGACTACGTCGACGATCTGTTTCAGCAACAGTGGTAGACGACGCCAAATGGATGCGGCGGGCGCTCGACCACGCGAGGCGGGGAATCGGTCGAACGGCGCCCAATCCTGTGGTCGGTGCTTGCGTCGTGGCCAGCGACGGTGTCGTGGTTGGTGACGGCTGTCATGAGAGCGCGGGGGGGGCGCACGCAGAGATTGTTGCGCTCGAGGAAGCCGGCGCGCGCGCACTGGGCTCGACGCTCTACTGCACGCTTGAGCCGTGCGCGCATACGGGACGGACGGGACCGTGCACAGCACGCATTGTTACTGCAGGCATCACGCGGGTTGTCGCTGCGATGGAGGATCCCTTTCCGCTTGTCCGTGGACGCGGGTTTGCAGCGCTCCGCGAACAGGGCGTCGTCGTGGATATCGGTGTCGCGCGTGATGATGCCGTCCGGCTGAATCAGCCCTTCCTGACGAGCCTGCTCCAGCAGCGACCGTTCGTCATTCTGAAGGCGGCGACCAGCCTCGATGGACGCCTCGCGGAGATGTCCGGAGTACGGACGCAGTTGACGTCGGCCACCGCCCTACGGCATGCGCATTATCAGCGTGCACAGGTGGACGCCATCGCCGTCGGGTCAGGCACGCTGCTTGTTGACGATCCACTGCTCACCGCGCGCCTGGTCTATCGTGAGCGTCCGCTCACCCGTGTTGTCTTCGACCGGAGGCTGCGTGCTGCCCCGGATGCGCGTGTCTTTTCGACGCTTGCCGATGGACCGGTGATAATACTCACGTCCCTCGACGCGGTACGCCAGCACGGCGAGCGGGCTCGGGCACTGGAGGAGAGCGGGGCAACGCTCTTGGCTATCGACTCGCCGAATATCACAGCGGCGGTGCGCGCGCTTGGTGCGCGAGGCGTTCAGAGCCTCCTGATCGAGGGAGGCGCCACCCTGCATGAAGCTGTCTGGGATGCGGGCATCGTCGACTACGCCCACCTGTACGTGGCGCCGACGCTGCTCGGCTCTCGTGGGCCGGCTCTACTTCCAGGAAGGGCATTTGGACCTGCCTCGCTGTTTGACCAGCGGGTCCATCAACTCGGACCCGATGTGTTGATCGAAGGTTATGTTCACAGGCCTGATTGAGTCAGTTGGTCACGTTGAAGACGCGACGGTTGCCGACGCCGGTGTCCGGCTGCGCATCCGTACGGCCCTGGCTCCTGAGGTGCTCCCGGGAGATAGCCTCGCGGTCAACGGCGTGTGTTTGACGGTTGTGACCGCGGACGCCGGGATAGTGCGCGCGGATCTGGGGCCGGAAACCGTGCGACTGACCACACTCAGTGACCTGCGGGCCGGCCACCCGGTAAATCTGGAGCGCGCCCTGCGCGCAAACAGCCGCTTCGGCGGGCACCTGGTTCAGGGACATGTGGACGGCACCGCGGAGTTGAGCGGTATCCGCACTGAGGGGAATGCGCACTGGCTGACCTTCTGCTTGGACAAGGCGCTGGCCGCCTATGTAGTCGCGAAGGGCTCGATTGCGGTGGACGGCGTGAGCCTGACCGTCGCGGCGTTGAGGCGCGACGAATTCGATGTGATGATCGTGCCGTTTACCTGGGACTGCACGAATGTACGAGCGCTGCGATCGGGCGACCGGGTTAACCTCGAATGCGATATGGTGGGGAAGTACGTTGTTCGAGCCACGCAGATCGCCCTAGCAAACAGATGACCACGAAGAAGTCGAAAATCCGCATAGCCCGCCGTAAGGGTCCGTTCGCGCCGATTGAGGAAGCGATCGAGGCGATCCAACAGGGTCGCATGATCATCGTCGTCGACGACGAGGACCGCGAGAACGAGGGCGACCTCACGATTGCGGCAGAGAAGATCACGCCTGAGGCCGTGAATTTCATGGCGAGGCTCGGCCGCGGTCTCATCTGTATGCCAATGACGGGCGAGCGGCTTGACCAGCTTGAGCTGCCGCTGATGGTGAACCAGAACACCACGGCGCTGAAGACCGCATTTTGCGTGACGATTGAAGCCAAGTACGCCGTGAGCACCGGCATTTCGGCCTCTGATAGGGCTGCCACGGTGCGCGCCGCGATCGACCCGAAGACGAAGCCTTCCGATCTCGCACGGCCAGGACATATGTTTCCCTTGCGTGCCCGTGACGGTGGCGTGATGGTGCGAGCGGGCCAGACAGAAGCCGCTGTCGATCTGGCCAAGATTGCCGGTCTCTACCCAGCTGCCGTTATCTGCGAAATCATGAACGAGGACGGCACGATGTCCCGCGTGCCGGAATTGTCGAAGTTTGCGAAGAAGCACGGCCTGCTCATGATCACGATCGCGGATCTGATCAAATTCAGGATGCGGACTGAGCGGCTTGTGAAGCGCGCGGCTGCGGCCGAGCTCCCCACCGATCACGGACTGTTTCAGATCGCAGCATACGAGAGTCAGGTCGATAACGAAACGCACATCGCGCTCGTGCGAGGCGATATTGGCGACGGCACAGACGTCCTGGTTCGCGTGCATTCGAAGTGTCTCACCGGAGATGTCTTTCACTCCGGGCGGTGCGATTGTGGCGCCCAGCTTGAAAAGGCGTTGGCCCGGATCGGTGACGAAGGACGCGGCGTGTTGGTCTATCTCAGTCAGGAGGGGCGCGGTATTGGTCTTGCGAACAAGATTCGCGCCTACGCGCTGCAGGATGAGGGGTTGGACACGGTGGAGGCCAACGAGCGCCTGGGATTTAAGGCCGACCAGCGTGACTACGGGATCGGCGCGCAGATTTTGAATGACCTTGGCGTGAAGACGATGCGGCTGCTCACCAATAATCCTCGAAAGTTCGTTGGGTTGCAGGGCTATGGCCTGGCAGTTTCAGAGGCCGTTCCGCTGGAAATTCCAGCCTCCGACTCGACGCGCCGCTATCTGAAGACCAAAAAGGACAAGCTCGGCCACCGACTATCGTCGGTCTAAGCCCGACAAAGCGCTTTTCACGACGCTGTTGCGCCGGGACTTCAGCCTCCTCGCTGCGCACGCGCTGACGCCTGCACGCTACAGCCCAATGAAAAACGCTCTGATCGGCGCGAGGCGCGGGCATCTCCCCCACGAAACCGGCTCAGCTCGCCGGAACCCTCGTCCGCTATCGATCGTCCTGGCGTGACCTCGTCGTGCCGCCTGCGGCCTTGGTCGACTACTCGCCTTTTCGTCTAAGGGCCGGGGGCGCTGTCGGAGGAGCGGACCATCGCATCACAGGTCGTACGTCAACTGTGGACCCTGCGAATGTGTCTTATCGTCACCGTCCGAAGTTCAGGTGAGGAGCTCGCGGTCGCCGGTGACCAGGAACGGACCGGCGGCCAGGTACGGCAGCTGCGAGGCCATGAACGCTCGTAGAGCGTCGTCGATCGAGCAGACAATCGGCTCTTCGTGCATGTTGAAGCTGGTGTTGACGACGCTTGACCTCCCTGTGAGCTGCCGGTATCTCTCGAGGATGCGGTGAAATCCTGGGTTGTCCTCTCGCGAAACAATCTGCGGACGCGCCGTTCCATCAAGATGCACGGCTGCTGGCGCCTCCTGCCGCATCAGATCGGTGCAGGAAAATGTCATGGTCATGTATTGTGCGGGCATGCGACCCGACGCGAGACCGATGTAGCAGCTGTTGGCCGCATCCGCGAGCGTGGCGGGTGCGAAAGGCATGAACTCGGATCGATGGAGCCGCTGGTTCAGCCACTCGTTAATCCCCGGATCAACGGCCGGCCCGAGGATGCTGCGGTTGCCCAGCGCGCGCGGACCGAACTCCATCGCGCCGCCGAAGCGCGCGACGACGTGGTTGTCTGCCAGGACTGAACCGACACGTTCGTTGATGTCGGGGCAGTGTGTGTGAGGCAGTCCCGACGCCGCAAGAGCATCCGCGATCTCGGACTCCGAGGCGTCAGGACCGAGATACATGTGTGGGGGACGGTCAGGACGGTCGGATGTCGCGTGGACGTGCGCAAGCCAGGCCGCGCCGACCGACAGCCCGCCGTCGCCCATGTTCGGGAAGACGTATACGTCCTCGACCCCTGGTAACTCGCGAATCCGCTGGTTCAGGCGGACGTTGTTGAAGATGCCTCCGGCGAGCCCGATACGACTCCGCGGAGCATCGACGTCGAGAATGCCGGCACAGACGACCTCTTCGAGCGTCCGCTGCGTGGCCGCTGCGACGTCTTCGCGCGAGTAGCCCTTGAGTGCTTGCTGCAGGGCGGGGTTTTCGAAGCGTGGCAGGTACAGACCGCGCTCCATCCGGCCGACGAATCTGCGGACGACAGGATCGTAGTCCACCATGGATCGCACTAGCGAGTACGACTGCGGGTGTTCACAGGACGCGGAGAGCCCCAGTACTTTGCCCTCGTGGCGTTGCGGAACAAAGCCGAGCGATTTCGTGATGCTTCCGTAGAAGTACCCGAGAGAGTCGATGCTGTACGAGCGTCCAATGCGGCGCATTGCGCCGTCGTGTCCGACCCAAAAGGTCGAGGAGGCGTCCTCGCCCCAGCCGTCGGCGGTCACAACGAGGCATTCGTCCCAGCCGGAGCCGTAATACGCCGATGCGGCATGCGCCTCGTGATGCGGAACGGTGTGGACTGGCCGCCCCAAAGCCACGATGTCTGCCAGATACCGGGGCGTTCGTGTGGAGAGCACGGCACGTTCGTGCTCGTGGCGGCTGCGCAGGCCCGCCAGCTGCGTCTCCCGGCGGTCGGGCTGCAGATCGGCGGCGAGGATAGCTCTTTCCTTCTCCTCGAAAGCCGTTGTGTCTGGCTCAGACGGCGCGGCGCCGTGCGTTGCGATCAGGTCGACCTCGTCGAGGCTGATGCCCGCGATCCGAAGTACGATGTCGATGGCCTGCCGTGGGATGCCGTTCCAGAGCTTGGTCCGGTTCAAGCGTTCTTCGCTCACTGCAGCCACAAGCCGACCGTTCCGCAGCACGCATGCGGACGCATCCGACAGGAACGCGATGCCAAGAATGTTCACAAGTACAAAGTACCATCATCACTTGTATTTCGCACCGCGCGCGCGTATTCCTACGCTGAGAGGGGCTGCGATCAGTCGCGCGCGCCATTGCGGACGGTTGCAACAAAACGCATGACACAGGCAAAAACACCGTTCCCGCTGCGTTCAGCTGGCGCGATCTTTTCGGCATCAGCGCCTACCAGATTCCGCGAGCCATTCTGCGGACGCTGGGAGATTCTGAGCGCGGCAATGTCGCGTCTCACGATCGATGACTCGCGTACGACACCTTTCGGAGCTCGCTTCTATTGAAGACGCTCGGGATCATCCCAGGACGTAAGGGCAGCCATAGGTTTCCGCAGAAGCACCACACGCAGCTGCTCGGCAAACCGATGTTTGCGTACACGATCGAGGCCGCGCTCCGCGCCAGGCAACTCGACCGCTTGGTCGTATCGTCCGATGAACGCGAGTTAGGCGAGATGGCGTCGCGGTATGACGTTGAGTTTCTCGAGCGGCCAGCCGATCTCGCCTCCGATAGCGCGCCGCTCGACGATGCGCTGCGCCACGTGTGTTGGACACTCGAACAGCGGGACGGCTTCCTGCCCGATGTGGTGGTCGGGATGCAGGGCAACGTGCCGGTGCGCAAAGACGGGCAGATCGACGAGGTCGTGGATCGGCTTGAGCGAGTGCCCGAGGCAACCTCAGTCTGCACGGCCCAGATGCAGCGTTTTCGACCGGAATGGGCCAAAGTCATCTCGAACGAACAGACAGGCGAGTGCGTGCCCTACATGTCCGCTGATCGCGGCTTCCGCGCTCAGGACTATGACCCCATCTACGTGATGGATGGTGCCATCTACGGGGTTCGTACCACGACGCTACGCGCCGCCGCTAACAATGGCGCTACGCATGCATGGTTCGGATCGCGAATTCATCTCATAGTCCAGGATGAGCCGATGTACGCCCTTGAGGTCGACTATCCCGATCAGGCCGTGCTGGCGGAATGTTATCTCCGGTTGTTGGCTGACCGCGCCGCGGAGGGTTCGTGCCTACGCTGACGATTGGCGACCGCGCGATCGGGAGCGGACAGCCCTGCTACGTCGTCGCCGAGGTTTCGGCAAATCACGCCCAGAACCTGGCAACCGCCCTCGAGATCATCCGTGCGGCGAAACGGGCCGGTGCCGACGCGGTCAAAATTCAGACCTACACGCCGGACACACTAACTATTGACAGCAAGACCGAATGGTTCAGGATTCCCGCTGGAAACACCTGGGGCGGCACCACGCTGTATGACCTGTATCGGACGGCCTACACGCCTTGGGAATGGCACGCACCATTGCAGGAGTGTGCCCGGAACGAGGGCCTGACATTTTTCTCCAGCGCGTTCGACCAGGCGTCGGTCGAATTCCTCTGTGCACTCGACGTTCCTGCTGTCAAGATTGCGTCCTTCGAGCTCGTCGATCTGCCCCTGCTGAGATGCGTGGGCCGCACGGGCAAGCCGATCATTCTCTCTACGGGAATGGCAACCCTGGCAGAAATCTCCGATGCTGTGAGCACCCTGCAAGAGGCAGGGGCGGGCGACATCGCCCTGCTGAAATGTACGAGCGCGTATCCAGCCGGTGCACAGGACATGAACCTTCGAACGATCGTACATCTTCGCGACACGTTCGATGTCGTCGCGGGATTGTCTGACCACACGCTGGGCAGCACGTGCGCCCTTGGCGCGGTCGCTCTCGGTGGCTCCATCCTGGAAAAACACCTGACGCTGTCGCGTTCGCACGGGGGACCCGATGCAGGCTTTTCGATGGAGCCGGATGAGTTCGCCGCGATGGTACGCGAGATTCGCCTACTAGAGGATGCGCTGGGCCACATTTCGTACGAACGCACTCCCGACGAAGAATCGAATCTCTGCTTTCGTCGCTCGCTGTTCGTCGTCGCAGACGTGCTGAAGGGGCAGGCGTTCACCCCGGAGAACGTACGATCCATACGGCCGGGGCACGGCCTTCCTCCGCGGTACCTCGACAATATCGTGAGTCGTGTTGCTCAATGCGACATCCCGCGCGGGACACCCGTGTCGTGGGATCTCGTCGGCGGCGTCGCAGGTCGGTAAGCGAGCCTTGCTTGCTAGGTGGTTGCGGCCGTGCATCCGTCACCGCAGGTAGGCATCGAGAGACTCGGAGCATTGTGAAGTGCTCCTGCGACAGCGCACCTAGCAGCCCGTGGTGAAAGTCAGTCGGTATTCGACCAGCGTGCCTCGTCTCGGCCAGCGTTGTTCCTCCCTCACACACAGGCGGTATTCTCGGTCGTTGCGTTGTGTCCGCGAGCGCGGATTCCGCAGGCGTGCCACGACCAATCAGAATCCGCGCGAGGCGCCTCACCCGTCTAGCGCGGAATTCAGAGGTGCCTGGCTCGTGAAATCCGCGTTCGGTGCCACGCCGGACTTTCGCCACTAGCGCCCGGCGCACGGGGCATTTCTGCACCTGCCGGAATCACGGCATGCCGTTCCTTGCCCGCAAAGCTGCCGAATGCCACATACAAGGGTCGAATGTCGGGTTCCCGTCGCTCACATCCACCCAGACTGCTGTGCCACGCTGCATGGCTTCCTGGGCTCGATGTTGTCCACCAACGGAGCCGCTGCCCAGGCCACCGTGGCCGCCCGCTCCTCAGGCTTCGCATCCAGAAACTGCTGGTAGGCACTCGGCGCCGCCCGGTCCTGACGCGACCGGGACGGCCGGGCCGTTCGCTTGCCACGATGCCCGAGCCTCAACTAACATAAGGGTTTGCGCTAGTTGAGTTTAGCGTCGCAGGCGATAGGCGGCCCGTGGGACCGCGGCCCCATTTTTCATGTTCGAATCGCTCAGCACCCGCATACAGGGCGTCTTCAAGACGTTGCGCGGGGAAGTTCGGCTGACGCCAGACCATGTTGAGGCCGCTCTCCGTGAGATTCGACTGGCGCTGCTTGAAGCTGACGTTAACTTCAAGGTCGTCAAGGCGTTCATCGACCGGGTTCGCGATCGGGCGATGGACCAGACGGTTCTGCGCAGTTTTACGCCAGGACAGCAGGTGATCAAGCTCGTCCGCGACGAGCTGTTGGCGCTGTTCGGAGATACGGAGGGCGGTCTCAGTAAGGACGCGCCGACGCCCCGCGTTGTGCTGCTGCTTGGATTACAGGGGTCGGGCAAGACCACGACCTCTGGGAAGCTCGGCCGGTGGCTCATACGGCAGGGACGGCACCCGTTGATGGTGTCGACTGACGTGCGGCGGCCGGCGGCGATCGAGCAGCTTTCTGTGCTCGGCCGCAGCGCGGATATTCGGGTCCACGCGCCGGAGACCATGGATCCCGTCGCGCGTGCGAGCGGGGCGGTTGCCGAGGCGAAGGCCACGGGGTTCGACACGGTGATTGTCGATACTGCGGGCCGCCTGCACATCGACGACGATCTGATGGCCGAGTTACAGGCGATCAAGGACGCGGTGCAACCGTCGGATCTGTTGTACGTCGCCGACGCGATGACTGGCCAGGACGCCATCAAGAGTGCCGGCGAGTTTCACCGGCGGGTTGGTGTAACTGGTGTGGTGCTGACCAAGCTCGATGGCGATGCGAGGGGCGGCGCGGCACTGTCGGTGGTCTCGGTTGTTGGCGTTCCGATCGCGTTTGTCGGTAGCGGTGAGCAGCTCGAAGATCTGGAGCTGTTTCACCCAGACCGGATCGTGTCGCGGATGCTCGGCATGGGCGATATGCTGTCGCTCATCGAAAAGGCTGAGCAGGTCATCGATAAGGATGAGGCCGCGCAGCTTGAGGAGAAGCTGCGGAAGAATGAGTTTACGCTCGACGATTTTCGCAGTCAGCTGAAGGCGCTTCGGCGTATGGGACCGCTTGAAAGCGTCCTCGGTATGATTCCGGGTGTTGGCGATCTGAAGCAGGCTGCCGAGAACAAGCCCGACGAGAAGCAGATGAGTCGCATCGAGGCGATTCTCTCCTCGATGACGGCGGGTGAGCGGCGCGACCACAGCGTCATGAACGGCAGCCGTCGTAAACGGATCGCGTCCGGCAGTGGCACGTCGGTCGAGGAGGTTAATCGCCTCCTGAAGCAGTTCACGGAGATGCGCCGGATGCTGCAGACGATGGGGCAGGGGGGCATGGCGGGCATTGGCAAGGGGATGGAAATGCCGCAGGGCATTCGCGCTGGCTCTTCGCCGAGCGGTTTCGGATCGGGAAAGAAACGAAAAAAAGGCGGGCCGTGGGGCCTGATGAGAACGCGGTGACAGGAGGATAGATGCTATCGATTCGAATGACGCGGATGGGCTCGAAGAAGAAGCCATTTTTCCGTGTGGTGCTGGCTGAGGGGCGGTCGGGGCTTCTGGGAGATGTCATCGAGA